>Ga0209237_1002449_pt1 | contig 11144 bp, 14 predicted proteins | sample GraSoi013_1_40cm_2_FD_185820 | JGI IMG/M metagenome (GOLD analysis project Ga0209237, IMG submission 185820) | Grasslands soil microbial communities from the Angelo Coastal Reserve, California, USA - Sample 10_02_2013_1_40cm (SPAdes) (version 2) | ecosystem: Environmental > Terrestrial > Soil >...
AACACATAGGCGAGTCCCAACTGGAACACGCCGAGGTAGATCACGATCAGCCAGTCGGTAGCGCGGCCGGCGAGTGGGAGTGCCCCGGGCAGACACACCAGGAACACGATCAGGTTGCCGCACGCCGCCGCGCCCGCGATCGGGCCGTGATCCGCGCCGCCCTGGCGCGCCAGCCAGCGGTACCCCGTGACCGTGAACGCCCAGGCCATCGCGCTCCCCGCCGCGAGGACGTTGCCGAGGAAGGGATCCGGCGCCGTGGCAAAGTGCCGCTGCCCGCCCACGAACAGCAGCGCGAGGCCCGCCGCCAGCACACCCATGAACGCCCAGTCCGCGGCCCGCACGCGCTCGCGCAAGAGCCACGGCGCCAGGGCCACCACGAACAACGGGTTTGTCGCCTGGAGGAATACGGTATTGGCGGCCGTCGTCAGCTTGTTCGCGAACACGAACAGCAGGCCCGCGGCCGCGTAGGCCACGCCCACGAGCCCCACGCGCCAGCTCCACCGACGGCGCGCTTCGGGGATCAGCGCGAGGATCGCGAGCATCGCCACGAACGCGCGCACGGCCGCGATCTGCCACGCGCCGAAACCGCTCCACTTGATGGCCGCCCCCGCCGTAGAGAAGCATGTGGCGGCGAGCACGAGCTGCATCCGGGCCTTCAAGGCAGGCTCGCCCGCAGCCAGTCGCGCGCGATGGTCGCGATATCCCGGTGCTCGACGTCCGCCAGGGCGTTGAGCCGCCGCATCTCGGCATCCGAGATGCGACCCGCGAGCTGAGCGAGCGCCGCGGCGACTCCCGAGTACCGGGTGATCGCCGCCTGCCGGATCACCGGCGCAGCTTCATATGGCGGGAAGTAGTGGCGGTCGTCCTCCAGCACCGCGAGGTCCAGGGCCTCGATCTGGCCGTCCGTCGAGTTGCCGGCAATCACGTCCACCTTACCGTCCGCCAGCGCCCGATACGTGAGCCCCAGGTCCATCGCCGTGGGTGGGGAGGCGAATCGCAGGCCGTAGACGCTCGTGAGCCCTCGGAAGCCGTCGGCCCGCTCGAGGAACTCGTAGCCGAATCCGGCCTTCCAGCGCGGCGCCACGCGCGCCAGGTCGGAGATGCGCCTCAAGCCGTGGCGCGCGGCGTCGCGCCGTCGCACGGTGATGGCGAACGTGTTGTTGAAGCCGAACGGCTTGCCCCACACGAGCCCGAAGCGCTCCGGGTAGTCGCGGGCGACGCTCCGATAGACGCTATCGCGATCGGCGACGGGCGCGTGCTTCAGGATAGCGGTGTACGCGGTGCCGGTGTACTCGACGTAGAGATCGATCCGGCCCGACGTGATGGCTTGATGACACACGAACGTACCACCCAGGTGGAACCGCCGCTCCACCGATAGGCCTGTGCGTCGCTCGATCTGTTGGGCCACGATCTCGCCCAGCAGGTCGGACTCGGTGAAGTTCTTGGAACCGACCACGATTCGGTCGCCGTGGGCGCACCCCGCGAGGAGTAACGCGGCTGCGCTGAGGGCCCACTCACCACGCGTCACTTCCCCCGCCACCCGAACCGCCGCTCTGCGACGCCCAAGAGCCCGTCCGCGGCGAGCGCCATCAGGGCCGCCGGCAGCGCCCCGGCAAGAATGAGCGTGTCGTCCACGACCGCCACGCCCCGGAAGATGTACACGCCCAGTCCGCCCGCGCCGATGGCCGCAGCGATGGTCGCCGTGCCCACACTCACCACGGTCGCCACGCGCACCCCCGCCAGAATCACGCCGAAGCCGAGCGGCAGCTCGACCTGCGTGAGCAGCTCCCAGTCGGTCATTCCCATCCCCCGTCCCGCCTCTCGCACCGCGGGGTCCACGCCGGTGACTCCCTCGTAGCTGTTGCGAACGATGGGCAGAAGCGCGTAGAGGACGAGCGCGACGATGGCGGTCGTCGCCCCGATGCCACCGATGAACGGCAGGGGGATGAGGAACCCGAACAAGGCGAGGCTCGGCACCGTCTGGAACACGTTCGAGCACGGGGCCCCGCCACGCCGGTCGTCGGGTGAGCAGGATGCCCAGGGGCACGCCGATCGCGATCGCCGCGCCCGTCGAGATCGCGACCAGATACAGATGCTGGCCCACGAGTCCCAGGACTTCCTGCGAGTTGCGGGCGTAGAAGTGCCAGAGGCTCATGCGGCTGCCATGAATGCTTTGCATTCCGGATGATCGCTCCGACGGAACTCGTCCGGAGTGCCGAGAAACGCGAGCCTGCCCTGCAGCATGAGCCCGATGTGGGTGCCGAGCAGCAACCCTTCGCGCACATCGTGCGTCACGAAGACCATGCCCTTGCCGAGCCGCCCCTCGAGCGCTTTGAACTCGCGCTGCAGCTCGACACGCGTGATCGGATCGAGTGCCCCGAACGGCTCGTCCAGGAGCAGCAGCGGCGGGTCCGCGGCCAGGGCGCGGGCCACCCCCACCCGCTGGCGCTGTCCGCCGGACAGCTCGTGCGGATAGCGCCGCCCGAAAGTGTCGGAGTCGAGTCCGACGAGCGCCAGCAGGTCGCGCACGCGTGTAGCAATGCGCGCTGGCGGCCATCCGTCGAGCGAGGGGACGAGCCCCACATTCCGCTCCACCGTGAAGTGGGGGAACAGCCCCACCTCCTGAATCACGTAACCGATCCGGCGACGCAGGCGCGTGACCGGCAAGTCGGCGGCGCGCTCCCCCGCCACGCGGACCTCCCCAACGGTCGGCTCGAGCAGGCGATTGAGCAGCTTCAGGGTGGTGGTCTTGCCCGATCCACTGCGGCCGAGCAGGACCAGCGTCTCGCCCGCGCCGACGGTGAAGGAGACCTCGTGCACGAGGAGGCGTCCGTTTCCCGTTTCCCCTTTCCCCTTTCCCGGCAGTCGATAGCCGAGCCCGTGCACCTCGAGGGGCTTCGTCACGCGGGGGAGGCGAGCGCCATGAGAAACCGCCCGTCGTCGCTCCGTCCCTGCCAGCGGGCGGCCAGCCCGGCCTCGGAGAGAATCCGCAGGAATGTATCCGCGGCGTACTTGTACGAATGATTCATGGCGATCCGCTCGCCCCTCGCCAAGCGCAGAGCCTCGCCGCCGAGCAGGGCCTCCACGTCCCGACCTGCCCGGAAGTGCTTGGGGATCAGGTGCAGGCCGGGGAGCCGCGGATCGTCGGCCGCCTCGAACACCAGCTCGCCGTCGGAGTCGCGGATGCCGACGGCGTTGAGCGGCGCCCAGGCGAACCGCCGGTTCAGGGGATTGTCGTAGCCCGCCACCGTCGCGTCGCCGGCGTAGACCTCGCCGTCCACGAGGAGCGCGTCGTCCGGCCGCAGCAGCCGCGCCAGATCGCGCGCCTCCGCGATGGGATCGAACGCGCCGAGCGTGTTCCCGAGGAGCAAGACGAGCCGCCGCGGTGCCTCGGGCCCCGCGGCGAGTGCCTGCAAATGGGTCCGATCCGTGAAGTCCGCCTTGAGCCCCTGTGCCGGGAAGCCGGCGGAGAGCGCGCCGGCGCACGCCATCTCCAGCAGGGCCTGGCTCGTATCCACCGGGACGTAAGACACGCGCGCGCCACGCGCGCGCAGCGCCTCGAGCAACAGTAAGTCCTTGTCGCCCTGGCCCGCGCCGAGGCTCACGACCTCGAGCGGGGCGGCCGGGAACAGGCGCGCGAGCTCCGCGCCGGAGCGCGCGATCAACGAGCGCGAGCGCACGAAGTTGCGGTACGCCCCGTCCGAGCACAGGGCGAGCCAGGCCCGCACCGACAGGGGGAACCAATAGAAGAACTTCTCCGGCAACCGCCTCGCGTGGAACGCGGAAACGAATTCGTCCGCGAGGGCGTTCTCGGTCAGCAGCGCACGAATCGAGATCATTGGAGGGGTGAGAGTTACTGGTTGACGGGTGCGACGGCAACCCGTAGGATTGTTCCAACGGCCGTCTTCTTGATTCTCTCCTTGTGAAGGAGGCTGTATGCAGATCGTCGAGATGCAGGAGCTCGTGCCCAGCTGTCATCGTCCCGAGATCGTCGAGACGGCGGAGCTGGTTCCCACCTGCCACTCCTAAGGGAGCGGTTGATGCGCCCGGGGGCCCGGACTCAAGTCGGGCCCCCGCTGCGTTGGTTGACCTCCGAACCGTCTCTGGGGTTCGGGGCCTGGGCGGTGGGGGGCGCCGGGTGGGGCGCCGCCTCGGCCGAAACCGATCGCCTCGCCGCCGTCCGCCGCGCCTTCGAGCTCGGCATCACCTTCTTCGACACCGCCCCCACGTACGGCGACGGCGTATCCGAACGCCTTCTGGGCCGCGCGCTCAAAGCCGACCGCGACCGCGTCGCCATCGCCACCAAAGTTGGCCCCCGCGACGACCCCCGCCGCTCCCTCGAGGCGTCCCTGCGCCGTCTCACGACGGAATACGTCGACTTGATACAGCTGCACGAAGCGCTCCCAGGCTGGGAGCGGCAGCTCGAGCAGCTCCACACGCTGCAGCACGAAGGGAAGACATTGGCGATCGGGCTCTGCAATGCCACCCGCCACCAGCTCGCGCGGGCGCTGGACCTCGCGCCCGTGGTCGCGTACCAGGGACCCTACAACGTCTTCGATCGGGACGTCGAGCAGCGGGAGCTGTCCCTGTGCCGGGAGCGTCGCATCGCGTTCCTGGCCTACCGCCCCCTCGCCGCGGGACTTCTGAGCGGGAAGTACGCCGCCCCCCCGGAGTTCCCCGCGGGAGACCACCGACGCAAGATCTATTGGTTCAAGGGCAGGGAGTTCGAGCGCCGGCGGCGAGTGGTCGAGCGCCTCGGCTCGATCGCCCGGCGGCTCGGGATGCCCCTCTCGGCGCTCGCGCTCGCCTGGGTCCTCGCACAACCGGGCGCCAGTATCGTCCTGGCAGGAGCGCGAACCCGCGAGCAGGTGGAGCAGAATCGTGCTGGCACCCGACCCCTGACACCTAGCACCTTGGCGGAGGTCGATCGGATCGTCGCGGAGGCGTTTCCGTCGGTCCGAGCCTCGGACGAGCTCAAACACCAGGCCGCCACCTGGGGCGAGCGCGAGCGGTTCATCATCGAGCGGCTGGACGGCAGGACGAGCGCGGAGACGATCGCCGCCCTGTGGACCGACGGCAACGCGACCCCCATGGTCGCGGCACAGGTCAAGGTGTTCTGTGACCAACTCGCCGAGCGGGGGTTAATAGACTAGTGCGGAGTGCGGAATGCGGAATGCGGAGTTGATGGTCGGCGCTTTCTACAATCCCCACCTCGGGCGCGAGCTCGCCGCGGCGACCGGGATCAGCCATCTCGCCATGGCGGATCCCCCGGCGGCGAGCGACCCGTGGTGGCCGGCGATCCGCGGCCGCTATACCCTGCTGCTGCACGATTACCTGGGCCAGCTGTCCGAGCCGCTCGACGAGCGCTCGATCCAGCGCGCCCGCGCGCTCGCCGAGCTGTACCGCTCACCCTGGGTTGCGGAGCATTTCCAGTGTCTGCACACCGAGGACGGCAGCTACAACCTGAACTACGTGTTCCCGCCGCTCTACACGGAAGAGTTCCTTGACCGCTTCGTGCGCAACGCCTGCGCGCTCAAGGCGCGCCTCGACCAGCCGCTCGTCATGGAGAACATTCCCGGGTTCTTCGACGTCAAGGCGAGCCAGATGCCGGAGCCGATCTGGCTGCGCCGCTTCTTCGAGGCGACCGGCGCCGGCTTCCTGCTCGACCTGCCGCACGTCTGGCTCCAGGCACACTACCACGACATGGCGGCCGAGCGTTGGCTCGACGAGTTCCCGCTCGAGCACGTGGTGGAGCTGCACGTCGCGGGCGTCGCGGACGACGCCGACCTCGCGGGCCCGTGGATCGCGCCGGCCGAGCCCTCGGACGAGATGCTGGCCTTCGCCGCCCACGCGGTGAGCCGCTGTCCCCGGGCCAGGGCCATCACGTTCGACGCGTTTTCGCCTTCTCTGACGGCTGAGGTCCTGTGTCGGAGCGTGGAACGGATTCGGGAGGCGCTGTGAAGCCGCTCGCGCTCGCGCTGCTCGCGCTGCTCTCGTCGGACCCGGTGATTCCCGCGGGCACGCGAATCCCCATTCGCTTCGTGCAACGCGTCACGAGCGGCAGAGACACCGTGGGGACCAGAGTGCTGGTGCAGACGATGGGGGCGCTCGTGCAGGATTCCTGCGTCCTGGTCCCGCCCTATGTCCGTGCGAAGGGGCGGATCGTGGTCTCGAAGGGTGGCGGCCGATTCGGCCGGCACGGCCGCCTGGGGCTGCGGTTCGACTCCCTGGAAGTGCGCTCAGGTCATTGGGTCGCGATCTCCGGTGTGCTCGACACGCTCGAGTACGCCAAGCCGGGCGCGCTCACTGACTCCGGGCTCGTGTCCAGCGGCAAGACGTCGGTCGGCGGCGTCGGCAAACGGCTCGTGCCGGCGGGCGTCGCGGCCGCGGCCGACCTCGACGCCGTGCCCGTGGCGGTGCTCGGCGGCTTCTCGCTCATACGCCGGGGACCTCCGGTGCGCATCCTCGCAGGTGAGATCGGCGGCATCCGGCTCACCGAGCCCCTCGTTCTCCCGAGTCCGGAGCGGTGCGACGCCGGGACGGCCCATCGCGAGCTAACCGAGATGCCGGCGCTGCCCAAGTTCGTCCCCCGCTCCGAAAACCGTACGGGGACCGTGCTGGGCGACCCGTTCAACGTGCTGTTGCTGGGGACGGCCGTCGAGATCGACAGCGCGTTTCGGGCGGCCGGTTGGTTCCCCGCGCAAAAGCGGTCCGTCCTCAGCGTCACGCGGGAGGTGACCGCCGCGATCGCGAGCCGGCCCGCCATGACCGCGCCCGTGAGCACGCAATACTTCGAGGGGCGGCCGCAGGACCTCGCGTACGAGCTGGCGGGTCCGAATGTCCGGATTCGTCACCACATCCGCATCTGGCTGCTCGACAGTCTCTCGCTCGTCTGGGTCGGCGCCGCGAACAAGGATGTCGGGGTGATTTTCAAGCCGTGGGAGCCGCAGGCCACGCATCGCATCGAGTCGCACATCGATTGGGAGCGAGACCGGGTGGTGCACGACGTCGAGGCGAGCGGGTGCGGCGATCTCGTGGCCTACATGCGTCTCCCCGGCGCGGTCACCGAGGGGCGAAACGTCTCCGGTCAAAAAGTCGTCTCCGACGGGCGGACGGCTGCGGTGCGGTTGCGCGCCTGCGACCCCCCGGACGAGCCCTGAGCCGCATGTCGAGCGATCGCGCCCTGCAGGACGACGTGATCCGCGCGCTCGCCGATGCCCCGTATCGTGCTTCGCTCGAGTGGCGGCGAAGGGACCTTGCCGATCCGGACCGCGTGGAGCGCTACGCGCGGTTTTTGGCGCGGCATTTCTACTACGAGCGGATCGTCCACTTCTTCAAGTACTCGCGCGCCCTCGCCCGCGTGACGGGCCGGGCGCCCGAGGCCATCCTCAAGGGTCCGGCCTTCGATGCGCTGCTCCCCACCCTGGTGCTCGGCAGCCGCGAGACGGCAGCGGCGGTGGGGCGGCTCGTGACCGCGCACGTCGCGGCCGGCCGGAGGCCCATTCCCTACCTGGCGGATCTCCTGCGGTACGAGGAGGCGATGATGGTGGTCGAGGCGGGAGCCCGAGTTTGGCGAGATTCCGACGACGTGGAGGGGGCAGGGAGCCTGGGGCAGTACCGTCCCGAGACGGTAGACGGCACGGTTCTCTTGGAGCTGGCCTATGACCTCCCCGCCGTTCTCCCTAAGCTGCTCCAGCCTTGGACCGAGGTGCCGCAGGCCCCCGAGCGGCCTACGAGGCTGCTCGTCGCGCGGTCGCAGCATGGACGGGTCGCGGTGGCAAGGAGCGATGAGAGCGTCGCAGCGGTGATCGAGCGGGCCGACGGCAAGCGGACGCTGGAGGAGCTCGCTGCCGGAGCGGGCTTACAGGTGGCCGAGCTGCGCCAAACGCTCCAGGGGCTGGTGGACCTGGGCGCGGTCCGCTTCTCCACCGGTAGCTGAGTGGAGGTCCAGATCTTCGGGGTCCGGAAGAGCGCCGCCACACGCGCCGCCCTCCGCTTCTTCGCCGAGCGGCGCATCAAGACCCATTTCGTCGACCTGAACGAGCGCGCCGCGTCGCTCGGCGAGCTGCGACGCTTCGCGCAGAAGTTTGGGGTGCAGGCCCTGATCGACCGCGACGCGAGGCGTTTCATCGAGCTCGGCCTCAAGTCTGCCCTGCTCTCCGATGACCGCTGGCTCCAGAAGCTCACCCTCGAGCCGTTGCTCCTCCGGATGCCCCTCGTCCGCCACCAGCAGCAGCTGACCGTGGGCCCTGCCGAGGAGGCCTGGGAGGCCTGGGTCGCTTCGGCCCGGGCGTCCGCATAGTTTCCTGATCGTCCTGCCACCGGAGCGACCCGTGACCACCAAATACGAAAGTGCCGATCTGCTGCTCAAGCTGTACGACCTGCGCCGCGAGCCGGTGTTGCGCAAGGCGCGGGCCTGGTTCCGAGAGGAGTTCCGCCCCCGGACGGCGCAGGACGTGCTCGAGGCGTATCGAGGAAAGCGAAGTGCGTACTACCGGATGGTGACCACCTATTGGAGCATGGCCGCCACGCTCGTGCTCCACGGTGCCATCGATGAGCAGATGTTCGCCGACGCGAACGGCGAGCACATCATGGTATACGCGAGGCTCCAGCCGTTCCTCACCGAGCTGCGCGGGCTGCTGAACAACCCCGGCTACCTCGAGAAGCTGGAGCAGGTCATTCTGCGCATGCCCGACGCCCAGGCGCGGCTCGCCCGGTTCCCGCGGCCCGCCAAGGGCAAGGCCGCTACCCCCAAGGGACCGCGGAGGGTCGCATGACGACCGCGACGATCCCGCGCCCCGGGCCATCCGAATACGTGCCGTACTATGAGACCTACATCTCCAAGGTGCCCCCCACGGGAGACGTCCTGACGGTCCTCGAGGACCAGCGACGGGAGACCCAGCAGCTCCTCGCCGGCCTGTCCGACACCAGGGCGCTGCACCGCTACGCGCCGGAGAAGTGGAGCATCAAAGAGGTCGTCGGCCACCTGATGGACACCGAGCGCGTGTTCTGCTACCGCGCCCTCGCGTTCGCCCGGGGGGACGCGAACTCCCTCCCCGGGTTCGACGAAAAGGCGTGGGCGCCGGCCGGACGGTTCGACGCGCGATCGCTCCCGGACCTGGCGGCCGAGTCCGACGCGGTGCGGCGGGCGTCCATCGCCTTGTTCGGCGGTCTCGATGGGGAGGCATTGGCACAACGCGGTACCGCGAACAACTACCCGATCAGCGTGCGTGCGCTCGCCTGGGTCATCGCCGGCCACGAGCGCCACCACCTCGCGATCCTGCGGGAGCGCTATCTCGCGTGAGCGTCGAGATCGGGCAGAAGGCGCGTCGCACCCTCACGTTGACCCCCGACCACGTCGCGACCTACGCGAAGCTCACCGGGGACTATAACCCGCTCCACTTCGATCGCGAGTTCGTGGCGCGGACCAAGTTCGGAAAGCCGGTCGTGCAGGGTGGGCTCACCACCGGCCTGCTGCACGCCCTGGTCGCAATGGACCTCCCCGGGCCGGGCACCGTCTTCCTGAGCCAGAACTGGAAGTTCACCGCGCCGGTTTACGTCGGCGACACGATCACGGCCGAAGCGGAGGTGGTGAGCGTGCACGAAACGAAGCCGGTGTGCCAGCTTAAGATCGCGGTGACCCGGCAGTCCGGGGAAACGGTGCTCGAGGGCGAAGCGTGGTGCTACAGGCTCGGTCCCGATGCCCGCTAGCGTTTCAACGTCACCACGATCGCGGCCTGTCCGTCGGTCGGCCCGAACCGACTCGCCGTCTCGTTCGCGCCGAGCCAGCGCATCTCCAGGACGTTCTCCAGCGGAATGGTCTTCAGGAAGTCCGCCGAACCCATGTTCTGGTTGTTCAGATATATGTTGACCTGCGTGCCCTGGAACGGTTCGTCCCGCCGTCCCGGCAACTTGGCGAGCTCCCGCACCTTCAGCCATTGCGGCCGCATCATCGACACGGCGTCGTAGGCGGTGCTCATGTTCGCCTTCCACCGGTAGATCTCCTCGGCGGTCAGGACGTTCTTCTGCCGGTGCTGTTGTGCAGCTAACGGCGCGCCGACCGCGAGGGCCCCGACCACGAACGCGAGCAATGGCATGGTTGCGACACGCATGTTCGTCTCCTCCCGCTTCCCGACCGTCTACCGGTACCCGGCCGCCTGCAGGGAGAAAAGTTCGGCGTAGAGCCCCCGCTTCGCAACCAGCTCTTCATGGGTGCCCTGGTCCACCAGCTCGCCGCCCTGGAGCACCAGGATTCGGTCCGCCATGCGCACCGTCGAAAAACGATGCGAAATGAGCACCGCCATCCTCCCCTTGGTGAGCTCGGCGAACCGCAGGAACACCTCGTACTCGGCGCGGGCGTCGAGCGACGCGGTGGGCTCGTCGAGAATCAGGACCTGGGCGTCCCGCATGTACGCCCGGCCCAGCGCGACCTTTTGCCACTCACCCCCCGACAGCTCGACCCCGCCATCGAACCGCCGCCCCAGCATCTGGTCGTAGCCCTTGGCGAGACGGGAAGCGACCGAGTCGGCCAGGCTGCGGCGCGCCGCCTCGCGCACGCGGGCGTCGTCCTCCAGCGCCTCGACCTGGCTCACCCCGATGTTCTCCTTCAATACGAAGTCGTAGCGCACGAAGTCCTGGAAGATCACGCCGATGTTTTTCCGCAAGCTGCTCAAGTCGTACTCCCGCAGGTCCACGCCGTCGAGCAGGATGCGGCCCTCGTCGGGATCGTACAGCCGTGCGAGCAGCTTCACGAGCGTCGTCTTCCCCGCCCCGTTTTCTCCGACGAGCGCGATCCGCTCCTCCGGCTCGAACGTGAAGGTCAAGTGCCGCACCGCCCAGCGGTCCGAGCCGGGGTAGCGGAACCCCACGTCCTCGAACTCGAATCCCCGTCGGATCGGCACCGGCACGGGCCGCGCCCCCGGCCGGGACGTCACGCGCGGCTGCACGTCGAAGAAGGTGAACAGATCCGACAGATACAGACTCTGCTCAAACACCTGCGACAGCGAGAGCAGGATGCGCTGGATCAGGTCGCGGCTCGAGCGAAACGAGCCGGCGAGGAAGGTGAGCGCGCCGATCGTGAACCGGCCCAGCACGGTCAGGTAAATCGTCACCGCATATGCGCCGTAATAGCCGAGCGTGCCGAT
>Ga0209237_1002450_pt1 | contig 11144 bp, 7 predicted proteins | sample GraSoi013_1_40cm_2_FD_185820 | JGI IMG/M metagenome (GOLD analysis project Ga0209237, IMG submission 185820) | Grasslands soil microbial communities from the Angelo Coastal Reserve, California, USA - Sample 10_02_2013_1_40cm (SPAdes) (version 2) | ecosystem: Environmental > Terrestrial > Soil >...
CCTGACAGAAGAACTGCGCGAAAAAGGCCGGGTCAATGAAGGCGGGTGATGCGAAAGGCGTCCCCGTCCAGATGAAGTGGTTGAACGCCTCGGAGGTGTGGAAGCCCGCGCCGAGGCTGAAGATCGAGTCACCCTGGTCGGGGACGAACGCTGCGGTGAAGACAAGGCCGAGCACATCGGACCGGCCGTACGCTGCGTTCGAGATCACGATCCCACCGTACGAGTGTCCGACGAGAATCTTCGGACCCGAGACGCCGTCAAGCACCGCGCGGACGATTGCGACGTCCCCGGCGATCGACAACAGGCCGAGCGTCGGGGTCACGGTCGTGAACCCGTCCTTCTGGAGCCCTGCGACAACCACGTCCCAGCCAGGCGGCGAGGCCCAGGCGCCGTGGACGAGGACGATCGTGGGCCTGGTCTCGGAATTGTTCGCGCGCGCGGTCGCTGGCAAGACCGAAACGACCAGTATCGCCGCGATGACGATCATGAGCCGAAGCAGCCGCGGCCTTCCGGAACCGCGAGCGGGGCGTTGGGCGTGTCGAGCGAATGAGGCGTTCATACAAAAACCTTCGAGGGGCCCGATTGAATCGCGTCTATAAAGGTGAGACCGACAGGGACTATATAGACGGCAGCTGGCGCGTTCGAAACTTGATGAAGGCTCTGCGAACTGGTTTGGGGATGCTCCCGGCGGAGTGCCAACTAACGCTAGGTTCTGTTACACCGGGAATCACAAGCCGCCGTGCCACTCCGTGCGTTCCGACTCGAACCGCCTCCGGGCGAGTTCGCGAATGCCTCCCGTTCCGCCGCGGGCCGCCTCGTTCGTTTCTTGGCGATGACGACGCCCCCGCGATGGGTGGATATCAGGGTCGATAATTCCGATGGATTCAAAGCTGGTGTGATGATTCCATACCGGGGGAGGAACAGATTGAACACTCGACATCTGATCACGTGTGCGCTGGCAGTCGCGGCAGTCGCGAGCGTTTTGGCCGTCCCGGGCTTTGCGTCGGCGAAGGTCGGAGGGACGTTCGACTGGCACGTCGGTGATAAATTCCTAACCGACCTCGATCCACTTTTTGGCCCAGACAATGCGACCGCCGACAACGGGGACTATGTCATTCTCATCGGGACCGGAACGTTCAATGCCGCGACGAAAGCAGCGGATGGTGGCGGAACATTCGAGCACCACCATGACGACGGGTCCCTGTTCGCCACCGGGACTTGGACGGCAAGCGGCGTCATCAGCTTCGTCTCGTACGGGACCGCGGCACCTTTCCCGACGACCTTCTTCGGCGGGAAACTGGCGCTGCGCGTCGCCGCTACCCCCGCGGGAGAGGGAGCGCCGACGTTACCGGGGACTCTGACGGTCTACTGTCTCATCGGCAGCCCGCCGTCAGGATTCGAGGAAGGTGTCCGCCTAAACGTGTACGACCTGATCAACTTCAACATGCCCTCGGGCGGGAACACGCTCTTCGTTTCAACATCCTAGTGATCGGCGAGACGTGCTCGGCGAGATCCGGGCGACTTCGACGGACCGAGAGACGCCCCTGGCGGACCTCCGGGTTCACAGCGCGCCTGTCGGCCCGCTCCGACCACACATCTGTAGCGCGCCGAGGATTTCCACAGCCTCGCGAGGGTCGAACGCCCGGGGGTAACAAAAAAAACTCTCCGTCCACCTCACGGAGCTCGGTCGCCCGTGCTTGTGGGCCGGTGAGCGCCTCGAGCAAGGATCCCAAGGTGATACTGCCTTGTCATTGTGTCCCCCCCAAGCCTTGTGAACGTGAGAATAAGATGTGCCCTTCCACATCCTCGCGAGAAAAAGGAACGACCGACAGGGCCGTCCGCCGACCTACATTCCTTGGCGCTGCCAGACATAGGCCCGAAGTTCGTCGGGACGGGAGAAAGTGGCACCGCAAGAAGGACACGACGGCGCCGGCGCTTGCCGCGGCTTCGGCGCCGCGTGCACCGCCCCGTGCTGCCTCAACGCCCCTTCCGAAGAAAACTTCATTCCACACGTCGAGCACACCAGTTTCTTGCCGGATAGGGATATGGGAGGGGACGAGGGAAAGGTGGAACGGATGGCGAAGCGACACGACCTGATTATTCTCGGCGGTGGAGCAGCGGCCTTCAGCGCAGCGATCCGCGCAGACCGGAACGGGGCAGAGGCGTTGATGATCGATGGCGGCACGATTGGCGGGACGTGTGTGAATGTCGGCTGCGTGCCGAGCAAACGCCTCCTTGCCGTCGGGGACCAGTTCTTCCGTGTGGCGAACCATCCCTTCCCGGGGCTCCATCTCGAAGACGGATGGTCCTCGGAATTTCGAGCGGTGATTCGCTCGAAGGACCGCTTGGTTGCCGATCTCCGCAAGGCGAAGTACGCGGATGTCCTCGCGTCCCTGAAGGACGTGGAGTACGTGCGGGGCCAGGCCGTTTTTGTTTCTCCCCACGAAGTCAAGGTCGGCACGGAGCGGTACGAAGGAGATAAATTCGTAATCGGGACCGGATCCTCCCCCACGATCCCTCAAGTGCCGGGGATCGACAAGGTCGACTACCTCACGAACGTGGAGGCTCTGTCCCTGAAGGAACGGCCCAACTCCCTGATCGTCCTCGGCGGCCGTGCCCTCGGCCTGGAATTCGCCCAGATGTACCAGCATCTCGGCACACAAGTGACCGTGTTGCAGCGCAGCCCGCGAATCGCACCGGAGGAGGAACCGGAAATCTCGCAGTACTTGGAGGAGTACCTGAAGGAGGACGGAATCCAGATCCATACCGGCGCGGAAGTCCTCTCCGCCGAACAGCGAAACGGGCGGAAGATCGTAGTCGCTCGCGTCGGCGGCCGGAAACGAGTCATCGAAGCGGACGAGCTCCTCCTGGCCACGGGCCGGACCCCCAACACCGCGGAGCTGAACCTCCAGTCGGCGCGCATCGACGTGAAGGAGGATCACGGAGTGAAGGTAGACTCCGAGATGCGTTCAACCGCGCGGCATATATTCGCAGCGGGCGACGTGATTGGGAAACCGATGCTCGAAACCGCCGCGGCGAAAGAAGGATACATCGCTGCGGAGAACGCTCTCGCCAATCGCGGCCTGAAGATGGACTACCGAGCGGTGCCTCACGCCGTGTTCACAAACCCGGCAGTCGCCTCGGTGGGTCCTACCGACGCCCAGGCGAACGCGGACCGCCGAGTCCGGTGCGCGTGCAACACGATCATGTTGAAGCAGGTCCCCAAGCCCCTGATTGTGGAGGATACTCGGGGCCTGGTGAAGATCGTCGCCGAGGCGAAGAGCCACAAGATCCTCGGGGTGCACATTCTGGCCTCCCTCGCGCCCGACATGATCCACGAAGGGGTCCTCGCTGTGAAGCACAGCTTGACCCTCGAGGACATCATCGATACGGTCCACGTGTTCCCGACCCACAGCGAAGCGATCAAGCTCGCCGCCCTTTCGTTCTTCGAGGACGTGGACAAGCTCAGTTGCTGCGCCATGTAGCCGAGCCCGGGCGGCTGGAGTGCGGAGCGAATGCTCGGGCTTTATCAGAACCCGCGCGTACCCTGCACACCGGGCGAGCAGGCAGCCAACCGAAGTCGACTAACTGGGTGTCCGAAACATTTCGCATGTGTGGCGAATGATGCCGCATGACATAAAATAGCATGCTCCCGGCGGGATTCGTTTTACCCATGGAGCGTGGACCCGACCGGCGTTTCTGGCAAGCGGCATCGTGCTCCAAGTGACCGCGAATCTCCGAGCCTCGTCCCCTTCATGCCCGCCCTCAGTGGGCGGGCCTTTACCTTTGGCTGAGTGCCTTTCATCGCAAACCGAGCCATGTCCTGCCGCCTTAGTCGAGCTAGAGAGGTCTTCCGACCTCCTTGTTGCATCCCTTTCGACACGCTACAACGAGGTTCTCGTCCCGGTTCAGGAATATCGGAGTGAATCCGCCCTTCAGTATGCCGTCGCGGTAGGGAACTATGTGCGCCACCGTGAGATCTCGAAGCCTGTCGTTTCCGCAATCGCGACACCTGTGTTTGTCGCGCTCGAAGATCCGTTCCCTCTGTTTGCCACGGATGTACCGGACCGGCACGCCCCATCTTTGAAACGCTCGCAGCTCGTATGGCTTCAGAAACTTGCTCGGTTCCGATGGTGTTCTTCCGGTGTACGGAGTTCGTTTTGCCAAGAGCGTCGGAATAAGAAGGGCCGCCTATGAACCTAATCTCCCAGACTGTGGCGGGCAGGTCAGGGGGTTCGCCGCGGTCTCTTCAACGCAATACCGTTCCTCTTCAGCCAATTGTACACGGTCCCAACATCGCATCCGAACCTCGCCGCGATGTCTTGAGCACGCGAGTTCTTCGCCACGTACAGAGAACGAAGACGCCGCTCGGTGAGGACATGACCGTACCTGATCCGACTCGGTCGCATTTTCGCACCCGCTTCGCCTAGCCGCTTGTAGATCGTGGTTGTCCCGACGTGGAATCGTTGCGCAATCTCGCCAACACCCATCCCCCTGTCGTACAGGGCGCGCACAATCTCACCGGAGAGAGGAAATCTACGTCCGTGCCCCGTTCTACCTTTCCCTGCTTTCCTAACCCATCGGAGCACCGTTGCGAAATGGGGCGATGCCGCTTCCTCAATCTTCATCCGTCCCGCAACGGCACGGCAGGAGAGTCCAGCCTGGTATAGTCGCACAGCGCGTAGCTTGACATTCAGCGAGTAGCCGGGCATCCGCCCACCGGAACAGTAGTACGTGACGAGCACGGCCTGACCGGAGCTGAGCAGCACGGCGTTCAGGTTGATGCCGCCGCAGTAGACGACGGCGATCATCCGCCCGTAGCTCCCGCCGGTCTGTCCGTCGTCCTCATCCACGAGGGCCTGTGAGCCGACGGGACACGTTTGGGCGGTGAACTGCTTTGCCTCAGTGTAGCCCGGCTCACCCACCTCGGGCGTGTTCACGAGTGCAAGACGAATCCTCGTCGAGCCAACATCGAGGGTGTCGCCGTCGACAATGTAGGTCACCGTGTCAGTGAAGCAGGCTGCAGTGCCTTTGCATTGCGGATTGCTACCGGGTGGATTGCCCGAGGAGGTGCCGGACGGGCTGCTCCTCGGCAGATATGAGTACACGAGGACAGTCGCCGTGAGGACGGCGGCAAGAACTACGACGACGGCAACCGCGGTCCCTGTCGGCATCCCTCGCTTCACAGCCACATGGATGGGTGACGCAGGATTCAAACATTGCGGGCCGGCAGTGCCTTTGACGCCTCCCACACAATCCACGCGAACGATGATGAGGTCCGTCAACCCTAGGGCACCGCATGGCTGTCGGGGTTAGCGCGATTGAGCAGTTTACGGATCGGGTTCGCAGCCAGCCACGGACGTGGGGAGCCATCGACATCCGCTCCGTCTCCTTCTGCCAAGATGGCGAGTGGCGGAGCATCCTTGCGAACGTTCGACTCTTGGCTGGAGAACCTCGGGAATATGGGCCAATGGACCTGGAGTACGAGGACGATCGCTTCGCCGTCCTTCAGGAGGTTGTCGGTTTCTCGAACTTCGGGGAACTCATGGACGGGCTTCTCCAAAATCGGCTGAAGATTCGTGGACGAGACGCGAGGCTGGACTGCCCCGAGGTTCCGCCGGGGCCCCAACCGAGGCCATACTTCTACAACACCCAATTGATTGACAGAACCTGGGCTCGACAAAGACATCTCGTTCTGAGCGATTTCCAAACTCTTGTCCTAGAGGGGAGTGGACAACAGGTAGGTGGATTCGTCCCGCAGGAAGATCTTGATCGGGCAGCGGCCGCGGTGACTGCATATGAGAAACCCTTCAACGGACTGGGCGATGTCGCACGATCGCTTTTCTATTCCGCAGTCGGCTACTCTCCCACGGGTTGGCTTGCGAGCATGACCGTCGCAGCCCCCGCATACGCGCGGATTGAGGAAATCGTAGAAGTTTCTGGGGGAACGTTCGACGTTGCGGTTACCGGCCCGCCTTCAGCTCAACCCGCCGAGTTCAGTATCAATGTCATCATGCGGCCGCTATCTGACCCGCCGATACGCCGGGCTTTACCGCTAACTGAGGCCGATGTGTCATCGCACGTGGGCTACCTGCGGATGACGAAACGAGTTGAATTTGCACAGGCCCCGCTCGTTGAACTGTTTCTCCTGAGAGGGGGGAGGCCAGTAGACCTCAGTTCCTTCTATCTCCCCGTTCCTGGAACGCAAAATCCGCGCGTCGCAGCGCAGCTGACGTACGATGCCGAGGGAGCGAAGCTCCGAGAGTTGCTGTTCCCGAGAGAGAAGCCGAAGTCAGACGCATTCGAGATCGGTATCTCCTGGTTACTCTTTCTGTGCGGGTTCCAGACCGCCTTGCACGGGCTCCGTGGGGGAAAATTGAACGAGGAAATCGATTGCATCGCATTTGTCCCGCTATCCCGTTATGCTGTGGCTGTCGAGTGCACGACGGCCGACTTGAACCCAACCAAGCTTGTCAGGCTCGCTAGTCGATGCTCTGCGTTAAAGGATGCTCTGGCTGATTTCGAGATCCTCCCAATCGCCGTTACTTCGTTGGAGCGAGTGACGACGACGGAGACCAAGACCGCTGCGGAGCTTGGCATCGCTGTCCTAGCTAGACCCGACATCGAAGAACTGTTGAGACGCGCTGCACAGAATCCCGCGGCCAGCGAAATCTATCAGTACTTCAGCTCAAAGGTCCCCAGCTCCCTCAGTCCAGATCCGCTTCGTGCAACCTTCTAGAGGTTACCAGGAGTGAAGTGGGCACGGAGGGATTCGATTCACTCCATACAAAGTCTGCTCAATCATGCAGGATTGGGGTAGAGCTTCGATACGTCTCCGTTTGGCGTCTCTCGGCCTTGTCCCCGCATGCCCGCCTCATCGGGCGGGCACTTTCCCCGAAGTTCAACCGGTAGGCTCGCTCACATTGCCTTGGTGGTCCCCAAGATGCCGCTCTAGAGTCCGCAGGACCTCTTGGAGCATAAGTTGGGTTCGAATTACTTCCTTGTCCGGCAGGCCGCGTTCATATTCAGCCCAATCAAAGGTCAGTTTGAAGTTCACGAGCAGGTCAGAAGCCCAGTGGCGATAGGCGTCAATCAAGGGTTGGTCCCGCGATGCCCGAGGGAACGAAGTCCTGTAAACAATCGAGATTTGGTCAAGCCAGTATTTTCTCGCTTCCTCGTCCGGGAGTTGGACAGACTGCGGAGTGTTCGCCGGGACTCCTCTGAAACCGCCTCCGAGGTAGATGGTGAAGCTCAGATTTCCATCGTTACCTTGTATTTCGATTCGACTGCAAAGGCCACCATGGTCTAGCGGAGAGAATCGTTCGACGTGCAAGTCAAAGCCCTGGGGCAGGATGATGGGCTGAAGGTAGGGTGCACCAGATCCCTGTTCATTCATTGCGTTGAGGAAGGGGTTGCCAGCAATGATGTCAGAGAGTTCCGCAAGGGACGCAATCCTCTTGGGCACAGCTGGATCGACCAACAGGCGGGGAGTAAGCGGGCTCGGCCTTCCATCGAAGTAGAAATGAAGCCCAGGAAGTTGACTTAGCCAGCTAATGATTGCCGCTTCGATGGTGGCGCCGACAAGGGTTTGTCGCTCTCCAACTCTCTGCGTTTGGTCGCGTAACGGAGCGAGGGCGTCCGGGTTCTGCTTCGCTAAGGCCTGCCAAAAGAAGTGGGCGGTCATGAGAACGCGGTAGCCCAAGAAAAGGCTAGACGGGATCGTCCCCTCGGCATCGTTCGAGATCAGCAGGCATGGGATGCCCACTTCCTTCACGTCCTGCGCGCCCGCGAGAAAGTCTCGCATCATCAACGGATCAATCGCATCCTTCCGGCCGGATCGCCGAATGACATAGAGCCCGGCGCTCGTCCAATACGGTTTCGCCGGTCCCTCGGGGATGTCGACTACGATGACCGACAATCCGTCATCGGTCCGCTCCTCCTCGACCTTGACGTCCAGCTTGGGATTGCAGCTCGTAACTAGGTCTTGGACCGCTCGAATCGAGTCCGCTGATCCACGGACCCCCACGGGTACGCCATAGGTCTCCCCTGACACTCGCTTCCTTTCTTGTACGCCAATCAATATCGTCCCTCCGCGCGCGTTTGCGAACGCGGTGATGTCCTCGGGCCGGAGGGCCCGAACGTTCAGCTTGAATTCGGTCTCCAAACCTTCAGGTTGCTGCAAGAAGTTCGCGACCCTATCCGAAAGCGCCACGGGGCTCACCCCAAGTCGGAATCGCCGTAAGGCAGGTCCAACGCCGTAAACTCTTTTGCGGTGCGAAAATTCGACCCATAAATCGGCGAAGCGTCCGTTTCGCCGCCGCCTGTCCCCTCACGCCCGCCCGACGGGCGGGAACTTTCCTTTTCCTGCTGGTTTGTGACTTTCCGATTTGGTCCCAGTCGACACGAACTCCGCTCCGAGAGAAGGAGTCCCTTTGCGAGATGCACTTCGAGTTGCTCTCCCGGATGATCGGTTGATTACAGAACTGATTGTCGATTCATTCTTATACGTAGTTCAAGCATACGAAAACGTGAGGGCGCTTGTCCTCGGTCAGACGGGCGTCGAGAAAAAGAGTTACATCGATGCGCTCGTCGCTTACGCCCGAGTCAAGCGCGGCCTACCGACAGACGACTCGGACAGGTTTGCTCGCGGATATGTCCGGGCCTATCACATTGAGGAAGCCATAAAGGCCTACACGGGGAATCCAACAATCCAACCGTTTCTGGATCGCGTTGATGCTCCAGGCCGTCGCGCGACTTGGAGGCAGGTGGTTTCCGAGCAGATCCTAGACCCCCTAAAAGACGAGCCTTCAGATCACGCAATATTGTCGATGCATGCCTTCTTCTATCGGAATAATCACTTCTTCACTCCGATTGATTGGTCGTCTCTGAAAGTCTTCAACCCTACAGCTATCCTCACGCTCATTGACGACTGCTATGATGTCGTAGCTCGAGTGAACGTGGTGCGCGAAAAGAAGGGCCCAACGACTCAGTCGAACATCAGTCTCGGCGAGGCCCTATTGTGGCGCTCGGTCGAGATGTCCGCTGCAGACCTGATTGCGAACTCCTTCGGCGTCCCTCACTACGTGTTGGCGGTGAAGCAGCCAATTGAGACAGGGTATCGACTTCTCTTCATGCCGAACCGCCTTCGGATCTATGCGTCCTACCCCGTCTCCAGTACTCGCGAAAAGCCCACGCGCGTTGCGGAAATCAACGAGAATCGAAAGGTCCTTCATCACAAATATGCTGTCTTCGATCCTGTCTCGATTGACGAATACAGAGCCATTCCTCCAAGAAAGAAGGGGGGTAAGTGGAAACATCTCGCGAGGTGGCCAATCGAACCGATTGTTCCGTGCGTTGTCGCCGCGCAGGACTACGCGCCGCGAGTCTGGGGTCAGCTACAACGCTTGGAGTCTCTAATCTCGAGCCAGATTGAGGAAAGGGATTATCGCCTGATTGATCAGTCCGAAGTGGTAGTTGCGTACAGGCCTTTCTGGGGCGGCGCGGAGTACCCTTCGCAAGGAGTCGAGAAGGAAATCTTTCATGCAGTAATGACCAACAAACAAGTCTACTACTACGATCCACCAGAAGACCGGTCCGACCGCAAGAAACGCCCATTCAAAGTCATCGAACACGGCATTCGGTGCGAGACCAAGGATAAGTTGTACTCGGAGCTTGCACGATTTCAAGAGGCGAGACCGGATGAGTCGCTCACCTAGGAGGATCTATCTCCTTGGTGACGAAGCGTATTCACTTTCACCAAATCCGCGCTAATCCTTCGCATCGATCGCCTCAGAGAAATACAGGGGCTGGACCGAACGAGTGAAACAGTTTTCTTTCACGGGACTCCCCCCTCTGCCGGTTTATACCGGCGCGTCATATATATACCCCACTCGAAATGGAGTCTCCGGAGGGAAACCAGGTGAATGTAATGCCGATATTTCTGTGCGTGGATGAAAGCGCGGAAAGCGAGCAAGCTTCAAAATTACTGACAGACAACGGTTTCTCTTTCGAAGAGGTGAGGAGTCCTCACGTAAGAGGACCAATCCTCTACGCACCTGAGGGCAGTTTCCGACGGCTTGAGGGGATTCGCATGTATGTGGCGATTGCGCATCACGCAAGGGCTGCACTGTCTCTCGAGACCCCTGACAAGGTCCACATGGCAGGCGCCTGAAGGTTGATTCCAGGCTCGTCTGGCTTAGGTCATGATGGGGACGGTTCATCAAAACCATGCCCATCCAGAACGACAGCTAAGCAGCTCTGATTGAGGATCTCCATCGTTTGCATCGGGCACGGAGGGATTTGATTCACTCCATGCGAGACGGGTTCAATTGAGCCGGATTGAACCTCTGGGATATGTCTCTATCGAGACGCTTCTCGGCCTCGTCCCCGCACGCCCGCTCGTTCGGGCGGGCACTTTTCCTTTCTGGGTCAATGAGTTAAGGGTGGGGAAAATCGGATAACCGACTGTCCTTGCGAGAACGGTCGCTTTAACTCTAACCAAAGTTAGCTCGAAGCGATTTGAGGGAATCGGACCGGAGAAAGGGAGCCCCCCAAGCGCCTCCAGATGTTCGACAAGTTCAGTCTGCGGCTATCCCATAATCTTCGAGATAACGTTTGAAAGAATCTGCGCTCTTCGGCATGCTTTCGCGCGCAGTTCGGAGAATATCGTCGGTTTCTCGATACTCCTCGCCACGGTCCATGCCTTGTCGGCGCATTACTTCGAGGTTGCGTCGAGTCTCGAAAACCCATCGAACGATCCCCCCTTCGTAGCCGCCGCCACCGCGGGCTCGCCCGAGAATGAAGATGATGTCTTCGTCCGTCAGATATTGGTAGAACGTGCCGTCTTCGAGCCTCTTGGTAAGATAGGGGAGGGTGAGTCCCAATCCTATTGCCATGCCTGCGAACATCTCACTCACCAAACGGGAGAGCACCTTCAGTTCCAGGTAGCAGGTCCTCAAAATCTCCTCTCTTGTCAGATTGCGGCCCCACTCGAGGGCGCTAAAGCTGTTGGCTCGTATTGAACTCTCTCCATGGCGGAGGTATAGGCTGAGTTCATTGTTCTCTTCATGTACGAACAATGGGAGTCCTGGCCGCGTGACCTCGAGCACATATACGAATCGCTTGGATGAAGGGGCGGGGAAAGG
>Ga0209237_1002451_pt1 | contig 11144 bp, 10 predicted proteins | sample GraSoi013_1_40cm_2_FD_185820 | JGI IMG/M metagenome (GOLD analysis project Ga0209237, IMG submission 185820) | Grasslands soil microbial communities from the Angelo Coastal Reserve, California, USA - Sample 10_02_2013_1_40cm (SPAdes) (version 2) | ecosystem: Environmental > Terrestrial > Soil >...
GGCTGGAGCCGGGTGCCGTGCCGGCTCCCCCGCTCGGGGCTGCGGTTGACTGCGAGGAGCCCGGCGCCGTCCCCGCCCCGCCGGTCGGTGCGGTTGACTGGTTCGAACCGGCCGCCGTGCCGGCGCCACCGGTTGGTGCCGTCGACTGCGATGATCCAGGCGCGGTTCCGGCGCCCCCGCTCGGCGCCGCCGTTGATTGTGAAGACCCGGGCGCGGTACCCGCCCCTCCGGTGGCTGCGGTGGACTGCGATGATCCCGGCGCCGTGCCCGCACCGCCGCTGGGGGCCGCGGTTGACTGCGAGGATCCGGGCGCGGTGCCCGCGCCACCCGTCGCGGCCGTGGAAGGAGCCGAGCCAGCCGCGGTTCCAGCACCGCCACTCGGTGCAGCCGTTGATTGTGCCGAGCCAGGGGCCGTGCCAGCTCCGCCAGTCGGGGCGGACGATTGTGCCGACGCCGGTGCCGTCCCGGCACCGCCGGTGGGTGCCGTCGATTGCGACGAACCGGGCGCGGTGCCGCCTGCTCCGCTCGGGGCCACGGTCGATTGCGAGGACCCTTGAGCCGTGCCCCCGCCGCCCGTCGGTGCGGTCGATTGATTCGACCCAGGCGCCGTCCCGGCGCCGCCGGTCGCGTTTGTCGATTGCGAAGATCCGGGCGCCGTGCCGGCGCCACCACTCGGCGCAGCCGTCGACTGCGAGGATCCAGGAGCGGTGCCCGCGCCACCCGTTGCCGCCGTCGATGGCGCCGAGCCGGCCGCCGTTCCAGCTCCGCCGGTGAGGCCGGCCGTTGATGGGCCAGAACCGGGCGCCGTTCCGGCGCCTCCGGTTGGTGCCGTCGACTGAGTGGATCCCGGTGCCGTGCCCGCGCCACCGGTTGCCGCCGTGGACTGGGTGGAGCCCGGCGCGGTGCCCGCGCCACCACTCGGTGCAGCGGTCGAGCCGCTCGAACCGGGGGCCGTGCCGGCGCCGCCGGTCGGTGCCGTCGATTGCGTCGATCCGGGTGCCGTCCCGACGCCTCCGGTTGGTGCGGTGGATTGGGTCGATCCAAAAGCCGTGCCTGCGGCGCCGGTGGGCGCCGCGGTGGATTCGGTCGAGCCGATTGCGGTCCCCGCGCCGCCGGTCGGTGCGGTCGACTGGGTAGACCCGGGTGCCGTTCCGGCGCCTCCGGTCGCTGCCGTCGATTGCGTAGAGCCGGCCGCCGTGCCCACGCCGCCGGTCGGCGCGGTCGATTGCGCTGAACCGACCGCGGTGCCAGCGGCGCCGGTCGGTGCGGCCGTCGATTGTGAGGATCCGGGTGCCGTACCCGCGCCGCCGGTCGGCGCCGTTGACTGGGTCGACCCTGGGGCCGTGCCGGCTCCTCCCGTCGGGGCTGTCGATTGGGTTGACGCCGGTGCGGTACCCGCCCCACCCGTGGCCACCGTCGACTGCGTCGATGCCGGTGCGGTGCCCACGCCGCCGGTCGGCGCTGTCGACTGCGTCGAAACTGGCGCCGTGCCGGCTCCGCCCGTTGGCGCCGTTGACTGGGTTGACGCGGGGGCGGTACCGACGCCGCCCGTTGGGGCGGTCGACTGCGTAGAGGCGGGCGCGGTGCCCGCACCACCGGTGGGTGCCGTTGATTGCGAGGATCCGGGAGCGGTCCCGGCTCCCGCCGTCGGGGCCGTCGATTGCGATGAACCGGGGGCGGTGCCCTGGCCCGCGGTTGGTCCCGTCGACGCGGCTGAGCCGGGGGCCGTGCCTACGCCACCGGTCGGGGCCGTCGACTGGATCGAGCCGGGCGCGGTTCCCGCCGCGCCGGTCGCCGCCGTCGACTGCGTCGACCCGGGGGCTGTCCCCTCACCCGCCGTCGGTGCCGTCGATTGCGTGGAGGCCGGCGCCGTCCCGGCGCCACCGGTGGGTGCCGTGGATTGCGTCGATGCCGGGGCCGTCCCCGCGCCACCGGTTTGGAGGGTCGATTGCGTGGACGCGGGCGCTGTGCCAGCACCACCGGTGGGGATGGTGGATTGGCTTGACGCCGGCGCTGTCCCGGCGCCACCGGTTGGTGCCGTGGATTGGGTCGAGCCCGGAGCGGTACCGGCTCCTGCTGTTGCGGCCGGCGTGGACTCCGCCGATGCCGGTGCCGTCCCCGCCGCCCCGGTCACCGGAAGCGTTGACTGCGTCGAACCGGGGGCCGTGCCGGCCGCGCCCGTCGTCCCTCCGACGGTTCCGGCTCCGGAGTCGACGCCGGTCACGCCCGCCGGGGTCGCACCCGAGACATCGCCTTCGCCCTCCGTTGTGGAATCGGCATTCCTGCCGGGGGAGAACGCGATCACTTCCGAGGCGGCCGCTCGCTTGCTCAAAGCAGCATTACTGATGTTGGGAATCGTCTTGGGAACCTGGGGAAGGGGGTGGGACGGTGTTTCATTCTTCACGACGACCGTCAGCGGAGCGCTCGCCTGGTGAAAGGTCGGATTCCAGACCACGTTTCCGGAGCTCGCCGAGCGCCCCAGCACCAGGAGGACGCCGCACACCAGGCCGGAGAGTTTAAGTGACCATGTCGCCTTCGAAATCAGCTGATCGGATTCGCCGTCTTGCTCAGAGGCAATATGGCGCAAAAGAGTACCGTCGGTGCTCACTGTTTCCCTCCCGGCTCCCGTTTCTCCCTGAATACGACTGACGGCTATAAGTGCAGGCTGGGTCACGTAGGGCTATCCCTACATCTGATCTCAACAGTAGTGTTCACCAAACTCCCTGTCAATATTGTGCGTACAAAATCTGATACTTCGGTGGTCAGTTTTGGGTCGGCGCGATGGCTCGGCTATGATGCGGGCATACCCAAGGGACTTTTCGCCTTCGCCCTCGCGGTGCTCCTCGCCGCGCTGGCGGCCTGCTCCAGCTCGGACCCCATCCGGGTGCCACTCACCGACCAGGGCAACATCCAGCTGCCGCGCGAGAGCGTCGCCAAACTGCCCCTTTTCGACCTGCTCACCATCGATTCCAGGCGTGGCTACCTTTACGTCGCCCACACCAGCAACTCGACGGTGGACATCGTTGACGTCAAAACCAAGAGGGTGACCGGCAGCATTACCGGCGTGGCCGGAGTCAAGCAAATCGCCATCACGCCCGACCCCAATATCATCTTTGCGTCCGCCAGCGCGGCGGGCGCGGTGCTCCAAATCGACGTCGACGCACGAAAAGTTCTCGCCACCATCCCGGTGGATGGGTCGCCCGATGCAATCGACTACGACCCGGTTCACGACTACGTGGTCGTCTGCCTGGGGGGCGCCAAGAAACTCGCCGCCATCGACCGCAAGACGCTCAAGACCGTCGGCTCCATCAGTCTTCCCGGCTCTCCCGAACTGGTGGCGATCGATCCCCAGACCGGGCGAGCCTTCGTGGCCATCAACGATCAGGACTCAGTCGCGGCCATCGACCTCAGCTCGCTTCAAGTGACATCCATCTATAAGGGCTGCGATATCAAGGCGCCCACAGGCGTGGCCTACGACCCGGCTCAAGCCCGGCTATTCGTAGCGGATCGGGGGCTGGTGAGCGTTATCGATGTGCTCGTCGATCGTTGCCTCGGATCAGTCGACATTGGAAACGGGGTCGATCAGATCACGATCAATCCGCGCAATCACCACCTCTACACGGCCAACGGTGGGAGCCGAAACCTGTCCGTGATCGACATCGTCTCGCTGCAACCGCTCGGTGAGCAAGGGACCGGCCCGAGCGGAGACGGCGTGGCGGCCGATCCAACCACCAGCATGGTCTACGTGATCGTCGGACGCGCTGGAATCATCGCCGCCTATCACGATCCCTGATCGCTAGGCGCCGTCCGGCGCGTCGACCATCCCCCACGCATCCATCAGCAGGGCCTGCAGCGTGGCAAAGCCAATGTGGCCGAAGCCATGATCGCCCCACTGCGCGCCCCAGCTATTCGCGAACTTGAACATGCGGTTGCGCCGGTCGAAGCCAACGACGCAGATCGCGTGCCCGCCCAGGTATTCACAACCCGGCTCGGGCATCGGGACGATGCCACCGGGGGCGTCCATGAAGCGCTCGTGCACCATGACGCCGGCGACGAAGCAGTTGGACATGAGGTAGGCCTCCATCTCGCCGACCGCGTGGAGGCGCGCGTAGCTCTTCGCGCGATAGGATGCCGCGGCCGTTCGCTGCTCCGCCGTGGGGGGTTGGTTGATCCGCTGCACGTCGTACGGCATGCAGGCGAGGCTGCAGACCCCCTGCTCGCGGATGATTTTCATCGCCTCGCGAATCGTCATCCCCTCGTCAGCGGGTTGCCTGCGCCGCTGGCTGTAGATGTAAAGCGGCGAAAACTGGTGCTGGGTGTCGGTCAGCCCCCAGCGATGCTCCAGGCCCTCCTGGAAGCTCTTGTCGTAGTAGGCGGTCGCGCAGGCGACGCAGGTGCCTGCCGGACCCTGGTCGAAGACCGGCGGCAAGGCCGCTGCGTGGTCCACGCGCTCGGCAAGCGGCGCGGCCTTGAGGAAGGTCGCGATGTTGTAATCCCGGTGATCGTACGGGTCCTTTATGCAGCCGAGGGCATATCTGGGCATCACTGATGTGACGCAGGGGCCGGCATTTTCCGCTGAGTAGGATGGTCGGATGGCCCGGGTCGACGAAGCCATCCGGGTTCGCTACGCGCCGAGCCCAACGGGGGCGCTGCATCTCGGCGGCGCGCGCACCGCGCTCTTCAATTACCTCTTCGCCCGCCAGAAGGACGGGCAGTTCCTGCTGCGCATCGAGGACACGGACCGCGCTCGCTTCCAGCCCGACAGCCAGGCCTCGATCGAGGTGGGCTTGCGCTGGCTCGGTATGAACTGGGACGAGCCACCAATGATCCAGTCCCAACGCAAGGAGGTTTACGCAGAGGCGGCGAGCGTGCTCCTCGAGCTCGGCGCCGCATATCGCTGCTTCTGCACTCCGCAACGGCTGGAGCAGATGCGCGCCGAGCAGCGGGCACGCCACGAGCCCGAACGGTATGACCGCCGCTGCCGATCGATCCCGCGGTCAGAATCCGATCGACGCGCCGCGAGCGGCGAACGTTTCGTCGTCCGCCAGGCCATCCCCACCGACGGCACGACGACCTTTCACGACCTGGTCATGGGAACGGTGACGTTTCGCAATGACACGCTCGACGACCACGTGCTCTTGAAGTCCGATGGATTTCCGACCTATCACCTCGCTTTCGCGGTCGACGACCATGCGATGGCCATCAGCCACATCATCCGAGGCGATGGATGGCTGCCATCGGCACCCAAGCATCTGCTGTTGTTCCAGGCCTTCCATTGGCTGCCGCCGGCGTTTGCTCATCTGCCGCTCGTTCTGGGACCGGACAGGAAACCGCTGGCCAAGCGCCACGGCGCAAAAGACGTCCTGGAGTACCGCGATGCCGGCTATCTGCCGGAGGCGGTCGACAACTTCATCGCGTTCCTCGGGTGGTCACCGGGGACCACGGAAGACGTCCTCACGATGGAGGAGCTGATCGCGAAGTTTTCCATCGACAAGATCCAGCCCAGCCCGGCGATGGCGAACCTGGAGCGCCTCGAGTGGCTCAACGGCCAGTTTATCCGCCGGCTCTCCACGGATGAGCTCGCTGCGCGGCTTTCCTCCCTCATGCCGGGCACGAGCCCGGAGGCGTTAGCACCCCTTGTCCCGCTGGTGCGAGAGCGCCTGCGCACCCTGAATGAGGCGCCCGACATGCTTCGCTTCTTCTTCGAGGAGCCGGACGCCTACCGGCCGGAGCAGCTCACTCCAAAGGGACGTGATGCCGCCGCCGCGGCCACGGCGCTGACAAGCGCGGCGTCCACCCTGAGCGGGCTGGCGGATTGGAGGCCGGAGACGATCGAGCCCACCCTTCGCGGGCTCGCCGAACGCATCGGCTGGTCATCAAAAGATCTGTTCATGGTGTTGCGCGTGGCCATCACGGGCCGAACCGTGACCCCACCGCTGATCGAATCGATGAGCCGGTTGGGAAAGGACCGGGTGTTGGCCCGACTCGAGCGCGCGGCGGCGGCGCTCGCCGATCCACTGCGCCGCTAAACGCGGATCGGGGGCAGCGGCCAGTAGCGCCAGCGCACGAGAGCCACGATGTGGTCGCGCGTCACCGGCCCGAACTGTCGCGAGTCGGTGCTCGCGGCGGGGTTGTCGCCGACAAGGAAGACGGCGCCGGCCGGATCGATCGCCTGAATCCGCTTAATGATCTCGAGCTCCGGGCGGTCCGGGCGGCGGGCCACGACGACGTCGCCGACGCGAAGCGGCGTGGCCTGGCTGATAGGTCGGGCGACGATCAGGGCTCCGGACGGTAATCGGGGCGCCATGCTGTCGCCATGTATCCGCAGCGGGTAGACTGATTTGAGGATCGGTGGTTCATCGTATAGGAGGAATTGGCACCATGAATTTGATGGAGTGGATTCGCCCCAGCCGGACGGTCGAGGCCCACTGCGATCTGCCGTGTGGGATCTACGACCCGGAGCAGGCGCGAATCGAGGCGGAGTCCGTCTACAACATCATCAAGAAGTACAACGACTCGAAGGACGAGGTGTACCGGCAGCGGGCGATCGTGATCAAAGAGGAGCGGGCGGAGCTGGCGAAGCACCATCTCGACGTCCTCTGGAGCGACTGGTACAAGCCGGAGAAGCACGACGCCAAGTTCCCGCAGCTGAAGGACGTTCTGAAGCAAGCCGTCACCCAGGGCTCGAAGGCGAAAGCGTCCGTGGATCTAAACGAAGCCCAAAAATTCCTCGACCTGATCGATCAGGTCGACCAGATCTGGCAAAAGGCCGGCGGTCCGCAAGAGACCCGGCTCGCGCGGGCGAGCGCGGCGCCAACCCGGGCGTAACCGCAGCGACCCGTTCAGGGGGACCAGGCGAGCCGTGAATCGGCGTCGAGAAAACTGCCATGCGTCACGGCTTCGGCCTGGCCCTCATGCTTCCCAGAGGGCACGCGCGAGCGCGCCCGGCATGCTTCCTAATTAGGCGCGGCCGCCGACGAGGCCGTCAAGTCGCGCGACTGAAAGGTTGGCCGTAATCGTGAAGCTCGGATGAGAAAGCGTTACTGAATCGTGGCCACCAACCGCGAACAAGCCGGCGAATACTGGACGTTACGAGGATTAGAGAGATGCACGAGCCAGGAAATATCCTCTCGCTGCGCTTCGCCACTCCGGCCGTCGCCCACGCGTCTCGCACCCCTGCCCAGCTGACGTTCTGCTACCAGTGCCACTGCGCGGTGGACCTGGGGGCAACCACCACCGCCCTCCGGTCGGGACACTGGGCGCGGATCGGCACCTGTGCTCATTGCGGGACGACGATTACCCGGATCCTGAAGGCGAGCTAGCAGACCCTCACCCTGACCCTCCCTCGAGGGGGAGGGAATTATCCGCGGTAACATCCATCCGTGACCTCCCGGCCCTCCCGGCCAGCGGCACGTCGTGCCCGCCGGGCCGCGCCCAATGCTGATGCCGTCGAGACGCATGCCAGCAACCAGCAGGGCCGGCCCGACAAGGCCTCTTACGCGATGATCCTGGCATTCGCGGCCGCGCTCCGCTCCACCTGCCTCTCGCGAAAAGTAGGGTGCGTCATCGTGCGCGATGGTCAGGTCATCGCGACCGGCTACAACGGAACACCGAAGGGGACCTGGCACCCCGAAGAATTTCCCCAACCGTGTCCATGCGTTGGCGGAGTCAGCGGCGCCGATCTCTCGCTGAAGTACTGCGCTCATGCCGAGGCGAATGCGCTGGCACAGAGCGCCTACCGCGGCGCGTCAACCTCGGGCGCCGACATCTTTTGCACGAACTTTCCCTGCATCGAGTGCGTCAAGCTCCTGATCAGCGCCGGCATTCAGGGCATCTATTACGTGCATGGGTACCCGGATCTGAGCGGCTTACGCGACCGCTACTTGAGCCAGGCCGGGATCGCGACGCACCCTATTGCCTGGTCGCGAATCCAGCCACATCTTTCGGCGCTGGCGAAGGGCTAGCCAACACATCGACCGCCGCCGGTTCCACCACGAAAGACACGCTCATCGCGGGTCTCGGCCGCGCTGGAAGACTGGCCGCGGACGGCAAGAGGACCGCGCACAGGAGCGCCGCGATCAGCCAGCGCCGCCAGGTGTCCCCCACCTAAGCGCAACGAGTCCGATTCGTCGCACCGGCCGGGCGTCGCCGGGCTGATCCAGACGCGCCATGGCGGCGTTACAGTCGAGGGCCAGGACGACGAACGGACTGGGCGTAGCGCACCGAGTCGGCCGCCGCCTTGCGTGCCGGGGCCTGGCGGGCCAGCCCGACCCAGAACGCTGCCGCGCCGGCGTATCGGTCGCGTGGCGCGCCTTCGGCCCGGTCGGCCGGGCATCCGTGGATGCGGCCGCCTTCCCTGAGCACCACGCTGCCGTCAGTCTCGGCCAGGTAGACGAGGCGAGGGCCCATGGCGGCCACCAGGCGGACCGCCTCCCGGCCACTCACCGCACCGAAGAGGACGCGCACGTCGGCGGTCTGCAGGGCGACACTGTCGACGCTGGCCAGGGCCGGCTCCAGAACACGCCGCATCATGCGGGCGTTGGTCCACCAGAGCAGATCCGCCTCGATCAACAATGCCGCTCGGGCACCGCGAGCGCGGGCACCGGCTAAGGCGCCGAGCGCAGCCGAGCGAGCGGGCTCAACCGAAAGGCTATAGCCGGAAACGACGGTGAGGGCGGCCGGTACGGATGGTGGGGGCAGCTCGTCGAGCCGCAACGCAAGGTCGGCGCCCCGCTCCACGCGACGCCGCTGCGCTTGGCCGTCGGGCTCATGCCAGACGGTAGTCCGCATCGCCGGCCCGCTCCGCAGCCAGCGGAGGTCCACCTTGAGTCGTTCCAGCGCATCGCGCACCCGGCGCCCGGCGTCGTCCTCGCCCACCTTGGCCACCAGGGCAATGCGCGCCCGCAGCGCCGCCGCATGAGCGGCGAGCCGCGCTGCGCCCCCGCCCAGGATGGCCGAGCTATCGGTGCCACGTTCCTCCGCCACGTCGCCGACAGCGAGCCAGTCGAGGGCGCCGCTCATCGGCGTCATGATAGTTAGTCGGTCTTATCGTCTTTACAGGTCGTCGCGCTCGGGTTGGGGAACCACCACCGGCAGCGGATGTTGTTCTGGGTGGGCGGTGGGCGGCGCACCTGGGGGTACCGTGACGGCGGCTGGCGGGGCGACCGGCGGCGTGGGCGCAACCCACGTGGGTTTCGGTGAGGCCACGGAGCGGCTGGAGGTGCGATAAGTGGGCACCGAGGTGGAATGCGGTGCCAACGACAGCGGGATGATCCGGCTGCCGATCACGCCACCGGTCGCTGCCGGGGCAAGATCGTGGGTCTCTACGGTTGGGATGCTGAGCGAAAGCTCGAGCTGCCGGCTACCGGCAGGGCCCAGCATCAGCGACGTGAGCTGGTATAGAGCCAGGCCACTGGCGAGGATCAGCAGGGTCACGGCGGAGAACGCCTGCGGCCTTGCCAGACCGATGTCCGTGGGCATGGTTTGCATGCTACGCACGGTCCGTTTCGGCTCAGTAGTCCATCCGGCCCCTTTCCGCCATCCGTTCGGAGGACGGCGCTAGAGTGAATGCGATGGGTAATCGCCTCGCGCAGGAGACCAGTCCGTACCTGCTTGAACACGCCAACAACCCGGTGGACTGGTACCCGTGGGGACCAGAGGCGCTGGCGAAAGCGCGCAGCGAGAACAAACCGATCCTGCTGAGCATCGGCTACAGCGCCTGCCATTGGTGCCATGTCATGGCACGCGAGTCCTTCGAAGATCGAGAGGTCGCTGCGCTGATGAACCGCGACTTCATCTCGATCAAGGTGGACCGCGAGGAGCGGCCGGACCTCGACCAGGTCTACATGCGAGCGGTGCAGGGTCTCACCGGCTCCGGCGGGTGGCCGATGACGGTGTTCCTCTTACCGGACGGCGCACCGTTCTTCGCCGGCACATACTTTCCGCCCAGCGATCGCTTCGGCATGCCATCGTTCCGGCGGGTGCTTGGCGCTGTGGCCGAGGCGTTCGCACAGCGGCCGGCTGAAGTGGAGGCCACCGCGGCGCAGGTCCGCAACTTCCTGGAACGGCCGGTCGTCCCGCTCGCCACCGGCACCCTCACGCCGGGGCTCCTCGAGGAGGCCTACGGCCGGCTCCAGCGAGACCATGATCCCGTCCACGGCGGCTTCGGCGGCGCACCGAAATTCCCGCAGCCGATGTTGATCGAATTCTTGCTTCGCACCAGCGTCCGCAGCGGTGAGTCGGCGGCCCCGGGGATGGCGAAGCAGACTTTGCGTGCGATGGCCGAGGGCGGCATGTACGACCAGCTCGCCGGTGGATTCCATCGGTACAGCGTGGACGAGCACTGGCTGGTGCCGCACTTCGAAAAGATGCTGTACGACAACGCCCTGCTGGCCCGGGCGTACCTGGACGCCTGGCAGCTGACCCGGGAGCCGTTATTTCGACGGGTGGCCGAAGAAACGCTCGCCTTCGTCATGCGCGAGATGACCTCGTCCGATGGCGGCTTCTTTTCCAGCCTCGATGCGGACAGCGAGGGCGAGGAAGGCCGGTTCTATCTCTGGACGCCGCAGGAGCTGAGGGCCGCGCTGGGGGTCGACGAAGCGGCGGCGTTCGTCACCGCTTTCGACGTGACCGAGGACGGAAACTTTGAAGGCCGAAACATCCTGCATCCGGTCAGCGCTGACGCGCCGGCCGTCATGGCGGCGGCCCGCAATCGATTAATGGCGTTCCGGGACGGTCGCGTCCGGCCGCACCGCGACGAGAAGGTGATCGCCAGCTGGAATGGCTTGATGTTGCGCGCCTTCGCGGACGCCGGGAGAGTCCTCGATCGCCCCGACCTGGTATCCGTGGCGGAAGCGAACGCGGGCTTCCTGCTCTCCCGGATGCGGGATCGCGGTCGGATGCGACGGAGCTACAAAGATGGGCGCGCGACCGTCACCGGATACCTCGAGGACCAGGTCGCGGTGGCCGATGGACTTCTAAGCCTCTACGCGGCGACCTTCGACATGCGGTGGCTTGACGAGGCGCGCGGCCTGCTGGACGAAATGCTCGTCGCGTTCTGGGACGATGGGCGGGCGACGTTTTTCGACACGGCTGCCGACCAGGAGCGGCTGGTGGTTCGACCTCAGGACGTGACCGATAACACC
>Ga0209237_1002452_pt1 | contig 11143 bp, 12 predicted proteins | sample GraSoi013_1_40cm_2_FD_185820 | JGI IMG/M metagenome (GOLD analysis project Ga0209237, IMG submission 185820) | Grasslands soil microbial communities from the Angelo Coastal Reserve, California, USA - Sample 10_02_2013_1_40cm (SPAdes) (version 2) | ecosystem: Environmental > Terrestrial > Soil >...
CACCGGACCGGCGACTTCAATCGAACAACCGTTCTGATGAAGGCACCATATAGTCTCCGGCTTTTATGCCAATGAGTCATGACATCGCAGGGGTCTGGAAGCTCCGATCCTATTCCCGCAGGTTTCTGGACACGGGTGATGTTCGCGACGACATGCTTCCGCACGCCTACATTCTCTACACGCCCGGAGGCTACGTCATGTCGCTTACTGTGGAAGCGGACCGCGAGCCTCCGGCAGGAGCGATTCTTACCGACCAGGAATGCATACGTTTGTTCAAGTCCATCATGAGCGCTTATATCGGCACTTACACCGTGGAGGGCAACAGAGTGACTCATGCGGTCGAGTTGTCATGGAACGAGAGTTGGACCGGCGCGCGTCTGGTGCGCTATTTCTCCCTCGAAGGCGATACGCTCACGATCGAAACCACACCGCGAACGAGTGGCGCCGATAGCCGCGAGTTCATCAACACACTGACATGGCAGCGGGTCGAGGCGTTAACGATGCCTCACCCTCGTTAACCGAGAGAAATTGGCCGCGCCAATCACCGGGCACCTGCAAGGTGTCCCTGGGGACGAGCATTGTTGGCGGTATCCGCCGGAAATTTTCGCTATTACTTACTAGAGCCGTGCGAAGACCTGCTCGATTATGCGCTGTGGATGGTCCGCGGTGGTGAGGACTGATCAGGAAGTGGCGATGCTTCGCAATGGTGATTGGACCAGGCAAACAACCGTACCATCTAGCAGAGCGCAAGACGATGACCTGGTCATGAGTCTGGTAGAAGTGACGCTCGCCCAGCCTAAGCAGGAGCGCGAGCGGTACTTGTCGAGTGTGTGCGCTCAAGATTCTGAACTTTTCAAGGAAGTCCGGAAGTACGTGGAATGGGAAGAGCGCATGAATGGCTTTCTGCTGGATCCGCTGTATTCCCAGCCATGTTGGGGGGCCGCCTTAACGGCACCAGAGTTCGTAGACAAAGCGAGAAGAATACTTCTTTGCGCCGCCCGTTTGTTTTTTTAGATGCTGAGAATGAATCGCACACACACGGCACAGGTATTCTCAACCTCGCCCGGCATTTTCGCTCCCCATGTGTGCAAACAGCCACTGCCTGGCCTCGAGCCACATTCGTTGCATTGTCCTGAGCTTCATGCCCAACGCGTTTGCGGCTTCTTCGTCGGTTAGGCCCAAGAAGAACTTGACTTCAACGAGCCTGCACCACTCGGGCTTGGTTTCAGCCAACTGATCCAGAAGCCTGTCGACGGTAATCGCAAGGTCAACCTTTGCACGGCGCGCGGGAAGCATATCCTCGAGTTCTTCAAGGCCGATGAACCTGGCGTTGGGCCTTGCCCGGGCATGGTCAATGAGATATCTCCGCATCGCTCTGCCCGCAATGGCAAAGAAATGCGCCCGGTTTTGCCAATCCCGGTCCTTCGCCTGCACTAGTCTCAGATAGATCTGATCGACCAGATCCGTAGGCTGCATCGTGTGCCCCTTACGCTCACCTTTCATAAGGTAACGCGCAAGGCGGCGCAAGTCGGGAAGCACGACAGCAAAAAGCTCATTTTCCGCGTCGCGGCTTCCGTCGCGCCATCGATGCAGAAGCGCAGTGATGTCGGCCATGAATACAACCTGTGTCAGGTTTCGACTTGAATGCGCGCATTATAACAGATGGATCAAGCTGGCCGGTGGAGTTGCAGGCTAGGTCAAAGTCGAGCGTTATTCCCCTCCTCGCAGAGGAGGGGAATACGTGGCTTCGTGGGGAATAGGCAAATAGTGGGATTTCGAATCTGCTCTAGATGCAGCCCGGTGTCATGATCCGAAATCCCAATTGAGCAAGCATAGTTTACCTTGCGGTGGCCGTCTCGATTGCCGGAGCGCCTGGATACTTTCTGGCGATCTCAATTTCGCCTCGGGTTTTCGGCAACTCCCGCGCCAGGCCATCTGCCCAAACGATCTTGGAAAGGAAGTTGGCATCGCCGTAACGCCGGAACACGAGCGCGCCTCTGGTCTGAGGATTTTCCTGCGGTGCCACCTGCAACAAGGAAAATGCGGCTGATCCGTTCGAACTCTGTAGTTGCAGGACCCCTAAGGTCGTCACGCGCACCCGGTAGTCTCCTTTGTCCAGATGCCTGTCACCGACGGTAAAGTCGAAGGGAATATTCGCTCGCATCGGCGTCGATTGCGCCGAGGCAGTCGACGCCATAGCGAGAATTACAATCAGAATAAACAATGTTGCTGAAACTCTTTTCATGTGTCCTCCCTAGGGCGCGTGTCATTCGCCCTCACTGAAGTAGCGAGAGAATCGGGCGATGTGCGCCAATTTTTCTGAGCAAGGAAGGATCTGAAAAGGCCGGTTTCAGTACGCGCTACTGCGCTTGCGCTTCGCGCAGCACTTATTTGACGGTCACTGTAATGTCGTGAAAACTGTCGAGGGCGCTATCACTGGCCACGGCGCGCACCACGTAAATGCCCGGGACTTTGAATGCAGCGACCGTCGTTGATGTGACGCTGCGACTCGAAGCGGTGGACGTTGCGGCGCGGGTGGGCGCAGTGAAAGTGATGGCTCCGGGTCCGCGGTACTGGATCCACTGAACAGACAAACCTTGCGCTTCAACACCAGCCTCGCCGGAATTGCGCTGCCCGCGAGGTCTTGGAAGGAGATCGTCGCGGGCGACGGCCGATAACGTAACCGTATCTGGAAGGGAGATCGTTTGCGGACCGGTGCCCGTAATCACCGGCGCTTCATTGTCGGGATCGCGGTTACCGGCTCCGACATTCTCCATCATGACTTCGTTGCTGAGCTCCCAGTCCGGCTGCAGCCAGCCTTTGGCAGTGTTGGTCTTGCCGCGGATACTCAGCGTCCATGTTACTTTTTTATCGACACCCCAATCCTTCGGCACAACCACCTTGAAGACAAACCAATGCCGGCGGGAATAAAAATGGGTCGGCTGGCCGCGATCACCTCCGTCGACGTTATTGTTCGGTCCAATGTCGATATCCAGCTGTTCCTCAAAGTTTCGGTTCATATACCCGAAGTACATCGAGAAGGTGCCATCCGGGTTCGCTTTCCAGCCGTCGTAAGAGGGCACTACGTCCTGCCCGCGGCTATATTGGCCGTTGTACGGAATCGGCCCCGTCGATGATTCAAACGGAGTCTGCGCGGCGAGGTGGTGAGGAACGGCCATCAGTACCAGCGCACCAATCGGCGACAAGATCCAACGCAAGCGCATCAACATACGCGATGTTCCTTTACTGACCCGCACTCGCCGACAACTTTTCTTTCGCTTGCGCGTTCCTCTCCGCAACGGCTTGCTGGAACTCCTCTTCGGACAGATTGAAGTACGTGAGCCAGGCGTGACTCATTTCATCGATTGTTCGTTGGCCGAACCCGATCCAATTGTCGAGATCACCCTCCTTTTTGACGGTGTTATCGTGCCAACTGATGAAATGAACTACCGAACCGGCCGGCAAAAGCGGCTGGACGTGAGGCGCGTACTCGTAGACGATCATCCAGTTGAACTTGTAATTGAAGACGCAGTTCAAGGTCTCAACCTTGCTGCCTCCGGGTCTCCTGCCCGCGTAAGGATAAATCACCTCCATGCACATCGCCTTGCCGCGAGTGTGCATATGAGGCTCCCAGGAAAAAAGGCGCGTGGGTTTGGTCAGCGTAATATAGGTGTCGGTTCGGATGTTGTCTGTGTTGGCCGGCAAATCGACGTCGTAATCGTCGCCGGCCAATGTAGTGATCGCGACATATTTCGGCACGTATCCTTTGGGATAAAACTGGAAAGCGACTGCAAGGTTGGCTTTGGTTTCTTCTCCGTACGAGTGAAAGTGCGGGCTGAAACTGATCTTTGTGCCGGCTGTTATTAAACGGCCCGATCCATCGGGGAAGATTTCAGCATTCTTTCCGATTCCGTACTCCTGAATCATCGCCTGCGTACCGTCCGGGTAGACGAGCGTCAGGCCACCGTGGTGAATTGTTTTGTAGCCTCGGACGGGCTTCAGTTCGACGGCTTTAATATACCGATCCTCTGTAAAGCCGGGGTCCGCAACAATGTTCGGCCACCGATCGGGTCCCTTGGCCGTCACGATGAAATCCTGCGGCATCTCGATGATCAAGTCCGGCGTGCCGATGCTCCATCGATCGTTGTCAACGAACTTCCGCGGCCCAGGCATGTCGGCCGGATTCCCTTGCGGAGCGCCGGCGTCCACCCATTTGGCAATCGTCGCGATCTCCGCGTCGGAGAGGGCCACGCTATTGGAGAATTCATGAATTCCAATGTTCGGATCAATGTGCCAGGGCGGCATGTTCCGCAGCACCACGTTCTGCTTGATGGCTCTGGCCCACGGCCTCACTTGTTCATATGTCAGCAACGGCATGGGCGCAATGGAGTCCGGCCGGTGACAGTTCTGGCAGGAACGCTCGAGGATCGGCGCTACGTCTTTGGTGAACGTCACATCCTGCGCCATGGCTGTAGTGACGAACACCGCCAGAACAGCAGAAATAACCAGCAAGAGCCTCGCTTTGATCGTGCCTTTCATGGACATCTCCCCAATTCAAAACTTCCGCAGAATATTTCAGTCTCATTTAAACATACAGAGTGCAGGGAAGAAATATAAAAGGCGCCGACCGCGACCCGGTGAAGAGAAATGACCACCGAATTTTTTTGTGCCTTTTTGTGGCTATTTCTTCTTGCGTGCTTGACTAGGTTGAGCGTGTGGGCTATTGTCCACCCTCAAACAGACGACAATGCGAGCAACTCTCGAAGAGACCGCGAAAAGCGAAATCAAAACCAGGAAGCCTTTCTATCAAAACCTGTGGGTGCAGGTTCTTGCCGCGGTCGCGATCGCGATTGTGCTGGGCTATGTACGGCCCAAGACAGCGGAAGCCATGCGGCCGCTGGGTGATGCGTTCATCCGGCTCATATCGATGATCATCGCGCTGGTGATCTTTTGCACCGTGGTCACGGGAATCGCCGGCATGGGCAGCTTGAGGAAGGTCGGCCGCGTGGGCGGCAAGGCGCTGCTGTATTTCGAAGCGGTGACGACAGTGGCGCTGGTGTTCGCCGTCGCTGTTGGTAATCTCATTCCGACCGGCGCCGGCTTCAACGCGAACCCCGCCACGCTCGACGCTGCTGCGGTGACCAGCTATGCAGGTCAGGCGAAGGCGCAAACCGTCACGGATTTCCTGCTCCAAATGATTCCGGTCACCGTTGTCGACGCCTTTGCACGAGGAAGCATTTTGAGTGTTGTTCTTGTTTCACTGCTGTTCGGATTTGCTGTGTCGAGCATGGGAGCGCGCTGCAAGCCCCTGGTTGACGTGATTGAGGCGCTCACGCAGGCAGTGTTCGGCGTCGTCAATATATTGATGCGCTTCGCTCCCCTTGGTGCATTCGGCGCGATGGCGTTCACCGTTGGACGCTATGGCCTCGGCTCGCTTGGACCGCTGGCGAAATTAGTCCTGACGTTCTGGGCAACTTGCATTGTCTTCGTGGTCGTGGTGCTGGGCGCGATCGCGTGGATGGCAGGCTTCAGCATTATCCGGTTCCTCAAGTACATTCGTGAAGAAATCGTCCTGGTTTTGTCGCTCAGCTCGTCGGAGCCCGTACTTCCAATGCTGATGTCGAAACTGGAGAAGCTGGGATGCTCGAAGGCTCTGGTCGGACTGGTGATGCCCACCGGTTACACATTCAACACCGACGGCAGTTGCCTTTACATGATCATGGCAGCTTTGTTTGTCGCTCAGGCGACGAACACACCGCTGACGCTCACACAACAGTTGAGCATCTTTGCCGTCGCGACGCTGACGTCGAAGGGGGCTAGCGGCGTACAAGGCGCGTCGTTCATCGCTCTGGTCGGAACCTTGATGGTTGTGCCGTCGATTCCGGTCGCGGGCATGGCCCTGATCCTCGGCATCGACCGCTTCATGAGCATGTTTCGCGCTGCCGTCAACGTGATCGGTAACGGCGTCGCGACGCTGGTGATCGCGCGCTGGGAAAAGGAGCTAGACGCCGAAGTCCTACAACAGAACCTGCAGCTTACTTCCTAGCCTTTCCGTGATCTTCGAGACAACTTTCCATTAGGAGATTCTCATGAGGAGATGGATTCAGGTCTGTGCCATCGCGCTCACGGTGACCGCAGGTTTCGCTCTCCCTCAGGCTCCCGGAACGGGAGGACGTTCCATACAAGGCCGGAGCCCGGCGCCACCAGCACCTGGTCCGTTGGTCAATCTCGTCCAGGCCGGCGTCGATGCGTACAATAAGGCCGACATCAGCTATTTCGAAAAAGCGTTCGCCGACGACATTCTATGGGTGGACGAAGACGGGCACGAGTTGACCAGTAAGACGTTTGCCCTGTTTTTCATCAATCGCCAGATGACCGCGACGCCCAAGAGGAGGATGAGCGTCCACAACGTTGCCACGGGAACCTGGGGCGATACCGCATGGGCCGCTTTCGCCTACACCATCGATGACGGTCGGAATAAAAGAATCGGAATGAACACAACACTCTTCCGGAAATCCGGCAACGACTGGAAAATCGTGCTCATTCACGGATCCATCAACGCTCCGGCGGTCCCGCACTGAGAGTTTTCCGGCTAGTCAGACCTCACGTGTGTCTGCTTAGTCCTTGACCTTACGTCTACGCTCGACCTGGCCGCGAATCTCGCCGGAGGGAAACTTCGTGGTGTGCATGTTCGCGTAGGCATTGTCATCGCGCACGGCCTCCAGGGCTGAAGCGAGATCACCGGGGTTAATGCCTTGGCCCGCCGGTCCTGTGACGTTGGCCTCCGTGATCGTCCCGGTAATGGTTCCCGACGTGGTGGCCGGACAGACTGCCTGGTTGCCGCCGCCGCACAGGAATATCATGACGCCACCCGCGACTTTCGTCGGTGCAAAATGCAGGTGGGACACCGCAAGAGGCGTTGACAGGTCGGAAAATGTCAGTGAAAAGGTGATGCTGTTTCCCACCTCCATGCGGAACGCGGCTTTGCCATCAGTATTGATCGGCGGTACCTCGTTGTCCCCGAGGAGTGTGGCGGAAAAGACCTGGGTATCAGCGGGCACCGCTGATGCGGTCATGAGACCCGCAGCGAGCGCGGCCCCCATCCAGATGGCAGTTATCTTGATCTTCATTGTGTGCTCCTGCTGACGTTGTAACGTTTCAAAATCGGTTGCCTTATTAGATTTGCGATGGTTTTTTGTCAATCAGAACTGAACACAAAAACCGGACGCACTAAATTCAGAGATCAGAGATATTCTTAGGGTCTTCAAGACAAGTCACAGTAAGTAATCGTGCTCGTCAGGGACTCGTCGAGGAAATGTTGGAAATTTGCAAAATCTTCTGGGCCGCGCCAGCGGATGTGCGATAGCATGCAAGCAGGTATCATCAGCAAGGCACAACCTGATCGACAAGAAGGAGCCAACATGAAATCCGCGTCATTGATCTTTAGTGCAGCGGTTTTGGCCATTGTGATGGCTGCAGGTGTCAGCATGGCCGCAGAGCCAGCCGCCGGTGCGACACCGACGTTTAACACAGATGTGGCGTCCATTTTGTTCAACAATTGTGTAGTTTGCCACCGGCCCAACCAGATCGCGCCGATGGCGCTCATGTCGTACAAAGAGGTGCGTCCGTGGGCGCGCGCCATCAAAGAAAAAATCATAAAAGGCGAGATGCCGCCGTGGCGTGCAGATCGGAGGTTTGGCACATTTCGCAATGATCGGCGCCTGAGTCCGGAGCAGGTCAAGACCATCGTCGATTGGGTTGATGCCGGCGCTCCCGAAGGTGACACGCCGTTGACGGCGGAGATGCCGGTTTTTAAAGAGGGCTGGAGCCATCCGTCCGGGCGGCCGCCCGATTTTGTCCTCGAGATGGCTGAGCCGTTCAAAGTTCCCGCCGAGGGGGAGCTTCCCAATTTCACCATCTACCAGGAACTTCCACCGGAGCTCAAAGCGAAAGAGCACTTTCTGGAAGCCATTCAGATTCTCCCGGGCGTAATACCGGCCGTGCATCATGCCAGTTTTGGCATTGTGCCTCTGGCGCCCGGGCAAATGGTTGGGACAGGAGAAGCATGGCCTGGTGGGCCGAGCATCCCCGGAGCATTACTTGATGCCAAGACGGGGAAGTCCGTTGGTTTTACGGGCGACGCCAACGAAGCCGCAGCCGGCGAAGGCGAAGCAGTGGCTGCAGGCGTGAACGTGAGGCGTAGAACAGAAACTGGAACGAGATTCTGCTGCTACGTTCCGGGCGGCAACTTCCAGCAATTTCGCTCGGGGGCAGGCAAGCGCATCCCCACTGAAGGATACATCGCCTGGGGAATGCACTACACGCCGATCGGCAAGCCGCTGGTAGACCGGACGCGAGTAGGTTTTTGGTTCCAGAAAGAAATGACGCATGAAATCGTTGAAATCAGCACCGGTAACCAAACACATATCGTTCTTGGTAAACAGCTCGTGGACGACGAATTTACGCCTGTCCGCACCGCTGGGGTAGGAAACACCGGTTTTCCGGCGCTTCCGGTCATCCCGCCGCATGCGAAGAATTGGGCAATCACCTCGATCAGGGCTTTTCAGGATGACGTCACGCTGTATGTCCTGTGGCCGCACATGCACACGCGCGGCAAAGAGATGACGTACGTTGTGACATATCCGGACGGCCGCGAACAGGTGCTGCTGAGCGTCCCGAATTACGACTTCAACTGGCAGATCTTCTACGAGCTGAAGGAACCGATTAAGATACCTGCGGGAAGCACGATCAAGACGATTGGGTCGTACGACAACTCGTCGGCGAACAAGTGGAATTCTGCGCCGCAGAAAGAGGTCTACTGGTCCGAGCAGAGTTGGGACGAGATGTACGTCGGCTTTTTAGATATTTCCGTCGACAAACGTGATCTCCGGTTGATGAAGCAGACGGCCAGTCCCCAGACGACCGGCAGGGGGCAATAAGCGGCGATCGTCCTACGCTAACTTAGTTTCTCGCAGGGGCCGGGCCGGAGCCCGGCCCCTCTCCTTTTTGGGCGGTAATGCTTGAGTGATTGTCCGCTTACCGAGTGCATGCATTCAGACGGAGGATTCCAGTGAGGTTAAGGTTTATTTCGTTATCGTTCGTCTCTTGTTTGCTTTTCAGTGTCTCTGCCTGGGCCGGGCTTCAAGCTGCGAACCAATCACAGGGCGGTAGCCGGCCAGCCCCAACTCGGCAAGAGGAGCGGCAGCGGCGGGAGGTGCAACCAGGGTCGACACAAGGAGCTGCTCTTACGAACGTGACCGACGCACAGGCGAAGTTCAACATGGACTACTTCGCGGGCGTATGGAACTTCGAATCGAACTTGTCCGAGAGTCCACTCGGTGCAGGTGGACCAATGTCGGGGTCAGAAACTATCAGAAACGTTTGGGATGGCCGTTTTTGGGACATCACGATAAAGGGAGAAGGACCGGAGGGTCCGTTCACCGGAAAAGGCATTATCACTTACCAGGACAGTTTCTCCGGCCAGTCCTACATGAGGTACGAGGTCACGCGAGGAATAGCGTTGCTCAGAACGGGAAATCTCGGTTGCGATCTCGGGGGAACGTGCAATCTGTACTTCGAAACTCCACCGTTTGAACACAATGGTTCGCGCGTACAACTGAGGGGAAGATATTATCTGACGTCGCCTTCCTCCTACCGTGTGACGACCGAGATCGCGGTCGATAAAGGCGAGTACCGGAACTGGGGAACAACGTGGTATACGAAGGATGAAAAAGCGAAACCGCCGGCTATCAAGTAGGATCCCGGAGGGAGAGGCGTCATGAAAGTGCGTAGAGCTTTTGGAGTGTTTGCTCTTGTCATGTACGGGATGACGACTGGTATGCACGCTCAGCAACAGCAAACCGATTTATCAAAGCCAAAGGTTCCTCTGGTGAGTGTCGTGGGATGTGCCACGCAAATGTCCGACGGCACTTGGATGCTGACGAAGGCAACGGAGGGCATCGAATCCAAAGTATTGTTCATGGGCGCGAAAGAGATTGAGGAAGCCAAAACTAAACCTTGGCACTGTGGATTTTCTTACGAAAGAAGATCTACTGAACGATCCGCACCGGGCGGAGTTCACGCGGCCGGAAGTCGCCAATGCGACGGGCCAGCTCCAGAACGGCCGCAAGCTTCTAGTCAAGGGCCTTCTCATCACGGTTTCGAACGAAAAACGATTGAACCTCGTTTCCGTGCAGCAATTGGCCGATACGTGTCGTTGATTCGGGATTTTGGGTCACTTAGACACGGCTGCAACGAACTCTTTCAATGTTTCTTCGCGGTCGCCTCCACCTGCGCCATACGGAATTAGAGCGATCTGATCGATCCCGGTTTTTCTCAATCGTTCGACCTGGGCGCGGCATTCCGCCCGCGTGCCGGCAATCGCGAACTTGTCCACCAGCCAATCCGGAATGACCTGCGCCTGGCTGGCCGTTTGCTGCATGTGCTCGTAGTAGTTGTACGCCTGCCGGATTTCTTCCAGAATTTTCTGTTCTCTCTCGTCGAGCACGAAAGGGAGAGGATGTTTGACGACACGCGCCACGTGGGCCTTGACCGCATCCTTGGCCGGGCCCCGTTCCGATACCGAGCAAGGAACCCAGAGAACGATTTCGATCTGCCGCGGATCGCGGTTCGCCGCTTTGGCGCCGGCATCGATTCGCTCTCTTGCCAATCGAACATAGTTGTCGTCGATCCCAACCAACAGGATGATGCCGTCCGCTATTCGTCCTGCGAGCTCAAGCATCTTTGGACCACTCGCCGCGACATAAACAGGGACTCGCCGTTTGGGCGGATGTAGCAAATGGATTTTTCCCGACTCGAGCTCCGCTTCATTTCCGGCGAACAAAGCCCGCATGTCTGCGACCGCCTTTTCAAAATAGCTGAGGCGGGCTGGCCGGAGCCCCATTGTTTCTACCGAACTATCTCCAAGGCCGATGCCCACAATGAATCGTTCCGGCGCGAACTCTTCAAGCGTCGCGTACGCGCTGGCAACAACGGAAGCATGTCGTGTCAGTGGATTCGTGACGCCCGTGCCAATCCGGACCTTGGTTGTGTTCAACGCGACGGCCGTCATGTTCACGTACGCTTCGCGCCAGATCAGATGCGAATCGCCGATCCACACATGGCTGTAGCCGAGGTCTTCACT
>Ga0209237_1002453_pt1 | contig 11141 bp, 11 predicted proteins | sample GraSoi013_1_40cm_2_FD_185820 | JGI IMG/M metagenome (GOLD analysis project Ga0209237, IMG submission 185820) | Grasslands soil microbial communities from the Angelo Coastal Reserve, California, USA - Sample 10_02_2013_1_40cm (SPAdes) (version 2) | ecosystem: Environmental > Terrestrial > Soil >...
CAACCCGACAGCCCGGTGCTGGCAACGGCGGCGCTGACGGTCATCCCGGAAATTGTCGACGGCCAGCTCTTCCTCTACTACACCCTGGAGAACCAGGGTGAGGCTACGTTGCTGACCGACATCCTGCGTTTGCGGATCTTCGATCGGAACGGGGACCGGCTGGCATTTCGGATTAACCGCGCCTCGCAAGGCGGGTACCTTGGACGGTTGGATGCCGATGGTGTCGAATATGGCGTGATCGGTATCAATACCTCTGAGAAGGCCCTTGTCCTGGAGTGGAAGTTGATCACACAGGGCTCCGGCGCACAGCAAGTGGTGCGGGCCGAAGTTCAGATTCCGGAGAGAGCCATCGACGTCGTGAGCCCCTGAACCGGTAAGCGTGCCGCGGCGTTTCACACGGTTGGGCGCGGAGGCATCTTCGGCGCTGGTTCGTTTCCGCCCCCAAACAGCCAGGCTACTGGGATCCGCAGCGGTTCCTGCGTTTTGACCTGTTCGCGACGAACACCACTATCTTGAGGATGGATGCTGACCTGCCCCCCATCTTGGGTCCAGTTATTGTGAAAATCCTGCGGCCCGTGCCTGTAGGTCTTGCATAGGCGCAGGAACAACGCCAGTTCGTGCTCGGTCGCGTCGGGCCCGACGGTCCGGCGCGCCAAGTCGACCTCCTCGGGCGTCCAGCCGGGGAACAGCTTGCTGACCCTCGCCAAATCGCCTCGAGCGGGGCCTTGGTAAATGCGGTCTGCTGACTCATCGCCTCACAGGCTCCTCACACGATCGCATGTCTGTCGCCACGGCCTTCGCCGAAGGCGCATCATTTGATGCCGCGGATGCCATAGCCCTCGGCGGTGGGCGTAAACACCACGACGCACTTGGGGAACCAGATGCAGAGCAGAAAGCACACCGGCGCGTACCCGCCGCGCAGCTGCAGCAGCGGGACGATCCCGCGCCGCGCGTACTGGTCCATCGTGCCCAGGTTGGCGGGAAAGGGCAGCGAGCCGACGATCGTCTCTTTCAACGACTCCATGGTGGGATCGCCGGGCCAACCAGGAGGGGCGGGGGTGGTGGCGCTGCGGTAGGTGAATAGATGGTTCCAGTACGCGGCTTCGAACTCGCGTGCCTGGCGCGCCGGGTCGAAGTAGGCGCCGGCCGCCCCCAGCGCGGCGTCGACGGCGCCGACCGGCGCGGTCGGGAGGATTACGATCGCGCCCTGGTCCGGCCAGCAACTCTGGTAGTCTTTGTGTGGAATGCCCAGCGCGTGCAGCGCGGTCTCGACGAACCAGGGGTTGAGCGGATTGGGCGGCGTGCTGGCCGCAATGCTCACCGCCGCCAGGGTCTGGACAAACGACGCGGGCACGAGGACCTCGTCGCGTCCCTTGTCGCGTAGCTCCACGGCATCGTCATCGACAAAGCTCAACGTCCCGGGACCAAACTGCGGCGGCTGGACCGCCGCCAGCGCGGGGACGGTGATCAGCGCCGTGATCGCGACTGCGCGTAACACACTGTGCATCGGCTTTTGGATACAGACTCTCCGGCCTGGGCAGGGGCCGCACCATCCGCACATATCAGGTCGGGGTGGGAGAAATTTCTCCCACGGGCATAGTAGCAAATAGGCAGTAATGTGTCAATAACGGCTATATAACGGGCAAGGAAATGCCGGGGTATCAGGAGGTGTTCCAGAAAAGGTGAGGAGGCCGGCTCCTCCCCAGGATGTCACGGCCTCCGATGACTTGCGAACGCCAGACTGTTGTCAATGATCACCTGGCGCATTGCGGCGAACCCGAGCGCGCGCAGCTCGGTTCGGGCGTGGTCGACCTGCTCAAGCGACAGGCCCAAGCTAGCCAGCCGCTGGTCCGGAGTCGCGCCGTTGGGGCCGACCATCAACTCACGCAGCACCGTCTTCGCCGTGTCGCTGGCCGACTGCACCAGCGTGGCCGCGTAGTGCGCGAGCCGCTGGCGCGGCCGCTGCCGGAAGACGATCTCTTCCGGGTTGCCGCTGAGGTCCGACAGGAGGTGATCCACCTCGCTGATCTCAGCGGCGGCCATCTCCTCTTCGTGCCGAGAGGCCCAGCGGACGGCGTCGTACGCGCGCTCCAGACCCTGTCGCGCGACCCACCAGCGCAGCGATCCGCGCCGGGGATCGTACGACTTCAGCGCCTGGAGGACGCCCAGCCAGATTTCCTGTTCAAGGTCCTCGGGCTCCATGTGGCGCGGCGGGAAGACCCGTTTCGCCACCTCACGCACGATCGGCGTGGCCCAGGCGACGACGGCCTGCTCCGACCGATCCACTGGATCGACGCGAACGCCTGATAGGGCGAGTACCAGGCGGATGGCCCCCACGATGGGGGTCGTACTGCCAGATGGCTTGTCAAGGTGCTGTTGCACGGTACCCTCCCGCGGGAGGGCGGCCGCGGCCGTCCCCGATCGGGGCGTGCCGCAGCACGCCCCGGATTGTGGGGACAAGCTCTTAGGGGAGGAGACGGCTCCTCGCCGTCAACCTAGCACAGATGGCAGTAATATGTCAATAACGTCAATATTTATAAGCGGCGCCGGCCGGCGCGCCTTGCCGCTCGCTATGGCGACCAGATCGCCATGCTAATGGGTCCGAACAGGTGTGACTAGCGGGTCAAACCTCGCAAGATTGCGCGATAGCGTTCCAATTCGCGGAATTCCTGGTAGCGGTCGGGAAACAAGACCAGGTTGACACCGGTGCGCGGGGTATCATACACAATACGCAGTCCGTCCCGCCTGAGCTGTATGCGCGGAAATTTCTGCGACACTACACCGATCGCCGCCGGGACGAGTAGCCCCCCGATATCAAGTCGGTGGATGATCTCCGCGATACGGTGGGGCCCATCATATTCGTCGCGGACAAGGGCAGCGCCGGTCGTCTGAAAGTCCTGCAGCGTGGCTGATTGCGTGAGATCCGCAACACGTTGCGCCACGACATGCGCGACCCCGACCACGACCTCCAGTGAAATAGGCTCGCTGTGCTTTAGTCGCTCGGCCAATGACGTCTCTAACTCCAGCGACGTGTAGAGCGCCGGAAACGTTGGGTTCCATCGGAGTCCAGGACGTGACGGTTGCCATAGCGGCGGCCCGCCGATCGCGCGGACGTTCCGGTACACGACCGGACCGGCGAAGGGCCCTACCACAAAACTAGGGGCGCCGCCCACGGCAGCGCCCCCGCTGGGTCCGGTGCTCATGGAGGATTAGCTGTACCCGCCCTCGGTTTCTGCCAGCAGGGCGTGGTAGACGTGCAGCAGGCCCTTCGGGGACGTGAGGACATCGATCGGGCGGCGCCCGCGGAAGACAGGGATCGACCGTGATCGGAACCAGCGTCGGGCGGCGTCCGGGTCATCACGCCACAACCGCTCGGTGAGCTGCCTAATCTCGGCCAGCACGGCGAACCATCCGCCTTCTGCGCTGTCTGGCTCCGGACGCGTCCCCTCGCGCTCCCAGCGCACCACGGTACTACGGCTCACACCAAGCGCTTTCCCAAAAGCCTCCTGGGAGAGCCCGAACCACCCCCGCAGGCCTGCCACCTGTTTCGGGAGGCGGCGAACGCCGGGACGCACTCCGGGGATAGCTACAGCGGACGTGGCACCCTGCATCATGCGAAATCGCTGCACCATTTCATCCTCATTGTGTCAAATGACGCAATCGATGTCAACGGCAAAATCGACCTTGTAGACACAATCACCGCGACGGCTTGGTGCGACCCCAGCGACCGGCCACGGCCGTTTAGAACAAAGGCATCTGCGACGGGAACCCGGGTCGTCACGGCGATGTCGCGTGGCGGATGGACCAAGCGGGGAGGAGGATTGCTCGAGCGCGGCCTGGGGATCCAGAAACGTCCGCTGGCTGGCGGCGGGCGCGGCCGCGTCCTGTAGGATCGCGTCCAGGTCCCGTACGCCGGTCGACTCCACGACCATCCGGGCGAGCTCCAGGAAGAGCTCCGTCTCGCCATACCCGGCCAGGCGCCGGCTAGCCCATTGAGGCATCAAGCTAGCCGACCTGCTCCCGCTGCGCCACGAGGTGCCGAATCAGCGTATTAAGTGCGAGGGTGCTGGTGCGGACTAGCGTACGCGGCGATTTCCCCACGCCGCGGAGAGGGCGAGTCACCCACCGCCGGACCGGCCCGTAAGGCATCTCGCCTGGGAGCTGCATGAATGTCCGGATCTGCCGAACCTTGGCCTGGACGGTCGGCGCGTAATCGCGCCCTTCACCGGCCTCAATCCGGGCCCATGTTCGTCGAGAAATCCCCGTGCCGGCGACCTCATCCAGCGTCAGGCGGAAGAGATCCCGGAAGTCGCGGAGCAGATCCGCGTCGGCCTGGGGTTCCGCAGTCAATGCCCGTACCATCGTCACTCTCCCACCTCATCCGATCACAATGGGCACGAAAAGTGCCACCAACAGCCAGACCCGCCCGGCGCGCATCGGGCCTAGGATGTTCCACAATCTCTACCCGACTGACACATAATGCTCGCATCAGCTCGACTGTCTTCGTGCCGCCTTCTCGAACCATCGTTGATTCGGGCATGTCGCCTGATGCGCCACGTAGTAGCCGTGCTCGTTTGGCGCGGGGTTGAGCGCGATGGGGTGGTTGTTGGCCGTACGTGCCCACAGGATCCGCTGCCGGCAGCCCACGATCCCGTAGCCGCAGGTGCCCGGACCAGTGTAGACGACGTCCCCCACGCGCGCGACGCGCAATCTGGCACCGGGAAGCAACATGGTCATCATCTCCGCGCAGTCCCCACCGCAGCGCGTCGCAAGAACGCGGTGACCTCGTCGTGCGAGGATAGGTACGGCCCAGCGGGAATCGAGCTTAGGAACCGGCGCCCGAAAGACTTAGTGAGAACGCGGCCATCGAGGATGGCGACGACGCCGCGGTCTGAGGTCGACCGGATCAGCCGCCCGACGCCCTGCCGGAGCCTGATGATCGCCTCCGGCACCGCCACGGTCGTAAACGGGTTTTCACCGCGCGCCTTCGCGGCCTCAAACCGGGCTCCGGCCAGCGGATGCGTCGGCACGTCGAACGGTAGACGACAAATAACCAACAGACTCAGCGCCTCCCCAACGATGTCAACTCCTTCCCAAAAGCGCGCGGTGGCCAGCAGCACCGAGTGCACGTCCTCTTTGAACCGCTGCAGCAGCTGCGAGGTACTGCCCTGGTCCTGGACGAGCAGGGTGTAGGGGAGTCTACCGCGCAGCCGCTCCGCGATCGCGCGCAGCTGTTCGTAACTGGTGAACAGCACGAGCGCCCGGCCTTCACTCGCCCGGAGCAGCCCCAGCAGCTCCGAGGCGACCTGATCCGTGAACTCTCTCTGCTTGGGATCCAGCGGCGTGCGCGGGAGATAGTAGCGCATCTGGGCCTGGTAGTTAAAGGCGGGCGGCAGGATGAGCTCCCGCGCCTTCTGGATGCCGAGCTTGGCCTTCAGGTGCGCGAACGAGCCACCGGCCGCCAAGGTGGCCGAGCACAGGATGGTCGGAGCGGCACCCTCGCCGAAGAGCCCACCCAGCGACCCGCCGACGTCGATAGGCGCGTTGCGGAGGACTATCTTCACGTTGCGCTGCTGCACCGGTTCCACCCAGCTCGCGGTGCCTGTGACCGGCTCGAGAATCGATTGGACCGCAGCGGTGTACCCATCCAGCATCCGGATGAGAATCGCCGCCCGCTCGTTCGCGCTGGTGCCGGAGCGGTCGCGGATTACGTCCCATTCGCGCCTGCCGATATCGCCCGACAGCCGGCGTAGGCTTTCGAGATAGCCTTCGCGGAGCGTCCGATCCAACGCAGGGATTGCCATCGGCTCGAAACCCTTGGGCCGAATCGCGTTCATCACGCCCCTGTGGACGGCAAGTGCGGCGTCGATCTGCATGTGCAGCGGATCCTTTGAACTGGGCGCGAGGCCGTGCAGGCGCTGGGCCAGCGCGACCAACGCGAAGTCCGAGCAACTCTCGCCGTAGACTTCGGTGGCGAAGTCGGCAAGATGATGTGCCTCGTCAATCACCACCGGCGCAGTATTGGGGAGGGGCGAAGTCGAGCTCCCCGCGAAGCGCCTGTAGAGCAATAGCAGGTGGTGGTTTGTTACCAGAAGCTGGGCCCGCCGGGCGGCTTCCTTGGCCCGCAGTGCGAAGCACTGGAGTTGGAGCGAGCACGCCGGGCCCAGACAGTCCCCGTGGTCGGCGGCAACCTCGCCCCACCAGCTCGGCACAAATGGGAGTTCGTTCTGGTCGCCTGATTTAGTGAAGGCGACCCAGCGGCCGAAGCTCTCAAGATCCGCCTGTGGGATGAGCGACAGCTCCTTCGACAGGCCACGCCACTTCAGCAGACATAGGTACCGACCCATCCCTTTGAGTAATGCGACCGGGAGCACGCCGTTGGCCTCGCTGATCACTACCAGATCCTTGTGCACAAGCTGCTCCTGTAGCGTGATGGTGGCAGTGCTGGCGACTGCCTTGGCGTCCGGTCGGTGGGTGAGGTATGCGCCAAGTGCGGCGAGGTAAGAGAGACTCTTGCCAGTATTGTGGGTGACGGTGAAGTCCCCCATCAGGTAGCGACCATCACCATCCAGTGCGAAGCCAAAATATTCGCCCTCCCCAGCAGTCTCGACAGAGAACCCGGTATGCATCACGTTCTTGATCTGACGGCGCGGGTGAGCCGTCTTTCGTTCAACCCTGCAGGGGATGACGCTCAAATCTCCAGAGATGCTGACCCGATAGTAGAGACCCCCGCGACCATACTGATTGTGCTTCTGGCAAGGGCGGATATAGGCGGCCAGCCCGAGACTTCGCGCAACGAACGCGGTATCTTGAGCCAGAGCCGGGGAGCGGCTGATGAAGTCAAACACTCCTCCAAACAGACCGCCATCAGTATCGAGGAGACCCGCTAAGAGTTGTGCTCGCTCCGTTCGCGAGCACGTCTTATATGCTTCAGGGACGAATTTTGTCGACGCAGACGCTCCACGCAGGCCAAGCTGTTTCAAAAGGCGCAAAAGAGGGCTGGGTCTTCGGCCTCCAACCAGACGGGGTAGGTGCACGGTAACCGCAGCATTATTTTTCTTCTCCGTCACCCTTACTCCGATACCGATCACGGATGCGGCTTCATGACACGCACTTATGATCTCGTGGTCAGCTGTTGTGACTGTCGCGGAATAGATCATGCTGCCGTCGCCGAGCATGATACCCAGAAAGTAAGGGTCAAGAGGTAAGGGCTCGTGCCGATCTGGGAACTCTATGCTGGAGCGGAAGAGTTTATGAATGTGCTTGCGATATTGCGGCCACGTCAGCCACTCGCGCACGGATACATCAACGATCCACCCCTTCAACCGCGTCGAGGTGACTCGACTGCCCCCTCGCCGCCTGATGCGAGTTCCATAGATCCGCACGAGGCTTAAGATATGGTCGATGTTGACAATAAACGGTTCACCCTTCCGAGGTACGATCCGGACGAGAGGTCCGTGACCCCTCACTGTGCGAAGCACCTGGCGCGGGTGGCTGTCTGGGCCCATGAGCAAGTCACCAGCCCGGATGTCCTCAACCCGTTTCAGCGTGCCGTCGGACATGAGGATTTGTTGACCCGCGATGTGACAACCCGTGGGCGCTTCCATCAGGAGGGTGCCACCCTGTTCCAGTGTTTCCGCCACCGCCCGGGCCATCTGAACCTGCGCCGCCCGCGGCTCAAACCCGGGCATCGCACGGCTGATCGGGCCGCCCGGGGCCAGCAACGAGGACGCGCGATCCGCAAGCCTCATCGCATCACCCCACACGCTACTGGAGGACTGGACGCCTTGGATGCATACGCGAGCATCGCGCTCACTCTGCCGATGAGTCCGCGACTGCCTCGGCGAGCTTCGTGCTGGGCGTGACAAGCAGCGCCTCACGGGCCGCGTCGCGCAGGGTCTCCATCGCGATGCCATACTTGACGTGCAGCAACTGCAAGTGCGCGTCGCGGCTGACCGGATCTAAAGCTCCGAGAGCGGCCAGCAGCGGCCCCGCGGTTTCGAACAGGTCGTAAGACTGGAGGTCTGCGGGCAGACTGTTGATCGCCATCGCGTAGCCGGTGTCGGCGGTCTGCAGCAGCTGGGTCAGGTCCGCGCGGAACTGCTGGGCACCACGCTGCACCAGCAGATCGTTCAGGTCGCCCTTGCGGCCGAGCGCCTCCGGCAGCACGAGCACGCGGCTGCGGAGCCCGAACTGCATGGCGACCTCAATGCTCCGGCGGTGCACGTCGAGGTCGAACGCAATGTAGACGCGGCGGCACCGGGCGAACTGGTTCACGAACCTGTCCGAGAACCCACCCGTCCCGTAGACTGCGACGGCGGGTTGTTCCACCAGCAGGCAGCTCAACGCGTCGGGGATGCCCTCGGTCACCACGACGGCCGCCTGCGGCAGGACGCTCTCGTTAAACAGGTGACGCCGGCTCCTCGGCAGGTTCAGGTACTTCGGCTTGCCGCCGCCGTCGGGAAACGCACGACCCTGCAGGTCGACGACCGCTCCGCGGCGGCCTGGGTTAGGGAAGATGATGTACCCGCCGCCGGCATGTCCGAAGAAATCGCGCACGTAGGCCCCGTTCCGGGAGTTCACCTCGACGACGACGCCCGAGGCCAGCGCCGCTTCCGGAGTGACTTTGTGCTGCTTGAGGAGGTTGCGCAGGAACTGGGGCGACTTCGGCGGGGCGTACCCGATACGCCACTGCCGGACGAACGCCTCGGGGAAGCCGCGGCTCCTGAGGTAGGCCAACGCCTCAGACGACAGGTGCTCCGCGTACAATTTCGCAGCCAGCGTGAGCACGCCACCGGAGTCCTCACCGCTCGTGGAGCGTTCGTTGGGCCAGAACAGGCGGAACCTGTCGGCCAGCATCCGCAGCGCTGCGCTGAAGTCGAAGAGGCCTTCTACCTGCTGTACCATGTCGACGATGTCGCCATGTGCGCCGCAGTTGTGGACCGCTCCAAGCTTGGTGACGAAAGTGTGGGAACCTTCAACTGTAATATCGACTACCTCATGCTGCCCGGGGATCGGCTCGCACCGGATGACACGCGTCCAATAGTAAAGCGTGTCTCCGATCCTTTCGTAGAAACCATCGAGGCCCTCGCGCCGCTTCGCTGCTAGTTGCCAATGCTGGCGGTGGCGAACCCCATCCCTTCCAGTGCGAGCGCCGTACAGGGCAAGCGAAGGCACGATGCCGGTTTGGATCGACAGTGCGAAGAGCCCGTAGGCCAGAATAGGCGAAACGGTCTTTGCATTAATGCTCTCCCCGCGGGTGCTACCATCCCCGTCAAAATACCCTTGCAGCAGAGCTCTCTGAAGGTGGCGAGGCCAGCGTAGGGTTTCAAACGGGATGCGCTTGAGACCGGCTCCGCTGCCAAACCAGTGCCTTAAGTGCCGCGCAAGGTCAACGCGGCAGCAGATCACCGCGCACGTGCTGTCCGTCTCATGGAGACTTGCTTTACAATCGAGGCCGTTCAGTATTTTGACCAGTCTTTGGGCCAACGTGTCTCTTTCGTGGCGCCCGAAAGTGAACCACACCGCCCGATCCCCATTTATATGGCCCTCGGCCAACCAGATCCCGTAAAGCCAAGCGGTGTCCTCACTCAAAGCTAAGGAGTGGATAGGCTCCAAGCGTTTGGACTTGCCGCGTCCACGGAGAGGTTGCGGTCCGGCGAGTTCTAGTGCTACGCGCTGCTCGTCGGGAATCACAGGAAATAGTAGAAAGTCGCCAGCTTGCACTCTGTCCGCCCGATCCTCTGTGAAACCGACCGGGCTCCGCCGCGGGCGGCTGCGAATCCGTCCGTGGGATCGCAATGCACTTGTGTCACCCCTGCGGGTGACGTAGACGTGGGGCAGGGCACCCGTTGCATGGGCAAGACGCACGAATAGGCAGATGTGATCCGGTGTCAGCATCAAGGAATCATGCCGAAAAGCGGCCACTTCGACAGCAATGAGCTCCTTACGCTGAACCCGCTTGGCCACTACACGGCGCAAACTGCCCTGATGGTCGAGCACATAGTTCCCCACCTGTACCTCGCGGATGGCTTTGAGTCCCCCAGAGGTCCAAACGGGCTCGTTCTCCTCAAGACACGCGAAGCAATGGAACCGCTGCTCGTCGGCGTAGATGACCATGTTGGGACGGTGCTTATCGCCATGGAAGGGGCACAGGCCGACCATGCGATTGCGCCCGGTTCGCCGCAACGCGTGGCCCTTGCCCACCAGGTAATCGGTGAGCGGCAGCCGCTGGTGAATCTCATCTAAAATTGTCCCAATCGCTGACGGCATTAGGATCTCCTAGATCTGCAGCACAATCTGGTCCGGTTGAGCTGGCCGCTTCGCGTCCGCAAGCGCGCCGGCCGGCAGATGTCCGTCGCAAACCAGCCGCTCCGCGATGGCGGCTTCGGCTGACACGCCTCTGGGGCCGTAGGCCGCTATGATCTCTGTAAGCTTGGCAATGTCCCACGCGGCGTCGGCGCGCCAGGCCTTGGCCGCGCTGATGCCATCGGACTGAGCACGGCCGACGGCGGCGACGGCTGCAGCCAGTGTGTCGCGCACCGGAGCCAGGCGTTGCGCCGTGTCGGCCAGCACGGCCTCCGCCACGACCAGCTGCTCGGGCGTGGGGCCGCTTCGGGCCAGCAGGACGCGATTGGGGACGGTGGGGCAGAACGAGCGAAAGGGACACGATCCACACGGACACTCGTTGACCGACGGATCGTACTCGTACAACATGAGCTCGACGCCGTCGGCTGCGCGCGCGTCTCGCTCAGCAACCTCGCGCACGGCGAAACCGGTCGTGGACTTCACGTCGACCAGGAAGCACACGAGGTCTAGCTGCTGGAGTAGCTGCGGCAGCACCGGTGGGATCACCTCGCCGAGCCCGAGACCGTTGACCAGGAACGGGGGGTGGCCCTCAACCAAGAAATCGTACTTATCCCGGAAGGGGAAGTCGAGACCGGGTAGCCGGAACTCATGCAGTTGCTCGTGACCCAGCACAGCAAACCCAGGCGTGGTGCGCAGGCGGTGGAGGTACTCCGCGTGAATGATCTCACTCACTTCGTTACCTCGCGGATCTTCGGGGGCATGGGATCCCCCGGCACTTCCATGAACTGGAGGCCCAGTCGCCGCCGGTAGAAGAAGGCGTCCGATGCCCAGCA
>Ga0209237_1002455_pt1 | contig 11137 bp, 13 predicted proteins | sample GraSoi013_1_40cm_2_FD_185820 | JGI IMG/M metagenome (GOLD analysis project Ga0209237, IMG submission 185820) | Grasslands soil microbial communities from the Angelo Coastal Reserve, California, USA - Sample 10_02_2013_1_40cm (SPAdes) (version 2) | ecosystem: Environmental > Terrestrial > Soil >...
CAGAAGATCGGCGACACCGCGATCACGAGGAACGGGACGAGGCCGAGATAGATCAGGAAGTGTCGCCGGATCTGCTTCTGGCGTGGCGTCTGCGTCGTGTTCACGGTGTCACCATTCCCGCCGCTTGAGATTCCGCAGGAAGAGGAACAGGGCAGGCGCCAGGAGCGGCACCAGGAACAGCGCGATCGCCGAGCCCCGGCCCAGGTTGCCGGCCTGGATGCCGATCTGGTAGGCGAGCACCGGCAGGATCTGAGTCGCGTCGCCCGGACCGCCCTGGGTGAGGAGATACACGACGCTCAGGTCCGAGAGGGTGAACACCGTGTCGAACAGTAGCCCGACCATGAGGATCGGGAAGATCATCGGGGCCACCACGTGACGAAATCTCTGGAAGAAGTTGCAGCCGTCCACCTTCGCCGCGTCCAGCACCTCGAGCGGCACCGACGTGAACCCGGCCATGAGCACGATCGCACTGAACGGAAAGGTGCGCCAGACGTTCACGCCGACGCAGGCGATCAGCGCGAGCTTGGGATTACCCAGCCACACCGGCCACGACTCCGTCCCGTAGACGCCGATCAGTCCGAGTCGGAGCAGGACCCAGTTGATGACGCTGAACTGGGAGTCGTACATCCATTTCCAGGCGAGCACGCTGATCGGGACCGGAAGCGTGAAGGGAATGACTACGAGGGCGCGGACGAGCTTCTTGCCCTTGAACTCCTGGAGCAGCAGAAAGGCGAGCGACGTGCCCAGCAGGCTCTTGCAGATCGCGGCCACCACCAGGAACATGACGCTGTTGCGCAGCGCGACCGGAAGTTCTCGAGCCCGATGAACCTGGCGACCGGCTCGCCCACGTTCGCGTCGCTGACCGCCAGGTAGAGCGAGAAGAGGAAGGGGGCGCCGACGAGCAGAATCACGTAGAGCGCGGCCGGGGCCAGCAGGAGATAGCCGAACGCCAGCCGCTGGCTGGTATGGCCGCGCCACCGCCGCCACCCGGAGGCGCGCGGGATGGCAGAAACCACGGCGGCCCGGGCCGTGGTGGGCTCCGGGCCGCCGTGTAGCAACGGTTGGGTCATGCGCGCTTGTGCTTCGCGAAGATGCGCTGGTACTCGCCGACCCCCCACTTCACGGCATCGTCGACCGAAGTACCGCGCGCGACCCGCGTGAAGATGTCGGGCAGGACGAAGAGGTTCGCCACTTCCTGGATCTGCGTCGTGTACGGGCCCGGGTGGCCGAAGAACGCCACGATCTTCGGGAAGTCCTGGAGGACTTGCATCTTCGGGTCCGCGCCGATCACCGGCATGGGCTTCTTCGCGTTGTCATTGAGGAAGGGCATGTTGTAGCCGGTCGAGGCGACCATGCCCTCCTTGTCGTTGTCCATCAGGTGGACGAAGAATTCCTTGGTGGCTGGCTGGTTCTTCGAGAACTTCCAGGCCAGGAAGACGATCGGCGCCGAGACGCTCACGCGCTTGCCGCCCGGCCCTGCGGGCTCGTTCGCCACGAACGTGTTCCTGAACACGTCGGGGTTGGTCTCTTCGGTCGTCCGGTAGGCCGAGATCGCATCGTGGATCCACGACGCCACACCGGAGGCGAGGTAGCGGTTGTCAGAGGCGTCGTCCCACGAGAAGACCTCCGGCGTCATGCCCTCGTCGAAGAGCGCCTTGGCGTACCGCAACGCCTCGCGCATCTCCTTGGAGTCGATCGCCGGATGCTCGCCCGAGGGGTCGGTTTCGGCCCCGCCGAAGCTGAACAGGAGCGAGCGCCAGTTGAGGTTCGCGTCGTTGCAGTGTGAGAACGCGATGCCGCATGGGTGGCCCTTGGCCTTGAGCGTGCGGGCCGCCACCCGGGCCAGCTCATACGTATCCGGTGCCTTCAGGCCCGCCTGGTCGAAGAGGTCCTTCCGCCAGAGCATCGGCAGGAGGATGTAGTAGAGCGGGATCCCGTAGATCCGGCCCTCCACTTCGATCGGTGACTTCGCCGCGGGGATCCAGCCGCCGTACTTCTTGCCGATTTGATCGTAGACGTCCGTCAGGTCGAGCAGGCTCTTGTAGTAGATCCTGGCGAGAATGGTCGAGTTGTTGAGGATGATGTCGTGACCCGCGCCCGCTGCGAACTCGGCGGCCATCCGCGCCGGGATCTCCAGGTGCGGAATGTGATCCACGCGCACCTTGACGCCGTTCTTCGTGCCCCATTCGGCGGCGAACTTGTCGAACCAGACGTCGTACGCTGGGATGAAGTGGCTCCAGGTGAGGATACGCAGCGTAGTGCCCCGGATCTGGGCCGGGGCTTGGCGCGCGTCGAGCATCGCCAGCAGCGAACCGCCCGCCACACCGGCGCCAGCGGCCGCCAAGAATTTTCGCCGGTTGAGGGTTGAGGGCGCGGTCCCGACTGGTTGCGGGTTACTCATCATAGCCTCCTTGGGCTGTCCTGGCGTCTATCGTTCGTTGGTCGGCAAACCACGTAAAGAATTAGCTTCTTTATGCTTTTCTGCCGCCCGTTGTCAAGTGGGCTCGGGACACCGTGGGCTCGGGGCACCACCGGATCCCGATGCTATGCTCGCCGCCATGCGCCGACCGCTCCTGGCGCTCCTCATCGTCCTCGCAGCGATGGGCGTTTTCGCCGGAGGGCTCGCGTGGCTTCTCGACACTCCGCGGGCATCTCCGGGCGCGTCGCGTGCCGAGCGCCTCTATCTCGGTCTCTGCTCGACCTGTCACGGCGTCGACGGCCGGGGCTCGTGGCGCGCAGCGCTCTTCCTGATCCGTCCCGGCAACCTCGCCGACGGCACGACCATCGGTCAGCGCTCCGACCAGTACCTCTTCGACATCATCAAGCACGGCGGGGCCCCCATCGGGAGGCCCGGGATGCCGGCCTTCGGCTCGACGCTCAGCGACGCCGAGATCGAGGAACTCATCCGCTACGTGCGCGGACTCGCCGCCCCGCGCTGACTCAGGGGAGCTTCTCGATCCGGATGAGGACGAGCTGATCGTCCTCTCGTCGCACCGCGAGCTTGACCCGGTCGCCGGGCTTGGGCGCAACCGGATCGAGGAGCGCCGGCGACGCGGAAACCGCCATCAGCTCCATGGCGCCCATGCCGAGCGCCGTCACGGGCTCGTGGCGAACGAGAATCATGTGAGGCGCGGGTCGGGCCGCGATCGTCCCGCGCACCTCGTAGGCCGCGGGACGGAGAACCGTGCCCCAGATGCCGGCGGCGAACGCGGCCAGGAGCGCGCCGAACAGGAGGATGGCGAGCGGACGGGAAACCGAGGACCTAGTACCGGTTAGCGTCCTTCTCCCACTCGAACGCCCTCACGTCGGCATCGGGTCGGAGGTCGTCGCCGGTCAGGATCCACTTGCCGCCGCATCCTTCTCTGGCGAAGTAGGCGGCGGTCTTGGGCGCCGATCCGAGACTGACGGCCAGGATGAAGATCCCGGTGACCCCGCCGAGGAAGCAGAGGAATCCTTTGCCGGGAACGTAGAAGACGTTCGCGATACCCGCACCGACGTTGTACGCCGCCGACTCCCCCGCCCTCGACTCCGGCTGTGGCATGTCCTGCGGCGGTGCCACGGGCTGAGGCGCAGCCGGCTGCTGGGCGGGTTGTGGCGGAGGAGCAGGCTGCTGGGCGGACGCCAGAGGCGCGAGCGGGCCAGTGGCGAGCACCGCGAGGGACACGACGACGGCGAGAGTGCGGATCCCGGTCTTCATCGAAGAGCCTCCTCCCTAGCGAGACCTCAGGGAGATCATTGTCCGCCCCCACGGGGCCAGAGCCGAAACAATTCCTGGAGCCTCGATGATAGCAAACGGCCCACGGCGCGTAAACTCGACAACCGCTATAATTGGCGGCACATTCTCTCCCAGGAGGCCCTTCACCTATGAAGCTCGTGCGCTTCTCCACGAACGGCCAGACCCCGCGGCTCGGCATCCTCCAGGGCGACCGCATCGCCGACCTTCAGGCGAGCGTCGCCGCCACTCTGACGCGGCGCGGCGTCGCCCGCGCCGGAGAGATCGCCGCGGCGCTCGTCCCGAGCAGCACCCGCGCGTTCCTCGAGGGCGGACCCCTGGCCGAGGAGACGGTCGCCGGGATCAAGGAATGGGTCACGGTGCCCTCGGCCTCCGCGCGCCTGCACGCCCCGATCACTGATCCCGGCAAGTTCATCTGCATCGGGCTCAACTATCGCGACCACGCGGAGGAGGCTAATCAGCCGATCCCCAAGGAGCCACCGATCTTCGCGAAGTGGTCGAACGCGATCCTCGACCCGGGCGAGCCGATCCTGAGACCCCGCGGCTCGCAGCAGCTGGACTGGGAGGTGGAGCTCGGCGTCGTCATCGGCCGCACCGCACGATTCGTCCCGCGCGACCGAGCGCTGGACTACGTCTGGGGCTACACGATCATCAACGACGTGAGCGCCCGAGACTTCCAGTTCATCGGGAGCCAGTGGATGGCCGGCAAGATCCCGGAGACCTTCGCGCCGGTCGGCCCCTACATCGCGGACCGAAACGACATTCCCGACCCGCACGTCCTCGAGCTCCGGCTCTGGGTCAACGGCAAGCAGATGCAGAGCGGCAACACCAAGACGTTCATCTTCGACGTCCGTTATCTCGTGAGCTACCTCTCGGGCCTGATCACCCTCTCGCCCGGCGACCTCATCGCGACGGGCACGCCGCCGGGCGTCGGCTTCGCGCGCAAGCCGCCGGTCTTCCTGCAGCCGGGCGACACGTGCCGGCTGGAGATCACCGGCCTGGGACAGATCGAGAACCCCGTGAAGGAGGCATGAGGAGAGAAAGCCGATGCTCGATGTGATCGCGCCGCTCGTCGTCTCGAACACGACGAAGATCGTCCTGGTCTCGCTCGACGGGCTCGGGGGACTCCCGCGCCCCGAGACGGGCCGCTCGGAGCTCGAGACGGCCCGCCTGCCGAACCTGTCACAGCTCGCGACCGAGGCCGCGTGCGGCCTCATCCGCCACGTCGCGCCGGGCATCACACCGGGCAGCGGTCCGGGCCACCTCGGGTTGTTCGGCTACGATCCGATCCACTACCAGGTCGGACGTGGGGTCCTCGAGGGCCTCGGGATCGAGTTCGACTTGCGCGCAGGCGACATCGCGGCGCGAGGGAACTTCTGCACGGTCGACGACAAGGGCCGGATCACCGACCGACGCGCCGGCCGGATCGCGACCGAGCTGTGCGTGCGTCTGACCGAGCGCCTGCGACGGATCCGTCTGCCCGGCGTCGAGATGTTCGTGGAGCCCGTCAAAGAGCACCGCTTCGTGCTCGTCCTCCGCGCCAAGGCGCGGGGCGGAGCGCGGCTCGCGGTGGGGCTCTCCGAGACCGATCCGCAGGCGGTCGGCGTGCCGCCGCTCCCGGTGAAGGCGCTCAACCCGCGCGCGAAGGCCACCGCTGCGCTCGTCAACCGCTTCGTCGCCGAGGCCCGACGCCTGCTCGCCGACGCGACCCCCGCGAACATGGTGCTGCTGCGCGGCTTCGACCAGCTGCCGAAGCTCCCGCGCTTCCCCGAGGTCTTCGGGCTCCGGAGCGCGGCGATCGCGGCCTACCCGATGTACCGCGGTCTCGCGAAGGTGGTCGGAATGGAAGTCCTCAAGACCGGCACCACCTTCACGGACGAGCTCGCGACGCTCCGCGAGCACTGGGACACGCACGATTTCTTCTTCGTCCACTACAAGGACACGGACAAAGCGGGCGAGGACGGAGACTTCGACGCGAAGGTCGAGGCGCTCGAGCGCCTGGACCGCGCGATCCCCGACATCCGCGCGCTCGAGCCCGACGTGCTGATCGTCTCCGGCGATCACGCGACCCCGTCGATCCTGGCCGCCCACGGCTGGCAGCCGGTGCCCCTCCTGGTCTGGAGCCGCTACTGCGGAGCCGACGCCGTGACCGCCTTCACCGAGCGCGCCTGCGCCGCCGGGAGCCTCGGCGTGATCCCCGCCCAGCACCTCATGCCCCTGGTGATGGCCAACGCCCTGCGCCTCACCAAGTTCGGCGCCTGATCGGAACCCAGCCCTCGCCGCGCCGGCGCGGGGCAAAATTCCCTTGCCCCGTGTCGGCACGGCGTCATACTCCGGAGTGAGATGGAAGAGACGGAGCGGTGATCGCCTACATCTGGAAGGGACTGCTCCTCCTCTCCCTGATCCTCGCCGTCGCCCTCATGGCCAACATGCTCGTTGCCGCCGTCGTAGGCACTCTCATCCCGATCGCGTTGAAGACCTCCCAGGTCGATCCGGCGATCGCGTCGAGCGTGATCATCACGACGTTCACGGATGTGTTCGGATTCTTTTCGTTTCTCGGGCTGGCGACGCTGCTCATCAGGTTTCTCCTCTGAGGGGATGTCAGGCGAAAAGTCACTTGGCAACGGCGGCCGCCCGTGAGTAGAATACGCGCGGCTTTCGGCTGTGACCGGCCTCACTCCCAAATCACTATCGCCGGAGGGCTCTGAGTGGACGTTGCGTTAGAGAAGAGGCAGGTCCAGCGCGCGTACGAGCTGTACGCCCCGGTCTACGACTTCATCTTCGACTGGATCTTCGCTCCCGGGCGCTCCGCCGCCGTCAAGCAGCTCGCCATCCAGCGGAGCGACTCGGTGCTCGAGGTGGGCATCGGCACGGGCTTGAACCTCCCGCTCTACCCGTGGACGTGCCAGCTCACCGGCATCGATCTCATGCAGGAGATGCTCGACAAGGCCGTCGAGCGGGTCCACAACCTGGCGATGCCCAACGTCGCGCTGAAGGTCATGGACGCGACGTCGATGGACTTCGGTGACAACGAGTTCGACAAAGCCGTCGGGACCTACACGATCTCGGCCGTGCCCGACCCGGTCGCCGTCCTGCGCGAGATGCGTCGCGTGGTGAAGCCCGACGGGATCATCGTGATCTTGAACCACTTCAGGAGCGAGCGGCGGATCACCGGGTGGGTCGAAGACGTCCTGGCGCCGATCTGTACGCGGCTGGGCTGGAAGTCGAACCTCCCGCTGGCGCCCCTTCTCGAGCAGGTGGGGCTCGCGCCCGAGTCGATCATCGAGGTCAACATGTTCAAGGGGTGGCGCCTCGTGCAGTGCATCAACCGGAAGTAGCCCGGCTCACCGCGTTCGTTCTCGCTCTCGTCCTCGTCGTGCCGGCCGCGCGAGCCGGAGGGTCCGCGCTGCTCGCCGGGGCGTTTGTCCTCGAGTTCCTGGGCCGTGGGCGACCGGCCGTGCTCTCGACGCTGACCGCCCCGCCCACCCGTCGGCCGTTTGTCCTCCCGGGCGCCACCGCCGATCTCTACGCCCACCGGGGGCCGGAGGCTGGCACTCCGCTGGTGCTCGTCCACGGCTTCTCCCCTGACGGCAAGGACGACTCGCGGGTCCGGGACGCGGCGGCGCTCCTGGCGCGGGCGGGGTTCGACGTGGTGGTGCCGACGATCCCCGGGCTGGCGCGCGGGCGCCTCGGGTCGGAGGATGTCGAGCCGGTGATCGCCGCGCTCGCCGCGCGCGCGACACCGACCGCCGTGGTCGGCGTCAGTGTCGGTGCCGGGCCCGCGCTCCTCGCCGCGGCCGACCCTCGCGTCCGGGAGCGTGTGAGCGTGGTGCTGAGCCTCGGCGGCTACGCGTCCGCGAGCGAGGTGGTGCGCTTCTGGCTGACGGGCGCCTATGAGTACGCGGGGCTCCGCGGTCGGGTCGACCACGATCCCGAGCTGGTGCGGATGTTCGTTCGCGCCAACGCCGATCGGCTGGACCCGACGTCCCGTAGCCTCCTGGAGGCCGTCGATCCCGACGCCGCGCGGCGATTGCTCGCGGCCCCGCCACCCGGCCTTCAACGGTACCTCGATGACCTCTCGCCGCTCCGGGTGGCGCGCGACATCCGGGCGCGCCTCGTCCTGGTTCACGGTCGCGGGGACCGCGCGGTGCCCTTCACGGAGAGCGTGCGGCTGGCCGCCGCGCGTCCGGACCGCACGACGCTCGTCCTCGTCGGCGTCGTGGAGCACGTGGAGGCCGGCCGGGCCGGCGGCCTTCGGGCCGTGGCGGATTTCCTGGCGCTCTGGCGCGTGATGTACGCCCTGCTGCAGGGCGGCCCGGGGTGATCCCTCCTTTATAGCCGCGCTAATTTCTTGGTTCCGGTGGGGAAGCCTTGCTAGGCTGCGCGCATGAAAACACAAATCTACGCGACCGCCGGGCTCCTGCTCCTGACCGCTGCCTGCACGACGACGGCGCCCCGCCGTCAGTTCGAAGACATCCAGTTGCCGACGGGGCTCTCGTATCAGCCCGGGCGCTCGGTCGTGATCGAGTCGCCGAGCGTCAAGGCGGCTCAGCTCGTCTATCGCGGACGCCTCGAGCCCGAGAGTCTCGGCGACGCGATGCGGGCACGGCTCGAAGCGAACGGCTGGCGCCCGATTTCTCGGACGACCACAGCCAGGGACGGAACGCGGCAGGTCTACGAGAAGGACAGCAACGCGCTCGAGGTCCACATCTACGAGGGGCTCTGGTACACCTACCTGGCGATCAGCGCGTCCGAGACGCTCTTGTCCTCGGCGACCCAGACCGGCAGTGACACCTCTCAGACGACGATCGCAACGGCTCCGAGCCAGGGCCGGCCTTCGGGCCCCTCGACGGCCGTGCTGGACGTCGACGCCCCGACGACGCCGGAAAGCCGGTCAACCGGCGATCGGGCCACGCGAAGCGCCGACCCGTCCTTCACTGATCGGGTGAAGCACTTCTTCACGAATCTCTTCTCGTGGTGAGTCGGCGCTCCCAATAGCTCAGAGGTAGGAGACTCGGGCCCCCCCCGCTGCCGGGGCGCCGTGACGTCGACCGCGCTTCCGTGCAGGATCCAGAACAGAGGTGAGGCAGTCCTCCGCGAGAGCGGAGTCGCTAGAGGCTGAGGCTCCGCCCTTCGCCGGTGCCGGGGCGCTGGATGCCCCAGCCCGAGAGCTTGGTGAGGACGGTGTTCCGATGCACACCGAGTCGACGCGCCGTCCGGCTCACGTTCCAGCCCGTCCCCTCGAGCACCCGCAGGATGTACTGACGCTCGAAGTGCTCCAGGGCTTCGCGGAGCGGCGGACCGGTGTCCTCGCCCAGGCGCGACCCGGTCTCGGGCATCGCGACGTCGAGCGGCACGTCTTGCAGGTGAATGACCGGGCTCCGCGCCAGCACCACGGCTCGGTGCAGGACGTTCTCCAGCTCGCGCACGTTCCCCGGCCAGTCGTAGCGCGTGAGCACCTCCAGCGCCCCGGCCGACACGCCGCGCACGTCGCGATTGCATTCGCGCGCGATCTTGCGCACGAAGTACTCGACGAGCGCCGGGATATCCTCGCGGCGCTCGCGGAGCGGCGGGACGTGGAGTGGCACTACGTTGAGCCGGTAGTAGAGATCCTCGCGGAACGCGCGCGCCTTGACGGCGCTCCTGAGATTGACGTTCGTCGCGGCGAGGATTCGCACGTCCACCGCCACGGGGCGCACGCCCCCCAGACGCTCGATCTCACGTTCCTGGAGGACCCGCAGCAGCTTCGCCTGGAGATCGAGCCGCAGCGTGCCGATCTCGTCGAGGAACACGGTGCCGCCGTGGGCCAGCTCGAAGCGGCCGAGCTTCTTCGCGTGCGCACCCGTGAAGGCGCCCTTCTCGTGGCCAAACAGCTCGGACTCGACCAGCGTGTCTGGAATCGCCGCCACGTTGACCGCGACGAAGGCCTGGCCGCGGCGCTCGCTCCGCGCGTGGATCGCCCGCGCGACCTGTCCTTCGCCAAAACCTCGGCCGCCGGGCAAGTCGTTGATCTGTCGGCACTGATCCTGACACACTCCTGACTCAATGATCACTCTCCTGCTCCACCTGCTTCGCCTGCTCCCGTTCCTCTGCGGCGGTCACCGCCGGCTCGCCATCGAGAACCTCGCCCTGCGTCAGCAACTCGCCGTGTACAAGAGGACGGCGCCCCGGCCCCGGCTTCGCACGACGGACCGCCTCTTTTGGGTCGGACTGGCCAGAGTCTGGACCGGGTGGAGGCAGGCGCTGGTCATCGTATCGCCCACCACCGTCCTGCGGTGGCAGCGGCGCCGCTTCCGCGCGTACTGGACCCGGCTCTCCGGCCGGCCGCCCGGTGGTCGCCCGCCCGTCAATGCCGAAATCAAAGTCCTGGTCACCCGCATGGCCGCGGCGAACTCTCTGTGGGGCGCCCCAAGAATCCACGGTGAGCTACGTAAGCTCGGCATCGATGTGGCAGAACGCACCGTCTCCCGACTGCTCACGAAGCGGCGCACCCCGCCCTCCCAGTCTTGGCGAACGTTCCTCGCCAATCATGTCCGAGACCTGGTCTCTCTCGACTTCTTCACCGTACCCACCGCTCGGCTCCGCGTCCTCTTCGTCCTCGTCGTGCTCGCTCACCATCGCCGGCGCGTCCTCCACTTCAACGTGACCGAGCACCCCACCGCCCACTGGACCGCCCAGCAGATCGTGGACGCCTTCCCGGAGGACTCCGCGCCCTCCTATCTCCTCCGCGATCGCGACTCGGTATACGGTCACGTGTTCCGGCAACGCGTGAAGGGCATAGGGATCGATGAAATCCTGACAGCGCCCCAAAGCCCGTGGCAGAACCCCTTCGCGGAGCGCCTCATCGGCTCGATCCGACGCGAGTGCCTGGATCATGTTCTCGTCCTTGGCGAACGGCACCTACGCCGCACCCTCACCCGCTACTTTGCGTACTACCACGAGGCGCGCACTCACCTTTCGCTCGACAAGGATGCACCGGACGGCCGATCAGTTGAGCGGCCCGAACGCGGCAGGGTCATCTCGATTCGCGAAGTCGGTGGCCTGCACCATCGCTACGTCCGCCGGGCGGCCTGATCCAGCTCAATCGATTCGCCACCGTCGCCGTCGTCCGCCTGCCTCCTTTGAGCTTCACCTCGTTCCCTGGTGGGTCCTTATGGTCCCAGGCGGCTGGCTCCCCTGCCTCCGATCCGTTATCCGTAGTCTCCTCTCCTCTTTGGCCTGTCGCGAGGGCACACAGGATTTGGCCTACCGAGCAGGATCAGGTTTTGGCGAAGGACAGGTCACGCGGGACTGGGATGCGAGTCTGCTCCCCCACAAATCAGATGTGACGGCGCTCAATGGCTTTGCGACGTTCACGGCTTTCCAGGCGGCAATTGAGGGCGCAGTCCACGCTGGCGTGCACAA
>Ga0209237_1002456_pt1 | contig 11131 bp, 12 predicted proteins | sample GraSoi013_1_40cm_2_FD_185820 | JGI IMG/M metagenome (GOLD analysis project Ga0209237, IMG submission 185820) | Grasslands soil microbial communities from the Angelo Coastal Reserve, California, USA - Sample 10_02_2013_1_40cm (SPAdes) (version 2) | ecosystem: Environmental > Terrestrial > Soil >...
ATATCCAGTTTTTGTAAATTGTCCCCAGTCAGTGAAAACGTTATAGTTAACAAGAAGTGACTCTATGTCGTTGCTACCTCCTGTTGAGGGAGCGCCCATTTTTACCCAAAACGCCTCTGACATGTGTGGGAGAATACTCACCGGCGAAGCTCCCATTTTCCAGATTGCGGTGTTTGTGGCAGGACATGACCAAGTGCCTGTTCCCGGCATGTTAGCTATCGCAGTAGGAGTATCATTGCAAATTATCTTGTCGTTGGAATTTGCCCTTGGAGAGAATCCTGTAATAACTAACTTTCTCACGTGCATCGTGCCTTCTGTAGGATTACTAACAATTGCACCCCATACGGCTTGAGCGCCGGATCCGGTTCCGCCGAATGGGTTAGGGAAAATTACTTGCATCTCAGGTTGCTGAACTAAACGCGCGAACAAAAAGGTATTTGCGACATTGGCTGAACTTATAGATATTATTCTTCCTTTTTCGATTACATAATTGCCTGGCTTTGCATTCGTAAGAGACGCATTGAATGTAATAGTCGTAGCTACTGGTCCCTTTATTTCGTAGACCGACTTGAACAAGTATGTCGTACCCTTTGGAATCAAGACGTTAGTGTCTGCAGCTACTTTCAGCACAACTTATACTAACACTAATCTGAGGAGAAACCGTTTGAGCTAGGTTCGTGTCTGTGGCGTTGTTTGTGACAGCGAATAGTATGGTAACATTTTCGCCCGTAGTTATTGAGGGCGGAATCATGTAAGCCGCCATTTTTAGTGGTAATGCCTTCAAGGGAGTAAGTTTGACTACTGCAGAATTTCCGGCCATTGTTACTACCTTGACAGTATAGACAGTGTCACTTTTGACAGTGAAGGGTAGAGATGGGGAAGTACTCCCAATATTAGTTTTAGACTGCCTCCCGTCTACACCCAGACTATTAAGGTCAAATCTATACTGGGTTTTTGGCGAAGCAGTTTCATTCACTATGTAAATAGAGGCTAGCTTTGCTGCAGCAGCGCCCGTGTTAATGACAGTCATGTTGAGTTTGTTACTACTTGTAACCCTAGTATCAGCAATACTAATTTGTTCATTGAGCCTACTAAGGCTAGCACTAGATTTGTCAATAAGCGTTTGTGTAACTGAGTCCTGTTGCCTCATTGCCAGCAAGATTACATTTAGGGCACCAATCATGACCAGAACCATGAAGACTGCTCCGACTACGCTCGAAAGACCTTTCCGCTGATGTTTTTGGTTGTTCTTTGCCAATTTTTTCACTTCTAATAGTTCCAGTCCTGATGAATGTTTGTTCCCCTCTGTGTTTGTACCCATACATTTTGTACGTGACCAACAGTCGAGCTAACTGCAATGGGCGGAATAGTCACAACAGATCCTCTTGAGATGACCTGACCAGTGCTCCAAACACTGGTATTATTTACATAGATTTTGGAAATTGTAATGGCAAGATCCCCGGTGTTTCTTATCGTTACACTCATCTTATTTCCGGAGCTGCTATAGAACCAAACATCTTCAACGACAAAACTTTCTTTTACGAGATTTATTCTGCTCGCAGTCTGGTTTGTTATCTGCGCACTTTGGAATGCAAAGCTTGAATTTGCCCAAACTACCAAGAATGTGCCAATTATACCCGCGGCTACGATCATCAGTAACGCACTAACTATGTTACTCATACCCCTACGGGTACGTCTAAGCCTTCTCGTAAGGTGCAACAGAAGTAATTCGAATATGCACGTGTATAATGACTAGTATGTAGATTCTAGTTACTACAGTAAAGTATTAATAAATAGCCGCTATTTTGTTGAAATTCTTACGAATAGTCTACCATCAGCATCTACTCCCATATGATGTATCTTTATCATTTCTTTGAACGCTGAATTGATCTTTTCCAAGAAAGCCCAATCCAATTTGCCTTCGTTATTAGTCGACTTTATCTTAAAATAGCCACCCTCTTCGTCCTCTATGGAAGTGGCTACATCTAAAGCCATCAGGTAGCCCTGAAGCATCGTAATAGCCTCAGGACGTTGCCTCATCAGCGAAACCCTTTGTCTTTCGTTGTTACCTTCGTCGCGGCGAGCAGGCGGCTGCGTGGCAGTTACTGTCATGTGCTCCTTTGGTCTTCCGGAAAAAGGCGGAGCTGCCACTGGCGATTCTGTCTCGGCCAATACAGCCACTAGTTCGCCAAGTTTCTTCGATATCTGGGCCTCTGAACCAGGTGACGTTATGACGAAAACATGTAGGTCAGGCGTCCCAAATAGGAAAATATCGTGTTTCGAAAAACGAGTTATTGAGAACTTGTGCATCCCTGAAATGTCCTCGAGCTGTCTTATCAGCGAGAACATGAGAGATAGCTGAACATCAAGAGTGTCGTGTCTCTCTATGGGCAATGAAAAACTTGCTTTGCCTCTTCGAAAGCTGAGAAGTTTGGCATTGTTATCCAACACTCCAGCAAATATCAATAAGTTAGAGATATCAGCATCGATTTTATCGAGTAGACTCTCAATGGAGTTCCCGGACACGATCCGGCTAAGTCTTCGTCAACTATATAAGGCTATCAAAAATGAACCTAAAGACCGAGATCATTGAGAGATTGTTGGTGTAGAAGCCGCACAGCTCCGATTTCTTGAAGGAATTGCTTTCCAGTAGCAAAGTCAGCTCAGTATTGTCCACAAGGACAAAGTTTACTGGGATGACTTTTGAAGTTGTCTTTAGTGAAATTGGCGTTTTCTTGCTACCCTCTTCGGCACCTAAATACTCACTTGCATTCTTGCAAGGCGTCCTGAGTTTTACCCGAATTCCTTTGCCGGTCAATTGAATCAGTTGGTCAGTTATTTCTGCATGGTAAAAATTGACCAAGTTCCTGTCTGTAACTAGAATTGTGACTTCTTCCTTTGCATCTGCGAGCATTCTCTTTATCTTTGCATGGATCGAGTTCTCGCCCATCACGATTTGATAACTTTCCTTCTTGTCAGATTCAGGTACTACGGTTGTGCTTAGTATAGCCTCAACCATTTCTTGGTAACCTTTCTTTTTATCTGTTATAGAAAGTAAAGCATTTTGCTTAGTTTGGACAAGGCAATCGATTGCTTGACCAACAGCAAGAGAATAGTACTTTTGCGGCCTGTCAAAAGTTGAGAAGACAACGCCTTTTGCAAGCAGAGTTGAAATATAGTTATAGGTCTCGGTTCGTTGGATTCCTGTATGACGAGAAACGTCACTTGCGGTCGAGCTTCCGTGGGTCATCAGGAACAATAGAATCCTTGCTTCATTCAACGTGAGGTCCAGTTTCTGGAACTCTGCAACTAAATTGCTCTCAATTTCCATGTTGGGGTTTGTTACCTTGAACTCGTCCATTTTAGTAGCCATTATGAATCAGAACTGGAACATTGTTATGGCACTATATAAGTTAGCTGGTGTATGTAGTTATACATTTGTCAACGTCTTAAAAGTGACCAAAATTATTGCAAATGCTATAATTATACATATAGAATCTATATGGTGGTAGCAAGCTAAGGGAGCTATAAGAAATTTTGCCTTTCCTAGGACGCTAGGTCGGAATAAAGATCCATAAATCCCTTTATCAGGTCCGCGGGTTCATCGACAACTCTTGCATTGCGAATTGTCTTCGTTATGGTATTGGTCCCTACTCCTACAGCCGCTAGATTTACCCCGCTTCTTGCAAGTTCCATTATTGCTACTTTAAGCTCCTTTTCAATGTCTGGATATCCTGACGGTACTCCATCAGATACCAATATGATGAAGTTCTTGTCCTTGGCATGTTTTCTGGCAAGGTTGCGAGCTGCTCTTAGAGCATCCGGAATATAGGACAATCCACTTTGTGTCAAACCACCTATTCTTGATTTTACAGAGTTATTGTACGGTTCATTATAATCCTTGATGCAATAAAATTCGTCGGAAAAAGCGAACATTGCCCACGGATTCCCTTGACCAAGGGTCTGGTTCGCAGATTCTGCAAGGCATATTGCTATTGCCCTAATCTGCTTACTTGAGCCTGAAAGGCTAAGACTCGAATCTATCAGAATTGTCCAAGTCTCGTCCTTGCTAAGGTTTTCGTCCCTGGCAAATACATCGGTTCTCTGTGTCTTTTGAGCCATATTCTGAATGACGAGTTGCAAATCCAGTACACCGGATTCCTGGTATGAATTGTCATCGAAAGCATTCTTGACCTGTCTTACTCTGTCGATCATCTTTCTGATACTAGGCAATAGCTCTCCGTAAACATTGTGAAAGTTTACAAAATCTCCCTTTGGTAATGCTGCTTTTGCGAAATTTAGGTTCTTTGTGGCATCCTCTAAACTATCCTCCATTTTGGTATTCCGTTTCTCCTCCGCCATGAATTCGTAGCAAAGCTGTAGCCATTCTTCGTTATCATCATCGCTTTCTTTAATTCCGGCAGAGCTGCGGATGATGTTGTATTCATTCTGCGATATTGTTTTGCGTTGGAATATTGATGCGGGTTTCATGGCACTTAGGAGAGTCGGAAGTTGGTGTGAATAGGGAAGGTAAACGTCATGCCATCTACCATGCACCTTTAGCGTGATTGAATACAATCCATCAGCGATCTTACTAATCTCATCCCAATGTGACTCATCTCTGCTGACTTGCAAGGAATCATTGTTCCCATCAACTGAAAATCGGCTCTTGAGAGTTTTGATAATTGAGGTTGGATTGACTGATAGCGTGTTTAGAGCTGACTGAAAAGCATCGACTGTCTCCGAAATTTGCCGCGGCACATTAAGCGGGACTTTCAAGATGGCCGATGTCAAAGCAACCTGGGTCAAAACTGAAAAATCCTGTGATTTCGATGATAAGAGGGCTGCAGAAAGTAGATCTGCACTTCTCACTAACTTTGATGCCTGACCATCTTCTAGTTCTTTAAGACGCTTTTTTGCAAGTGTGTCAAGAATAATGTTCATTACATAATGTGCGCGAAGAGGGTCCTGCTTTAATGCAAGCCATTTTTTGATATAATCGTGGTAAATCCAAGAGAGCACGGATTTGGCACCTAAAACATATGTTGATGCGAAACAGGCCTTGAGTGCAGCAACTTCGCCGAATTCGTTGTCTGGGAATGTGAACAGGCTATAGGATACAAGGTCCTTCGAAAAACGTATTCTCGGAATTCCAACAACGCAGTCCGAAATCTTTGGGCCGACCTTCAGTATTGGCAGCGCATTTTTTAGTGGATACCTAAGCCTGGTGCTAAATGTCTGATCTATCTGCAGTTCGGAGAATCGGTTGTACAATATGGAATAAAATGAATTCATTGGTTAGATTTCTCGGCATCTGGTGTATCTGGACTTTTGTTCGCTCCGGAAGCCTTGACTAGTCTTCGTACCGCGTCTTGAATCGAGGTATCATCGCTTGTGGTCGTGACTATAGTTTCTTCGGCTGCGGCGTAGATGTCCATGCCGTCGGCGACAAGAGTGGCCCAATTAACTAGGTCTCCAACTGATGGGCCGTAGGGGATTTCGCCTTTTTTGTAATTGGAACGCAGTACTGCACCTGTTTTGACTATCTGAAGTGCGATATCTCGGGTCACTCTGCCTCTGTTCTCGATTAAGGAGATCTCGTCTTCAGTAAGTTTTTGACCTACCGAAAGATAGTCAAAGTTTATCCAAACGCTCAGTCTTCTGCGGAAAGCTGCATTGAGCGGTTTCGTTCCTGCAAATTCAACGGAGAACGGGTTCATGCTAATTACTACGTAACTCAGTGGATGCCTTGGTATAATCTCGTTGTCCTTCTCCGTAAGCACCATGTGGCCTCTTGTGTCCAAGAGCGGATTTAGTCTAGTGGCCACATCTTGCTTCATCATGTTTGCCTCGTCCAGGTATAGTATACCTCCGTTCCTCGCCCACGATACTATCTGGCCATCAACCCAATTCTCTTTGCCAAGCCCTATGTATCTCCCAAACATATCATATGTTGTAGTTTGCAAACCACAGTTGATCTCCCACAATGGGAGGCCAGCTATTTCCGCAACAAGGTAGACAATGTGAGTCTTGCCTGTTCCGCTAGGCCCAATAAGTGCACACTGTTTAAAGTAGTAAAGAGCACGCATGATCCTTTCGATATAATTCTGTCCTTCATCGACATATTCTGGAGTGTTCTTCGGAATAAGATCAGAGATCTTGTCTCCAAATATGTAGTTTGTAGCAAGATTATATTTGGCTACATCATATTTCGCTTTAAGAGGAGATTCATAAGTTTTAAGCCTTGAAATCTGTACCGAAATCTTTGAATCCTGGTTAAATGCCTTTAGCCTAGTTGTTACTCTGTCGTTCATGCCACTTGACCGTGCCTCTTTACTTGAATAATCCATAACTCGTCTTATGTGCCTCATCGAAATTAAAAATTACTTCGTGTGTAGCTTGAAATTACACGCATAGCGCTTTGACAAAGTGCGATATTACTATGATGTCTTGTCGACATCAGTAGGTCCTCAAATAGATGTAACGTTACACAGCGTATTTGCTTCAAGAAAACGGAACATGATTGACGAAGAAAAAGGAGGTCAGGTATCTGCCATCCTCCCAAGCAACTTTCAAGTGTACGCCAAGATTGACGAAGAGACGCGAAAGGATAACCAGCTTGTGGCCTCCTTCCTAGTAACGCTAAACGACGTCAGGGGGTCGGTAACTTATGAATTTCGCGGAATATCTAGCGTAACTGGTAGCACTGCTGACTTTGATTCAGTAATGGGTGCGCAGAAGGATTCTAGAGTGCCCAAGATCCTAGACACTATCTACCAGAGGCTTTATCCTGTAATTTTCATGCTGGCAGGAATAACAACATCGTCATTCCCGCAGTCTGTAGCACTAATGACAGAGATGGTAGCCAACGAGCCGATACAGATTCACCAAGAAGTGCAACCTGCTCCTTTACCAGAGGAAAAGTCAAAGGAAAATGAATCGACGGCCAGGGTCATGGAACCCAAGGTTGCTGAAGCACCAAAGCCGACGATTTCAAAGATGAAAAAGCAAACACAACCTTCTGTCGGCGAGGCTGGCAGCACAAAGGTAGCTATGGCCAAGTAAATCTACAGTGCGAGCGTCACAAGACCGTTAATCATTTTTTGCCTCCTTTTTGTTGTGGTGGTTCTGAATTGTGTTAGTTTTTTGCACAATTAGAATCACTGAATTCCAACAAGTGAATATAGGTGCAAACTTGCTCAATTCAAGATAGATCATGCAATCATCTTGATGACGATTACCGATAATTCGCCAAGACTAATAATCTAATTAGATGCTCGTCCACTTCGCATATTTCTATTGATTTTAGCTTAACTCCTAGTATTCAAGAATATCAAATTCAAAACGCTTGTAAGATTTTGGGCTTACTTAAGGGGCAATGACCGCGCGCCAGATGGCATGCTTGGGACAGCAAAGCTGTACGCCATAGTATACTTTTTCTTGTTGTCCTTTGATGATTGGATCTGTACTTTGGTGGGAATGTCATTGATGAACGAAACTATAAGTGAAGTGGTGCCTGTTGAGGTGGCCTTTGCCTTTAGTGCTATGCAAACTGAGAGTGCTGAATTGATCTTGGCGATATTCTCGTTGAGAACGTTGATAGTGTCAAAGTAAATTTCTGCGAGGCCCTGATTCTTTGGCCCAATAAAAAGAGACATGGGATCAAGATTGATCCATTCTCCACTCTCCGGTTTTTCATTTTGCTTGTCCTTACCGTTGCCATTTCCGAATAGTTTCGGCCTACTATCTTCCTTCTTAACCGTCTTGGTGTTTGTTGCTGCAGACTTTGCGGTCAAGGATCGTTGCATTTCAACTGCCCATTGATGCTGCACCTGCTGGGTTTTCAAACTAGTGGGTTTTGTATCCCTCAGGATGTAGCCGAGAGTTTCTTCATACTTTTTTGTCATGTCAGTGTACTTGTTCTTAATGGCGCGTAGATGGTTTTCAAGTGCCGCAAAACTTTCAAATGATAGCACTTGGTTGGCCATTATTGAAGACATTATTCTTCTTCCTCCGCCTCAGTTCCGGTGATCGCCTTAACTCGCTGGAACTGCTTGGCCACCTTCTTTAGGAGCACGATCTTTTCTGTTAGATCGACCTTCCTGGCCTCTGCACTCTGGCTCAACTTCGGAATAGCCTCTTTGATAACGTTGACTACTTGCGTACTGTCAAGCTCGCCGAATTTCTTGGTAATAATATTGCCGTTAGCGAGCATCAATATTATCTCAGCGTTACCGTTCAGTACTGCACTCTTGACGGCTGGAAAGTCGTTCTGGAAGATGTTCTGGGATAAAGAGAGAGAAAGCTTCAGAGTAGTGAGTAAGATGGAAATTGACGAACCTATTGATTCGATGATTTCGCCCTCTTTCGAATTCAGCTCGAAAATCTGTAAAGTCTGATCAATCACGGAATCGATATCGGCAAGGATCGCTGCACTCTTGGCCTTTAAATCGCCTTCTACAATGACCTCTCCACGTTGGGCGTTGTCAGGCATAATTTAACAAGCAGGTCTATCCCGCTATGATATTTTGTATGTATAAGGTTCCTACAACACACATTTTGCCGTGCTTGTAGCTAGCAATGACACCCTAGTTCTCTTATCGACAGGCATATGTTACCAGACTAATATGGAATTCAAATTCCAGAAGCGCAGAGGTATTGGGAACGTAATCACGACCCTCATTATCCTCATCGCGTCAGTCGTACTTGGCGCAGGGGTAATCTTCTTTGGGGGCAGTATGTTCTCTACCAATACACAGTCAGAGCAAGTCAAAGTGACGAACATCAATTCTTGGGTAGGAAGCGGTGCGAGTAATTCAACTACTGCTTTCGCAATACAAAACGTAGGCAGCAAGGCAGTGACAGTAACAGACATCAAGCTTAGAGGAATCGCAGTACCAGTAGCTAGCTGGTTTTCATGTAAGGGAGGCGGCGCGGGTCAATGTGCAACAGCAATAAACGTTCAGACACCGTTGCCATACGACTCCACTGAGAACAGTGTGACAATTGGCGGCACGCTTTACGTAATGACAGGTAACCAGCAAGTATCGTTGTCGCAGGGTGAAGCAGCTATCGTATATCTGGACGGTGCTGGAAACATTAACCCAATCGACGCTGGTAACACCTACGCACTCCAGATACAAGCAGGCCAAGCTTCGTCAGTAACACAAGTGTCCGTAGAACAGAAGTAAAAGAGTGTGGAGATCCCACCTTCCTTTCTTGTTTACTAGCGTATGCAATCCCTTATCCCCTTACAGGCCCTATACCTTGCCAATGCTCATTCAAAGCCGTAAGTACAGGAAAATGACTGCTAGCGGGTCCAGTCTAAATTCGACAGTTTTGGATCATGTGCAAATTCATATTGCATATTGATAGAGACCTAGGTTATACTCACTTTCTATTATATCAAGGTGCAAAATGCTACATCCTCACCTAACTTCGTGAGCAAATCATCTTTAGTCGTTGTCTTGCCTACAGCAGGAGGTCCTCTTAGAATAATTAAACATGGCATATTATGTTGACGATATCGGGGAGTATTATTTAGATCTGAACACTTCCCCATTATGAGGCTCGTTACTATAACCAGTATTAATGCACGGTACCAACATTGGAATTATGTAATTGATTATTACATCAACTATTCTTTATCCAATATCATTGCCTTATATCCATCCCAAAATGGATTCAGGCACACTTTATGACATCACAAATCTTATCGATATGTGCAGAAACGAGCCCGTTCTTGATCGTCAGCTGAAAATCCTATTAGTAATTAACGCAATGCTTCCACTGACTAAAAAGCTCCACATTCCCTCTTTCTTGACTAACGATTACGTTACTAGAGCTCTACATGAGATAGACAAGGCGTTAAAGAGCGGCTATTAGGAATCCATTACATCCGCGTTGTTCATCTACGGTGTAATTTTGAGCGCGACTGCAAATTCTAAGAATAAGTCACCATGTTACAGGTGTAATAACCCTAGCCAATAGCGAGCGCATTTCATGTCAAATTCAGCAAAAACGAGATCGGGCTTTAAGATATCTTCCTACATTTTGGCTATCTATTCCTTGGCAATTGTTAATTCGCGTTCTGATACTACTGGAACAATATTTGCCTCTCGAATGTAACCAACCATCTGCATAAGGTTTTCTCAAGACTTTTGTATTGCGAAGCGCCTGTCAAAATGACATGGCTTCTATTTGCACGCCATATGCAAGCATATCCAATTGGCGCATCCCCGAGCAGGCAAAGCATAAATATTTTTGCATCGCTATTTTTATCAGGCGAGATCTGTCTCGGATTTCATAGTTAAAAGGGAGCCAAACAAGCGGAATGCAAAGGTCTTTTCTCAGGATGAGGAAATCGCAGAAATCATAAAAGATGGACACGATTTTAGACTGGTGTGCCACAGGGATGGTATCGAATGGCAAATCACTAATAAAGTCCACGGGGAGAGGCGTCCCTTCTCATTCGCTGTGCACAAATCGAAGGATGACTTGAAGACGATTCGTAAGGACAAGAAAGGCTCAGGAGACGAATTATTCGTCGTTCGTGATCAGCTTTTCGAGCTTAACGGCGATATTTACATGCTTGCAAACCTTCCTGAGGGCAAGCATTGGAACGAACATGTGCATAGCACTCAAAGATACATTAGTAGGCTAACTGACTTTCCATATACTACACTTTCAGAAATAGATTATGACCATCACGATTTACGAGACAAAATAAAGAGATTTCGTGGAATACCTGTAGGAGAAGCATCTGGGTTGGCAATAGAAGAAAAAGGACATCATATACACCTTTGTGATGAGTTAAAGAGTGCAGGACTATTCATTGCGGTTATTTCCTATTTGATGTATGCATCGGCTTAAAATGATGAAGTTGGCTCAGAAACCTTTCCAGGCATTTTTGCAACTAACAGCTAGTCGCGGTTAACTTGGCAACTTTATTAAGTTAAATGTAGATCTGTTTCTGATGGTTGAGCCAAACCGCGTCGGCGGGTTCCCCTTTCGCAAAGCAGATCCAGAAGAGCGAAAAGCCAATTTTTCAGAGATTCAGCTGCCCTACACCGAGGAGGAGGTTATGCGTGAGGCAGAACGTTGCTTATTATGCGGTACTCCTGTGTGCATT
>Ga0209237_1002457_pt1 | contig 11131 bp, 11 predicted proteins | sample GraSoi013_1_40cm_2_FD_185820 | JGI IMG/M metagenome (GOLD analysis project Ga0209237, IMG submission 185820) | Grasslands soil microbial communities from the Angelo Coastal Reserve, California, USA - Sample 10_02_2013_1_40cm (SPAdes) (version 2) | ecosystem: Environmental > Terrestrial > Soil >...
CGCAACGTGAGGAGTCCGGGTGGGCGGCCCCGTGCGATGTTCCATTTCACGTAGGGCAGGTGCTGTCGAATCCACGTCCCCGGGATCCGGGTGCTGCCGATGAGACGCCCACGGGCCGTGGAAATTTGCCGCGCGTCTCGCAGGAATCGTCGCATCCGCGGAACGTCCCCGGCGAGGCCGAGGTTGTTGCCCATGAGGATGATCGTGTCGAACGTCCCCAGCCCTCGTGGCAGCCGCTGCACGCTCCCCTGGTAGACTTCCTCGACCCCGCGGATTCGGGCGAGTGCCACCTGGGTCGGCGAGGCGTCGATCCCCACCACCCGATGCTGTTTCCGCTGGAGATAGAGCGCGTGGCGACCCGGTCCACAACCCACGTCGAGGACCCGGCCGTGGACCTCTTTCATCGCCTCCCGCTCGACTCTCAACCACTTCGCGGGCGGGGCGAAGTACGACTCGACCCGGGACCGGCTCCGGTATCCGTCGTCTCGCTCGAACTCGAAGACGACCTTCTTGCCGAGCCAGTAGTCCAGCATCGCCCGGGCGTACAGATCGAACGATTGGACCAGCTCGCGTTTGCGTTTCGGGCGTGAAGGCATGCTTGCGGCCGGCATGTGCCGCCGTCGTATTGAGGATTCCTTTTGACGGGGATAGCTACAACATAGTCGCCCCCACGCAAGCCTTATCCGTCCGTTCGGAGTGCGATGCCTTGGGGGTCCCGAGTGGCGCGCACCCGGAAGGAAGCGAAGTTCGAGGTGTTCGGTCAGGAGATGGTCGAGAAGGTCGTGGCGAAGAGCGGGAGTTCCGGCCGCGTGTACCTTCCTCCGAACTGGATTGGCAAGCGCGTGAAAGTGATTCGCGTCGAATGAGGCGGATCGGATGGCCGGACGTTTCGGTCCGACGGACTTCGCCGCCTGCGCGCGGTGCGGGAGTAACCAGGTCCATCCGAAGCTCCTCGTGATGGGTCCGATCGCGGGGGTCGATAGCGACAGTCGATCGTACGTGTGCCATGCATGCGGCCACGAGGGCCTTCCGATCTTCTTCGACACGGAGGGCGCGCGGGCCCAGTTCGAACGGGAGAAGCAGGGGATGTGGGACCCGGAACCGAAGGCCGCCGCGAAAGGCGTCGTGACGATCCCGATCCTGCCGATCCTGACGGATCCCCTGATCGACATCCGAGGCCTCGACCTCCTGCCCGGTCGCGTGGCGTCAGTCACCGGGGTGCGGTGGGACGCCGGGCACCTGAGCCCGACGGCGTACCGCGTGTCCTTCCAGGAGTACTGGGACGCGATCGGCGGGCCGCGGTACAACGCCTCCCGGGTGTTCATGCTCGACCTCGCGGGCGTCAACCGCGCGAACCCGAACTTCGAGGTCACGCGCCATCTCGTCAAGCGGTGCGACGTGTGGCTCGAGTCGGGCGGCCGGGAGCCCGAGGAGGTCATGGACGGCTACATGCTCGACGTCGAGCGCGTCGTTGCGGGCTCGAAGACGCTCGGTTCGCTCGACGCGTTCTCGGTCCTCTATGCGCTGTCATCCGAGGCCCTCCCGTGTCTCGACTGGGACGGTAAGGTTGTGTGGCGCGATCCCCGTGAAGTCCGGGGCGATCTCCGCGAGGACGTGAGAGCGCTCCGCGAGATTGGTTTCTCTGCGGTCTGCGTCATGGACCTTCGGCGTCTCGGGTCGGAGCTCGGGCCGGATCCGGCCTTCCTCGCGGCCCTCGATGGGCTCGATCTCGAGCTCTACATTGGCGGAGGCCTCCAAGAATCGGACGTCATGCGGTTGGGCGAACGCGGCTTCGCGGGCGGTCTCGTCGACCCCTTCACGCCGGTCATCCGGGATCTGCTCAAGCCGCCGAGACCCGAGACGAAGACGGCGGCGGCCGCTCCGGCCCCGACGCCGCGGGGTAGTCCCGCTCCGGGGTCGGTCCCGGACCCTGGCTGAGCGGGTCTTCGTGGGCCTTCTCGGAGCCGGGGAAAACTATAAGCGGACGCCTTGTGTCGGCGGGGCCGAGGAGGCAGACCGCATGTCGGTCATGTTCGATGCGAACTTCTTTATCGCCGTGATTGTGGCGACGATTGTGAGCTTTGTCATCGGGGGGATTTGGTACGGTCCCGCCTTCGGGAAAGCGTGGATGGCCGCGCTCGGGAAGACCGAGGCGGACATGGAGGCGATGCGGAAGCGGGCCCCCAAAGGGTTTGCAGCCGGTTTGGTCGGGGCGTTCATCGCGTCGTTCGTGCTCGGGCTTCTGATCCAATACGCAAGAGACGCCAAAGTCGCTCAGCTACCCACCGGAATCGCCGGCGGCCTCGTCATCGGATTCTTGGTCTGGTTCGGGTTCCTCATGACGACGGGCGTGTCGGGTGCGATCTTCGAGGGCCGCCCGGGTAAACTCGTCGGGATCAACCAAGGCTACGCAATCATTTCGTACCTTCTGATGGGCGCGATTTTGGGATACTGGATTTGGCCCTGATCGACCCCGCTCCCGTCCAGTCCGTTGGTTGCCTCGGAGACCGGAGCTGACCAACCAGCTCGCCGACGATTAGACGCGTTCGAGCTCGATGCCCGCTTTCTTGATGACCTCGAGGCCTTCGTCGCTCCGGTACGCGCTCCGGTAATACACCTTCGACGCACCGCTGTTGATGATGAGCTTCGCGCACGTCACACACGGCTGGCCCGTGACGAACACGACCTTCCGGGGATCATTCACTCGGACCTTAATCAAGGCATTCTGCTCCGCATGAACACATTGACAGTTTCCGGGTTGATCGAACTTGCAGTCATCGTGCGGAAGCCCCTTCGCCGTTCCATTGTACCCGAAGCCATAGATTTGCGTCATGTCCTCGGACGTAATCACGCACGAGAACTGAGCACGCTTGCATGTTGCGCGACGCGTCAGAGACATCGCGAAGTCCATGATCAGACTCTCGAGGCTCGGCCTCTCGATCGTTCCCATGTCTGCCCCGAAACGTCGGAGGTTGAGGAACCTGCGGTCCCCCTTAAGGTTTCGGAGACTCCGTCCCTTCGTTCCTCCGGTCGCCGGAAAGCCTTATCGGCGCTCGCCTCCCTGACGGAGACTGTGGGATCTCCCCCGGACGCCGACGCCCCTCGAATCTCCCGGGAGCAGATCGCTGCGTTCCGGCTTTCCCGGCATCATCTCGCGCCGCGCGCCGCGTCAACGGATCTCGCGACGGTGGCGGGCGACATGGCAGGCGCACAAGCACAGGTACTGTCCGCCGCGCAGATGTCCCTGTGGGCTCGGACTCGCGACCTGCGGGCGGCAGATGTCGATGCGGCGCTCTCCGAATACCGGACCCTTGTGAAGTCGTGGTGCATCCGTGGCGCGCTCCACATCATCCCGTCTCGGGATTTTGCGGTGTTCCTGCGTGGCGGCGCACGGCGGGAAGCGCGCTCGACGGCCTGGCTGATTCGCGCCGGGATCCCGGTCGACGCGGTCGACCGACTCGTCGGGGCCACGCGGGATAGTCTCGATCGGCCGCTTACCCGCGCGGAAATCGCCGAGCGGGTCAGCGCCTCCCTCGGGATCAAGACCGTCGCCAAATCGGGCCGTGGCTGGGGAGGGCCGTCGAACGCGACCGGATTCCGGATCGACCGGACAACGCTTTCCGTCGACGGAATCGTGTTCCTCACGTGTCTTCGGGGTTTCGCCTGCTTTGGCCCTCCGCGCGGTGCCGAGACAACATTCGTTCGGCCCGAAGACTGGATTCCGGAGTGGCACGACATGCCCGTGGAAGTAGCAGAGCTGGAGCTTCTCCGCCGGTATCTCCGGGCGCACGGGCCGGCGACCGTGCGCGACTTCGCTCTTTGGACCTACATGACGGCCGCGGACGCCCGGGACGTCTGGAGCCGCCTCGAGGCGGAGCTCTCCCCCGTCGACGTTCGCGGACGCGCCGGCTGGGTACTTCGCGACGACCTGCCGGAACTGGAACGAGCGAAGCTCGACGGCCCCGTCGTTCGTCTCCTGCCGTCCTTCGACTCGCTCCTCCTCGGTCTGAAAGACAAGAGCCACCTCGTCGATGCGACGCACTACAAACGCGTTTACCGCCCGCAGGGCTGGCTCTCTCCCGTGGTCCTCGTGGATGGCCGGATCGAGGGGGTCTGGTCGCACGAACGGAAGGGCCGGCGCCTTGCGGTCCGAGTCCAGCCATTCCATACGATGTTGGCGAAAATTCGCGCGCAGGTCCGCGTCGAGGCCGACGACCTCGCTCGCTTCCTCGACATTCCCAATCCTTCCGTTCGGTTCTCCTGAGGTTCTAGCTCGCGGCGTTCGCCTTCGCGAGCTCCCGTTCGCGGAGTTCGCGACGTAACACCTTCCCGACAAGGGACATCGGAAGGTTCGACGTGAATTCCACATGCTTGGGGACCTTGAACGGCGCGAGGCGTTCCTTGCAGAACGTGATGATTTCGTTTTCCGTCGCGGTCGTTCCGGCCTTCAGCACGACGAACGCTTTCACGGTCTCGCCGCGGTAGGGGTCCGGCACGCCAATGGCGGCAGCCTGGGCGACCGCGGGGTGCATGAACAGGACTTCCTCGACCTCCCGCGGATAGACGTTGTATCCGGAACAAAGGATCATGTCCTTCTTCCGGTCGACGATGTAAAAGTAGCCATCGGCGTCCATCTTCGCAATGTCGCCGGTCAAGAGCCACCCGTCGCGGAGGACCATCGCGGTCTCGTCCGGCTTGTTCCAGTACCCTTTCATCACTTGCGGGCCGCGGACCGCGAGCTCGCCTACTTGGCCCTGAGGCAGATCCTGTCTCGGGTCGTCCGCGTCAACGATTTTCGCGTCCGTGTCCGGGAACGGAATCCCGATGCACTCCTTCACGGTGCCGCTGAGCGGATTGCAGTGCGTGACCGGCGACGCCTCTGTGAGCCCATACCCCTCGACGAGGCGACCCCCCGTCGCCGCCTCGAACTGCTTCCGCACTTCGTTCGGGAGCGGCGCGGCACCGGAGATGCACGCGCGGATCGAGCGGAGATCGTACTTCGCGAGGTTCGGATTGCGCAGGATCGCGATGTACATCGTCGGGACGCCGGGGAAGATGCCGGGTTTCGCCTTGTTGATCAGCTTGAGGATCTGGTCGATTTCCCGCGGGTTCGGGTAGAGGATCATCTCGTTCCCCATGACGATGGAGAAGAGCATGACGGCGGTGAGCCCGTACACGTGGAACAGGGGAATCGCGCCGAGTACCCGCTCGGACCCCTGCGCGCCCGCGGGAAACCATGCCGCCGTCTGCGTCGCGTTCGCGACGAGGTTGCGGTGGGTGAGCATCGCGCCTTTCGGGGTTCCCGTGGTGCCGCCCGTGTACTGCAGCACCGCGACGTCATCGGGGCGGCTCCCCGCGTCCTCGCTCGGATTCGCCGGCGTCGCGGCGAGGTCCGCGAATCGATGGACGTCTTTGTCGCGTGGGATCACGAGGGGCCAGTGCCCCTGCTTCTTCAGGTCCCGCCGTTTCTTGATCGGGTACAGCTGGCGCAACGGGGTCTTGAGGAACTCGGCGACGTCGCAGACGACGACGCGTTTCACGCCGACCTCCGCCATCGCCTTCGAGACGCTGTGCCAGAACAGGTCGAGCGTCACGACCGTGTCCACGCCCGCATCGCTCCAGAGGATCGCAAGCTCCCGCGGGGTGTACGTGGGATTCGTCTGGACGACGACCCCTCCCGCGCGGAGGACCGCGAAAAAGGCGATGATGAAATGGGGCGTGTTCGGGAGCACGAGGGCAACGCGGTCTCCACCGCGAATCCCAATCGTTCGCAGACCGGCGGCGAACCGGTCGATTGTGGCGTCGAGTTCGCCGTACGAAAGAGATTTCCCGTAGAAAGTGACCGCCGGTCGGGTCGCGAACTTCTTCGCGGCTCGCCGGAGCAGCTCCCCGACAGAGATGTCCGGATAGGTGAGCGAGGTTGGCACGCCCTCGGGCCAGCTGCCGAGCCACGGCCTCGCGAGGGCCGCCTCCCCCTGCATGCCCGCGATAACGCCTCGCAGGACCAAAAAGGTACGGGAGGCCCAAACAATTATGCGCTGCAGGAGCCCATGGAGGCTCGATGCCTCCGGCGCCGCGCATCCGAGTCGACCGAGCGGAGGCGGTTGCGGTCTTGCGGATCGACAATCCGCCGCGAAATCTTCTGACGCTCTCGATCGTGGCGGACCTCGCGGCCCTCGTCGCCGAACTCGAGAAAGATGACTCTGTCCGGGCAGCGGTCATGACGGGAGAGGGACCGGCCCACTTTTCCGCGGGGCTCGACATGCGCGAGTGGTCCCGGCTTTCGCCGAAGGCGGCACAGGATGAGGTCAGCCGCGGGCAAGACGCGTTTTGGGCCTTCGAGCATCTCACGAAGCCGACGATTGCCGCGATTGGCGGGGCGGCCCGCGGGGCCGGGGCGGAGCTGGGCCTGGCATGTGACATCCGGATTGCGGATGAGACTGCGACGTTCTCGTTCCCGGAGGTCGACGTCGGATGGATGCCGAGCCATGGGGCGACGGGCCGGCTCTCGAAGCTCATCGGGCGATCGAGAGCCCTCGAGATCCTCGGGAGCGGGAAGGAGGTGAAGGCGCTCGACGCGCTACGACTCGGGATCGTGGACCATCTCGCGGCGCCGGGAGTGGCGCTCGACCAGGCGAAGGCCCTTGCGGCCACGTTCGCCTCGAAACCGAGGGCTGCCGTGAAAGCGATTAAGCGGGCGCTCACGGAGGGCGACGAGAAGCCGTACCGGAACCGGTTCCTCCTCGAGTCCCAGCATGCGGTTCAGCTCCTGTGGTCGGACGACTACAAGGCCGCGATGCAGAAGCTCCGGGACAAGCGGTGATTCACGATCTCCGAAGGATCGAGTCTTTCGCACCCCACCTCTTGAGCTCAATGTCCACGCCGACATCCGTCGCGGCGTACGAACCGTCCTTGATGCCCGCATCCTTCAGGATCTTGCGGCGCTGCTCTTCGTCCTCGAACGCCAGCCGGGCCTGAAACAGCCCGAAGTCGATCTCCACGGTTCCATCCACGTGGACCGCGCCGACGAGCCGCGCTCCGCTCTGGAGGACGGGCCCACCCATCTCGATTCTCCGGGACCGGACGCGCTTCAGGTACCCGAAGGCGACCACGCGGCCTTCCGCCCACTCGCCCGCGCGGACCTTGAGGTACGAGTCCCTCGGGTCGAGGCCGTAGATGTCCACGAAGCTCTTGGCGTCCTTCGCGTCGTACGACCATCCTTTCTTCGGATCCTTCGCGACGCGGATCCGGATGTATCCTTCCGCTTCGCAATCCGGGCACAGGATCACCTCGAGGACTCGTCCCTTCACCGGGAACGCGGCCTCGAACTCGAGGCCCGATTTGATCGGCCGCGGCACGGCCGCACGAACGGCCGGTGCGCCGATAAAGCCGACGACGCGTGACTTCAAGCCGTCGCCGGCCTTACCACGGTCGATCCCGCGGGGGAGCGAAGATTCCGGAAGAATCGCTGGTCCACAACTACCTCATCGAGGCCGGCCTGGCGGCCCGCGTCCCGAAAGGCATCCGGATCTGGGAGGAGACGTTGCGGGACGGCGAGCAGACGCCCGGGGTTGCGTATACGCCCGAGGAGAAGCTGCGGATTGCGACCCTCTTGGATGAGATTCACCTCCCGATCATCGACGTCGGGATCCCGGTCGTCTCGAAGGAAGAAGCGCGCGCCGTCCGGATGGTCGCGGGTGCGGGGCTCGAGGCGACGGTCATGGGCGCGGCCCGGACGGTCCGGAAAGACGTCGATGCGTGCCTCGCGTGCGACGTCGACGAGATCGCGCTCTTCACCGCGGGGTCCGACCTGCACATCAAGCACAAGCTCGCGATGACCCGTGAACAGGTCAAGGAGGCCGCGGTCCGGGAGACGGAATACGCCGTCTCCCACGGCGTTGCGGTGTCGTTCGTCACCGAGGACACGTTCCGCGCGGACCTCGGGTTCGTGGTGGACCTGTACGACGCCTGCACGGAGGCCGGCGCCCACCGCGCGGTCGTCTGCGACACGGTCGGCGTGATGACGCCGCCCGGGATCACGTGGTTCTTCGGGCAACTGAGGAAGCGCCTCAAGCGGACGGAGCTATCGTTCCACGGCCACAATGACTTCGGCCTCGCGGTGGCGAACAGCCTCGCGGCGGTCGAGGCGGGCGTCGCGGTTCCGCACACCTGCGTCAATGGCCTCGGCGAACGCTCGGGGAACGCGAGCTTCGAGGAACTCGTCTTGGCGCTCGAGGCGTTGTACGGCTACGATACGGGCATCGACATCTCTCGGATCTTCGAGGTGTCTCAGCTCGTCGAGATGCTCAGCGGAATCCCGGTCGGGATGCACAAGCCGCTCGTGGGCCACAACGCGTTCGCCCACGAGTCGGGGATCCACGCCCACGGGGTGATCCGGCACACCGCGACGTACGAGCCGATTCAGCCGGAGACGATCGGCAGGCAGCGCACGTTCGTGTTCGGCAAGCACACCGGGTCGCTCGCGGTCGCCGAAAAGCTTCGCGGCCGCGGCGTCGAGGCGACGTCGGACCAAGTCGCGACGCTCGTGCAGCTCATCAAAGACTTCGCGGAGGCGCGCTCGAAGGGGGACCAGCAAGCCTTCGTCGCCTCGTTCCGAGAACGGGCGGAGCGGCGGCGTGGCGTGACCGACGACGAGTTCTGGACGCTCGCGCGGAAGGCGGGCTTGGTCGCTCCGAAGACGGCGGCGAAGTGATTCGCCTCAAATCTTTCGGCCCGGTGGATCCGCGGGATCGGGGTCGCCGAGCGCTTGACCGATCGTTGCGCGGGCGAAAGCGGCCGCGCGACGGGAGGTCGAGACGTAGATGCCGAGGAGGACAATCGCGGCGCCCCCGAGGTCAATCACGTCGAACGTCTCGTTGCCGAGAGTCGCCCCGAGCAAGACCGCCACGATCGGGATGATCAACGCGATGTAGGAGATTGAGGTCGCTGGCATCTCCTTCAGCAGCCACTGCCACGCCACAAATGTGACGACGGAGCCGGCAATCGCCAGGTAGAGGATCGCCCCGAGGCCTTGCGGCCACGTTGGAATTCCCCAGAGCTCGCGCGTGATGAGCGAGACGGTGGCCAAGCCGGCAGCACCCACGGCCATCGCCGCCGCGTTGAAACTGATCGGTTCCGTGTCGTGGCCCCACCGTTTCACGGCCACCGTCGCGAACGCGGCGCACGTCGCGGCGAGGACGATCGAGAGCATGGGGAACACTTTCTCGAGTCCCGCGGTCCCGAGTTGGCTGCGAAAGATCAGGACGACGCCGCCAAAGCCCACGCCGATCCCCAGCAGCTTCTGCGCGGTGAAGCGTTCCGCTTTCAGGTAAGCGTTCGCCACGAGGGCGGTCTGGAGGGGAAAGGTTGCGAACAGGATCGCGGAGAGGCCGCTCTCGACCCCGTTGTTCTCGCCCCAGTAGATGAGTCCGTAGTCCGCGGTGAACAGGACCACGCCGACGAATCCGACGAGCGCCCACTCGGTCCGGTTCTGCGGCCACTTCGATCGGAACACGACCGCCAGGAGGACGAGCACGACCGAGGCGACGGCAAACCGCAGGGAGGCGGACAGGAAGGGCGGCGCGCCCTCCAGGCCGATCCGGATTGCGAGCCACGTGGATCCCCAGATGATACAGAGCATCGCGAAGGCCCCGCTCCGCGTGGAACTCGTCGCCATTCGCGGGGGCATCACGGCCGTCGGGTAAAACCTTGGGGCCGTCGATGGCCATGTTTATAGGTCGCCCCGTACCTGTGCTTCCCGCCGGTCCCATGACGGGCCAGACGATGTCGGAGAAGATCCTGGCGCGCGCGAGCCATGCCGAGTCCGTTCACCCCGGCCAGATCGTCGACGGGGACGTCGACCTGCTCTACATGCACGAGATGCTCGCGATGGCCCTGATGCCATTCAACGAGATCGGCACAATGAAAGTCTGGGATCCGGAGAAGATCGTCGTCACGCTCGACCACTGGGTTCCGCCGCCGACGCCCGAGATCGCGAAAATGCACCAGACGATCCGCGACTTCTGCCACAAGCAGGGGATCCGGCGTTTCCACGACGTCGGGGACCATGGCATCGTCCACCAGCTCATCGCGGAGCGGGGCTACGCCCATCCCTGGGATCTCGTGATCGGGAGCGACAGCCACACGAACATGGTCGGGGCGGTCGGCGCCTTCGCCGCGGGAATCGGGGCGACGGACACGGCGGCCGTGATGGCGACCGGCCGGTTGTGGCTCCGGGTGCCCGAGACGATCCGCGTGGAGATCCGCGGGAAACTCGCGGACCGCACCGGCGCGAAGGACGTCATCCTCAAGGTGATCGGGACGACGGGGGACGACGGCGCACGCTACGCGGCGGTCGAGTTCACCGGTCCCACCGTGAAAGCGTTCCCGATGAACGAGCGGTTCGTCCTGTGCAACATGACGACGGAGATGGGCGCGAAGGTCGGCATGATCGAGGCGGACTCGATCACGAAGAAATACCTGGCCCACGCGGGAGTGCCGTTCCAGCCCATCGACTCGGACGAAGAGGCCTCCTTCGCGAAGACGTTCGCGTTCGATGTCGACGGGATGGGCCCGCAGGTCGCGTGCCCGTCGAACCCGGCGAACCTCAAGCCCGTCGAGGACCTCGAAGGGACGAAGATCGATGTCGCGTTCCTCGGCTCCTGCACGAACGCGCGAATCGAGGATCTTCGAATCGCCGCGGACCTCCTGCGGGGGGAGAAGGTGGCCCCCGGTGTGCGGTTTCAGATCACGCCCGCGTCCCAGATTATCTACCGCCAGGCACTCAAGGAGGGCCTCGTCGAGGTGTTCTTGGATGCCGGCGCGACGTTCACCTCGTCCACCTGCGGACCGTGTTTCGGCGGCCACCTCGGGGTGTTGGCGGGCGACGAGGTGTGCATCTCGTCAACGAATCGCAACTATCCCGGCCGCATGGGATCGCCGCAGGCCCAGGTGTACCTCGCGAGCCCGTGGACCGTGGCCGCGTCGGCGATCCGCGGGAAGATTACGGACCCGCGGAAGGTCTGACCATGCAGACCCGTTTCCAGGGTCGCGTGTGGACGTTTGGCGATGACATCTCCACGGACCACATCATCGCGGGCAAGTACCTCGGCACGACGGATCCGAAGATCTT
>Ga0209237_1002458_pt1 | contig 11130 bp, 9 predicted proteins | sample GraSoi013_1_40cm_2_FD_185820 | JGI IMG/M metagenome (GOLD analysis project Ga0209237, IMG submission 185820) | Grasslands soil microbial communities from the Angelo Coastal Reserve, California, USA - Sample 10_02_2013_1_40cm (SPAdes) (version 2) | ecosystem: Environmental > Terrestrial > Soil >...
CGTCGCGCGACGTAGGCGCGCGCCACTTCGCCGGCGCGCACCGGCAAGAGGTTGTTCGCCATGAAGCCGACGGCCGTGGCGTGCCACAGCGGAAGCCAGGGGAAGGGTCGGCCGTCGGCGTCCCGCAAGATCACGCGCCAGCGAGCGGTGCGCAGCGGAAAGGTGAGCGTCGCCGTAGCCACCGCCGCCATAAGAAGGAAAGGATGGGCGTGGCGGATGTGGCCCAGGACGCCGCGCGGGTCCACGTCGTGCAGCGTCCAGTAGAGCAGCGCCGCCGTGACGAAGAGCCCCGCCACCCACGCCCACGGGGCCCGGGTGGCCCGCTTAGGGACCAGGGGGGGCGGGGGGGGCGGGGGGGGCGGGCTCGGCGGCGAGGGCAACGAGGTCGCAGACTTCGTCGACGAGGGCGCGGAGCGCGTCGCCGGTGGCGTGCGTCGCCTGCGCGCGCAGCTCCTGCGCGCGGTGGAGGGCGCGCTCGCCGCGATACAGCAGCATGCGGATGTCCACGATCGAGGGGGCGACCGGGCGCCCCGTGTCGAGCGAGGGCGCGCGCGGTGCCGTCCGGGCAACGAGCTCCTCGAGCGACGCCGGGCCGACCCCCGCGCGCGTCAGCCGCTGGTAGACGGCCCACGACCCGACGAGGTCGGGCGTCTCGGGTACCGCCTCGTCGGCCGCTGCAAGCGGGGGCGGCGCCGTGGCGGCAGCCGGGCGCGGGCCCGTCGGCGTGGGGCTCGGCAGCGGACCCGCTCCCGGCCCGCCCAGCGCGTGCACGGCTTCGGTGAGGCCGTCCAGCTCGGCGGCGAGGGTCGCTTCGTCGCCCGCGCCGGAGCGCGTCAGCAGGTCGCCGGCGCGCCGCAGCACGCCGGCGAACTCGGCGGCGCGACGCACGGCGACGCCGCTCGACACGGCCTCGCGCGCCGCCGCCGCGAACTGCGCGACGCGTTCGGGAAGCGCCCCGCCGCCCGCCTGCGCCAGCGCCCGGAACGTGCCCGCCAGCGTATGGGCGCGGAGCTCCCGCTGCGTGGGGCTGGGGGCACGCTCCAGCGAGTCCGCCGCCTGGCGCAGGTGCTCGCCGTGGCTCACGAGCTCCAACCGTCCCAGGGTCGCGGGCCGCGCCGCAGGGACGCCCTGCTTCACCACGTGCGGACCCGCGTCCTCGTAGTACAAGGACGTGACGGGCACGACGTCGGGCTCGCTCGCCAGGAACTGCACGAGCAGGGCCGCGAAGCTCCGGAACTCCGGGCCTTCGGGATCGGGCCGCCCCCGCTCGGCGACCTCGCGGGCGCTCTTCGCGATCGCGCTCGCCGCGCCCTGGAACAGGTCGCCCACGCTCGCGGGCGGCGCGAAGCCCGGGCGGGTCAGCTCGGCGATGGCGCGCTCGATCCCTTCCAGCAGGTCGGGGAGGGGCGGGAGATCGCTCAGCGCTGCGAGGCCGCGCAGCCCCTGAAGCGCGCGCAGCACGTGTTGCAGCGGGTCGTGCGCCAGCGGGTTCGCGCGCAGCGCCTGCGCCGCACGGTCCAGTGCGCTCGCGATCGCCGCGCCTTCGCGCGCCACGAACGCGCGGGCGCCGGCGTCGAGGCCGAGGGCTTCGGCCGCTCGGACCTGGGCGGAAGGGCGGCCCGCGAGCTGGTCCAGTTGCGCGGCCAGCGCCTCCGCCTTCGCGCTGTCGGCCTCGCTCCAGTTCGCCGCACGGCGCACGAAGATCTTGAGATCGTCGATCGCGCGCACGGCGAGCTGCTGCGTCTGGGCGTCCCAGGGACGGCGGCCCTCGCGCAGCGCGCGCGCCAGCGACTCGACGCCCGCGGCCGCCTTGGCGGTCGCCTGCTGGTTCGCCATCAAGGCACTGCCGCGCAGCGCCCGCGCCAGCCGCACGAACTCGTCGGCCCCGGGCGTCTCGCTCTGCTGGAGCAGCGAGTCCAGCCGCTCGAGATACTCCCCCGCCTCGAGGGCGAAGAAGTCGGACATGCCGAGGGGTTTGCCTGGGGGCGTCATGGCGGAAACAAGCTAAGAAGACTTCCCGGCCTCGTCCACAAGCCGCCGCATGCGCCGCACCGCCTCCTCCATCCCCCAGAAGACGGCATTGCTCACGATCGAGTGCCCGATGTTCAGCTCCTCGATCTCCGGGATCGCGGCGACGGGCTGGACGTTCTGGTACGTGAGGCCGTGCCCGGCATGCACGGCGAGGCCGAGGGCGCGCGCCTGCCGGGCGGCGCGCCGCAGGGCCTCGAGCGCCGCGTCGCTCCGCGTCCAGGTGTGGGCGTAGCGGCCCGTGTGCAGCTCGATCGCCGCGACGCCGAGCGCGGCGGCCCGCTCGATCGTGCGCGGCTCGGGACCGATGAACAGGCTGACGCGGACGCCGGCGCCGGCGAGGCGTCGGACCGCGTCCGCGAGCTTGCGGTCGCCCGGCCGCAGGGCGAGCCCGCCCTCGGTGGTGATCTCCTGGCGCCGCTCCGGCACGAGCGTCGCCTGGAAGGGGCGGAGGCGACAGGCGAGCCGCAGGATCTCCGCGCTCGCGCCCAGCTCGAGATTCAGCACCGTGCGCACGCGCTGGCGCAGCGCGCGCACGTCCGCGTCCTGAATGTGACGGCGGTCCTCGCGCAGATGCACGGTGATGCCGTCCGCGCCGCCGCGCTCCGCCGCCTCGGCGGCGCGCACCGGGTCGGGCTCGTCGGTCTTGCGCGCCTCGCGCAGCGTCGCGACGTGATCGATGTTGACGTAGAGCCGCATGCCGTCTTACCTTCGGTTCACTCCGTTCACCTCAGGTGCCGCCGTGAGACGACGACTCACCGTGCTGTGCGCGCTCGCCGGACTCGCCTGCGGTGGAGCCCCGGGTCCCCAGTCGGTCTCGCCGCAGTCGATGAACCAGACGCTCGACCAGTTCTTCGCCGCCGTGAAGGCCAACGACCTGCAGCGCATGGGTGCCCTGTGGGGCACGGAGCGCGGCCCCGCCAACGACTGGATGAAGTCCGACGAGCTGCGCCAGCGGCTGAGCGTCATCCAGCGCTACCTCGCGCACGTGGGCTACCGCGTCATCGAGGGCCCGCTGGTCGTCCCCGGCAACTCGAACCAGCGCTCCTTCCGGGTCGAGCTGCAGCGCGCGACCGGATGCAACTTCGTGTTCCCGGTGGATCTCGTGCGCGCCAAGAGCGGCAGCTGGCTCGTCAACGATGTGCATCTCGACATCGTCACCAATCCGGCGGGGGCGTGTAAACCCGCGTCGGGAACCGCACCCTAGGGGCCGGCGTTACGATTACTCGGTCAGTTCCAGCAGGATGCCGGCCGTGGCCTTGGGGTGCAGGAACGCGATGCGCCGGTCGCGGGCACCGCGCCGCGGCACCTCGTCCACCAGGCGGTACCCCGCCGCGCGGCAGCGCTCGAGCGCCCGGTCGAGGTCCGGCACGCGGTAGCAGATGTGGTGGATCCCCGGCCCCCGTTTCGCGAGGAATTTCGCGACCGGCCCCGCGGGATCGCGTGGCTCGAGCAGCTCGACGTGGACGTCGCCGAGCGCCAGGCTCACGATGGTGGCCCCGTCGGCGGACTCGGGGGGCCCCGGCATGAGGCCGAGGACGTCGCGATAGAACGCCAGGGCTTGGGCGATGCTGGGCACCGCGATGCCCACGTGGGCGATGCTGGGACGGGCGTCGGCCATATGGCAGTCAACTTAACGGTCAAGCGAGACGGAGTGGAGGGTTTCATGGCAGCAGGACATCCCGCGGCGGTCAGTGACGCCACGTTCGCACAGGAAGTGGAGCAGCACCGGGGGCTCGCCATCGTGGACTTCTGGGCCACCTGGTGCGGCCCCTGCCACATGGTGGCGCCGATTCTGGAGCAGCTCGCCGGCGAATACAACGGCAAGGTGAAGGTCGTCAAGTTGGACGTGGACGCGAACCAACAGACCGCCATGCGCTTCAACGTGCGGTCGATTCCGAGTATTCTATTCTTCAAGGACGGGCGCCACGTGGACACGCTGGTCGGCGCCTATCCGAAGCCGGCGTTCGTGCAGAAGATCCAACAGCATCTGGCGTAGCATCCTCCCCGGAGGACCATGCGCGCGAGCACCGCTCGCCTGATGAATTCGCCGGTTCGCCTCGCGGATCTGACGTTCCCGCAGGTGAACCGGCTGGTGCATCGGACCCGCCTGGCCTTCATCCACCTCGACAACCTCCTGGCCTTCGCCAAGCGGGACCGCGACGGCCGGGTGGACGGCTATATCACGGCCTACCTCCCCGAGGAGTGCATGCTGCTGTTCTTCCGCAAGGGCGAAGCCGTGAACGCGGCCTCGCTGCACACCACGGGGCGGAACGTTGTCACGATCACGGAGGCGCTGAAGCGCATGCGCGGCGAAGTGGAGCGGGGCGAGCTGGTGTACGCCGCCGCGCCGATGGAGCAGCTCGCCTGGATGTACCAGTCGTGCTCCGCGCCCATCCAGAGCCGCGTCGTGGACCCGGAGCAGCCGGGCGCCTTCTTCCCCGCGCTGCAGCAGGAGCAAGTCAGCGGCGTGCTCGAGCTGATCTCGAACGGCCGCGTCTCCTACCTGCGGTTCGAGAACGGGCGCTTCGCGAACGGCTACTTCTGCGACCGGCCGGACGCACTGCCGGTCGGGAAGTACATCGAATCGCAGTTCGCCCACACGCCCGAAGGCGCCGCCCCGGCGGTGGCGGCGTGTCTGTTTCCGCCCGCCCCCGAGCTGCCCGCGCAAGCTCCCAACGCGCTGATCAACACTTACCGCGAGCTGTACTGGCGCATCGTGGACGAGGTGGACAAGGAGTTTCCGGGGGAGGCGAAGCGGCGCGCCTCGCGCGTGTGCGCGGGGATCGTCGGGATGCACAAGGCGTTGTCGCTGCTCTCCGTGCCGCGCGGTGCCGACACGCCGGACGCCGTGGTGCAGCCGGACGAGCTGTCGAGCGCGCTCAGCGACTGGTCGCTGCAGCTGCTCGAGGGGGTGGAGGTCGTAATGCCGGGCACGGCGCCCAAGATCCTGCGCGAGGCCACCAAGGAGCATCGCTACGTGTTGCAGGCGGCCGGGTTCTACACGCGGCTGCCCTGGCAGGTGGCGTGGTGAGATGGCCGGCACGCTCTACGTCGTGGCGACGCCACTCGGCAACCTGGAGGACCTCTCGCCGCGTGCGGCCGAGACCCTGCGCGGCGTCGCGGCGGTAGCCGCCGAAGACACCCGCCACACGAAGACCCTGCTCGCGCACGTCGGCTCCAGCGCCGACCTGCTGAGCGTCCACGCGCATTCCTCAGCGGCCGCCCTGCGGCGCGTCCTCCACCTGCTTGGCGCCGGCAAGGACGTCGCGCTCGTCACCGACGCGGGCACTCCCTCCGTGAGCGACCCCGGCGCGGAGCTCGTCGCCGCGGCGCGCGCGCGCGACGTCCCCGTCGTCACGGTCCCGGGCCCCACCGCCGTCGCCGCCGCCCTCTCCGTCTCGGGCCTCGCGGCGGACCGCTACCTGTTCCTCGGCTTCCTGCCCCGGAAGGGCGGCGAGCGCCGCCGCCTGCTCGACCTCGTGGCGGAGAGCGAGTGGACGACGGTGCTGTTCGAGGCGCCGCTGCGCGTGGCGGACCTGCTGAGCGATCTCGCGGCCACGTGCGGGCAGGAGCGCCGCGCCGCCGTGGCGCGCGAGCTGACGAAGGTGTTCGAGGAGACGCGCAGCGGGACCCTGGCCGAGCTCGCGGGTTATTACGCCCGAGCCCCGGTGCGCGGCGAGGTGACGGTCGTGGTCGCGGGCGCCGGCCGGCCCGCGCGTGAGGAGCGCCCCCCCGATCCCGAGGAGCGCGCCCGCGCCCTGCTCGCTCAAGGGTTGACCCGCAAAGATGTCGCCGACCGCCTCGCGGCCGAGACGGGGATCACGCGGAACACCGCGTACCGATTGGTCAACGAATTGTGAGACGCGCCCTCGTGATCGTCGGGACGGCGCTATCGGCCGTCAGCCATCGGCCGGCAAGCCAAGCTGACAGCCGACTGCTGACAGCCGATCGCGCCTCCAGCCTCACGATCGGCCGCCTGCACTACGACGGCGGCGGCGACTGGTACGCCAATCCGTCGAGCCTGCCGAACCTCCTCACCGCGCTGCGCGAGCGCACGGCGCTGCCGGTCGCCGAGCGGGAGCGCGTCGTCACGCTGGCAGGGCCCGAGCTGTGGGACGTCCCTTACATCTATATGACGGGGCACGGCAACGTGCGCTTCTCGGACGAGGAGCTCAAGATCCTGCGCCGCTACCTCGAGCAGGGCGGGTTCCTGCATGCCGACGACAACTACGGCATGGACAAGTCGTTCCGGCGTGAAATCGCGCGCGTGTTCCCCGACCACCCGCTGGTCGAGGTGCCGCTGTCGCATCCCGTGTATCATCTCGTCTACGACTTCCCGCGCGGCATCCCCAAGATCCACGAGCACGACGGCCTGCCGGCCCAGGGGTTCGGCGTCTTTTTGGGTGACCGCCTCGTGGTGTACTATTCCTATCAGTCCGATCTGGGGGACGGCTGGGAGGATCCGGACGTCCACCACGACCCCCCCGAACTGCATGAGGCGGCGCTGCGCATGGGTGTGAACCTCTTCACGTACGCCGTGAGCTCGACCCGGTGACGGAGACGGCGGCCCGGCTGCGGCGGCTGGGGCTGCCGCACGCGCGCGCCCGCGCCGGAGCGATCCTGGTCTCCAGCGCGGGCGTGGCCTTTGCAATCGCGGCGGCGGGAATGATGCTGGCGCCGCGGGTGAGCGTAGTGCTCGCGGCCTGGGCAGCGATCCTCGGCGTGGTGGGGGCGGCGGGGTGGGCGGCGGCACGCGCCGGCGCGGCCGCGGCGCCGCCCGCGCTCGGCCGGCTGGTCGAGCAGGCGGCCGGGACGCGCTCCGGCAGCGTTCAGAGCACGGTCGCGCCGGCCGCGGGCCGTCCCGGAGCGAGCGCCGACCTGTTCGCGCTCGCGGACCGCCGCGCCGCGCGCATCGTCGAGCAGGCGACGCCACTGGTGCGCCGGGCGCTCACGCGGGAGACGCGCCGCGCGCTCGCCGTCGCCGCGGGGGTCGCGCTCGCGGGGGCCGCGCTGTTCGTCGCCGCCTCCCCCGCCACCGGGCGCGCCGCGTTCTGGCATCCGCTGCGCACGCTGCGCGACGCGCGCGCCCCGGTGCGCGTGCTCCTGGACCGCGCCACGGTGCGGCGCGGCGACAGCGTGACGGTGACGATCGAGGCCCCCGCCGCCGCCCGCGCGGTGCTGTGGACCCGCGGCCCCGGGGAGCCCTGGCGCGGGGCGGCCGTGGCGCTCGACTCCGCGGGCCGCGCCCTGCGCCGGGTCGGGCCGCTCGAGACCGACCTGTACGTGAAGGCGGCGAGCGGCACCCGCACCAGCGCCGTGCGGCGCGTGACCGTGGCGCTCCCCGCCTTCGTCGCCGCGCTCGAGCTCACGGCCCGCTATCCCCCCTATCTCGCCCGCGCCGACGAGCCGCTCGTCCCGGGGGCCGACACCGTGCCGATCCCCGCCGGCACGGAGATCCTGACGAGCGGCTCGGCGAGCGTAGCGCTGGCGCGCGCCGCGTGGAGCCATGTGGGCCGGGGAGCTGTGTCACGGCTCGCTGTGGAGGGAGCTCGCTTCTCGGGGCGGCTCCTGCCCGCGGCCTCGGGGACGTGGCGGCTCGACCTGGCGGCGGCGGACGGTGGACCGCTCGAGGGCGCGGCGCCCGAGCTCGAGCTGCGCGTGATTCCCGATTCGGCGCCCGTGGTGCTCGTGCCGGTGCCGGGCCGGGACACGACGCTCCGCCTATCGCTGCGCCAGCCACTCGTCGTGGATGCGCGCGACGACCACGGTCTGTCGCGGCTCGAGCTCGTGAGCTGGCGGGTGAGCCGCACCGGGAAGACGGGGCAGCCGCTGCGGCAGCCGCTGGACGTGAGCGCTGTGGGAGAGCGCGCCATCGTCCAGGGTGACCTCGACGCGACCGCGCGCGGCCTGCTCCCGGGGGACACGCTGCGGCTGCGCGTGGACGCCTGGGACAACGCGCCCGTGCCGCACCGCGGCCAGAGCGCGGAGTACGCGCTGCGCCTGCCGAGCCTCGAGGAGCTGCGGGCCGCGACCCGGGAGGCGGCGCAGGACGCGGCGGCGGCGGCCGACTCGCTCGCGGCGGAGCAGCGCGCCCTGGGCGAGCGCACGGCCACGCTGGCGCAGGAGCGCTCCCGCGACGCCGCGACGGGCGGCGCGCGGACGCCCCCTTCCGCGGGCGCTCAGGCGGGCACCCTGCCGTTCCAAGCGACGGAGCGGGCCGAGGCCCTGGCCCGCGAGCAGGAGGCGCTGCAGCAGCGCGTGCGTGACCTGGCGCGCGAAGTGGCGGAGATCGCGCGCGCGGCCCATGCCGCGGGGATCGACGACACGGCGTTCCAGGCGCGGCTGCGGGAGGTGCAACAGCTGCTCCAGCGCGCCATCAGCCCCGAGCTGGAACAGCGGCTGCGCGACTTGCAGCGGGCGCTGGCCCGGCTCGACCCGGAGGCGATGCGCCAGGCCCTGCAGCGGCTGGCCGAGGCGCAACAGCAGCTGAGGGCGGAGCTGGAGCGGAGCGGCGAGCTGTTCCGCCGGGCGGCGGTCGAGGGCGCACTGGCATCGCTCGCCGCCGATGCGGAAGCGCTGAAGCAGCGCCAGGCCGAGTGGACCCGCGGGGATGCGCCGCGCGCCGACACGGCCGCGGCGCGAGGAGAGCGCGCCCTCGCGGCGCGGGCGGATTCGCTGGCGCGGGGGATCGCCCAGGCGGCGCAGGACCTGGCCCACGCGACCAACGCCGCTGGCACGGCGCGCGGCGCGCAGCCGCTCGCCAGGTCCCAGGACGCGGCGGGGCGCGCCCACCGCGCGATGGGGCAGGCCGCCGGCGCCGCGGCGGCGGGCGACCCGCGCGCCGCGGGCGCGGCCGGCGCCGAGGCGGAAACCGCGCTCGCTGAGATCCCCGAGGCGCTGCGCGCACGGCGCGACTCGCTGGTGCAGGCGTGGCGCGAGGAGACGCTCGCCGCGCTCGATCAGGCCCTGTCGGAGACCGCCGCGCTCGCCCGGCGGCAGCAGCAGCTGGCCGAGGCGCTGGAGCGCGGGGAGGGCGGTGCCGCCACGCGGTCGCGCCAGGCTTCGGTCGAGGAGGGGACGGCGATGGTGGAGCGTCACATCCGCGAGGCCGCCGGCCGGCACGCGCTCGTCTCGCCGCAGCTCGAGCGCGCCCTCGGCTTCGCGGAGCGCCAGATGGCGGCGACGCGCGAGCAGCTGGAGCAGGGAGAGCCCAACACGCCGGCCGCCGCCGCGCTCGCGGGCGAGGCGGTCGACGCCCTCAACGCCACGGCTCTGGCCCTGGCGCGGAGCCGCGGCCAGGTCGCGGGCGCGCGCTCGGGCACGGGGTTCGCCGAGGCGGTGGAGCAGCTCGCGCGCCTCGCTGAGGCGCAGGGGGGGCTGAATGGGCAGGCGCAGGGACTGCTGCCGCTGATGGGCCTGGGTGGTCAGGCGGTGCTGGAGCAGCTGCGCGCGCTCGCGACCCAGCAGCGCGCGTTGGCCGAGCAGCTCGAGCGCCTGCAGGCCGAGGGCGCGAGCGCCGCCGCCGGGCCGCTCGCCGAGGAGGCGCGCGAGTTGGCCCGCCAGTTCGAGGCCGGCCGACTCGACCGCCAGACGATCGAGCGTCAGAGCCGGCTGTACCGCCGGCTGCTCGACGCCGGCCGCAGCCTCACGGGCCCGGAGCCGGACGAGCAGCAAGAGCGGGTCAGCCGCCCGGCCATCGGCGACAGCGTCCATCTGCCGGGCGTGCTCGCGCCCGGGGCCACGGGCGCGGGCCCCAGACTCCGCTACCCGACCTGGGAGGGGCTCGCCCCCCTCACCCCCGAGCAGCGCCGCCTCGTGCTCGAGTACTTCCGGTTGATCAATGCGCCGCAGCATTAGGGTGGTTTACCCGCGCCTCATGCGCCCGGGCCCGTTCGCGTTGCCCGCACTCGCCCTGTGCGTTCTCCTGGCGCGCCCCGCCCGGGCTCAAGTGATCGGCGAGGCGGTCGAGCTGGAGCGCGCGGGCCGGCAGGCCCGCGCGGCGGTCGTCTACATGGCGGTGCTACGCGGGGAGCCGACGAACCTCGCGGCGCTGCTCGGGCTCGAGCGCGTGCTGCCGCCGCTCGGCCGCCTCCCCGAGCTGTTGCCGCTCGTGCGGCGGGCGCTCGCCGCCGACTCGACGAACCGCGTCTTCCGGGCGCTCGAGGTGCGGACGCTCGCCACGCTGAACGAGCCCGACAGCGCGGCGGACGCGGCGCGGCGCTGGATCGCGCTCGCGCCGGGCGAGGAGGGGCCGTATCGCGAGTGGGCCCTCGCGCTCGCGGACGCGCACCGCTTCGACGAGGCGCGGGCGGTGCTCGTCGCCGGGCAGCGGGCGCTCGGGGGAGGGGGAGGCCGCGCCGGCGCGCTCGCCGTCGAGCTGGCCGACCTGGCCGCGCGGCGGGGAGACTGGGAAGACGCGGCGCGCGAGTGGGGCCGGGCCGCGACGGCCGCCCCGGACCAGGTCCCCAACGCAGCGGCGCAGCTTGCCGAGGTGCCGCCGGAGCAGCGGGAGCGGGTGACGCGGGCGCTCGTGGGAGACCCCTCGCCGGTGGCGCGGCGGCTCGGCGCCGAGCTGCTGCTCGCCTGGGGCGACCCCGCTCGCGCGTGGGCGGTATTCGAGCCGGCGATCACCGCCCCCGGGTCGCCGCAGGCGGCGTTCGCGCTGCGGCGCTTCGCGGACTTGGCGGCGGCGGGGGGCAGCCCGGAGGGGCGGCGGGTGCGCGCGCTCGCGCTGGCGCGGCTCGCGGACGCCGTGCCCCAGCCCGCCGCCCCGCGTGCCCGCGCGGACGCGGCGCGCGCCCTGCTCGACGCCGGGGATTTCGCGGCGGCGCGCGCGGTGCTTGAGCGCCTGGCGGCGGACTCGACGGCACCCGCAGACGCGCAGGCGCTGGCCACGAGCGCGCTCGTCGAGGCGCTGATCCGCCAGGGCGACCTCGACGCGGCCACCGCGCGGCTCGCCGCGGCGGGCGACCGCGTCCCGGCCGACGACCGCGCGGGCCTGCGCCGGGCGCTCGTGCGAGCCCGCATCCGCCGCGGTGAGCTGGCGCGCGCGGACTCGGCCCTCGCCGGCGACTCGAGCGTCGACGCGGCCGCGCTGCG
>Ga0209237_1002459_pt1 | contig 11129 bp, 8 predicted proteins | sample GraSoi013_1_40cm_2_FD_185820 | JGI IMG/M metagenome (GOLD analysis project Ga0209237, IMG submission 185820) | Grasslands soil microbial communities from the Angelo Coastal Reserve, California, USA - Sample 10_02_2013_1_40cm (SPAdes) (version 2) | ecosystem: Environmental > Terrestrial > Soil >...
CAGCCTGATGCGGGAGCTGGGCTATGGGAAAGGCTACCGCTATGTCCATGAGGATCCGGCGGCGCGCACCGAGCAGACGCACCTACCGGAGAAGTTAGGCAAGAAGCAGTACTATCGGCCGAAGAAGTCGGATAAGAGTTAAACGTTAACTGCCTTCCAGTTCTTTCAGTTTTGCCCGGATCTGCTCCACCTGTTCGCAGATCTCAGCCCACTGTGCGGTCAGGACGGACTGATCCTTCATCCAGTTTTCCCGCTCTTTCATCAAGACCGTCCACCGTTCGTGGTCCTGGTAGAGCGCCTCGCTGGCCAGCTCCTTGTCGCGCGCTTGGATCCGCTGTTCGCCGGCAGCGATTTCCCCCTCGAGCTTGGCGATCTGGCGTTCGACGCGGGCCAAGGTTTTTGTGAGTTCTCGCCGCTCCTTGAAGGCGCTGGTGTTGCGGGCTCGCGACTGGGGAGCGGCAGTCGGGGCTGCCTTGGGGGTGCTTGGCGCCTTGGACGGTTTGGATTCGAACTCAGGCGCCCCCTTGATGGGTTCCAGTTCCTGGACTTTCTTCCACAGGTAGTACTCGTAGTCGCCGTGATAGTCCCTCGCTTGCCCGTTTTCGATCTCCACAACGTGGGTGGCGACACGCGTGAGAAACACTGGGTCGTGCGAGATGAAGACCATGGTGCCGGGAAACGCCACGAGCGCGTCGGTCAGGACATCCACCGAAGCGGGATCCAGGTGGTTCGTCGGCTCGTCTAGGAGCAGGGTATTGGCCGGCTTGACGAGCATCCGGGATAGGGCCACACGGTTCCGCTCGCCGCCGCTCAGCACCTTGATCAGCTTTTTCTGGTTGGTGCCTTCGAAGAGGAACGCGCCGGCGATGGCGCGGATGGAATTCATGTCGGCGCAATCGTCCGCTTCCGCGATGGACTCTAGGACAGTGTGCTCTGGGTTCAGGATGTCGGCCTGGTGCTGGGCAAAGTAGTGGAGGGTCGCGCCGTGGCCGACCGTCCGGGTGCCGGCATCGGGTGGGAGGACACCCGCCAGCATCTTGAGCAGGGTACTCTTGCCCGCGCCGTTTTCGCCGACAAGGGCGACGCGTTGGCCGCGCTCCACTGCGAAGTCGAGCGACCGATAGACGACGTTGTCGCCGTACGCCTTGGCCACGCCCTTGAGCTCCAGCACGTGCCGGCCGGAGGCGGGAGGAACGGGAAACCGAAACCGGACGCGCTTGGGATCGCGGGTCCGTTCGACCCGCTTGACCTTCTCCAATTGCTTGATCCGGGACTGGACCTGGCGGGCCCTGGTAGCCTGGTACCGGAACCGGTCCACGAACTTCTGCACGCGCGCGATCTCCTTGTCCTGGCGGTTGGCGGCGGCCTTCTGCGCCGCGTCGTACGCCTCTCGCCAGGCGAGGTACTTCGTGTAGTTGCCGGTCGATTCCAAGATTCGATGGTGGCGGATCTCCCAGATGTGTGTCGTGATGCGGTCGAGAAAGCTAGTATCGTGGCTGATGACCAGCATCGTGAAGCGGGATTTCAAAAGGAAGTCCTCGAACCAGCGCTGCGTCGCCTTGTCGAGGTGGTTCGTCGGCTCGTCAAGTAAGAGGACATCAGGGGCGGACAGCAGGATATGCGCCAGGGCGACCCGCATCCGGAACCCGCCGGAGAGCTCCGCGAGCGGCCGGGTGAAGTCCTCCTGGGAGAAACCAAGGCCAGACAGGATGCGTTTGGCTTCGTGCTCCGGATGTTGTCCGCGATGGGTGGCGTCCAGCACTGTGGTGCCGGGGATGTGCTCGAGATCCTGGGGCAGGTAGCCGATCCGCAGGCGCGGGCGCTTGCGGATCTGTCCTCCGTCCAGCGTCTGCTCGCCTAAGATCAGCCGAAGCAGCGTCGTCTTGCCGATGCCATTGGGGCCGACCAACCCGACACGGCTCCCCGTGCGCAGGTGGGCTGACGCCTCCTTGAGGATCGTCTTGGTCGCAAAGTGCTTGGTGACCGATTCGAGTTGCAGCATTGAGAGTGGTTTCTGTTGATTGAGTACGCTAGAAGATGACCGGAGGCGGTTTGGTGGAGCTGGCGGGGATTGAACCCGCGACCTTCAGACTGCCAGTTCGCACTGAAGATCAGGATACCCGCGAATAGCGCAGATTGCAAGGGGATGAGGCGGACAGGAGTAGGCCAGGAATGGGCCACCTGTCCGCCGATCCGCAACCCCGGCGCAACCGAATAACCCTGCTGACTAGCTCATAACCAGTCGTTCACGACAGTCTGACCCACCGGGGGGCATGTCCTTGGGAAGCGCTCCCTGCCCACCACGGGCTACGGGCAGGGGACCCGCGTGATAGATTCGAGCTAAAGGGGTGGGGGGTAGGGTTGAGCCGGAACTGACCGGCGAGAAGAGGACCCACGGATATTTTGCCAAGTAACTAATGGCCCCTAGCTTGGCACAGTGATCTGCCTTTCCATATTGTGCGGTCTTCAAAGCCAAGGAGGGCGTCAGGACGGCGGCTGTTGGACCTCTCCTGTCTTTGCATGGAGGTGCTTTTTCCCGGTATCAGTTCATGGATTTACCCGCTTGATTCATTAGGAGAGTGGCCTCAATCATTGCACAATGAGATTACTGTCCTAATCTGCTCTTGAACGAAGAGGGCTTTCATGCCGGATGAGTACCCCTTAAAACGGTGGTTCCCGAGACGCAAGGTCTCTCTCCCCTGTTCGGTGAGTTGGCAGGATCGTCAGGTTCTCGGAAAGACCTTTGATGTGTGTTACGCCGGTGTCGGCATCTTGCTGTCGGAAGCTGTCGATGTGAATGTCGAGGTCCTGGTCCAGGTTCCCGAAGGAATCCAGCTACGGGTCCGGCCGGTTTACCATAAGCTGGAAAATAGTGAGAGGTACCTCGTCGGATGCAAGATCGAGCTCATCGAGCGGGGGGAGCAGCAATGGATGAACCTGTGCTACGTGCCCCGTTGGTAATCATGCGTGCCTGCAAACAGTAATTCACGAATTCAGGGTTTTACCCGATTGCCTTGGTTCCAGAGGCGGGGTATTGTAAAAGTTTAGTTAAGGCTCTGAAAGCCTTTCGGCGAGTCCAGGTCCCTGTAATGGCGGAAGAGCAACGCTTCAAACGTTTGTATCCACGCAGCCAGCTCCATGCGTCCTGTCAGGTGAATTGCCTGGGCCACCTGATCACAGGGAAGATCGTCGATGTGTCGTACAACGGCGTGGGCATTGTGCTTCCTCAGGCCGTCGAATTGACTGAGGCGGCCTCCGTCGAGCTTCCAGAGAGAATCAGGTTGCGGGTGCGGCCGGTGTACAACCAGCCTGTTTCCACTCAGGAGGAGAGTGCACAGTACCGCGTCGGATACAAGATCCAGCTCATCGAAAAGGGGCAGCGGGCTTGGACCAACCTGTGCCATGTAGTCCGTTGGTAGAATGAACCGTCATCTCAGAACAGGATCGCCCCTGTCACACCAGTCTTTGCCCTAGAGCCGGGGGCGCCGTTCGGCGACATCTGGATATATCTTTTCTCTCCTGACCTCCTGCCGGTGGGATCCCATGACCTACCCCCGGTTGTTGTACCACCCACAATGTTAGTCATGCACACATCGTGACTGTTAACAGTATGGCAGCCTACGTCCTCTCTAGGGAACACGCCTGGCTAGGCCACACTGCGGGACCCGTCAAGCGTGACGGTAATCAAATGAGGAAGTGTGCGTGAAAACTCTAACCAGAGGACCTGGACCGGTTTAAAGGGGGCCTGGTCAATCACTCGCATCAGCCTTGGGAAGGCTGAGTCTGGCTCCTAAAGGCCATGCTCTACTCGGCGAGGATGATAACGTCCCGTGTCTGTTTGGCGATTTGCTTTGCCTGGTTCGCCTTCAGGAGCACGGCGTCATATGGCGCCCCATGTTTGGTCCAGAGCGCGACTCCCCCGGAAATGGTGAGTGCCTCGGTCTTGTCGCCTACCGGAAACTGCCGCGACGCGATGCGTGAGCGGACCTTCTCGGCGAACGCCACGGCTTCAGCCTCGTCGTGGTTTGGAAGGATCAGCACGAACTCGTTCCCGCCTTGGTGATACCCCGCGCCGCGCTGATCGACAAGGCCTGCCAAGAGGTGCAGCACGTCTGGCAGGATTGTCTTGTCTACGACGGTCTCGGTATATCGCGTATTCAGGTCCTTGAAGTCGTCAATGCCGAGATACAGGACGGCGATTGACGCCTCTCCTGAATTGAAGCGGCTCTTCCACTCGTCAAAATCAAGCTCAGCCTGCTTCGGGCTGAACAAGATGCCAAACTTCTGGTCCTGTTCCTTGGCTACTGCGACAGGGGCTTTCTGTGCTTGCTGTCGGAGACCACCGACGTAGAGGTTGATCTCAGCATGCACTTTCTTTAGTACCTGCGCACGTGCTACGAGAAGAGCGGCGCGGAACTGGTGGTCATAGAGCGCCTGTCCCCCCGTCTGCGCGTAGAACCCAGGCAATTCCCACAGACCTGCCGGAACGTAATGTTCCACGAACAATTTCAAGTCCTGTGCTAGGGTGTCTGAGTATGCGGTTTCAACTGTCGTCATAACACGTTGCAGGACGCTCCACACCACGTCGGCACGCTTCTCGACCTGCTCAACACAAATCGTGTGGATCGCAGCGACGGCAGCGCCGCTATGAACGAGACCCCGCATATCGAGTTCGACGCTTTTCCGGGTGACTTCACCCTGAGCCTCCTGGCGGAGCTTGTCGAACAACACCGAAATCAGTTGGTCGGCTCGGTTTCTCACTTTTTTGTCGAGCATGACGGGCGGCACAATCCTATGGGCGTGCGGTGTGACCGCTGGCCAGTCTAACAGAGACGCATCAATTGTACAAGACTGGCAGCAAGGCTGTCAGGAGAGGCTTACTTCTGCAGGTCGACCGTTTTGAAGATGAAGCCAGCATCAGCGTTGCTGCTGGCGCTCGTGGTCGCCACCACCGTCCCGAGAGTCGGCGTGGCCACGTCGAACGAATTGATTTCGATGTGAATCGGTAACGCCCACACGGTAGGAGACTGGCACAAGGTTCTCACCTCTGGCTGAGGCACGCAGGACGGGCTGTGCCATGTCTCGGCCTTCGCGTTGATCGGCTGCTGCGACTTGGACGGGTCCTTCACCCATGCCGGGATCAAGCCCCACCGCAGCATGCCAGGTTTCGGCTGCTGGCGTCGGGCATGCGCCGGACTATTGCCACCGGCTGTGAAGGAGCAATGTTGTACCTGGGCTTGAGCGGTATGTTTCGGGAAACTGGAATTTCTCGGACAGACGTTCAACCGGAGACTTGAGGGTGTAGCGACCGCACATAAAACTTGATTAAGCTACAGAGTCTAATACTGCCATTACAACTCGCGCATAATTGAATCAAGGCCGTGCATGACCTTTCCTGCCGGATCATCTTTCCAACCTTGAGTAGCCCTCCGCACATAATCCGCCATACGCCGGTCGAGCGTCATCAAATCCACATACGGCAAGCACTGGACGTGTGCAAAATCGCCGAAGTCGCTTGCGGCGGGTTGATCACCGACGTTTCTCCTAATTTGATGATAGACCTCATAGCCGATACGAACGGCGGGGCATCGAGTCGGAGTCTCGTATATCCAGTCGGCAAGGTCATCTACACCACTCTGCGGGTGGGGGATATTATACAGTTTCAGATCGCGCCGTAATTTTTCTCAGAAGTGCTGGGCAACGGTTGGGGCATTCGGCATACTTCGATCAAGAGCTATTCCCGACAGCAGTCTCTTTACTTGCTCCTCAGGCCAGCGAAACGCATTTCGGTCGACCCACCAAATTGTATATACGGTTTCTGCGAGACCGAAGTTTATATAGATATCGGTATGAGGGGGCCCTGATATCGGGATGGCCTTGTCCAAACGGTCTACATATGGAGGCACGATTGGCACATACTCTCTTCCTTCCGAATATAAATGAATCGCGGATTCGACCTCTTTAGGTTGAATCTGAGCGTCGTTGATGAATACATGAGGCAGCCGTTCTAAATCGTTAAGTAACCTTGTAACGACGGTTTTTGACGATGGGTCAGACAATGGTGCCGAAATTTCAAATATGACAGTCAGATTTAGAACAAGTTTATGGCCGCCATTTCGGAGCCATTGGCGAAAGTAATCGACTGAGCAAGGCCCGCGACCTTCCAGAAGATTGATGAGATCACGGGTGTCGAGAAAAATCCTCACGATCGTGTGTGCTGTTTCTGGGATGCCTTAGCTACTGGTAGGTCTCGCCAGTTCGTCGTGTGACGGGCAAACGCCGCTCAAACCGCGTCCGCCATCGTTTCACATAGCCTTCAACCGCGTACCGCAGCGTCCCGGCTCCAGTTTGTGCAAGGCTAGGCCGCCCGTCGGGATCTGTCAAGCTGTGATGAGGCTGGAAGTCAGAAGTCCACGGAAGGTTTGGTGGAGCTGGCGGGGATTGAACCCGCGACCTTCAGACTGCCAGTCTGACGCGCTCCCAACTGCGCTACAGCCCCAACCGCGCGAAATCATAACACCCGCTTTTCCAGAGAGTCAAGGAAACGACCAAGCGCTGGAACTGTGTTGACAAGGGACAAACAGGCGCCTAGACTGATGAGCCGTGGGAGCTCTGGCCGTTCCGGTTAGGGCTTTTTTTATGTCCGGAAGGTGCAGCACATGAGCACGTTGGTGGTAGTCGGTACCCAGTGGGGGGACGAGGGCAAAGGAAAGATTGTGGACCTCCTGGCCCGCGACGCCGACATGGTGGTGCGGTATCAAGGTGGCTCCAATGCCGGCCACACGGTAGTCAAGGGGGGGACGACCTTCGTCTTTCACCTCGTCCCGTCGGGGATCCTGTACCGAGGCACGACCTGCGTGATCGGGAACGGCGTGGTGGTGGACCCGGCAGCCCTGATCGAGGAGTTGGACGGCCTGCGGGGGAAAGGCGTGCGCACCGAGGGCAACCTCTTCGTGAGCCAGGCGGCCCACGTGATCATGCCGTACCACAAGGCGATCGAGAAGGCGAGCGAGAGCCATAAGGGCGGACGCCGCATCGGTACGACGGGACGGGGCATCGGGCCGGCCTACGTGGACAAGATGGCCCGCATCGGCATCCGCATGGGGGATATGCTGGACCCGCCCTATTTCCGCCAGAAGCTCGAAGACAACGTGGCCGAGACGAACGCCTTACTCCAGGCGCTTTATCACGCGCCCGGATTTCACGCGGAGAAGATCTTCCAGGAGTATTTGCGCTATGCCGAACGACTGCGCAGCATGATCGTGGATACCGGCCTGCTCGTCGGCAAGGCGATCACGAAGGGCAAGCAGGTGCTCCTGGAGGGCGCGCAGGGCACGCACCTGGACGTGGACCACGGGACCTATCCATATGTGACCTCCTCGAGCGCTTCGGCCGGCGGGGCCTGCACCGGCGTCGGGATCGGGCCCACAGCCATCGACGGCGTGCTCGGGGTCGCCAAGGCCTATACCACGCGCGTCGGCAGCGGGCCGTTTCCCACGGAACTGTCCAATGAAGTCGGGGCGATGTTGCAGAAGCAGGGGAACGAGTTCGGCGCCACGACCGGACGGGCCAGACGGTGTGGCTGGTACGACGCCGTGCTGGTCCGCTGCGCCGTCCGCGTGAATGGTCTCACCTCCCTGGCCATTACCAAGCTGGATGTGCTCGATCACCTCGACGAGATTCGGATCTGCAACGGATACACGTTCAAGGGTCGTCGCCTCGACGAGATCCCCCAAGAGATAGCCATCCTCTCGGCCTGCAATCCGATTTACGAGACGTGGCCCGGCTGGAAACGGTCTACCACGGGGATCACGGCCTACCGTGCTTTGCCCGCCGAGGCTCGGCGCTACTTAGCGCGGCTCGAAGAGATGGCCGGATGCCCCATCGATCTCGTCTCGACGGGATCCAAGCGGGAGCAGACGATTGTGCTCCGCAACCCGCTGCTCCGGTCCCGCCCGCGGTCGGGCGCTCGCCCGCGCGCGTGAGCGTGGCTCTTTCTTGAACGCTTTTTGTACAGTGTGTTAGAGTGCGGCTCAGCGTGTGAGCCGGTAGCTCAGTAGGTAGAGCATCGCCCTTTTAAGGCGAGGGCCCTGGGTTCGAGTCCCAGCCGGCTCACCATAACTTCACGCACGAAACGGTTGTCCCCATCGTCTAGCCTGGCCTAGGACGCGGCCCTTTCAAGGCCGCAACACGGGTTCAAATCCCGTTGGGGACACCATCGTTCAAGATCGACCGCTCCTCTATGAGCCCATCTGATAAGCAAATCATCTTTTCCCTCATCGGCGTGGGCCGCGTGTACCCGCCCAAGAAGCAGGTGCTCAAGGATATCTACCTGTCCTTCTATTACGGGGCCAAGATCGGCGTCCTCGGGTTGAACGGCGCGGGCAAGAGCACGCTGCTGCGCATCATCGCGGGTGTGGACAAGGACTACCTCGGGGAGGCCACCTTTTCCAAAGGCTATACCGTCGGGCTCTTGGAGCAGGAGCCCCAGCTCGACAAGGGGAAGACTGTCAAGGAAATCGTCGAGGAGGGCCGTCGGGACGTCATCGACCTGTTGCGCGAGTATGAAGCGGTGAGCAACCGGCTCGGCGAGGAGCTCTCGCCGGATGAGATGGAAAAGCTGCTGGACAAACAGAGCCGCCTTCAGGAGCAGATTGAGGCGGTCAATGGCTGGGAGCTCGAGAACCAGCTCGAGATCGCCATGGACGCCCTCCGGTGCCCGCCGCCGGACACCAAGGTGGACGTGTTGTCGGGCGGGGAGAAGCGCCGCGTCGCGCTGTGCCGGCTGCTGATCCAGGAGCCCGACATCCTGTTGCTGGACGAGCCGACCAACCATCTCGATGCGGAGTCGGTCCAGTGGCTGGAGCAGCATCTCCAGCAGTACACAGGCACGGTCATCGCCGTGACCCACGACCGCTACTTCCTGGACAACGTGGCCGGCTGGATCCTGGAGCTGGACCGGGGGCACGGCATGCCCTTCGAAGGGAACTACTCTTCGTGGCTCGAGCAGAAACAGGCACGGCTGGCGAAGGAGGAGAAGGCAGACGCCAGGCGGCGCCAAACGCTGGAGCGCGAGCTGGAATGGATCCGCATGTCGCCGAAGGGCCGGCACGCCAAGGGCAAGGCCCGCCTGACACGCTACGAGCAACTGCTCGGCGAGCAGCAGGAAAAGCTGGCGGAAGATCTGGAGATCTACATCCCGCCCGGTCCACGCCTCGGCGACGTCGTGGTGGAAGCGAAGCACCTGAGCAAATCCTACGGCGACAAGCTGCTGTTCGAGAACCTGAGCTTCAACCTGCCGCGGGGCGGAATCGTCGGCGTGATCGGGCCGAACGGCGCGGGCAAGACCACCCTGTTCAAGCTGATCATCGGCAAGGAGAAGCCGGACGCCGGTTCCATCAGGGTCGGCGAGACGGTCAAGATCGGCTACGTGGACCAGGACCGCGCGCTGGACAGCAACAAGACCGCCTGGGAGGTGATCGCGGACGGCAAGGATACCGTCACGCTCGGCAAGCTCGAAGTCAATTCGCGGGCCTATGTCGGGCGCTTCAATTTCTCCGGTCCCGATCAGCAGAAGAAGGTCAAGGACCTCTCCGGCGGCGAGCGCAACCGCGTGCACCTGGCGCGCATGCTCAAGGAAGGAGCCAATCTAGTGCTGCTGGACGAGCCGACCAACGACCTGGACGTGAACACCTTGCGGGCGCTGGAGGAGGGGCTCGAGCGATTCGGTGGCTGCTGCATGGTGAGCAGCCACGACCGCTGGTTTCTGGACCGCATCGCGACCCACATCCTCGCGTTCGAAGGAGACAGCAAGGCCGTGTGGTTCGAAGGCAATTATAGCGAGTACGAGGCCGACCGGAGGAAGCGGCTCGGCAAGGAAGCGGATCGTCCGCACCGGATCCGCTATAAAAAGCTCACGCGGTAGGCTGGCTCCGTTACGCCGATTCAGCCGAGTCCGTGTCTTTTTCCCCCTTGGCGTCTCCAGGGTGGAGCCCGTGCTTCTTGAGCAGCTTATAGAAGTCGGCGCGATAGCGGCCCGCGGTCTGGGAGGCGCGTGAAATGTTGCCGCTGGTGAGCTGCAACACCTCCTTCAGGTAGTTCCGCTCGAACTCCTCCTTGGCTTCCGTCAACGGTTTCAGTTGTCCTTCAGTGGACTCGGTGCTGGTTGGGAGCAGGTCGGGCGTGATCATGTCCTGGTTGGAGAGGACGACCGCCTTTTCGATCGCATTCTCCAGCTCGCGGACGTTGCCGGGCCAGGAGTAGAGCATCAGCCTCTGCATGGCTGCAGGGAGAATCCCCCGGATCTCTTTGTGCATCCGCCGGCCGCTCTGTTGCAGGAAGTGCTGGGCCAGCAAGGGGATGTCGTCCCGCCGTTCGCGGAGCGGGGGGACCGTGATCGGGAAGACCTGGATTCTATAGAAGAGGTCCTCGCGGAATGTCCCGTCGCGGACCGCCGCGGTCAGGTCTTTGTTCGTCGAGGTGATGATGCGGACGTTCACCTTGGTGGGGCGCTCGGCGCCCACCGCCAGCACTTCGCGTTCCTGAATGGCGCGCAGGAGCTTGACCTGCAGGTTCAGCGGCATCTCGCCGATCTCGTCGAGGAAGAGCGTCCCCCCGTCGGCGCACTGGAAGAGGCCGCGCTTCGCGGACTGGGCGCTGGTGAAGGCCCCCTTGACGTGGCCGAAGAGTTCGCTCTCGAAGAGGCTTTCTGGGATCGCGCCGCAGTTGATCGCGCTGAAGGGGCCCCGCGCCCGCTGGCTGTTGCAGTGGATGACGCGCGCGATGACTTCCTTGCCGGTGCCGGTCTCGCCGGAGATGCAGATCGTGGCGTCGCTCTCGGCGACGCGGGCGACCTGCTCCAACAGGGCCTGCATCTTGGGGCTTCGGGCGACCACATTCTCCAAGCCGTAGAGTTCTTTGACCAGCAGCTTGAGCCGCTGGATCTCGCGGCCCATCCGTTGCTGCGCGAGGGCCTTCTCAAGCGTGGCCTTGAGTTCTTTGTCGTCAAACGGCTTCGTGAGGTAGCCGAAGGCGCCCTTCTGCATGGCCTCGACGGCGCTGGGGATGCTGCCGTGCGCCGTGAGGAGCAGCACTGGCAGATCCGGGTGGATGAGCCGCAGCTCTTCGAG
>Ga0209237_1002460_pt1 | contig 11125 bp, 7 predicted proteins | sample GraSoi013_1_40cm_2_FD_185820 | JGI IMG/M metagenome (GOLD analysis project Ga0209237, IMG submission 185820) | Grasslands soil microbial communities from the Angelo Coastal Reserve, California, USA - Sample 10_02_2013_1_40cm (SPAdes) (version 2) | ecosystem: Environmental > Terrestrial > Soil >...
GATGGACGGCTCGACCTACTCCGTCGTGGCCAGATTACCCGTCATTTGCGCCCCCGGAACTGACACCTCTAGGTGCAATAGTGCTGGAATAGCTGTCAACCATGTAACGAACAAGATATACGCAGCCTTTACTGCGCCCGCCACCACCTGTTGCACCCCTCCAGGGTATACCACAATATTCGTAATAGATGGCTCTACCAACACCGTCACCACAAACGTAACTTACGCAGACTGGTTGCTGGCAGCCCCCCCAGCACCTTTCGGCCTAGCGATTGATTCAGCGACGAATATGCTCTATGCTGTATCTGGTCAAAGTGTGCAATTTTCTGTTAACAATTCGAATTCGGTCCATGTTGTTGACGCTTCGACCAACTCGATGGTAGCATCTATTCCATTGGGCAACTCAACGATCGGTATCGGTGTGGACGAGGCAACTAACAGAATATACACTGGAGGCTCAAGTGTATTTGCTATTGATGGGGCAACAAACACGCTAGCGGCCACTGTTCCGCATGTTCCCACCCTTGGCGTCGCGGTGAACTCGGCAACGAACCTAATTTATGCAAGCGGCTATTTCGCCCACAATGTAACGGTGATCGCCGGTCCCAGTCCATCTACTCAGCCCGATTTCACAATGTCAACCAATCCATCCAGCCTAACCGTCAAACAGGGCAGTTCCGCGACAAACACCATCACCATCAACAGCACTTACGGGTTCACCGGCACCATCACGCTCAACGCCAGCATTGCGCCCAGCAGCAACAAGGGACCATTCTTTACCCTCAGCTCAACCACCGTAACAATCGCACCTGGTGCACCGGCCACAGTTCTCTTGACGGTAAACTCGAAGGGCTCAACTCCCCTAGGCAGCTACACGGTCAAAGTAACGGGCTCTAGCAGAGGCATTTCTAACACCATCACAATTCCAGTACAAGTAGTCAAAAAGAAGTAGCTGTCATGGGATAGATTGTAAACAATCCCCTGTAGAAGTAATTCCTAGCTTTTTCTACCTGCGCACGAGCAACGAAACCCATACTATCACGGTATAATCAGGCCGATGTCTTCGTCAGACAAGCTTCAACGAATCGTAGGAAACATTCTACTTGCTGGCGAATGATCATGAAATTGTAGACAAGGCCGGTTCTAGCGAGGTTGCTCCTCCCAGACTAGTCCACTTTTGCCATACGGATCCTGCGAGTGTGTTATACCAGATCCCGCCGTTCGTGCCGCTCACCATAATGGCAACGTTTGTCCCTTGAGTGGAGACTGCGACCGGGTTGGTTGTTGCGCCTCCGGTATTATCCCAGCTTGTTGACCAGACTCCCCTCGGAGCTAGAGATTTGTCGTAGATTTGACCGTACGCTCCTACAACAAATAGATGAAGAGTCCCTGACGAATCCATTGCAAGAGTGGGGGTAACGCCTGTTGTTCCTCCCAGCGAGACCCAGCCAGACCAGACGCTGGTTGTGAAGTTCAGCGTGCTGTACCAGAGACCATTATCCGCACCCCTCACGACCAAGTGAAGGCTCAGTCCATCACTCGAGATGGCCGGAATATCAGCTGTACTGCCGCCCGTGGGGGGTGGGTCCCATGTCTGCGACCAGACCCCATTGATGAGGGCTTTATGCCAGATAGCCCCCGATGCTCCCTGAACAACAACATCGAGCCTGTTGAGACTGGGAGAAGCAGCCAGGGCAGGGGACGATAGAAGAGTGCCATTTAGCGACAGCCAGCCGCTCCAAACCCCTGAAACCAGGTTCAGACTGTTATAGTACAGATCATAATCCACCCCACGGACTAGAAGATGAAGAGTCCCGTTCATCACGGCACACGCCGGTTCAGTAGTCGTCCCGCCAGCCAGATTCATCCAGGCGGACCATGCTCCGTTCGAATAGCTCCTGAGGTAAATGCTGGAGTTATCCGAACTCCTGACAGACATGTATAGACTCGCACCCCCTCCTGAGCAGAACACTGCTGGCCCTGCCGTAGTGCCGCCTAGCGACTTCCAGCCGCTCCAAGAGCCTGCCAGGGTTGAGTAGTAGAGTCCATTGTCAATTCCTCTAACAACTGAGATCGCTGACGTTTTCGCAGGGGCTGGCACCGTTGGAATCGTCTGGGCTAGCACGACTGTAGAATCGGAAGACCATGACACAGTAAACCCTGGCAAAATGCCCCCACTACCCGGAACACCAGCGTAATTCGCGCAGTAGTAATATCCCCCGGAGCTGGGGTTAGAGTTGAGATACACCTGTGTGCCATTGGTCAATGGCGTAGGAGGAGGATTACCCGAAGCTAGAACAGTACAGTTACTGACCGTGTCCGCGATCGGCGTGATCGAGAGCCTGGCATAGTACGGGGGCAGCACAAAGGTCGGAGTATAGTAGCCTGCAACCGACACGCCAAAAGCAGGGTAAGGACCGGCACTATCTATACAGTCGAATTCTAGAACTCCGTTAACCGGAGTAGCCGGGGTCACAGAATCCAACGACCCCGCGGCACATCCGCCGAAACCTGAAGGGGGAGGTTGGGGGGGGACCCTCACCGGCGGGAAGGTCTGTGTAAAGAGCGTCGAGCCCGACCGCCACGATATCGTGAAGGTGATCAAGGTTGCACCGCTCGATCCAACACTCGAATACCTGGCGCAATAATAGTAGAAGCTCGGCGAAGAGCCAGACCCCGATAATTGCATCCTAGTCCCGTTCATCAACTGCGACTGCTGCGACCCTGACGCGGCCAATGGAGAACACCCGTCCGTACCCGCCACAGAGAGACTGGTGTAGTATTGAGGAAGGTTGAAGATGGGAGTGTAGTCTCCCGTCTGCGACACATTGAAGACCGGATAGGCACTTGGGCAATCTCCGGGGCAGGCTAGCCCGGTCGGAGGCCATCCTGTTCGGCTATTACAGCCAAAGAGTATCGTTCCGCTTCCCACGGTCGCCGGACCTTTCGTGGAGTCTTCGATCGTAGCGGTGCAGTTGGCCTTCATCCCGGATATCGATACGGAAGAGACAGGTGATAACGAAAAATGCTGAGTCGCTAGGATCGCTGCCAGGACCAATGCTACGAGTCCAACCGCCACGATTAGGCGGATTCTCGATCCGACAGGTCTCACGGACAAACCCGCATAGAGATCGGTATGCCAATCCCGCAGATAAGTCATACCTTTTACGAGTCTGTTGGACGCCGCGGGGACACCAAATCTCAATTCGTCCCTTAATATCTAGCTAGAAAGCACTCTATGATAGACGGTCGAATACTTCTTGGCTACCTCAGTTGGACTGGTGAGTTGACTCACTTCCTTTGCAGCGATCTTTCCCAGATTCAGACGGATATCGTAGTCGGTTAGTTCGAGCATGGCTGAGTGAATAGAGTCGCTATTTCTCAAGACGACTCTTCCTGTCTCATGATCCCTAACCATGTAATGAGCCGGAATAGGCGAAACTATGACTGCGCAGCCGGCCGCCATCGCTTCGAGACAAGCATAGTCGAGTTCTTCTCCGTGAGAGAGGGCTAGAAAGCATCGGCCTGGACCCAAGAGTCGCAAATAGTCACGTCTATCCAGAAATCCTGTGAAGATGACGTTGTCTCTGACAGTATTCGGAACACTGAGCGCGTCCTTCCCCTCACCAACCATAAAGAGAACCGCCCGAGTCTTATCGCGAAGAATGAGCTTTGTGAACGCATCAATCGCGAGCTGCGCGCCTTTTCCCTTGATGGAAAGATCGCGAGACCCAAAAATAAAGACAATATCTGCATTCTCGGTCCTTGTGTCGGATTCATCTTGACTACTGCTCGAGATTGAAGTTTCAGATGGGGCGAGTGGCGGAGGAATGTAGAGCAAGTTCTTCCGAATGTGCCTTTTCGGTAGGTACCTGAGGGGAAGAAGCGATACTATCGCACTCGCTGTCCTTAGAGCTAGTGTGTTCATCGCCATAAACTCGATGGCCGCAACAGTGCCAGGTATGTTGACTGGGAATCCGAATCTTTCAGCGTACCATCTTGGCAGAAGTCTCCAACTGAAGTATCCCCACGTCGTCAAAACGAGCTTGGGATGTCTGATGAAGGCCCCGTAGGTCGAATCTGGGAAGTGAACCAGGTCGAAATCCTTCATCTTCTGGCGAACCACTCTTGTTGCGCCGAATACCTTCGCGAACGGGCCGCCTGTGTAATCTGACATACCGAGAAAGGCGTTCTTTGGAAGAGTCAGAGTAGGAAATTTCGCGTCCGGGTAATCGATTCCCTGCCAGGTCAATAGTGTAATGTCGAGGTCATTCTGTATCGTTGCTAAGGCTTTGCACAGCTCCGAAGTGTACGTAGAGATCCCCGAGCCTCCTCCATAAGGCCCTATCGCAATCCTCACCAGGCATGGTCACATTCTGGAGCTTAGGGGTTTGAGGCGAACCTTGTGGAAACTGCTCAAGTCTTGCGACCATAGATGATATCGATGTCTGGATTTCCGCGTTGCGCCATGATTGCCTGCCGCCTTATCATCGCCATGATCGACCATCGGGTCACAATGAACTTAGTAGAAATCTCAGCTTCGGAAAATGCCGCTAAATGCCTCAATAGGTTCCTTACTATCAGTCCATATTTGAATGTCACAACCCTTGTCGAAAATCCGCGCCTTCTGAGTAATCCGCGAACGTACTCGCTAGTTCCATGCGTTTCTATTACTATCTCTCTCACAGAGCGAAGGTATGAACCGTCTGCGCATTCTCGCTCTGCTCCTTCAACATCCATTTTTACAACATCTACGGAACAGTCCAACTCTCCAAGTAGCTGGTCGATAGTCGTACAGGGAACATACGCAGATTCGGAAGTCTCAGTACTAGCGGGAGGAATAACCTTGAAAAACACTCCTTGGCCAGCCATCCTCACGTATCCGGAGGTGTTCCATAGCGCTTTGTTGACCGTGACAATATTTGACGTTCGATTCATGAGCTTGTTGAGAGTCAGCGCCCTGAAACTCTCTAGGTTAGGCTCTACAGCGATAACCTTCTCGCATCGTGGTGCCGCGTAGATAGAAAAGAAGCCAATGTTTGCGCCAGCGTCGAGGACAGTATCATCTTCACCAATCTGGAGACACGCATAGGCATCTTGGAAAAATGTGGCGTAGAAAGGCAGAAACGCCCACACAGAGTCTTTCTCTGCAGAAGTTAAGCGTAACTTTCCGAACCTTAGCAACGGCGCATTCATGAGTCCTCTCTCGCTTTCACACTGCTCCATACATGGATACGCAGATGGTTGGTTTTCAGAGCTCCCCTGACTCGAATCAGTTCTTTGATCTTCGAGGCCTCATTTTCTGATCTGCGTATATTCGTATTCTCTTAGTAAGGTTCACGATTACATCGCTGTTAGTTTCATCACGGTAGAATCTTATTCCCAAGTCCACAAAAACGGGCGCCCCTGATTCGTCACAGAAGTCCATATACCAGATGGGGATATCCTCATCCTTCTCAACATCGGTTCTTACGTGAAATGGATGTTTCCGCCAGTATTCGACGGGATAGATGAAAGGTTGAGACACGTAGTTCAACTGGACAAGTCGGTTTCCAGATCTGGACCATTTCAGGCCTACACCAAATAGCTCAACCAGCTCCGGGAATCCCAAGGTATCATAGGTACCGCGGAGCTGGAAAGGACCTACGTTCTTCCTGTACAAGACGTTTCCGGCAAGAATTATCTCTGGGCATTGCAGTCTTTCGTATCTTAGAACGAGCTGTCTGAGACTTTTCGTCTGACCTAGATAATAGGTTCCAACATCCAGGAAGTGCGTTGCTTCAGGATAGTATTCCATTGCAAGTTTGTGCGCGTCGTTCCACCATCGGACGAGTTTCTCAAATCTTTCCCTTTTCTGGTCCCTGGTAAAGTATACAGGTTCGTGGGTATGGCAATAGAACGGCATCTCATCGTAGTTAAGAGTACCAGGTCTCTGTGCTACTGTAACTGCGAGAAACCTCAAAGCTTTCTCATCTCCAAGAGCCGCTTTTCCTTACGTTTAGGACTTGTAGCCGTGGATTATCTGAAACTGCGGGAGTCTCTCCCGCAGAAGAAGATCTTCGCGCCTCATAAATGCCCTTAGGGTCGACCGGGATATCATGAAGTTGGTCGTAAGTTCTGCACCTGCAAAGTAAGGAAACTGCTTTAGAATGTTAGCGATTGTCTGAGATACTCTGAAGTTGATCTTGGTCGTCTTAAACCCATGCTCTTCGAGGATTCTGACCACACTGTTTTCAGTCGCGTGTGTTTCGACGACGATCTCCCTAACTTTCTGCAAGTAGGAACCAAGCAAGCATAGTCTTTCAGCTCCCTCAACATCCATCTTCACAACGTCGACCGAGACGTCGAGCTCGGCTAAGAGAGAATCTATGGTAGTTGATGGTATCATGATTCCATCTTGTTCAATCTTGTAAGTCGCGCCATCGCCTCCCATAGTGACGTACCCGTCGTGGTCTGAAAGAGCCTTGTTGATGAGTAAGACATTGTTAACCTTGTTAATCCGCTTGTTCAGTCTCAGGAGGTCGAAGGTTTCCGGGGCTGGTTCCACAGAAATGACACTACGACACCTCGACGCCGCCCAAATTGAAAAGACGCCCGCGTTAGCGCCCGCATCGAGAACGATGTCATCGGGACGAATCGTGAGAGACCTGTAATCTCCCTGAAAGAAGATTTCGTGATACGCCGGCACGTTCCCTGGGCTACCAAGGTAAAATCGAAGTCTGCCGAACCGTAGAGGTGGCCCGTACTCCAGGGTCATGTTAATGAGTTTAGTGGGTTTCGCGTGTAATAGGCGCTTTGCTATCTCTGATCATATCTTCCTATGTGCGAAGTAAAAGATTCCTGCGATCATTCACAGCCTCTCCACAAGGTAATCTTGACTCTATTCATGAGATGTGATTGTAGGGCTCGATTGCTTACTCTTCCTGTTTTCAGCTTTCCCTGTAATGATCCTGCTGAGGTGACCCAGGCCTGCGGCGGTGAATTCAAGAGCTCTCAGGAGCAGTATTCCGACGCCGTGCACCGGGTCTGTCGGAAGCGTTGCGAGCGTGGGAGCTAACACCCTTCTGAACGGATTAAGTTGTCCCAGCCCTTCGGAGGGGTATGTCGCCAAATAGGTGCCGAACAACTTTCCATAGAAGTATTTCTTCCTAAGCATCATCAGAAGGGTAGGTTCACCTTCATCGTGGGCGATCTGCGAAACAGTTCGTCCAACCGAGAGGCCGATATTCTTTGCACGGACTTGCAGATCCCAGTCTTCTCCTGCCTCAAGACGGGGATTGTATCCTCCTAGCATGAGGAGAGCGTTTCTTCGAAAGCAGCGTGCAGCCTCAATCATCTCGTTACGAATGTAGGTTTCTCGTTCAAGTGACTTGCACTCAGCCCAGAAACCTCTTCCCGTGGATATTTCGGGTATTATTAGCGCGTCGTATTTGGCCAGTCCAGCTTCGCACTCTTCTATTAAGGAAGGTGGCAGTATCATGTCTGAGTCGACAAATAGTACGCCGTCGGATTCTGAATTTTCTAGTCCGATGTTTCTTGCTATGCTCCGGTTCGCCTCGACTTCAATCACTTTTGCGCCCTGAGCAGTCGCTTCCGAAGCAGTACCATCTCTGCTGAATCGGTCCACGACAATTACCGCTTTAGGAGCGTAGGTCTGGCTACTTATTGAGTCGAGACAATGAGCCAATGTTGCCCTAGAGTTGTAGGTAGGAATAACTATCGTGATCCCAAACAGATGAGGAGGTTCCCTGAACAGCAGCTCATCGTGAACGGATGAGGCAGGCTCGGATGGATAGCCGACGCTCACTGGACTTTGACTCAGTTGATGGAAGGGCGGAGAAAAGGGCCATGTGGACTGGGCTAGAAGCCCGAGAAAACCTGAGAGATATTTTGCTATCTCGTAGATTGCGAGGCCCGCCAATAGCTTGGGCCGGTGCAGGAACGTCGTTCGTTGATTGAAAAGAGATCTTCGGATTGGAAGAATCTGGGTTGCGGCAATGTGGGGATAACGCCTAACATATCGAATCGCGGTTTTTCCGTAGTACCAACTGGTGATTACGATTTCGGCAAGTTTTTTGGGTTCCCCGATGTGCCACTCTGAGGCGCCCTCGATACGGGCAATCTTGCCAAGCCTCGACACTTTGTTGTGAAGATCGTGCTCTTCGTAAGCCACTAGGGTTCCGTCGTGGCCCCCCACGGCGTCGTACACATCGTGTCTGATGAAACGCGCAGCTTCGATCTGCTTCGACCCAACGTAGGACAGACGCTCAAAGAAGCGTACTTCGGACCAGAAACTTGTCTTCGGGTATGATAGGTTTGGAATCACAACTCCAACTGCCTTCTGGTCTAAGGCAACTCTGACAGCTTTCTCGAGTACGGATGGTTCAAGCACGAAGTCCGAATCGATCTTGTAGATGAAATCGCCTTTGCTGTTGGCGGCTCCCAGCTTCACTTGGCTAGTCCTCTCTGGACCTGCCAGAAGGACTAGGTCAGCGTATTCCTTGGCTATTCGTACTGTCGAATCGCTTGAGAAATTGTCTACTACCACGATCTCGAAGTTGGTGTAGGTTTGAGCGCAAACGCTCTCGAGACATGGACGAATCGTTCGTTCTGAGTTCTTCGTTGGAATTATTACGGACACGAGTGGACGCTCTGATGATCCCACCTTGCCCCCTCGATCTGAGCGTTGGTCAGCCGTTGGAACGAGGAGCGTGCTAAGACCCATTGAGTGTCCTTCACTAACCCCTTGATCAAACCTTCAATTAAACTGGTCGCTCGCGCCACGAAATTGTTTGGAATGGTGATTCACTGGGTAGATTTCGACTTATCTGTTCGAGAGTCTCGCTTACAGTCAAATTGTCAATTTCTCCTTGCCTTGAACGAATGTGCGACAGGTGTTCCTCAAGCGCAGATTCGGAACAACTGTATGGGTAGTGGGGCAGGTTCATCGCATGAAAAACCTCGATTAGCCAGAGATTTTGGCTGATGGCCTTGTCGACCCATTTATCGGCAATTCTTGCTGTAGTCCATTCGTCCCATACCTGACATTTGAGCGCGTAGGGTTCGAAATGATGAAAATAATTGAACCCGGGACGAATCGTTCTCGCTGATGTGTAACCTTTGTCTCTCACAAGGTTCATGAGCTTAGAAGTTGGTTCTCCTCCTGGGTAAGAGTAACTCTTACAGGGTCTCCCCAGTTCCTTCTCAATTACAAGTTTCGATTCCGCAACTTCCTCTCCTTGTTCCAAATGCTTTACGGGATACTCTTCAGCCAACCCAAGAAGACCTCGGGTGAGCTTAGTGGTCCGCACTAGCCCTTTGCTTCTCACCAAGCGAAAGAGCTGGGTGGCTTTCGTTGTAAGGCTCAAAACTGATCCTCTATGCGTGAACGAATGCGAACCTATCTCGTGACCTGCCACCGACATCTGACGAAGAGCATCCCATTCGACAAACTGAAAGCCGTTAACCTCTTTTCCCACAAATCCTGCCACAACATAGAATACCGCTCGAAGAGACATCGAATCAAAGGCTTGACCGAATGAGTGTGCATGCGTTTTCCAACAATCGTCTACGGTCAGTGTGATTATGGGTCCTCCGTCTAAACCATGACGCGTCAATGAGTATGTCCTGTTAAATCGATCGGGATTGTGGGCATGACGTTCGATGGCGAAAAATTCTTGGTGTCACTGTTCAGCGACTGGAGTCCTCCTGCCTGGCCTTCTTGAACGCCTTAGGCTATGGTAGGTCCAACGGCTGTGCTGGGACGGGCATGGCTACGGTCATCTTTGATGAAGTCAGAGTTTTTCGTTTGTTCTCTCTCCACACTAACACGATGGCGAGAAGGGACAAAGAAAGGCTCGCAGCGGAAAGCCCCATCCCGAGGTAAAGGTAGCTTTGTAGAGTATAGTAGATTCTGATATTCACAACTCCCGTTTGGTTTACCACGAATCCGTTGACTAACCCGTAGATAGGTCCTGGCTCAATTTCACTGGTACCTACATACGCTCTCCAAAGCCTGTCGTAGGGTTCGGTAAGAATCAGGACGAAAGGTGCTGAGGCCCTGGCAGTTACTCTAAATTCGGCCCCACTCGTCTGTTGATAGCCGGTCAGATTGGCTGAAGGAGATGGAGCAATGCTAGCATTACTGATTAAGAGCTCCGTCACGTTCGCATTATTCGCGATGTTCAAGGTTTGCGAGAAAACCGGCCCAGCGAAATCTTTGTTCTCAAAAATGAAATAGCGGTTGGTCACCTCGCTTGGAACGAGTGTAAGTCTATCGATGAAGTAGATTGGTGTAAGCGGTCTGAAGCCACCGTCGTAAAAGTTGGCGTAGAGGTCGATTGAAGTTTCCGGATAGTTTAGAGACGAAGTCACGTTGAATGACGCGTACCCGTTCGTCGCATTTATCGTGTCTTGATGGGCGACCGTAGCAAAAAAAAGCTGGTTCGAGAAGTCAACACTCCCGGCGGGAAATCCATGAAGCCCGATGCCAAAGTAGTCCGCGAACTGTCCACCCGTATACCCTTGGTCTCTCACTGTCTGCGGGATCGTGTAGCTCATAGTGAGGTTATTCTGACCTCTGGCTAGTGTGGTGTTTGACAGTTGGAAGGGTCTGTCCCTGAACTCTGTTCCCGGGGTGCCAATAGGAAGGGGCGCATGAGAATCGTCATTTGGGTTAACAGTGCCATTGAGGGATTCGACCGTTGCAAGATCTCGTTGTGCGAGTAGGCCTTGAAGTATCTGGTCGTTGAGGTAATTGATCGAGTCGCCATGGTATGCGACATATTTCACTCCCATGAATGCCAGGATCTTTCCAATGTTGTGTGTTGACCCTAGCGGATTCGGATAGATACTGTTGAATGGTACCGTAGGCTCTGATGACAACAAGTCTGGAAACGCAGTTATGGCGTAGGGTTTCCAGTCATAGGCCCCACCAGCAGGGATCCACATGACTTTGTAGTCTCCAGACTGCGCCGTGAGCCAGTTGTTCAGCTGTCCGTATTGCTGCGGAATATTCGTGGGGCTGTAGCGCGGCCAAGTGTACCCTTGAAGGTCGAGCAAGGTTCCGTATGTTATCGGCGCAAGGACTAAGAAAACGAGTCCGAGAACAATCGAGTACCTGACG
>Ga0209237_1002463_pt1 | contig 11119 bp, 12 predicted proteins | sample GraSoi013_1_40cm_2_FD_185820 | JGI IMG/M metagenome (GOLD analysis project Ga0209237, IMG submission 185820) | Grasslands soil microbial communities from the Angelo Coastal Reserve, California, USA - Sample 10_02_2013_1_40cm (SPAdes) (version 2) | ecosystem: Environmental > Terrestrial > Soil >...
GTCCCCAGCCCTCCCTTCGCCCACCGGGTGATCACCGGCCAGGCCCTCGACCTGAGGGTGCTGCCCATGCCGCGCTATTTCCCCCGCGATGCGGGACGCTACCTCACGGCCGGCATGCTCGTGGCGCGCGATCCCGACACCGGTGTGGAGACCGAGGGGTATCACCGCTTCCAGCTGAAGGGGCGCGACCGAATGGGCGTGAGCCTGCACTCTCGCCGGCGCATGTTCGAGTACCAGCGGCGCGCCGAGGCGAAGGGCCGCGCGCTCCCGTGCGCGATCGTGCTGGGGCTCCATCCCCTGGTGTCGATGGGCTCGCTCGCCTATCCTCCGCCCGACGTCGGGAAGTTCGAGGTCGTGGGCGGGCTCCTGGGCGAGCCCTTGGAGGTGGCGCCCTGCTCGACCATCGACCTTCACGTCCCGGCGTCGGCCGAGATCGTGATCGAGGGCGAGATCCCCCCGAACGTGCGCGAGCCCGAGGGCCCCTTCGGCGAGTTCACCGGCTACCTCTCGCGCCGCTCCACCGAGCACGTCTTCGTCGCGAAGGCGATCGCCATGCGCGAGCGGCCGTGGTTCCAGTCCATCGGCTCCGGGCGCGCGGGCGACCACATCACGACGCTCGGCCTGATCCGGGAGGCCGAGATCGCCAACGCTCTCGCGCGCGTCATCCCCAACGTTCGCGGCGTGCACGTGCCGCTCTCGGGGACATCGTCGTTCACGGCCTACGTCTCGATCACGCAGAGCCGGCCCGGCGAGGCCAAGCACGTGATCCCGATCGTCCTGGGCGTGGATCACTACGTGAAGCTGGTCATCGTGGTCGACGACGACATCGACGTCTTCGACGAATCGGAGGTGCTCTGGGCGGTCGCGACACGCATGCAGGCCGACCGCGACCTGGTCGTCGTCGCGGGAAGTCTCGGCGCGCTGCTCGACCCGAGCGCCGACGAGCGGGGCGTGACCGCCAAGCTCGGGATCGACGCGACCCGGCCCTTCGGCGAGCCGTTCGCCGAGAAGCTCGTGATGTCGCCCGAGAAGATGGCCTGGGCCCGCGCCTTCGTCGACCGCCTGGCCACCTTATAGGAGACCGCGCTCATGAAGCGCTACATCGACCTGTCGGTGACCGTGGACGACGCGACGCTCTCGCCGCCCTCCACCAACATGCGGCTCGAGATCACGCCGCACCGCCGCGGCCCGGGGTTCTGGCAAGTCTCGAGCGTTCACCAGAGCCTCCACACCGGCGCCCACATCGACTCGCCCCTGCACGTGTTCCGGGACGGCATCACCACCGCCGAGATCGCGCTCGATCAGGTCATGGGTGAGGCGCTGGTGGTCGACGTCTCGTTCGCGGGGCCGAACCACGCGATCACCATCGACGACCTCAAGCGAGGAGGCGCCGATGACGTGCGGCAGGGCGACATCGTGCTCCTGCGCACGGGCTGGACGGACACGATGTATGGCCGGTGGCCCGACTACTTCACGCAATCGCCGTACTTCCCGCCCGAATCGGCCGAGTGGCTGGTGGCCCGGGGCCCGAAGAACATCGGCTTCGACTTCTTCGAGGAGTTCTGCGCGCGGCTGCCGGACTTCTCCTCGGAGGACTTCCCCATGCACCGGGTGATCCTCGGCGCGGGGATCGTGATCATGGAGGGCCTGACGAACCTCGGCGCGCTGCCCCGGCGACGCGTGGATTTCGCCGCCCCCTTCTACAAGATCGCCGGCACCGAGGGTGCTCCCGCCCGCTTCTTCGCCGTCGTCTAGGAACGGCGCCCCGCTCGCCTCCAGCGCGTTACGCGCGCAGATTCTTGGCGAAAAAGTCCGTGCAGCGCTTCCAGGCGTCCGCCGCCGCCGCCGCGTTGTAGGACGGGCGGTAGTCCGCGTGGAAGCCGTGACCCGCTCCCGGGTAGACGACGACCTCGGCGTTCTTGTTGTGCTGCTTCAACAGCTCGCCCAGGCGCCGGGCGTCCTCGGGCTTCGGATTCTGATCCGCCTCGCCGTAGAGCCCGAGGAACGGGATCTTGACGTCCCTGGCGACGTCGAAGCCGGTCAGGGGGCCCGCGGCGCCCTGATAGGGCCGTGCCGGCGGCCCATACCAGGCGACCGCGCCCTTCATGTCCGCGTTGGTGGCCGCCACCTGGTACACCGTCGAGCCCCCCCAGCACCAGCCCGTGACGCCGACGCTGGCCGCCTTCACGTTCGGTCGCGTCTTGGCCCAGTCCACCGCCGCCTTGAGATCGCCCAGCGTCTGCTCGCGCTTCTGCGCGAGCACGATCTTCAGGATGTCCTGGACACTCGGCAGCTGCGCGACGCCGCCCTCGCGCTTGAACAGCTCGGGCGCGACGGCGTAGTAGCCCGCCTTGGCGAACCGACGCGCGCAGTCGCGGATGTACTCGTGGACGCCCCAGATCTCGGAGATCACGAGCACGATGGCGTGGTCCTTGCCCGTCGCCGGCCGCGCCTCGTAGACCGGCATCTCGTAGTCGCCGATCTTGACCACCTGGTCCCCGGCAATGATCCCATCGGTGTCGGTCTTGATCGCCTGGGCCAGCACCGTGTCGACGGAAAGGGCATATCCGGCGAACGTCGAGGTGGTGGCCAGCATCTGGCGGCGAGTCAGCATCCCGTCCTCCTTCGCTACTTTGAGTCTCGGGGCGGAGCCCCGACGAATGATACTATGAGCGTGCACCACTTCGGTGCGGCTTCAGTTCCTCTTCCCGGTTCGGGGAGGTCCATGGATCTGCTCGAGGTCAAGAGCCGTATCGCTGAAGCCCTCGTGGAGTCGATTTTCCGCCGGGCGCGCTACCAGATTCGCCCCTTTCGCAACAACACCTCGCCGCTCCGCTTCGGTCGCGAGGATTTCTCGCCCGACTTCCGCGTCACGTCGGAGGCCGAGAACGGCCTGGAATACCTCGTGGAGGTCAAGTACCGCCCCTCGGCCTATCAGTTCGTCTCGGTCGAGAACCAGCGCGGCGAGCGCTCGATCTTCTTCATGGCGCGCCGGCAGTGGCCGAACCTCTACTTCGTGCTCGTCACCGATCGTCCGGAAGCGGGGCGCTCGTGCTTCCAGGCGATCGCCTTCGGCTCGATGCGACCGGGCGAGCCCTTCCGCACCGTGGACCTGGCGGAATTGAAGGAGCTCAAGATCTTTCAGCAGAACATCGAGGACCACGAGGAGCTCATCCGTCGCATCTTCACGCTGCTGACCGGCGCGGCGCCCTGAGGGCGGTCAGAGCGCCCGGACCACCAGCCAGGCGCCGAGTGTCGCCAGAAACACCAGCACCGCGCGGTTGAACGTGCGCTGGTCGAGCCGATCTTGCAAGCGCAGGCCGAGCCCGAAGCCCGCGAGGCCGGCCGCGGTCAGCCCGAGCGAGCCCAGCACCACCGGCCAGCCCAGGAGCCCGTACCAGGCGAGCGTCGCGAGCTGGACCGCCTTCACGATGAGAAACGTGAACGCGATCGAGCGGACGAACTCCCGCTTGCCCATGCCGAGCGCCACGAAGTAGAGAGCCAGCGCCGTGCCCGGCGAATTGGTGACGCCCCCCATGACGCCGGCCACGAGCCCGACGGGCGCGGACAGCGGGCGCTCCCAGGCCGGCGGCACTCGCGGCGAGAAGCGCATGAGATCGAGCGCGACGAAGCCGAGGACGAAGGCGCCGAGCGTCAGCGTCACCGCGCGCGCCGAGAGCACGACGAGGAGCTTCGTGCCGATGACCGTGCCCAGCATGGTGAAGACCAGCAACGGCGCCAACCGGCGCGGGGCGTCGCCGAGGGGCCCCTGACGGCGCAGCTGAATGCCGTCCATGACGAGGTTCGGGATGACCAGCAGTGCCACGGCGGTCTTCACGTCGACCACGAGAGCCAGGAGCGGCGTGCCGAGGGTCGGAAACCCGAAGCCGATCGCTCCCTTGACGAGGGCGGCGACGAGGACGGCGGCGGCCGCGGCGAGGCTTAGCGCGAGAGCGCCTCTCTCAGGACCTCGGCCGGATGCTTGGCCCGGCGACCCGCCAGGTGCTGGATCTGCTGGCGGCAGGAGATGCCGGATGCGACGATCTCGGTCTCGGGGGGCGCGGCCTTCACGGCCGGCGCGAGGCGGCGATTGCCGAGCGTGACCGAGATGTCGTAGTGCTCGCGCTCGAAGCCGAACGAGCCGGCCATCCCGCAGCATCCGGAGTCCACTTCTCCGACCTCGAATCCCGCCCAGCGCAGCACCTCGACCGTCGGCGCCGTGCCCACGAGCGCCTTCTGATGACAGTGACCGTGGAGGAGCGCCTTCCGGCCGGCGGCGCCGAACGCGAGGGTGAGACCGCGGGCGCGTTCGCGCAGCAGAAACTCCTCGAACAGGAGGGACTGCCGTGCGACGGCCCGAGCGTCGTCGGTGCGCACGAGGTCCACGGTCTCGTCCCGCAGCGTCAGGAGGCACGAGGGCTCGAGCCCGACGATCGCCACGCCCCGCCGCGCGTAGGGCGCCAGACGCGCCACGTTCCAGGCGGCGTGCTCTCGCGCCTCGGCGAGCATGCCCTTGGAGATGAGCGGTCGTCCACAGCACTTCCGCTCGACGAGCACGACTCGATAGCCTCCCGCCTCGAGCACTTCCACGGCCGCCCGCGCGATCTCCGGCACGTTGTACGTCGTGAAGGTGTCGTTGAACAGCACGACCTCGCCGCGCGGTGCCGTCGCCGGCGGCGTGTGGCGCCTGAACCACTCGGTGAACGTCTGCACCGCCAGCCTTGGCAGCGGGCGCCGGCGGTCGATCCCCGCGGTCTTCTCCAGCAGCCAGCGGCTCGGCACGAGGCCCGAGACCCAGTTGACGAGTCTCGGCATGCGGGAGCCCAGGCGATTCATCCGCGCGATGCGGCCGAACAGGCGGTTGCGGAGCGGTAACCCGTTGGCCTGATAGTAATGGTGGAGAAACTCATACTTGAGCTTCGCCATGTCGACGTTGGCCGGGCACTCGGCCTTGCAACCCTTGCACTCCAGGCACAGGTCCATCACCTCGTAGAGCCGACGCCCGGTGAACTCCGAGGCGGGCAGCCGCCCCGAGAGCACCGCGCGGAGGGCGTTCGCACGCCCGCGCGTCGAGTGCTCCTCGTCCTTCGTCGCCATGTACGATGGGCACATCGTGCCCTCGAGCGTCTTGCGACACGCGCCCACCCCGTTGCACATCTCGACGGATGCTGCGAACCCACCCTGCTCGGAGAAGTCGAGGAGCGTCGTCGGCTCCCACGTCGTGTACTGGGTGCCGTACCGGAGATGGTCCGTCACTCCCGCCGGCGCGACGATGTTGCCGGGATTCATGCGGTTGTCCGGGTCGAAGGCGTGCTTGAGCTCCCGGAAGGCTTGCATGATCCGCGGACCGTACAGGCGCTCGAGGAACGGGCTGCGCGCCCGCCCGTCGCCGTGCTCGCTCGAGAGGGTGCCGTGGAACCTCACGACCAGATCGGTGATCTCGTCCGCGATGGCGCGCACCTGCTCGAGGCCGCGCGGCGTCTTGAGGTCGATCACCGGACGGATGTGCAGGCATCCCACCGAGCAATGGCCGTAGTACGCGCCGACGGTGTCGTGCTTGGCGAAGATCTCCCGGAAGCGCGCCACGAACTCGGGCAGGTGCCGGGGCTCGACCGCGGTGTCCTCGACGAACGCGATCGGCTTCTTGTCGCCCTTCATGCCCAGGAGGAGGCCGAGTCCCGCCTTGCGCAGAGTCCAGATGGACTGCACCTGCGCCGGGTCGTAGGCGACGTGCGCGGCGTAGCCGAACCGCTCATGCTGGCGCCGCGTCTCGAGCGCCTCGACCTTGGCGCGCACCTCGGCGTCCGTCTCGGCCGCGTACTCGACGATCATGATCGCGCCCGGATCGCCCTGGACGAAGCCCATGCGCTTGGACTGTTCGATGTTGTTCCGCGCGAGATCGAGGATCATCTTGTCGGTCAGCTCGACCGCGTAGGGGCCCGTCTCGAGGATCGCCTGCGAGGACTCGAGCGCCTCCTGGACGTCGCGGTAGTGGATGACGTCGAGCGCCGTCTTCTTCGGGCGGCGCACGAGCCGGACCTTCGCCTCTACCACCGTCAGCAGCGTGCCCTCCGAGCCGACGATCAGCCGCGCAACGTTGAGCCGAGTGTCGAAGCCAGGCCGCGCCCCTCCGGGGCGACCGGGCATGTCGGAGCCAGGCCGCGCCTGCCCGGGGCGACCGGACGTGTCGGAGCCAGGCCGCGCCTGCCCGGGGCGACCGGACGTGTCGGAGCCAGGCCGCGCCTGTGTCGGGCCACCCCCGGTCCAAGCCGGCCTCACGGACCCCGCTACAATGGACCCCGCTACAACACTCCCCGTTTCAACACCCACGAGCTCGTTCAGGTTATAGCCCGACACCCGGCGCCAGTGCGCCGGATACCGGGCACGGATCTCGTCGCCGTACGTCTCGCGGATCCGCGCGATCTCGCGGTAGATCTGGCCCTCGAGGCCGGGCGCTCGGCACTTTGCGGCGAACTCGTCGGGCGTGACCTCCCCGAAGACGACGCGCGAGCCGTCGGGGAGAAGGGTCGTCAGCTCGATGACGTGCTCGACGGTGAGGCCGTAGGCGATGGAGTGCGAGCCGCCCGAGTTATTGCCGAGCATGCCCCCCAGCGTCGCGCGGTTCGACGTCGAGGTGTCCGGGCCAAAGAGAAGGCCCAGCGGGCGTACGTGGTGGTTCAGGTTGTCCTGGACGAGACCCGGCTGCACCCGAGCCCACAGCTCGTCGCCGTTCACCTCGAGCACGCGGTCCATGTACCGCGAGAAGTCGAGCACCAGCGCGTGGTTCACCGTCTGGCCCGTGAGCGACGTGCCGCCGCCGCGCGGCAGGACCGCGACCCCGAGCCTGGCGGCGACCTCGAGCGCGGCCTGGACGTCGTCGGCGTCGCGCGGGATGACGACGCCCACGGGTTCGACCTGGTACATGGAGGCGTCGGTCGAGTAGAGGAGGCGAGATCCTGGATCGAAGCGGACGTCTCCGCGGATTCCCTTGCGGAGCTCACGCTCGAGATCGTTCACCCCGACAGTATACTCGGTGGTCGAGTGTCGACCGATACGGGTACTATAGTGGCGTGGCCGGCCGCTTGCTCACCCTCGTCGTGCTGCTCGCCCTCGCGGTCCATGGCGAAGCGGCGCCCGCAGCGCCGGGCTTCAAGGTGAAGCTCCTCGACGGAAAGACCTCGCTCGATTCTCACGACCTCGTTGGCAAGACGATCCTCGTGCTGCGCTTCCAGGCGTCCTATTGCAAGCCGTGCGCGAAGGAAGCCCCAGGGCTCGCCCGCGTCTACGATCGCTACAAGGCGCGCGGGGTCGAGGTGCTGGCGTTCCACGTCCAGGACACCGCCAGGGACACGCGGGCCTTCGTGCGAAAGTACAAGGTCACCTATCCCGTCGCGCTCGACACGAAGCTGACGATCGGCAATCCCTTCGGCTTCAAGGGCTCGCCGTACACGGTCGTGATCGATCGGAAGGGTGAGATGGTCGCGCAGATCCACGGCGAGTCGGCGGTGACGCGCCTGCCGCGGATCCTCGACGAGCTCCTGAAGAACGACCCGCAGCCCTCCTGACTCAGGGCCTGAGCCGGCCCATGATGACCCCGGTCTGGACGAGCGCGCCGCCGCGACCGTGATACTGGTGGAGGTCCGAGCCGCAAACCGCGCTCATGGTGATGCGTAAAACGACGGCGGTCGGGTCGACGACTTTGGGATCGACGACGTCCTGCGTTCGTACGTCCCTCACACCGTGAAACGTGATGGCTTTCATGCACTTGCCCCTTTCCTCCTCACATCTCGCTCGTACATCGCGAGCGCGGCGGCTCCGCGCACGCTGACCCGCTTGTCCCCGGGAACGATCGTGATGCGCGCGGAAGCCAGCGCGCGCGCGAACGCGTACTCTCCAGCCGCGCGGAGGATCTTCGCCAGGAGCGGCGCTAGGGACCCTGCGACCCCGCCGGTGATGACGACGACCTCCGGGTTCAATCCGTTCACGACGGTTCCGATCATCGCGCCGAGGGCCTGGCAGGCCTCGTCCACGACCGATGCGGCGACGGCATCGCCTCCGGCCGCGGCGCGGAAGACGTCCGACGCCGTGATCATCATCGGGTCACCCCGAGCGGCCTCCAGCAAGGGCGCCTGCGGGTGGCCCGCGACCCGAGCGCGCGCCGAATCCACGATCCCCCGCCCGCTCGCGTAGAGCGCCAGGCATCCGCGGCCGCCGCACCAGCACCTCGGGCCATCGAACCGGACGGGCGCATGGCCGAGCTCGCCGCCGAACCCAGAGGCGCCACGGACGAGCCGGCCGTCGAGAACGATGCCCGCGCCGAATCCCGTCCCGGCCGCCAGCACCACGAGAGACCGGTAGCCCCGGCCGGCGCCGAACATCCACTCGCCCAGCGCAAGCGCGTTGACGTCGTTGTCCACGAACGCGGGGAGGCCGAAGCGCGACCCGAGCTCCGAGGCCAGATCCCGCCCGGCGAGCTCGGGAACATGCGTCACGGGCTCGCCGATGCGGCCGCGGGCGGCATCGACGGGCCCGGGCACCCCGACGCCGATGGCGTCGATCGACCCCGGGCGACGCCCTGCCTCGTCGCGGACCCTGCCGATGAGCGCGACGATCGTGCCGAGCAGGCCGCCCGGCGCCGTGCCGCGCGTGGGCGCGCTTTCGTCCGCGAGCACGTCGCCGTCGGAGGTGACCACGCCGGCCGCCGTCGTGGTGCCACCGACGTCCACGCCGACGATCGCCGCCGTCATCGCCTGTGCCGAGTCAAACCAGTCGGCCCAGCCCTAGAGGTCGCCGAAGTGGCAGAGCCTGATGCCGAGGCTCGCGGCTGCCGCGCGCGCGGCCGGAGTTCCGAGGCCGACCATCTCGGTCTCGCGCTGTCGCCCGTAACGGCTGTACGCGAGCGCGTCGTCGCACCAACCCGGGTGCGACATGAACTCGGAGACGCCGAGCGGCAAGGCCCGGAGCGCCGCGACGGTTCTGGCGAGCGACCAGTAGGGGCCCGGGCCCGACTCACCGAAGAAATGGTCGGCAGTCCGGAGACCGGCCGTCACTGCACGGGCGCGGGCCCATTCGTCCTGGCTCCTGACGGGCACGCCGAGGCGGCGCGCCGCGTCGAGCACCACGGGGGCGACCGGCGCCAGCAGCCCGACGTGATGGTGGGTATCGAGGTGGGTGGGCGGGCGCCGCAGCAAGGATGTAAACTTCTCGATCTGCGCCGTCACTTCACGCTCGACGTCCTTCGCGTCCGCCCGCGCCGCGGCGTGGCGCGGGTCACGGACGAACCGCCCGGCGCCGTCCACGAGCGAGCGCGCCCCCGAGAGGGGACGGCCGAGTGTGAGGTTCACGTGGAGCCCGACGCCGAGGCCGGAGTCGCGGAGCGCGCTCAGCGACTCCGCGTCGATCGCCGCGGTGGCGAGGACGGTCGTGCTGCTGACGATCCCGTGGCGATGCGCGGCGAGAATTCCGGCGCTGACTCCCGGCGTCAGGCCGAAGTCGTCGGCGTTGACGATGAGTCGCCGCGTCATGGGGCCATCACTCCGGCGCGGTGCCCTGGATCACGAGCCGCTCGACGGTCGCGGGAATGCCGGCGGGCACCGAGGCTTCCACATCGAACGAGCGGATGTGGTCGAGCCGCTCGAACCCGATCCTCGGGAACGACTGGACCTCGCTGGCGACGATCGTCGGCATGAACCCCGCCGCCTCGAGCTTCGCGAACGCGGTCTTCCGTCCGAGGAACGCGAAGATGGTGATGATCAGCCGGCCGCCCGGACGGAGGTGCTGGCGGGCGCCCCCGATCACGCGATCGAGAGTCTCCCAGCCGTCGACACCCCCGTTGTCGGCTGCCGCGACGGCGTCCCGGCGCGCGCGGTCCGGCGGCGTGGGCATCTGCGGGGGGTTCGTGCAGACGAGGTCGAACCGCTCGCCCCTCACCGGCGCGTAGCAGTCCCCGTGCCGCGCGTCCACGGCCACGCCGTTGAGGATCGCGTTCGCGCGAATCACCTCGACGGCCTCGGGATTGATGTCGGTCGCGACGACTTCCGCGCCCGCCTTCGCCGCGAGCACGGCGGCCAGACCGAGCCCGCCGCCGATCTCGAGCATTCGTTCCCCCGAGCGTACGTGGAGGTGTCGGCACAAGAAGAGCGATCCGGTTTTCGGCGGCTGGACCGCGTCGGGCACGCGGAACAGACAGCCCCGCCAGGCGAACAGGAGGACGCCCCCGTCGTTACTTTCCAAGGACGCGCCGGAAGTAGAGCCGGAGCGCTTCTTTGAGCTGGGCGCGCGCGCCCGCCGAGGTCTTCGCGTCTTCGAGCTGGTCGATGTCGAGCTGGAGCGGAACCCCTTCGCGCTTCACGCCGTCGAGCTCCGCCGTGAGGCCGCATCGCTCATCCGATTCCGTGAAGACGATCTTCGCCTTCTTGAAGGCGCCGTCCTGCGCGAGCTGCTGGACGGTCTCGACGATGACCCGCTTGATCTCCTCGGCCTCCGACGCGGGAACCGTCGAGAACGCGGCGGTCAGGCTCACGTCTGCCATCGGGTCCACCCGTCATCAGGGCACGAGGTACTGTGTGATGTCGACCACCGTCGCGTCCTTGAAGTAGAGGTTCCAGCCGGCCGGATACACCCACGCCTCGGTGGCGTTGCCTTTGATCGACGGCCAGTACTTGCGCGCGAGCTTCTCCATCTCGGCCTCGTCGGTGGTCTTCGCGGTCGGCGGCCCGAGGAGAATCAGCACTTGTTCGGCGGTCTGGCCGACGGAGACCTGGCGGACGAAGCGGAACGTCGACACGTCGAGGGAATTGGCGCTGTCCTGATTGCGGTGCAGATACTGCGAAATCTTGAGGTCGATCTGGTTGTTCCAGTGACGTCGTTCGTCGAAGTTCGGCTCGCGTCCGTTGGCCATGATGACGGTGTTGATAAACACATCCTCGGCCATCGGTCCCTGGGTCGTCCGCTGCTCCTTGACGCGGTACGCCGCGCATGCGGTCAGGATCAGCGCGCCGGCCACCAGGATGATCCGCTTCACGCTCTGGATCATATCAGGGCGGACTCCAGAACGATGCCACGATCGATCGTCCGGGCGACGTGGGTCAGCAGGCGGCGCGTCTCGGCAGGCACCTCG
>Ga0209237_1002464_pt1 | contig 11118 bp, 11 predicted proteins | sample GraSoi013_1_40cm_2_FD_185820 | JGI IMG/M metagenome (GOLD analysis project Ga0209237, IMG submission 185820) | Grasslands soil microbial communities from the Angelo Coastal Reserve, California, USA - Sample 10_02_2013_1_40cm (SPAdes) (version 2) | ecosystem: Environmental > Terrestrial > Soil >...
GGGTGCAGCCGGCGCTCAGGGTCCGACGGGTGCGACGGGTGCCGCAGGCGCGATCGGTCCGCAGGGTCCGACCGGTGCAACCGGCAACACCGGCGCCGCGGGTGCCGCTGGTGCTCAGGGTCCGACGGGCGCTACCGGCGCAGCGGGTGCGGCCGGCGCTCAGGGTCCAACCGGCGCAACGGGTGCCGCAGGTGCAGCGGGTGCCGCAGGTCCGACCGGCGCTACCGGTGCCGCTGGTGCAGCCGGCGCTCAGGGCCCGACCGGTGCGACCGGCAACACCGGTGCAACCGGCGCCACCGGTGCCGCGGGTGCAGCCGGCGCTCAGGGTCCGACCGGCGCAACGGGTGCCGCAGGTGCAGCGGGTGCAGCGGGTCCGACCGGTGCGACGGGCGCGGCGGGTGCAGCCGGCGCTCAGGGTCCGACCGGCGCAACGGGTGCCGCGGGTGCAGCGGGTCCGACCGGTGCGACGGGCGCGGCGGGCGCGGCGGGCACGATCGGTCCGACAGGGGCGACAGGGAACACGGGTGCCACGGGTGGCACAGGCGCGACGGGTGCTGCCGGAGCTCAGGGTCCAACGGGCGCGACAGGGCCGACGGAGCAGATCCAGAGCAAGGGCACGAACGTGACGCCCGTGCGGCCGACACTCAACTTCGCTGGTGAGCTCACGGCCACGGACGACTCCGGGAACAACCGCACCAATGTGACGCTCGACGCGACGCTCGACGGTCACACCCTGACGAACCAGGGCGCGATCACCGCGGCGTCGGGCGCGAACAACTTCAACTTCTCGGGCTCGACCGGTGCCTTCGACACGAGCACCGGGAACGTGAACCTCAACGGCAATACGACGGTCGCGAGCGGCAAGACGCTCACTGCCGGCGCTGGCGCGAGCACGGGCACCGCTGTGAACGTCGCGACCGGGAACACCCTCACGACCGGTACCGCGCTGAATGTGTCGACCGGCAACAACCTCGGTTCGGGCAGCGCGTTCAACGTCGACACCGGAAGCTCAGCGTTCACGGGGAACGCGGTGAACATCACGTCGAGTGGCGCGTTCACCGGCACGCTCGTGAACCTCACCGCGACTGGAACGACGACCGGAACGGTCCTCGGCGTGAACGCGACGAACGTGGGCTTCACCGGAACGGCGATCAACACGAACCTCGGGTCCGCGGTCTACACCGGGACCGGCGCGATCAAGGTGACCGCGACCGCGGCCTCGACCGGCACGCTCGTGGCGGTGAGCGGTCCTGTGCTCGGTGCGAACGGCGGTACCGCGGGAAGCTTCCTAATCGGCAACCCGACCGGGACCGAGCCCACGGTGGGCAAGGCCGTCCGTGCGGCACTCGGCACCGTCGGCGACGCGTTCTACGCGAACGCCGGAACGGGATTCACCGGCAACTTCGCCGACTTCCAGGTGAACGCGGTGAGCGTGCTGACGGTCGGCCCGAGCGGCAACATCACGACGACGGGCAACTTCTCGCAGACCGGAGCGACGACGTTCTCGACCGGCACCGGCGCCGTCTCACTGAACGGCGACGTGACGGTCGCGTCGGGCAAGAACTTCAGCCAGACGGGCGCCGGGACCTTCAGCACCGGCAGCGGCGCGGTCACGCTGAACGGCCCGACGACGATCAGCGGCGCGAACACGTTCAGCACCGGCACGGGCAACATCTCGCTGAACGGCAACATCGTCACGAACATCACGCAGACCGGCGCGACGACCTTCTCGACCGGCTCGGGCGCGGTGACGTTCAACGGCAGCACGAGCGTCAGCGGCTCGAACACATTCGCCACCGGCACCGGGTTGGTGACGCTGAATGGCAACACCTCGACTGCCAGCGGCGTGCTCTTCACCGCGGGCGCGGGCACGACGACGCAGAATGCGGTGACGATCGGCACCGGCACGACGACGGGGAAGGCGCTCACCATCACGACCGGCGCCGGCCTCACGACCGGGAACGCGGTCAGCATCGACACGAGCACCTCCACGTTCAGCGGGAACGCGGTCGCGATCACGAGCACCGGCGCGTTCACCGGGGCGCTCGTGAACCTCACCGGGAACAGCACGACGACGGGGTCCGTCCTGAGCCTCAACGGCACCGGCCTCGCGGCCAGCGGTGAGCTGATCAATGGGGTCCTCGGGACCAACGGAGGCGCGCTCTTCGCAAATGCCGCCACCGGCTACGCGGGCACGTTCGTCGATCTCCAGGTGAACAGCGTGAGCAAGTTCTCGATCGGAGCGAACGGGAACATCATCGCGGCCGGGAACATCAGCAACACCGCCGGCGGCCTCACGATCGTCGGCAGCAGCACGATCGCCGGCACGTTGACGAGCCTGACCGGCCTCACGTCGTCCGGCACGATCACGTTCAGCGGGCTGACGACCGGCCTCGTGTACAACACGAGCGGCGTCCTCAGCCAGGTCGCGAACGGGACGTCGGGCCAGGTCCTCACCTCGAACGGCGCGAGCGCGCCGACGTTCCAGAATGCGGCCGCGACGAACGTCGTCTATCTCACGACCGGCACGACGGTCTACACCGTGCCGACCCCGGCGCCGCTCGCGCTCCTCGTCGAGTGCGTCGGCGCTGGCGGTGGCGGCGGCGGTATTCCCGCCGCGACCGCCGCCGGTGCCGAACGGCGGCGCCGGCGGGGCGACATGGTTCGGCAGCAGCGGTGGGATCTGCATGGCGAACGGTGGAAACGGCGGGAACCAGATGGCCTCTGGCACGACGGGGATAACCGCCGCCGGGGGCGACGGCGGCGCCGTGGCGGTCTGCTCTCCAGCCTGCAAGATCAACATGAGCGGCAACGGGGGCCTGCCCGGCATCCGCACCGGGAGCGGCAGCGGCCAGGCCATGGATGGCGCCGGCGGCGCCAGCGCCCTCGGCCCGGGCGGCTACTCGAGAGGCAACCTAGCCAACGGCGTAGCGGGCCAGTTCGGCGGCGGCGGCTCTGGTCCGATCAACATCACGAATGGTAGCGCCTTCAGCGGCGGTGCGGGCGGACCGGGCGTCATCCGCATCACCGAGTACCGGTAGCCCGCCGTCTCGTAGCCTCCGCGCTGATGAAGGACACGATCGTCATCTCGGTCAGCGCTCTCCGCGGCATCTTCGTCATGCTGCTCGTCCTCATCGCGTTGATCCTCGCGGTGCTCGTCGTCCGCACGCAGCTCTTCCGCGCGGGCATCGCGACCCTCTTTGCGCCGAGCGCGGCCGAGGCGCTCGACCGGAGCGCCTACCAGGCGGTGTTCCTCACCAATGGCTCGACGTTCTTTGGCAAGGCGCAGCCCCAAGGGGACGACTGGTTCCTGCTGAGCGACGTCTTCTACCTCACCACGTCGGAGCAGAGCGGTACGCAGCTCATCAAACGAGGGTCCGAGGCGCAGGGACCGCGCGAGCCGATGATCATCTCGCGCGCTCAGGTCCTCTTCATCGAGAACCTCCGCGGCGACAGCGACGTCGTGAACCTCATCCGGCGCTTCAAGTCCGGCCAGCTGCCCGCGGCGACGCCGCCGCCGGCCACGCCTCAACCGGCCACGCCCGCGCCCAGCACGCCGCGGCCGAGCCCGACCCGCTGATCGACCCTGAGGATCACGCCCCGTGCGGCGTGACCTCCTCGCCCGTTGCACGAGCGAGGATCAATTCGCGCCGGCGATGTTCTCGCGGAACGCAAGCGCTATCGCCTGGGCCCGGCTGTGCACGCCGAGCTTCAGCAGGATGTGCTCGACATGCTTCGCCACGGTCCGCGGGGTGACGACGAGGTCTCGGGCGATGTCGTCGTTCTCCATGCCCGACGTCAGGCAGCGCACACGGCCTTCGGCCGATTGTTCGCGCGCCAGGTCTGCACGATCTTCTTGCCGGACGAGAGTGCGATGTGCGTTCCCTCGACCTTGCCCACTTTGAAGGTCCCGCCGACGCGACGACTCACTGCGGCGTCGCGCCGCGGATCGTCGCGGTCTGGCGGATCGTCTTCATCATCCCTCCCGGAGGCTCAGAGTCCGCCGAGCAGGTCCCGCGCCAGGGCGTTCGCCGGATCGAGCTCGAGCGCCCGCCGAAGGTGCATCATGGCGGACTCCCGGTCGCCGGAGCGGATCGCGGCCAGGGCCGCGGCGATCCGCAGGTTGACCGAATCCTTCGCCTCGAGCGCCCTCCTCGTCACGGCGAGCGCGACCTGCGGGCTCGCCTTCGCCGCGGCGTCGCGGAGGACGACGTCGTACTGGTCGTCCTTCGCGTACAGCCGGATCGCGAGCGCGGCTGAGTCTGCCGCGTGGTCGTTGTCGCCGGCGGACAGATAGATGAGGGCCTCCGTGTACAGAAGGGGCGTGTACAGAGGATCGTGGCTGAGACCTCTCTGTGCCGCGGAGAGAGCTGCTGCCAATCCGCCGCTCGACATGTCGCCGACGGTCGCCTGCAGAAGTCGTCCGGTCGCGAGGTTGTTCCAGAACTCGGCGTGATGTGGCTCGCGCTCGGTCGCCTGAGCGAAGGCATCCGCGGCCTCGCGGTGCCGCTGTGCGGCCCCGAGCGAAACGCCGAGGCGAGCCAGGTACGCCGTCTTTCCGGGATCGAGCGCCACCGCGCGGGCCGCCGCCTCGATCGCCGCTCCGTGCTCGCCCCTTTCCCCGGCACGTTTCGCCAGGCCCGCGTGATCGTTCGCGGCGTACGCCGGCCACGACGCCATCGCGGCGAGGACGGCGACCGCGCCCACCGCCGCGATGGCCAGCCGGGGATCGACGTGACGGATCTGCGCCGCGGGCGTGTCGCGCGGATCCGCGAGCGCCGCCGTCGCGCCGAAGACGAGCCAGGGATACCAGTCGACCGAGAGCGAGCCGACGGAGACGAGCGCCTGGACGAGGTACGCGGTGAGCCCGACGAAGAGCGCCGAGGCGACGAGGGGGTGTCGGTCCAGACCGGTCATCACGAGCTTCGCGGCGAACGCGACGAAGATCGCGAGCAGGGCCAGACCGCCAAGGGCACCGGTGGTGACGAACGCTTCGATGAACAGGTCGTGCGCGTTCGTGTAGTAAAGGAGTGGGCCGAAGATGCGCATGAGCTCGAGGCTCCGATGCGGCGTGGCCGCCGCCTCGAAGCTGCCTGGGCCCCAACCCAGCACCGGCCGGTCGAGGAACGCCTCCCAGGCCTCGCGGTACAGGAGGGCCCGGTCGCGCACCGGCTCCGCCCCAGCGAGCGTTCCCAACGCCCGCGAGCCGACCGGTGTCGCGAAGAGCAGCAGGCTCGCGACGACCGCGAGCGCGAGGATGCCGCCCACGAGGACGCGCGTGCGCGGCAGCCGGCCCAGACGCACCAGCACCACGAACGGGGCAAGGCCCGCACCGACCAGCGACAGGAGGAAGCCTCGCGTTCCGGTGGTCCCGCCCGCGAGGACGAGGACGACGATTCCCACCGCGGTCGCGATGAGCACGCGCCGGTCGCGAGCGACGACAAGGACGCCGGCCACCGCGCCGAGCGCGATCGCGAGCCACACCGACAGGAACTCGGGTTGTCCGAGCGTCGCGACGGTCCGTTCCCCGGCCTTCAATATGAGCGGGTCGAGCCCGAGCGCCTGGATACCCGCGTACGCGACCAGCAGCAGTGTCGCGCCCCCGACGGTCGCGGCGAGCGCGCGCCAGTCGTCGCACGATCGGAAGGCGACCGCGACGGCGATGAGGAGCACGGCCATCTCGATCGTGAAGACCCACCCCTCGAAGGCGACGGCGTCGCCGTAGAGCGCGGCGTACCGGTCCGACGCGAAGAGCGTCGCGGCGCTCACCGCGGCGAGGTAGCCCGCGACGAGGAGATGCAGCCGCGTCCGGGGGACGATCTGGAGGCCGAAGCGGTAGAGCGCGATGACCAGGCACGCCGCGATCGCGACATCAAGCACTCGACCGACGAGCTCCTTGGGTGGCTGGAAGCCGTCGAGGCCCTCCGTCGAGAGCCAGAGCAGGACGAGCGCGAGGCGCGCGCAGACCAGCCAGACAAGAGACGTCCGGAGTCCGCTGCTCTCGAAGGTCGGCGTCGTCGGGCCCGCCCGCGCGGCGATCGCGCCGGCTCGACGGCGCTGGCGTGTTTGCCGAGGCTGGTCCGTCCGGGTCTTTTTCGTATCGAGCATGCTAGGGACGGGTCGGCCCTGCCCTAGTCTCGGCGCCGGTGAGCGTCCTTGAGATCCGCCGCCACGCGGAGCGCGCCGACCGTGCGACGAGCGGAGCGCTCTCATCGAGTGGGCGCGCGATGGCCCAGGCGCTCGCGAAGTCGGTCGGCCGGTACGCGCTCGTGGTGTCGAGCCCGCTCCCGCGCGCGAAGGAGACCGCCGTGCTCATCGCGTCGCCTACGCCGTCTCCGTCGCGGACGCCGCGACCCTGACCGTCACGCGCCTTCGCGCGTGATTTCCTCCGCCTCGCGAGCGCCGGTGCTGACGATCTCCTCGCGGAACGCCAGCGCGATCGCCTGCGCCCGACTGTGCACGCCGAGCTTGAAGAGGATGTGCTCGATGTGCTTCGCGACCGTGCGCGGCGTGATGACGAGGTCACGCGCGATGTCGCCCTGCTCCAGCCCGGCGGCGAGCAGGCGAAGCACCTCGGCCTCGCGACGAGTGAGCCGCGCCGTGACGGAGCGCGTGACCGGCCGCGAACGTCGCGCCAGCCGCTGCACTCGCGCAAGGAGCTCGTCGAGGACGAACGGCTTCACCAGGTAGTCGTCGGCGCCGAGGAGCAGCCCGGCCGCGCGGTCGAACGACTCTTTCCGCTCGCCGGAGATGAGCATGACCCCGATCGCGTCGCCGAAATCTTCGCGCAGCGTGCTGCAGAGCTGATAACCGGAAAGATCCGGCAGGTGGACGTCGAGGAGCACCACATCCGGTGTCTCGAGCTCGATGAGATGCAGCGCCTCCCGTGCATCCCCCGCGCGACGTGTGGCGTAGCCGTGCTCCGCGAGCGTCGCGACGATGAGATCGCCGATGAGCGGATCGTCGTCCACGACAAGCACGCGAGCGTGGGGCCGAACGAGCGCTGTCAATCCAAGAGAGGGGACGGTAGCAAGAACCACACCCAAAGAGACATGCCGATGTGCGGTTGAGTAAAGCCATAGCAGGCGTCCGATGTCTCGTCCGTCCGACGAGGGCACGTGCCGTACGTCCGCTGACGCACGGTCGACTACGTCGAAGATCCGCTCGCCGCCGCTCTCCTACCGCGCTGGCAGTTCCTACGGTCGTCGCGCGCCGGCGTGAGCTCCCGGCGACTTCGCCACAGGAGGCAGCTAGCGGATGCGATACGCACTTTCCGCGCACGGCACGCGCACGCGCATCGTCGGCGCGATCGCCGCCATCGTCGTGCTGTGCTTCGCCATGACACGTCCGGCGGATATCGCGCAAGGCCGCGTCGATCCGACGACGCAAGACCAGGGACAGGCAGCGCTGAGCGGAGACACGGTCGGCGTCGCGACCGGCGGCGGCACGGTGACCGTCACCGTGCCGATCAGCCTCGTCGCGAGCTTCGGCATCAACGGAAAGCGGCCGGTCGGGTTCACCGGCGGCGGCGCCGCGGCGGGACGGATCAACTACGACAGGCACGCGAACATCACCACCGGCCGGCACGTGAACGTGCCGGTGCTGTTCATGACCCTCGAGCTGAGCGCGACGCCGAGCCCCAACGGCACCGGAGGGCAAGGCCAGCTGATCGGGGATTGCACGGCGCCGGCCTCGGAATGCCCGTCGAACACGCCGGCATTCCAGTCCGTCCTCGTGTACGTGCAGGACAACTCCGACACCGGTGCGAACGACGTCTTCCAGATCTCCTTCTGCACCGGCCCCGCGGTGGTCTCACCGCTTGGCTGCGGCGTCGCCGAGGGCGGAGCGCTCCGCACCGGCCAGATCCAGATCCGCGCGAGCGTCCCGGGTAGCGGAGGCATGAGCGTTCCGACAGCGGCGAGGGCGCCGCTGCGCCTGCCATGACACCGAGAGGAGGAGCTGACATGAAGAGAGGACTCATCGCGACGGCGTGCGGCCTGCTCATCGTGCTCACGCTCGCGGTCACCCTTCCCCGCGGCGAGGCCGCGGCGGTCGGAAGCGCCAACTTGATCACCGCGGCCGGTGCGGGCGTGTTCCCCGCCGGAGCGAACGTGCTTGGCATCGAGCTCGCCGGCGGGACGTTCGGCGTTGGCGCCCAGAGCTCGACCACCGGCCAGGCGCTCGGGACGCTCGAGGTCCAGTACAACGGCACGAGCCTCATCGGACTCAGCCAGTGGCTGACCGTGAACGGCTGGATCACCAGCGCGACGGTGAACCCGGATGGCTCGGTCACGCTCAACGGCACGGGCACTCTTGACATGGGCGACGGCACGCCGCCGGCCGGCGGACTCGCGCTGGTCGCGACCCTGAACTCGACCGGCATCGCCGTATCGATCGGCAGCACGACGTTCCCGACCCTTCCCAAGTCCGACGGCTGGTCCTTCGTCGAGTAGATCCGCGTGCCTCACGACTCAGCGACTCGTCGCCCGAGGGGGCGTCCCGCGTCGGGACGCCCCCTCATCCGCTGTCGGCGCTGCTGATCGTGGCCGTCGTCGTGTGGAGCAATTCGGTCTCTCCCCCGAAAGTCTGAGGTCCGCCGCAGGCTTCGCCGCTAACATCGGCGCGGAGTGAAGGGTTAGGTGCGAAGCTCGGCGCCGCCCCGCGACGCGATCACGATCCCGATCTTGCCGATCCTACGGGCGCTGACCGGGGTCATCGTCGTCGGGATCATCGTGCTGGTGCTCTCGGTGGTCTTCGCGCACCGCGACCAGCTTCTTGGACGGTCCGCGGCCGAGCGCTACATCGATCCGAACGCATATCAGGCGGTCTTCCTCACCGGGCAGCTCTCGTACTTCGGGCATCTCCGCGTCGACGGCGACGTGTACGTCCTCACGGACATCTACTACGTCGACGCGACCGATCCGCAGAACACTCGGCTCGTGAAACGCGGCGGTGAAGCCCTCGGGTCACGCGAGCCGATGCTCATTCCCCAGCACCAGGTCCTCTTCGTCGAGAACCTACGCGATGACTCCACGATCGTGGGCGCAATACGCGCGATCAAGAGCGGTCAGACGACGGCCCCGGCGGCATCAGTCGCCCCGTCCCCGATCGTGACGCCACCGTCCGCCACGCCGACGGGCACGCCTCGCCCTAGCCCGACCCGCTAGCCGTTTCGCGAATGCGGGGCCGCCGCGCCATCGCGAGGAACGTCCTGGCGGCCATCGTCGTGTTCGCTCTCGCCTTCGTCCTCGTCCGCTGGTGGGACTTCACGCTGCCGAGCGTCGGCGCGGCGAAGTACCAGGCGGTCTTCCTCGCGAACGGACAGACCTACTTCGGCCGGTACCTCGATCGGCTCGGCGCGTACGTGAAGGTCGAGAACGCCTACTACATCCAGCAGACGCGGACCGAGGACGAGAACGCGCCGCCTGAATCAAAGCTCATCCGTCGCGGGAGCGAGCTGCACAAGCCGTATCCGATCGTCCTCATCCCGAAGTCCGCGATCCTCTTCGTCGAGGATCTCCGCGCCGACTCCGCGGTCGCACAGTTCATGGACCGGGAGAGCGCGAAGTGATCGGCCGGCGGCGTGTAGAGCCCGCATTCGTGATGCGGTGGCTCGCCGTTCCCGCGCTCGTCGGCGCGCTCGCGGCCGCCGCGCTCGACCCGGCCGCGCTGCCTTTCGCCGGAACGGAACGGATCTCCGCGGTCTTCCTGCTCGACGGCCAGGCGTACTTCGGGCATCTCGACGACGTCCCTTGGTCGGGGACGATGACGCTCACCGACGTCTATTACTTCAACGACGCGACGCGCACCACGACGGATCTGCCGGTCGCGCTGGTCAAGCGCGGAAGCGAGCTCCATCAGCCGGCCGATGGGCTCCACATCCGGCGCGAAAAGATCCTGGCGGTCGAGCGCGTCGATCTCGCGTCGCCCGTCGCGCAAGCGATCGCAGCGCAGCGCGCGCTCGAGCGGAGCGCGGCGGCGCGATGAGCAGGCTCGTGCTGCGCGCTCCGGGGAGAGGTGGGATCGCCGCCGCCGTGGTCGTGGCCGCCGTGCTCGCCCTGCTCGTGTTGAGCGCGACGGGTGTGCTCGCGAGGGTGAGCGCCGCGACCACGATCGCGAACGATGCGCAGCTCGCCGCACAGCGTGCCGCGGCGGAGCGGGGCGTCGAGCGCGGCTACGAGGCCAACGTCGACCAGGTGCGCAAGGTGCGCGCCCTCAAGCTCCCGCTCCCCGCCGCGCAGGTCGACGCGATCGCGAACAAAGCGCTCACTGACCTCGCGACGCTCCGCCACAGCGCGTTCGTCTCGCTCAGCGGCGCACTCGGCCTTCCGAGCGACGAGTCCGAGCGCTACGCGACGGCCGCGGAACGACGCTTCGACGCCGCGCCGGTCGCGTCGGCGCCGTCCCCGTCGCCGGTGCTGCTGGCTCCGCGCCTCTTCCAGATCGTCTCGCGAATGGACGACCTCGCCGGTCAGATCTCGGACAAGGCGACGCGGGACCTCACGGCCTCGCCGTCCGCGACGCCCGCGCCGTCGCCGACCGTCGCGCCTTCGCCGAGCCCGACCGCGCGACCGTCGCCGACGCCCAGTCCGAGCCGGTAGCGCCGGTCAACGCTGCTGCAGTATTGTTTTACCTCGCGCTGACCTAAGGCGGTGGGAATGCGGGTCCTCGTCGCGGACGATCACGAGATGATCCGTGAGGCGGTCAAGGCGATCCTCGCAGGCGAAGGGGGGATCGAGATCGTCGGCGAGGCGCGGGACGGACCGTCCGCCCTTCGGCTTGCGCGCGAGCTCGTCCCGGACGCGATCGTGCTCGACAACCGCATGCCCGGCCTCTCGGGCCTCGACGTCGCGCGCCGGATCTCCAAAGAGCTGCCGAACACGTCCATCGTCTTCTTGACCCTCGACTCGCGGATCGAGGAGCTCGCGCGTGCCGCCGGCGCCGACGCCGTCGTGATGAAGGACGCGCCGGCGGGCGAGCTCCTCCGCGCGGTCAAGAGCGTTGCGGCGAAGTCGCGCCGCCGCTCGCCCGGCCGGCGCGAGCGCGATCGCCTCTACGTCGACTCCGTGTTCGTCATCTCGGCCGCGCTCGAGGCGAAGGAAGCCGGTGGCGTCATCG
>Ga0209237_1002466_pt1 | contig 11117 bp, 9 predicted proteins | sample GraSoi013_1_40cm_2_FD_185820 | JGI IMG/M metagenome (GOLD analysis project Ga0209237, IMG submission 185820) | Grasslands soil microbial communities from the Angelo Coastal Reserve, California, USA - Sample 10_02_2013_1_40cm (SPAdes) (version 2) | ecosystem: Environmental > Terrestrial > Soil >...
TCAGGCATCTGGTTTGCCTGCTGAAGCGCCTTGCCCGCATAGTCAGCGGCACTCTTTCCAAGCGATCGGAGTAGAGGATCTCCCATAACCTCCTTGAGGAAATCCCCCTGTCTCATCTTCTCGTCCGCGGCCTTCAACGCTTTGAGATAGACTTGCCATTTCCAATCTGCAGCCGTATAGTACGCGATGCGCTTCGGAGTGATACTTGTCGCCTTTAGGATTTCACTTGTATCCTCCAAGACATGCCGGATGAGTCCCTCCGCACTTTCCGCGCGGGGATCCTTCTCCATCTCCTTTTCCTCGGGCCATTTGTTCTGAACAACGAATCCTTTGTTTCCGATACGGCTCCAGATCTCCTCTGCAGTGTGCGGCGCGAGCGGAGCCATCATTCTCGTCCTCGTCTCCAGCACTCTTCGCAGAATTCGGCCCCGATTATCTGATCTTGGTTTCTTTGGCCCTAGTCTTCGATTGTACCATGCAACATCGTTGTCGAGCTGGTAGAGAACAATATTGATCGCCTCCCTTACCCGCAACCTGTCCAACGCAGTTGTCGCGGCGTGGACCGCGTTGCTCAAACGGCTGATCATCCACCGGTCGAGCGCAGAGGGCTTCGATTTCCCAGCTGTCTTCTTTGCGCCTAGCTTTCTAGCCTGTCCCAGCAGAGTCGCCAATCTTTCCTGGATTGATGTGGCAAGCGCTTCGCTGAAGCTCGTGTCCTGGCCCAGTTCAGCTGTCGCCAAGACCCCGACCCTGACAGGATCAGCCCCGAACCTGGCGATTCCCTGACGGAGAGGTATGATGTTCTGGAGAGACTTCGACATCTTCGCGCCCTCCATCAATACGAAGCCATTGGCCACGATTCCCTTCGGCCACTGTCTCTCAGGGAAAAGTGTCGAGTGATGGAATATGTAGAACGATAGATGGTTCGAAACCAGTTCTCTCGCCGAGTGACGCATGTCAACTGGATAGAAGTACTCGAACTCCGTTCGGATCGCATTCAGTATTCTCTTGGGAACCCCGGTCTCTTCTGCAACCCTGTCTACGGCTCCTTCTCCTAGCAGTGTGAAGTTGAAGAAAGCGTCACGCAATTTCGATGGGTTTTTTTCGAACTTCTTGAAGACAACCCAGTCCTTGGCGAAGTACTTGGATAGGATGTAGTAGGCCATATAGACGACCGAATCCGAAAGGGCCTCGACAATCCAGTTCGGGTCCCATGGAAGCTTCGTCCCCAGACCCACTGTGCGCGCGCAGGCTCTCTCCCGCAACCAGTCTAGTGTGTAATTGAATTCTGCCCGAATCTCCTCAGGCAGGATGATCATCTGGTCGAGACACTTGTGGGCTAGTTTCTTCCACTCGGGATCGCCGTAGTTGATGAACCACTGATTCTCTAGAATGTGGACCAGACATTTGGTTCCGCACCTGCAGACTACGGGCGCGTTTCTCAGTTCAAACAGTGTCTCCATTTTTCCCTGTTTGGTCAGCTCTCGGACGATCGCCTCCCTCGCTTTCGCAACTGGCATTCCAGAGTAACTCCCGGTGTTTTCTCGCATCACCCCGTCATGGAACTCTTTCGAGTACAGCTCCTGAGTCGCGTGCTCAAGATGAGGATCATTCTGGTCTTTGATCGCGAACTTCTGGATCAGATCCTTGGCTGGAAGACCGGAGAATCCCTCGAGCTTGATTATCGATATGGGAGTGGTTGCTTGCAGAATCACTCCCGCCTCCGCAGAGTCAGCGTTCCTCGCCTTGAGATCGATCAGGGCCTGATAGTCGTACGGAGCGTGCCCTGGAACGGACATGACGACACCCGTGCCATTATCTGGTTCCACGAAGCTTCCAGGGAAGACTGGGATCCCGTTCCCTGTGACCGGGTTCCGGACGGTCTTCCACAGCAACTCGTCTGCTTGGATCTCGCGTTCTACGGCGACTTTGTGATTCTGATGCTGGAGCTTCTCCACCGTCTCTCTACTGACGATCCACAACTCTTCGTCCACCCTAGCTCGAACATAGGTGGCTTTTGGGTTGACCCAGAGATTGGTGACTCCGAACACTGTCTCCGGCCTCAAAGTTGAGGTAGGATAGAACACTCCATCTTTCTCGAACTTGACCAGAAAGGATTCTCCCATATCGGGTTCCACATCTCCCTGGGTATCCACGACCCCAACAGGGCTCTTGTCGTTCGGACACCATGCGACCGGATGCGTTCCCCTCGTGATCAATCCCTTCCGGTTCAGGGTCCGAAAGTGCCATTCGATATACCGGCTATACAACGGGTCGATGGTCGTGAACTCTCGGCGCCAGTCGATGGAGAATCCGATCTCCACCATTCCCTTTTTGATATCGTCGCGGAAGTATGAAGCCATCGACTTCGGATCCTTCAATTTCTCCTGCGTTGGCGATGGGATTTCATAGATCTTGGTGAAAGTCTCTATGATCTCACGGTCGCCTTCTCGCAGCCGCTTGGCCATGGCGAAGAGTGGAGAGCCTGTATAGTGGAAGCCCATCGGGAAGAGAGTGTTGTATCCCTTCATCCTGTGATATCGAGCGTTAACGTCAGCGATGGTGTAAGTTCTTGCGTGACCGATATGCTGTGGAGAGTTCGGGTAGGGATAAGCGGCGGTCACATAGTACTTGGGCTTACGAGGGTCAGGGTCAGTCTCATGGATCTTGCGCCAGTTCCACTTCTTCTGCCACTTTCTTTCGAGCGCGCGCCAGTCAAGCTTGGCCGGCGTTACTGATTCCCTCCGCTGGGATTGCGATGCTTAGCTGTTTTGCGACGGTTTGTGACGCGATCTTCAACGCCTCGTCCACTTTGTCCTTGGAAGATCCGCCACCTGTCGCGAAGAAGGGCCTGCCCCCTCCACCACCGCCCAAGACTTTCGACGCCTCTGAGACGATCTGGCCCGCGTTAACACCCGCCTTGACAGCCTCGTCGCCAGCCGCGGCCACTACCTGAACGCGCTCTGATACCTCGAATATTACCGCGATCATACTGGGGTCGGATTCTTTGAGCTGATTGGCAACTTCGACCGCGTCGATTCCTTTCCTCTTCGCAGTCTTTGCTAGTACCAGTCTAACTGTTCCGAGACTGATTGCTCTCTTCTTCAATTGTTTGACGTGTGCATCCATAGCCTTTGCGTGAACTTTTCCGAGTTCTTTCTGAAGAGAATCTATCTCTGCGACGATTGCCTTGATTGACTCTGGAAGCTTGTCAGGCGTCGTTTTCAGAAGTTCACTTGCCTTTGCAAGTGCTTCACTCTGCTGGTTGATCTGTTTCAAGGCCGGCTCTCCTGCCGAGAAGATGATTCGCTCGACGCCATCCTGCAACTTGCTCACCTTCTCGAGCCTGAAGACTCCAAGCTCCCCGGATCTCTTGCAGTGTGTCCCTCCACAAGCTTCCGCGTCCCAGCCCTGGATTCTTACTACTCGGATCTTCGAGCCTGGGACCGCTCCGCCCTGGTAGAGCCTGTAACCGTACTTTGCCTCCGCCTTCTCACGAGCCATCCACGTCACCTGTACAGGTAGGTCGCGCAGAATGACTTGGTTGACCAGCCGCTCGATCCTTTCCCTCTCTTTCGCACTGATCTCCCGGTAGTGCGTTATGTCTAGCCTGCTCGACTCCACTTCCTTTTGCGCACCTGCTTGCCAGACATGCTCGCCTAACACTCTCCGCGCCGCCCCGATGAGAGCGTGAGTGCCAGTATGGTGACGCATCAGGTTCACACGGCGCTGCCAGTCAATCTCTCCCTCAACCAGATCGATTTCTTGACCGATGGGTTGGTCAAGAAAGTGAACGACGACATTCCCGAACTTTTGGACGTTTGTAACTTTCAGTTTCCAGTCGCCGGACCGTAACTCACCGTGATCGGCAGGTTGGCCACCTCCCTCGGGATAGAAGCAGGTCTGGTCCAGCACTACAGCATTTTCGGCAACCTTCGCTACTATCTTCGCTTGGAAGCGGGTCTGATAGGCATCGTCATAGTATATCGCTCGAGTAACAGGAAGATCCTTCAGGTTCTCCTCCCATTCAGGGTTGGACGAGGACGCCTCAAGGCTACTAGTCGGCTTGGAGTGTCGTTCAGCGACTAGCGTCAAGAAGTTCTCGGGAACGTCGACATCTACTCCGACCTTCTCAGCGCTCTCCTTTACGATCTCTGGAGCCAGTCCTTGGGAGTCATAGAGCAGAACGAGCTGGTCCGTGGGAATCTTTCGAATCCCTTGACTCGAGAGTTCCTTTGAAAGCCGCAGTACCGCTTCTGATCCCTTACTGATCGTCTCCTCGTATTTCCCAACTTCAATCCGCAGACCCTCCAGTATCTCTCCTCTCATCTCTCGGAGCAGGTGAAACTCTCCACCCCACAATCTGATCTGTCCCTCGATAATCGCCGGAAGCTCCGGAAGGATTCCTAGCTGTCGTGCCAATCGCGCGGCTCGGCGGATGATGAGCCGGGTCAGGTAGCCTTCGCCCACGTTGGATGGAACGACCCCTTCGGCTAGGAGGAAGGAAATTGACTTTGTATGATCGGTAATCGCGTATGCGGCTTCCAGCGTCTGGACGATCGAGCGAAACGCTTCCTTGTCGAGGCCAATCTCGCGTGCTGTCGCTTCAACATACGCATCTCTGGAGGCTCGACTGGAAGCCCCGTAGATTCCAGCCGACCTAGTAAGAGATGCCAACGTACTCTCGTCGAGGTCCACCTTTGCCATTTCCACAACCTGCGTGAGTAGGGGGCCATAGACTGCGTGGAATCCGCTGGGTGAGCCTTGGGACAGCCAGGCCCATCTTTCCATCCCGTAGCCTGTGTCCACTGTCCTGATTGGCAGGGGTATGAGTTCTTCTCCTTGGACTTTGTATTGCATGAAGACAAGTGTCGAGATCTCTAGTCCTGCAACGATTCCTTCGAGGTCCGGTCCCGCGTTTCCTCCGCCCGACCAGAAGTGTTCTTTGTAGGTGATGGACTCAGAGGGGACACCTATCTCATCGGACAAGAGTTTGTGGTGATAACGGACGGTGTCGTCTTTCCAATAGATTTCCTTGTTCGGATAATTGAACGCGTGTGCTCCGCCCATCTCAAATATGGACATGTGTCGGCCCGCGGCGCCAACCTGTTCGATGTCTGTGAACCGAATGCAGGGCTGACTGATGACCAACGGGTTCGCAGGAGGGGGCATACTTCCCTCTGTCACGTATGGTTGGAAATCGTAGATCGACGCCCCCACGAGGTAGACGTCGTTACGCCAACGTGCCACGATCGGGTAAGGCTTGATCCTGGTGTGTCCTCGTTCGACGAAATAATCCATGAACTGAATTCTCATCTCCGCTAGAGAGTAGCGTCGTTTTGTGGGGGGTGTCCCAATGAACGAGTAGGGTGCGCATGGAACCTCGCCGCAAGTTGTCTGCTCGGGGGACGCCCAGTAGTTACTTCCGCAGGATGGACACATCTTCCTGGTGAAGCCGATTTCTTTGAAGTACGGGAGGGCGAATTCTTCTTGGTTTATCTCTGGCATCTATCGTATCCCCCCAAGAGTGCTCTGGAAATATAGAGGCTCAGCCGGGAAAATTGTTCTAGAGAAACATTGTTTTGAGGAGAAGACTGTGCGGAGCTATACCGCGAACCTCCTTAACCGAAAAGAGCCCCGAGTCCTGCTAGGGCTTCCTCTTCCTTCTTCTTTTCTTCTTCGGCTGGTTTCTTATCTTCTTTCTTCGCCTCAGTTGGCGCTGCCGGTGCCGCTACTGGGGCTGCCATCGCACTGGCCGACTTTAGAGCTTCGTCGATATTGACTTCGGAGAGTGCTGCGACTAGGGCTTTGACTTGGGCTTCTTCCACTTGACTGCCCGCTGCGGTTATGACTTTTTTCACGTTTTCTTCGGTGACAGGCTGCGCTGATGAGTGCAGCAGGAGTGCAGCGTAAACATACTTCACTGGACTTTTCCCTCTTTTCTCAGGATTGATTGGATTTTAGTCGAGCGTCAATTCCTGCACTTAAGGGTTTCCGGGTGTCGCGCTGGAAATCTTTTGGTTCAGCGCGTTGGCGTTCATCACCGCGCGTTTGAGAACTGGCTCAATGGTACCACTTTCGAGGAAGCCTGCTTCGACAGCGATGGCTAATGCTTCCCTCATTCCCTTCCCTAGGATTCTTGGGGCGTTCTCGGGAGTCACGTAGCCAGCATCGATAGAGATGCTGAACGCGTTACTCACGGCTTGGAAGACGTCTTTTCGATACGCGGTTATGTCGAGGACAAGATCGTCGGATCGGAGTATGGTTCCGTTGTCGTATGCGGTAGAAAGTATGAGCCCGGCCTCCATTGGCTTGAGTCCAAGTTTGGAGAGTACTGAGGCCATTTTTGGCGTGATGAGATCTCCTCTTCTAGCGACCACCGAGTCTCTTGCAACCCAGATGCTTCCCCCCTCGATTCTTGTCTGGACCTTGATCTCTCCGAATTCGCTGATCACCGGGCCAGGGGGCAGTCCAGTGTTTCCGGCCGGAACCATGATTTCGCCGGTTGCAATATCTCCAGCTTTCGCAGGTACTCGGACTTTGCTCTTTTCGAGCAGTATTATCAGAGAGTAAGGATTGACATCTGTGAATAACAGGATGTTCGACCCTTGCAGGTCCTTGACGAACTCCCCGACTCTCCCGTGGCTGGACTCTGACAGCTCCACTGATTTTCTCAACAAATTGTTCTTGGTCACTACCATCGCTACTCTGTCCCGCAGACGCTTACGCAGTTCGTGGATCTGCGATGAACGGACCTTAGTCAGGTCTGCGGCTGCTATGACGGGATATTTCTCCAATAGAACCTGAAGCTGGGTTATCGCTTCTTTCTTCCAGGCTGCTACTTTCCGGGTTGTCGACATTGTCTTACGCCGCCGTGGTTAGGGATATCTTTACCAGTGGTCCCATTGAGGCTTTGATCGAGACGGCTTTGATGTTCTTGGGACCCTTCTCCAACTTTGCCTCCAATCGCGAGATTATCGTTTGGATGTTCTGCACTAGGACATCATCGGGCATGTCCTCGGTTCCAACCTTAGCTTGGATCACGGGTTGATCCTTCATTTTTAGCCGGACGTTGCGGCGCTGGCGCTTGATGATATCGTCGATTGGTGCTGTGGGGGGGATAGGTGTTGGCATTTTGCCTCTAGGTCCGAGAATCTGTCCGAGGGTCTTTCCGACCTGGGGCATCAGTGGGGCTTCTGCGACGAAGAAGTCGTAGCTCTGAGCTATCTTCCGCGCCTGCTTTTTCTCCCGGCCAAGCTTGTCCAAGTCCTCCCTGCCGATGACAATGTCTGCGCCGGCATTTTTCGCTCTAACAGCCAGGTCGCCGCCCGCTATCACGGCTACTTTCGAATCCTTATCTGCAGCTGTCGGAAGCTCAAGGTTCTCGTTGATCCTCCCCTCAGGCTTTTTCAGGTCTATTTCGCGAAGCCTGACCGATAGTTCAATGGCCTGCGTGAATTTCCTCTTGGGTGTCTTGCTTCTCACGTCACTCAGTGCTTTCGTAATTGAGTCCTTAGACAGTGGCATCTTACCGTTCTCCTACTCTAACTCCTTCAGCGCCGCGTCATACTGACCTGCGTCGAGGTTCTTGATGAACTCTTTTGGTTCCTTAGCATCAACTGTCACGCCCATGCTTACACATGCACCAGCGACCTCTTTCACAGCGGACTTTAGGGTCCGCGCGTAGCTGTCGGTCCGTTTCATCTGGGCAATCTTCACGATTTGCTCAGGAGTTAGGTTGCCAACCTTGGTGGCTTTGGGTGTTGCCGATCCCTTCTCAACCCCCAACTCCTTGACTATCAAGGCAGAGGTAGTCGGTGTGCCGATCTCAACTTCGAAACTCTTGTCTTCCACGTTCACAAGGATCTTTACCGGAACTTTCATTCCGGCGTAAGCCTTGGTGAGCTCATTAATCCTGTTAACGATCTGTAGAATGTTTACTCCCAAAGGTCCGAGTTGTGGACCGAGGGGTACACCTGCTGTGGCTTTGCCGCCGTCTATTATTGCGTCAACTGTTTTCTTGTCGGCCAGCTTCCTCAGCCTCTCCTCTACTAACGAGCTTCACATAGTCCGCGTGCACAGTTATGGGTAGTGTTGCAAAACCCTCTTCCAGGAGCTCGATGACAACTTCCTGCTTGACTTTGTCGACGTGTGTGATCTTGGCTTTCAGGCCTCTGAAGGGTCCACCAACAACCTCGACGAGGTTGCCTACGCTTAGCTCTTCAATAACTGGTTTGGTTACAATGAATCTTTCGATCGCAGCTAGGGAAACGACACCTTTTGTTCTGGTTCGTGCATGTCTTGTCCCAGCTATCGCCTCGTCTACAAAGTGCGGTCCCATTGCCTCGACAAAGATGTAGCCTTTGATCACTTCTGGTGCGAGTATTGCGACGATGGGTAGTTTCTTGGGTTGGATCCTGCTGGCCATAAGGTCGACAACGGTTCTCTCCTGTCCGCTGGTCGTGCGGACTGCGTATATCGAGGTCTTCTGAGTTTGGGTGGCCATGATCTTGCCCCTCTATCGTCCTGCGGCAGCTTGGCTAGCCGGCAACTGGTATAGGCCGACCACCCAGAAGAGAATTCTGAGCACGAAACCTATGCCACCGACAATAGCTACGCCTATCAGAATGATCTTGATGTTGAGTTTCGTTTCTTGCCAGTCGGGCTTTTGGGCTACGTGAAACAGGCGTCTCGCCGATTGAAGGAATGTTCCAATGCCCATGACAAGCCCTCGATTATCAACTGGGGTTTCGATGGACCGGCCTTCCTATTTTAACCATGCTAGCGCCTTGCGTTCTTCGTATCTTTCGATTGCGGTGTTGATTGAGGCTGCGTCTTTTCGAAACCCGTGATTGCGGAACCCGAAAGGAGATTCCATTCTACGATGGTTTACAAGATGAGTGAAAGGAGTCCTTTGGCGGTATGCAACCTGTTTTCAGCTTCGTCCCAAACCGCTGATCGGGGGCCATCGATGACATCGTCCGTTACCTCTTCACTTCTATGAGCAGGCAGGCAATGAAGGAATATCGCGCCTGGATTGGCGTGCGAGAGTAGCTCCCGGTTGACTTGGTATTTTGGAATAAACGTCGACAGTCGGGTCTCTTTCTCTTTCTCCATGCCCATTGAAACGAACGTATCCGTATAGATCGCGTCGGCAGCCTCCACCGCTTCTAGAGGGTCCTCAACGATGCTAATTGATGCTCCAGACGTTTCACCGGCTTCTCTTGCGTGTTTGACCGCTTCTGGGTCTGGGCCGTAGCCTAGAGGCCTGGCGACAGCAATGCTGACTCCAGTCTTAGCGCATCCTATCAGGAGGCTGTTGCAAACATTGTTTCCATCCCCAATGTAAGCTAGTTTGAGACCCTTCAGGCGTTTCTTGTATTGAATCAACGTCAGGAGGTCTGCGAGTATCTGGCATGGATGATGCTTGTCAGAGAGACCGTTAACGATGGGCGCATCCGCATTCTCCGCGAGAACGACTAGGTCGTCGTGCGAATAGACCCGTGCCATTATGGCGTCGACGTACCGGTCCAAAACTCTTGCAGTGTCCGAAATCGATTCCCCTCGTCCCAGTTGCATCTCGTTCCAGCTCAGGTAAATGGGATGGCCACCGAGTTGGGCAACCGCCGTTTCGAATGAGATCCGGGTCCTTGTTGACGGTTTCTGAAATATCATGGCAACAGTTTTTCCCTTGAGCCGTTGTGGAACTCTCTTTTGCCTTGCCAAAATCGATGCGCGCTTTAGGATCAGATTGATTTCACTTGGGGATAATTCGACCAATGAGAGAATGTCTCGTCCTTTCAGACCGGCCAAGGTTTCGATAAATCTCCGTGACTATTTATCCGTCGAGGATTCTTCTCTTATAAGAACCCGCTACGTGATGCCTCTATTCGATCTTTAACTTTGAAAGCGGGTTTAAATCTCGCTAACCACGTCCTTAACGACTGACTGAAAATGGTTGACCTCGAAATTACGTACTGCCAACCTTGCGGACATCAGCCAACAGCGGTGGACATCGTCAGTCAACTTCTCGCGATCTACGGCATGCCCCTGAACCGGAAACTGACGATCTCGCTGAAGCCAGCAGACAAGGGAGTCTTTGATGTAGTACTTGATGGTCAGATGATCTTTTCAAAGCACCAGGAAGGTCGCTTTCCGACTGTGGATGACCTCAAGAAACAACTCGACCAGAAGCTTACGATCCCGTTAGAAACCGCATAGACATGCGGAGCCCCCGACTCCGCATTATCAAGAATTGGCAGGACGCGATATCTCGTTAGTCTCCTCCAACTAGGTTTCTTACGATAGTCTGAGGCTGGAACGGTTCCAGATCGTCGTATCCTTGCCCGGTTCCGACGAGAGTCACTGGCCTGCCCATTATGTAAGACAGCGATATCGCGTTACCGCCTTTGACATCGGCGTCGAGTTTCGCTAGAATTATCCCATCGATCTTGACTGCTTGTGAAAAGACCTTGCCCTGCTCTACGGCATCGTTTCCGGTGAGCGCGTCTACGACTAGAATTGTCAAGTCAGGTTTCGTGACTCGGACGATCTTTCTCATCTCTTCCAACAAATTCTGATTTGTCTGCATTCGTCCCGCGGTGTCGATTAGAACTGCGTTGATTCCATGCGCTCGCGCATAATTGACCGCATCAAATGCTACAGCCGCTGGATCCGCCCCGTATTGATGTTTGATCAGTCTCACGCCGATTCTTCTCGCGTGTTCCTCGAGTTGTTCTATTGAACCTGAGCGGTAGGTGTCGCTTGCAGCTAGGATGCATGTCCTGCCTTTTCTCTGGAGAATATGCGCCAGCTTTGCGATGCTTGTCGTCTTTCCTGTTCCGTTGATGCCTACAAATACTATTATCGCGGGCACTCCGGCCTTCTTTTTCTCCTCAACTAGCTCAAAGATGTCGAGTCTTCCGGCCCTGTCAAGTACCGATAGTAGGACGTCGCTCAGAATCGCCTTGACTCTTCCTCGGGGGTCTGAAAATCTTGCAAACTGGACATCTTTCAGTTTTTCCTTCAATTCTGTCGCTACGTAGTCTGCTACAGAGACCGCGACATCATTTTCCACTAATGAGAGCTGGAATTCCTCTAGAACGCTGTCGAGGTCT
>Ga0209237_1002467_pt1 | contig 11117 bp, 9 predicted proteins | sample GraSoi013_1_40cm_2_FD_185820 | JGI IMG/M metagenome (GOLD analysis project Ga0209237, IMG submission 185820) | Grasslands soil microbial communities from the Angelo Coastal Reserve, California, USA - Sample 10_02_2013_1_40cm (SPAdes) (version 2) | ecosystem: Environmental > Terrestrial > Soil >...
GGCCAACAGTACGACATCGCGGTGGATGAAATCTTGGTCGGCGTGGGCCGCACGCCGAACGTGGAAGGACTGGGATTGGAAACAGCCGGCGTCGAATACGACAAGACCGGCGTGAAGGTGAATGACTGGCTGCGGACGACCAATCCACGAGTCTACGCCGCTGGCGACATCTGCTCGCGTTACAAGTTCACACACGCCGCCGATGCGATGGCACAGATTCTCATTCAGAACGCGCTCTTCCCGCATCCGTTTGGACTCGCCTATGCCAGCGCGGACTCGCTGATCATGCCGTGGTGCACGTTCACGGTGCCTGAAATCGCGCACGTGGGGATGTATGAGGCGGATGTGAAGAAGCAAGGCATCGAGGTGGACACGTTCACCTTCAAGCTCGACGAGGTGGACCGAGCCATCCTGGACGGCGAGGACCAGGGCTTCGCGCGGGCGCACGTGAAGAAGGGCACCGACCAGATCCTCGGCGCGACCATCGTCGCCTACCATGCGGGCGACATGATCAATGAGTTCTCGGTGCTCATGAAAGCTGGCCTTGGCTTGAAGACCATCACCGGCACGATTCATCCCTATCCGACCCAGGCGGAGGTCGTGAAGAAGGTCGCCAACGCGTGGCGCAAGACCACGTTCACCCCGCGCGCAAAGCAAATCCTCAGCAAGTGGTTCGCCTGGACGCGATGAAAGGCAGCGGTGTTCCTTCCGTCGTATTGGCGATTCTTCTCACCTGGCTGCCGGTCGCGCATGCGCAGACGTCTCCCGCCCTTGAGGTCGGTAAATTTTCCGCCGCCAAGGAAGGCGCCGCCTTGCCGGACGGCTGGAAGCCGCTGACCTTCAAAAAGATCGAGAAGCACACAGGCTATATAGTGGTCAAAGACGGGGAGGTCAGCGCCGTCAAGGCGGTCAGCGAAGCGTCGGCGTCCGGCCTCACGCGAGAGATCACGATCAACCTCAAGGAGTACCCGATCGTGCAATGGCAGTGGAAGGTGGCGAACATCCTCAAGAAGGGTGACGTGACTCGGAAAGAGGGTGACGACTATCCGGCGCGGATCTACATCACGTTCGAGTACGACTCCTCCAAGGTGGGGTTCTTCGACAAGGCCAAATACGAATTGATCAAGCTGTTGTACGGACGGTATCCGCCCCTGGCCGCCATCAATTACATCTGGGAGAGCAAGGCTCCCAAGGGCACGGTGGCGCCCAATCCCTATACCGAGCGGGTCAAGATGATCGTGGTGGAGAGTGGCGTGGAGCGCCTGAACCAGTGGGTGAGCGAGGAGCGCAACGTCTACGAGGACTACCAGAAGGCCTTCGGCGACGAGCCGCCACTGATATCGGGCGTGGCAATCATGACCGACACCGACAACACCGGCGAATCGGCGACCGCTTTCTACGGCAACATCATCTTCAAGAAAGACCGGTAGAGAAGGTTGTCTCCGCTGAGAACGCAATTGCCACGCTGCGCGCTGGTGTGGTATATAGTGCTACGTACGGTGAGCCTATGGACGAAGAGAAAGGCTTTACTATCCGGGATCGTCGGGGGGCTGGGAGCGAATCGGCGGAAAAGACTGGCGAGAGCGCTGCAAAGACCCACGCCGATAGACCGGCCGAGTCTGTCCCGAACCAGCCGGTCCCACCCATCAACTTCGTGTCGTTCGTCTACTCCCTGGCGATGTCCGCTCTGATGTCCCTCGGTGAGCCGGTCGGCGAGGGCGCGGCGGGGCAGGTTCCCAACCTCGCCCAGGCGCAGGAAATCATCGACATCCTGACGATGCTCGAATCCAAGACCAAGGGCAATCTCATGGCGGAGGAAGAGACTCTGCTGCAGGAGATGCTCTACACCCTCCGCATCAAGTTCGTCGAGCGGGCCAAAGCACGCAAATCCTGAAAAGGAAGCCCGGGTGGGACAACGGCGCCCTCTGATCCTCCTGGTCATCGTCCTCGCCATCGTCGCGACGGGTGCAGGCCTGACGGAGGGGCTCCTCTGGCAAGCCAACCAGCGTCCTGCCGAGCGCGTCCCGTCTCCCGCGCCCGCCCCTTCAGGGTTCATTGCTCCTGCCCGCACCGTCCTGCCTGAACTTTCAGCGAGCGTCTCGGACACCTCGGCTAGCCGTGACATGGCGCGCCTCAACAGCGAAGGCATGGCCTTGTATGAGATCGGGGGCTTTGCCGAGGCGCTTACGAAGTTCGAGCAGGCGGCCGCGACAGGTGCGACCGATCGGGCCGTACAGCGCAATCTGGCCTTGACGAAGGCGCGCCTGGCCTGGGTACGTCTGGAGCGCGGAGAGCCTGACGAGGCCGTGCGCACCTTCGAAGACGCGAACCGCCTCCAACCCCGCGAAGGAGCCGTGCTGCTGGGGCTCGGCGTCGCCCATCTCTACCGAGGAGACGAGCGCAAGACCGAGGTCTTGCTCCAGCGGGCGCTCGAGGCGGATCCCACGCAGATCCTCGCGCATAAGCTGTTGGGAGAGATCGCCTACCGCCGCGACGATCTGCAGGCCGCCCGATCGCGCTTCGAATCGGCGCTCCGGCTTGACCCATCCGATGTGGCGGTGCGGGAGCGTCTGGGTCTGATTCTGGCCGAAGCCGGTGCGCAGAAAGACATGCGGCGGCTCGAGAGCCCGCACTTCACGGTGCGGTTTGAAGGGGAGCAGGGAAAGGCCCCGGCACGGGCGGTCCTCGCTCGGCTGGAGTCGGCTCGCCAAGAGATCGGTCGCCGCTGGGGAGTGTACCCGGATCGCAAGATCCCGGTCGTGCTCTCTGCGGGCGGCACATTCCACGAGCATGCGCAAGCTCCGGACTGGGCGCAGGGACTCTTTGACGGCAAGATTCGGTTGCCGGCGGAGGGGGCGATGCGCGACAGGGCGGCGCTGGACCGGGTCCTCCGGCACGAGTACGCACATGCGCTCGTCCAGGATCGGACGCGCGGCCGTGCGCCGACGTGGCTCAGCGAGGGGCTGGCGATTGCGTGTGAAGGACGCGCGACGGACCGCGAGCGGCAGATCGTGCAGTCGTCCAACCATCTGATCCCCATCCGCGAGTTGCACGGCTCCTTCCTGACTCTCCCTCGAACGGAAGTCCCCCTCGCGTATGCCGAGAGCGCGGCGGCCGTGGAATATTTGCTGCGCCGCCACGGCGAGACGGCCGTCCGGACGTTGCTGACACGCGTGGGGGAAGTGAAGGATTTCGCCTCCGCGTTCGAGGAGGCGACAGGGGCTCCTTATGCCGAGTTCCAGGCGGACTGGCTGCGCCGTCTAAGACCCCCTCCCGTTTCAATTGATTCCAAGGGGAGCAGCAGCTAAGATGTCTGCCGTGACTCCACGTCGAACGCCGATCATGGCTCCCAGGACGGACGCCGACCGTCCCGGCCATCATCTGCGCCCCGTCCTGACCGTCCTGGCCTTCCTGGTCCCGATGGTCTTCCTCACGGTCTACTACTACGACCAGTCGCAGCCCGCGCCGTTCGTCCCCAGCAACATCCTGGTGCTGGCGCTCCTCAACGTGGATGTCATCCTGCTCGTCGTGCTGGCCCTGCTGCTCTCCCGCAACCTCGTCAAGGCCTATTTCGAGCGACGCCAGCGGCTGTTGGGGTCGGGGTTCCGCACCAAGCTGATCGCCGCGTTCGTGGGCTTCACCCTGATCCCCTCGCTCCTGCTCGTCGGGCTGGCCAGCGGGCTGTTGTCCCAGAGCATCGACAATTGGTTCGGGCAGGAGGTGGAGCACGCGTTGAAGGATTCGCGGGATGTGGCGCAGGCCCACCGACGGGGCCACGAGGCGGTGACGGTAAACTCCGCGAAGGCGATCAGCCGGGAGATCTACGCCGATGAGCTGCTGTCCTCGGAGCACCGGGAGACGCTCGCGCTGGCCATGCAGCGCAAGCGCATGGAGTACGGGGTCAGCGGCGTCGAGGTCTACGCGGCCCCGAAGCAACTGCTGACCCGCTCAGTGGATCCGAAGATTCCCCTCGCGGTCCTGGACGCTCCCGAGGACAAGCTCGTGGAAAACGCCCTGGCCAGCGGCGAGGTCAAGTCGTTCCAGTTCATCGAAACCGGGGATTTGATCCGCGCCGCCGTGACCATCCCGTCGGCCACGGACACGTCCCAGGTGGGCGGCGTCGTCGTGGTCGACACGTTCCTGCCGGAGGCCCTGGTGGCGAAAATGGACCGCGTCACCCACTCCTACAAGAACTTCAAAGAAGCCATGACCTACAAGGATCCCATCAAAGCGCAATACATCGCGCTGGTCGTGGGCCTCGCGCTGGTGATCATCCTCTCGGGGTCGTGGTTCGGGTTTCAGATCGCCAAGGGAATCACCGTGCCCATCCAGAAGCTGGCGGAAGGCACGCAAGCCGTGGCCTCGGGGGATCTGAACTTCCGGATCAAGGTCAAGGCGACCGACGAGATCGGCGTCCTGGTGGACTCGTTCAATCGCATGACCAGGGACCTCCAAGCCAGCAAAGCGCAACTGGAGCGGGCGAACATCTCCCTCCAGCAGTCCAACGTCGAGCTGGACCGTCGGCGCGCCTACACGGAAACGGTGCTGGACAACATCGGCAGCGGCGTGGTCTCGGTGGACGCCGCCGGGCGGATCACGACGTTCAACCACTCGGCCGAGCGCATCCTGGGGCTGAAAGGCGAGGAGCTCCGCGGCCGTCTCCTGACCGACGTGTTCAAGCCCCTGGGGCTGGAGATGTTCACGGACCTCGTCGCGCGGATCCACGCCGGGGATCGGGAGACCCTGACGTGGGAAGGGCAAGCCGAAGTCGGGGGCAGCGTGCTGGTCCTGGGATTGAACGGGTCGAGGCTCCGGGATGACAAGGGGCGGAGCCTCGGCGCCGTGGTGGTCTTCGAGGACCTGTCGGCCCTCATCAAGGCGCAGAAGGCCGCCGCCTGGCAGGAAGTGGCGCAGCGGATCGCGCACGAGATCAAAAATCCATTAACGCCGATCCAGCTTTCCGCCGAGCGCCTGCGCAAGAAGTTCCTCGAGGGGGCGCCGGATTTCAACGACATCGTGGACCAGTCCACGCGGACGATCGTCAACGAGGTCAGCGGCCTCAAGCGGATGGTGGACGAGTTCTCGAAGTTCGCGCGGATGCCGGTCCCGGTCCTGGAGCGCCAGTCGCTCCACGCGACGATCAACGACGTGGTCATGCTCTACAAGGGGGGGCACCGCGACATCGAGTTTGTCACTGATCTAGACGAGCACCTGCCTCCCATCATGATGGACAGCGAGCAGATGAAGCGGGTCTTCGTCAACCTCTTCGACAATGCCATCCAGGCGATGAACGACAAGGGGCGTCTCTCGGTGACCACCCGCCAGCAGGCCCGGGACGGGAAGGTCGTCATCGAGGTGGCCGACGAGGGCATCGGCATCCAGCCTGAGGACCAGGAGAACCTGTTCCTGCCCTATTTCTCCAAGAAGAAGACCGGCACGGGCCTCGGGCTGGCCATCGTGCACCGCATCATCTCGGACCACAACGGCCGCATCCGGGCCGCCAACCATGTCCCGAAAGGGGCGATCTTCACGATCGAGCTCCCCGTTTGATCCCTGCGACAGCCATGCCGAACCACATCCTGATCGTGGACGACGAGCCGGGGATCCTCGATACGCTCTCGGGCATCCTGCAGGACGAGAGCTACGAGGTCTCCGTGGCGAAGGGCGGCCAGGACGCCCTCAAGCTCATCAAGGCTGATCCGCCTCCCGATCTCGTGCTGCTCGACATCTGGATGCCCGATCTCGACGGCATCGAGACGCTCCAGCGGGCGATGGAGGCCCACCCGCGTCTCCTCGTCATCATGATGTCGGGCCACGGGTCCATCGAGTCGGCGGTCAAGGCGATCAAGCTCGGCGCCTACGACTTCATCGAGAAGCCGCTCTCCCTCGACAAGGTCACGCTTCTGGTGCGCCACGCCCTGCACGAGCGCCGGCTGGAGCTGGAGAACCGGGCGCTCAAGGAACGGGCCGTCCGGCGGTTCAAGCTGGTGGGGGACAGCGTGGTCATGGTCGAGCTGCGGCGCCAGATCGGCACGGCCGGGCCGGCGCCGAGCCGCGTGCTGATCACCGGCGAGAACGGCACCGGCAAGGAGCTTGTCGCGCGCGGCGTTCACCTCGAGAGCCCGCGGGCCGACAAGCCGTTCATCGAGGTCAATTGCGCGGCCATCCCCGAGACCCTGATCGAGAGCGAGCTCTTCGGCCACGAGAAGGGTGCCTTCACCGGTGCGTCGGCCATGCGGCGGGGCCAGTTCGAGGTGGCCGACGGCGGGACGCTGTTCCTGGACGAAGTCGGGGACATGAGCCTCGCCACGCAGGCCAAGGTGCTCCGGGTCCTGCAGGAGCAGCGTTTCCAGCGGGTCGGCGGGACGAAGCCGATCAAGGTGGACGTGCGGGTGATCGCGGCGTCCAACAAGAACCTCACGGAGGCGATCCGCAAGGGGACGTTCCGCGAGGATCTCTACTTCCGGCTCGCGGTGCTCCCGATCGACGTGCCGCCGCTGCGCGAGCGCCGGGAGGACATCCCCGTGCTGGTCTACCACTTCATGCAGATCAACATGGAGGAGCAGGGCCTGCGCCCGCGCGAGTTCTCGGAGGAAGCGCTGGACGTCCTGCAGCGGCACGACTGGCCGGGGAACGTGCGGGAGCTGCGCAATCTGGTCGAGCGGGTGGTGATCATGGCGCGCGGACCCGTCATCCAGGCAGCGGACGTGGCGCCGCTCGTGCGCCAGTCCGGCGAGATCCACCCGCCCCAAATACCCTCCGCGTTCGACTATGCGTCGCTGCGGGACGCGCGGGCGGCGTTCGAGCGGGAGTACATCGGGCGCAAGCTGCGCGAGCACGGGTGGAACGTCTCGAAGACAGCGGACGACCTCAAGGTCGAGCGCAGCCACCTGCACCGCAAGATCAAGGTCCTGAACATCGAAGTCCGCCCCGAAAGCTAGCGGCAGGGGACAGGCTCCCTTCTTCCGGAGCCTGTCCCCCTTCTTTCTTCCGTGGCCGCCCCCCGTGGTCGCCCATCTTGCACCGCATTGATGTAGGGGCGGGATTTATCCCGCCCTCTTGGAATTCAGAGCGGGTCCTGCCGCCGAGCCACCCTGACGTGCTCGGGCGGCTTCCCCGTCGCAGCCCCGCAGACTCGGCTGTAGGCCTTCCGCTCCGCTAGGGTCCCGCTCGGCGCCACCCACATGAAAATTCCGGTCACGCAGGGCATTGCAGCTAATTCGTAATCAGCAGGCCAGTGGTTCAATCCCGTGGAGTTTCAGGATTTGATCGCGTCATGATTTGTGGGAGTCAAATCCACTTTGGACCTGCAAGTCTGCGATCAAATCATTCAAATCCTCTGATTTGACAGCTAAGTCCGCCCAATAAAGAGATTTGTCATAGAACTTATCCTTGAGCTTGGTCGCACCTTCATCAAAAAAAGAAGCCCGCACATCATCGTTGCTAATTTTGCCAAACGTATCACACGGAGCTTTCTTCCCGTATATGGATATTCTTGTCGAGATGTGGGTTGCGATGTAATTCAATAGGTCCTCTGGAGAACCTCTCGTTACTCCACTTCCGCTCATTTCTTCCGCCGCTTTTGCCCAAATAGATTTGCTGATATGGGCAGCGGTGTAGAGTTTATGAGCCGCGTCTTTCATGGAAATAAATTCCCCTACGCCATGTTGAAATCCTGGTAGTGTGGCACGTGGAATTCTACAGATACGAGCCCATAGCTTCCTATGCAAGTCGCTTGAAATAAAAACAATCGAAAGCCCTGCAATAACCAAAGCCCATCGTCCTTGCTCGCCATTCATTCCAGTCTCTATCATCAACTGGTGCCATTTTCCTAATTGGTCCGGCAGATCAATAAGTCCGATGCCAGTAATGATAGTGCCAATAACTGTGAATACCACTCTAATCCACCTAATCCACATTGGCATGAGGCAACCCTCCTGCGGACTGTGCCCATAATACCACCCTTGCGTGGTATATAACCTAGCGGCGGAGATGACGCTCAAAATAGAGCCAATCTCTGGGACGAATGCCGAATTGTTGGTCAATGACGAATTGCATATTCCACAAGACTCCAATTGGCTCGCCAGATTTTGCGAGGGATTTCAAGAAGAGTTTAGCGCTGCCCCCAAGCGATTTAGCGCCAGAGCAAATAGGACATACTACGTTGTTTCAAATAGAGGCCGCAGAGAAGCTCTGATTGGTATACGTTTCACGAATACTGTTACGGCAAATGTTTCATCCATTGCACGGTTGACTCAGAAAAGTAAATCTGAACAGAGTGTATGTGAAGGGTGGCAGTATCTTGATGTGTTAATTGAGAACGTGCTTCAGCCGTGTGGGGCAAAACACGCTCTTGCCTCACTCGTAACCAAAGGTAGCTTAAAAGCCTTCCTAGACCTTAGGCGCGTAGCTGAACAGAACCCAAAAGGTTATCGAGTGGAGATTTACGGAGAACGACAGCCATATCCTGTTGCAGTTGTAACGCTTGACACTCCTGGAAGGGTACCCTAGCTTCGTTGGTTGGATGAACGCCTCTCACAAGAGCGACGCAAAGAATCGGCTCAGTGATCTTCTCTCGAAGGGATTAGCTATTGATATCTTTCTCGCGGAACAGGCACTAGCCATAGAGGAAGTTATCGGTAAGAACGCTGAGGCAATCAACAAGGCCAACTTCGGGAGAGTATTCGGGCCAATTCAGACTGTCCTTGTCAGAGATGCCATACTTGCTACCTGTCGCCTATTTGAACCAGAGAAGCAATTTCCCCTTAGAAGCATTCCAGCCGCGATAAAACTCCTAGACGCGCAAATCGCTAATCTTCAAATTGAGCAGCGGCACTATGTAGTAGACTGGCTAGTCAAGCAGGGATATGAACAGTTCAAACTCGCTCAGCTTGGTGATCGCGCGATGACTCAATTACTCCTTCAAACTTTTTCCGAGCGGGTTCCTCAAGGCGAGTCAAGTCACCTCACGAAGGCTTGGAAGGCATTAAAAACTAGACGGGACAAGGTTCTAGCACATCATGAGGTTGTGGAGGCATCCGCGCTACCACAAGCAACTTATGCCGATCTTGACAAGCTCCTCGATTATGCAAAAGACTTTGTGAGTGTAATTGGGATGGGATATCTCAGCACCGCCTTCAGCGTAATGTACAAAAAGGAGCGGCTGTCAAGCGACGCAGGTGTAGTGGGTCGTGGTCTGAGGCGCCTTCTTCGCAAAACAGGAATTTTATCTGATAGGTAGTGGACTGTACTCACTTAAGTTTCTATTGGCAAGCGAGGTACCACAATGGAGCAGCTTAAAACTCCAAGCGATATCTTCACTGCTGACAAATTCAGTGCTTCATTCGTCCTTGTCAATACAAAGACGGGTGAAGGGCGACCAAAGGAATTGAATGACTATTACCGCGAAATCGCTGCCATCTGCCTTGATGAAAGCGTACCGGAAGATGTCCGGTCGTACTTTGAGACAATCAAGAACGTATATCTGTATGGTTGGTTTGTCAGTGCGTTTTACACTATCGCAATGTTTCTGTCCTTTACAGTTATCGAGATGGCCTTGCGAAATAAATTCAAACAAGATGACCCTGAGCGGGATTGGTCCTTTCCTCGCCTTATTCAAGAGGCCAAAAAGCAAGGTCTGATAGCGAGCGAAGGCTTTCCTTCTGTAAAGGCACGGCGAGACTACGAGGCGAGTTTTGAGCGAGAGGGCGGCCCATCACTTGGGCAGCCTGTTCCTGACTACTGTTCAATTTTGGAAAAGAGTGTCCCTTATCTCCGAAACTCCTTTGCTCATCCAGAGATAGACCAAAAGGCTGGTCCGGGGGACGCCTATGCGTCTCTTATCATCGCTTCAGAATTCATTAACCAACTCTTTAACGGGAGACCAACCTAATTTATGGAAACAAGACACTTGCTCCTAGCTAAGTATCTGCTTCAGAAAGCCAAGGAGGTATTTAGCAAAGAAGACTCTATGTCTTGCGGTCTAGCGGTCTCCCTCTGTCAAGATTCAGTAGAAATGCTCGTTCGTGCCGTAGCAAGGGAACTGGATGCAGACTACAAGAAAGAGTTTCATCTTTTAGTAGATGGCATCAAGAATGCAAAGAAGAACCCTGAAGGGAAAGAACTGCCTCTAAAGGCAAAAATGCTGCACCTGAACCAAGCAAGGGTTGGTTTCAAACACTATGGGAACCTTCCTGACGCTCAAGACGCCGCAAAGTACCTCGAGGATACGGAAGCCTGCCTGCGTCAGGCCATTCCCCTTTTCTTCAACATTGATTATGATTCAATCTCGCTTGCCGATCTTATAATCAATTCGGTTGTTAGAAATAAACTGAAATCCGCAGAGCAATATTGCCACAAAGATGAATTCAAAGAGTGTATCCGCGAATGTGCAGAAGCTGAGAAGCTTGTTTCACATCCGCTACATCAAATCATTCCACGTGCGGAAAGCAATATGCATAGAGTTAGCATTCCGGACTCTTTAGGCAGCCATGCTGAGCGGGATTATGTTGAACGGACAGCGAGTAACGTTCTGAAGTACATCCATGATTATTTAAACGGCCTTCGTGATCTTACGATGGCCGCTCTTTTAGACATCAAACCAGAGCATCTCCTCCGGTTTAAGCACCTTGCACCGCATGAGATGGAACCTTGGTGGTTCACCACCGTAAGACGCAGTATTCCCGCGACGAGGCCGAATTCTGCATAGAGTATATGATTAATTACGCCTTAACAGTTCAGCGCCATTTAGCAAAATGAAACTAGCTCAGACTCTATTTCCTCCCGCTGATCTCTTCCGCCGAAGCCAACAAATCAGCAAGACGGGCGCAGCACGCGGCGCCCCTCCATCGGATCGAAGACAGGGATAGGGGCGAGGGTTCGTGCATCGCCCGAATTCCCGGAAGCAGGTGTCTCAGATTGCTTTACCGATCAGGCTGGCATACAATTCTGTTCTAGTCTTGCCCGTAAGGAGACTCTGACGATGAATACCAAGCAAGCGGTTCTGGATCTACTGAAGAAGCTCCCGGATGACTGCACACTGGACGACCTGCAATACCACCTGTACGTCTTGCAAGCGGTCGAGCGCGGGCGTGGGGAGATTGCGACTGGTAAAAATA
>Ga0209237_1002468_pt1 | contig 11116 bp, 11 predicted proteins | sample GraSoi013_1_40cm_2_FD_185820 | JGI IMG/M metagenome (GOLD analysis project Ga0209237, IMG submission 185820) | Grasslands soil microbial communities from the Angelo Coastal Reserve, California, USA - Sample 10_02_2013_1_40cm (SPAdes) (version 2) | ecosystem: Environmental > Terrestrial > Soil >...
GAAAACTTGAGGAGAGTCGGGAAATTCTTGCCTCTTATCAGTTTTTTCGGGTTCGATGTTTCTTTGTAGCCCTTGAGGATACGAAACAGCCAAACCGGCGTTATGGCTGAGACCAGTCCCATTAACACAAGCAGGTCTTGATGTATGATGATGGAGCTGAGTCCTGTCAGAGATTGGAGCGCCGGAATTAATGTGGGTAAAAGGAACCCGAACGCTATGGATCCATTACCAATGATGAATGAGAGAGAGAAAGATGCGTCCCGGTTCTCCAAGCTCGTCTGATCAGCGATTATCGCGTTCCATGTTGAAAGCGCGGCGGACTCCTCTATTCCAAGAATTATAGCCGCAACGATCAGAACGGCTACATTTATCGTGAGGGCGATTAGAATGATGGGAATAGGAACCAGAGAGGTCCCGATCAGGAGTAGTTTCTTTCGACCTCTTCTGTCGGAGAGTACTCCGAGGGGTATTGAGAGGAGAACCATTGCGCCCTCCAGCCCAAGGAGGAGACCGACAACGCCGGCGCTGATCCCTAGTTCAGGGAAAAAAGCAGTTAGGTAGACGAGGAGGTATCCTATCGCGACGTTGTTGAAGACGAGGGCGACGATGAGCCATCTTAGTTTTCCAGGAATTTTGGAGAAGAATCCACGTTTCTCTTGGACTTCGCGATTCATCTCGGCTCTCCGGCAGCGGCCGGCATGAATCGGGGTTATTTAATCGGAGCCGGGCTAACGTTTTCAGAATTCAGAGTTCGTGGGCTCTGAGCTTGCTCCTTCAAAAAGAGTTGTGACAGCGTAGCGGAACCAAGAGCTGCCGCAAGAGCGAAGAGAATTACCGACTGAAGTTGCGTCGCGTCCGCTATCACTCCTCCGATTAATGGGCCGAGGCCGCCTCCGAGACTAATTGCCGACTCTAGAATTCCTAATCCCTTTCCTCTATCAGCGATCGAGGTAGAGTCTGACATCAACGCCGCTGCGGATGCCTGGATCAGGGGATAGATCGGAAGAGTCCACAAAATAGTCACCACAACGGTGTTTGTGACAAAGTAGATCGTTGCAAAATAGACTGCATAGCCCACAGCTCCTAAGAGGAACATAGGTTTCCTGCCTATTCGATCATCAAGAGGCCCGACGATCCGGAAAGCGATCGCACCGAGGACTGTTGTCGCGGTTGCGGCAAGACCGGCCATTAACCTGGACCCGCTGAGGGAATCCACAAGGTAAATTGTGAAGAAGCTGTTGAAGGAAGAGGATGAGATGAGCGCGAGAATTGAGACTCCGCAGAGAATGAGGACATTTCGGTGCTTGAGAAGACTCCAATATCCCTCCGGGCGGATCGCAGACTTCGCGATGGTGAGACCTTGTTTGGTTAGGAAGGAAACGACCAGGATTCCTAGGAAGCCATAGAATGCTCCTAGAACGTAGAGGTAGACGGGGTCGAGGAATTGGAATAGCGCTCCTCCGATGAGAGTCGCTGATGCATAGCCTAGTGAGGCTGCTGTCCAGAATTCTCCGATAGCTCGCCCGTATTGGGTGGATTTGTCGGTCGCTAGTGCGGCGAAGATGGGGATGAAGCTTGAGGAGAACAGGCTCATCAGTGCAACCACGAACACGAACTGTGCAGGGTCCCGGAGGAACGGGAAGAGAGTGAATCCAACGGCTTGGACCAGGAACGATAGAGCGAGAATCCTCGTCCCCTTTCCAGTCCTGTCCAGAATGCCTCCCCAGACAGGAGAGAGAGCTATGGTCTCAATTGCAGGAAGAAACGAAACTAGGGAAATTAGCGAGAAGGATGCTCCTAGTGATCGAAGCTGGATTGGAAGAAAGGCCCAGATTATCCCGGTTGGGCCGAAAGCCAGAGCCGTAGATAGCTTAACAGCAATTCTTTGGTCCGTAACGACCCGCCCGCAAGACGGCGCAGAAGAAACCTAGGAGGCTATTTTGAAGGTGATGACTGGATTAGTTGTCTGATCTCTTCGCTTATTCTTCGACGCTCGTTGTCATCTTTCGCCATCATCCATTCGAGCTTGAGCTTGAACACTCGATCCTCAAGGCTAACGTTCTGCCTTTGCACTGTGTTTGCCATGCTTGTCGGGGCCATCGTCCGGTATCAGGCTCATTCTTGGTCGAGGGAATATAACAAGTTCTGAACCCATGAATAGGCTATAGGCCGATTAGTCCCCCGATCACAAACCCGACGATCGCAAGGAGACCGAAGGTCAGGTGTAGAAATATGGTGTTGGCGTTAGCAGGTATTATCGCGTGTGGATCTTTGTAGTTAGCTCTCGCTATTCTGACCGCTTTTAGCGCGAATGGGAGACTGAACAGGGCGATGAGCGTTGTGTAGCTCGTGATCGGGAATGACCCGAATATCTTCAGAACAGCGTAAAGGAGCAGTAGAAAGTATGATGTTGCCAATAATCCCACGTATACTGCGACAGACCTGAGATAGCCCAGCCTCAAGACCAGGGTCTTCTTTCCAACCGCCTTGTCCGCGTCCATATCAGGAAACTCGTTGATCCACAATACCGCCGCGATGAGTAGTCCTACGGGAATAGATGCGAGAAGCGGGACAGTCGCGGATGCGAGGGATCCGGTTTGAACATAGTATGCGCCCAGAGTCATTATTGGCCCGAAGTTAAGTCCGACGAGAAATTCTCCAACTCCTCGATAGGCCAGTTTGAATGGCGGTCCGACATAGAAGTATGTGGAAATGACGCCAATCAGTCCGAACCAGAACAGCTGGTACAGTCCAAGTTGGAAGATGAAGTAGAATCCTATGAGAGACCCTAGAATCAGGCAGGAGGTCGAAACCAACAAATGGGTAGATGGTTTGATCAAGCCAGCAGTTAGTATTCTACCGCCACCCGCGAACGGGTTCTGGTGCCTGACCTGGAGATCGTTTCCGCTCTTGAAGTCAAAATAGTCATTGAACATGTTACTAGCAATCTGGATCAAGCTAGCACCTAGCAAGGTGAACAGGAAAGTACCCCAGTTGAAAGCACGCAATGTCTCCCAGGCAATAACGCCCCCAAGGATGATTGGCACGAAGGTTGCTTGCAAGAATGGGACCCGCATCGCCTTGAGCCATAATCCGATGAAAGGCGGCTTTTTCACGTCAACGCCTGGGTTCGATGACATACCTGGCTATCTCCTTGTTTCGAAAAAATCGGCTCGCCGGAGGTGATATAAGCCTAATTCCCCGAGTTTATCGAGTTGAGAGGCAAAAGGCTAAAGCGTGTTCACAAGTCCACGATAGAATCCTAACGTCGTGAAGAATTTGGCCGAAAACTGGGACGTGGTAGTTGTTGGTGCTGGCATAGCGGGCTGTATGACAGCCGGCACGATAGCCCTGAAGGGGAAAGGCAATGTAAGCGTTCTATTAATGGACAGAAACCCGCCAACAGAAGCGGGAAAGAAAACAGTTCTCGGTTGGGTTTGCGGCGACGCGGTAGGCGAGCACCACATCAAGTACATCCACGAACACATCGGGACAACCTACGGCAAGCCCGAGATGGAGAACAGGGTAACCGCAGTCTACGTCTACTCCCCCGACATGAAAGTCAGAGTTCCCTTCGAAGGTCCTGGGTATGTTCTCGACAGGCCCAAGTTTGCGAAACGCCTTCTCGACGATGCTTTGAAAGCTGGCGTTGAATTTCGCGGCAACGTCCAAGCAACCGAACTAATCCAAGAAAACGGAACAATTGTCGGGTTGCATGGCCAAACAGTCGGCCCCGGGGTAAACCAACCGTTCGAGATTCGCTCCAAACTCATCATAGATACCTCCGGAATGTCCACTAAGCTTCGCCGGAATCTTCCGATTCCTAGTCATATTGAGAAAGAGATCAACAAGGATGATGTAGAGCCAACCGCACGTCTGAACGCGAAACTCCGGGACGGCGTTGAAGTGGAACCGTTCCACTGCGACATATATCTCGACGCGGAAAAAGCCCCTGGCGGCTATCTCTGGCTCTTTCCAAAATCCGAAGACAAGGTCAACATCGGCCTGGGTATCCAGCAGAAGAGAAGCCCAAAGCCTCTCAGCGCACTCTTGAAGGATTGGCTGGCGGCAGATGACCGGTTCAAGGATATTCAGCCCTTGAGCGATGACAGCAACCTAACAGGGTCCTGGCAAGTCTCAGTGAGACACCAGAACGATTGTCTCGTTGCCAACGGCTACATGATCTGCGGAGACGCAGCATGGTTCCCCAACCCGATCAGCGCTGGCGGTATTGGCCCCGGACTGATAGGTGGAGTCATGGCCGGAGAAACCGCCGTGCGTGCGATCGAGGTGAACGATTTCAGCGAGAAACAGCTTTGGCAGTACAACCTGGACTTCGTCAACCACTACGGCAACAAGACGGCCGGTCTGGAAGTATTTCGGATGTACCTGCAGACACTCAACAATGACCAGATCAACTATGGCATGAGACACTTCCTCTCATCAGACGAAGCCACAGAGATATCATTGGGAGAAATGCCCCATCTCTCCGCCGCCAAGAAGATAGTCAAACTGTTCAGAGGTCTGGGGTCGTACAAGGCTTTCAGCGGGCTCGTGTTCACGATGGCTAGGATGCGAGCGCTCAACGAGCTCTACCAGAACTATCCGAAGGACCCCGCGCAGTTCGACGCTTGGAAAGCAAACGTCGATTCGATCTTGGCTCAGGGCCGAGCCCGTTTCCACTAAACCACGAACAGTAACATCGTCAATAAATAAGGGCCGCCGGACAGGCCCACTTAGAAGCGATTGCCTTCTCCAGAAATCAGCGCATCCTTTGACGCAAGACCACTAGACGATCAGACACTTGTAATGAACATGCTATCATCCGAGAACGACGCAACCTACAGCTTCCAAGGAATGAAGAGAAGACTTGGACTTCACCAAGAGAAGCTAACACGAATCCTCAAACGCCTCGAAGACGACAATCTTGTCCTAAAGACGGACGAAGGATACAAGGTCCTACACCACTCCAGAAAGACCACACGACACCTCGACGAGGGAGAGCCAGTTATCCGAGGTCAGCTCCCGCCGGGAATTGACCCGAACCTGCTCACCTCTAAACTGAAAGGCCGATGGTTCAAGAATTTTCGCTGGCTAGGATACTCTAGTAGCGCGTCAGGTCAATCGCTTTACTGGATCACCGAAGACGGACGTTTCCAACTAGTAGTACGACTTGCTCCGGCGGAGATTCTGGTCTGGAGCCAGGCGACGAACGAGGTTGAAACACACTCATCGATAGCGGCAGGCTACGAACTCTTCGACAGAATCAGCCGTATCCTTCCCGAAACAGAAGACAACAGCTAGCCTTTACGACCCAACGGGTTGACTGGATAACCTTCTCCCCAGTCAATATCCCACACCCCTCTCATGTACATAGGTAGAGAAACATGCGAAAAAGAACCTCCATAGCGGTACGATTCAGCTCAGGAATCTTCCGACAGGACTGGCAACCGATGGAGCGTCACCCCAGGCCATTGAAGCGCAGAAATCCCAACGAAATGGGCCGAGCTCCAGACAGAGTGCTTAACGCGCCTTCCCATCCTTGATCAGTCGACGTAGATTCCGCGACTGACATCATTCGATGGGTCCTCAACCCAGCATCCCGTTTGAACTATCATTTTCTCAAAGTCTGACTGAAGGGAATACTCCGAGTCGACACTCGCCGGATGATATTGTAGAGAAAGAAAGTTTACACGGTGACTGCACTAGTATCTTCAGCGGGAACTTGGTATAGTTGCCCGTCCAAATGACTGCCGGTCGACCTGTTCTCCTCTATGACAATGATTGCGGAATATGCACTAGATTCGCGAACGTCGCAAGTTCTCTCTCGAAGGGTTGGGTAGATACGGTCGGACTTTTCACTGAAAGGGGGGCCAGGATAAAGTCGGAGTTCTTTCGTCCTAGTGATAGACCGGATGAGATGTTTTGGCTTCTGTTCGGAGAAACGGGTTACGGGGGTAGAAGCGGGCTCTTGCCGTTGGCCCGAGAGGTGATCAGAGGGAGATTGCTTTGAGCGAGCGAACGGGGGAGAGTTGTCCTAGACCGAGGAACGCGGTCCAGCGGGTTCTCGGGACCTTGCGGAGAGGAAGAGTCGTCAAGAAAAAGCGAATCGAAGGGTCGTTCTAGTTCAGTCGAAGGCTCTTGTCGGCGTCGTATCCCAGTGATCGTCCCCAGGCTTTGATGCTGTCTAGGATCTTCTTCGAGCCGAACCAGCATAGGGTCGTGAAGATGGCTTTGAAGGCCGGGTTCAATTTCATGAGCGTCGGCGGCATTGAGTGTAGCTCCAGTACCGTGTGTCTCCAGCTTCTGTAAATGACCCAAAACCTCGCCTCATCAATTGCTTCATCAATGTTGAAGAAGCCCTTGTTCTTCAAAACGCCAAGCGGGACAAAACTGAGGGGCGTCACAGTGAAGTGTGCTCTGTTTCCAATCTCTTTTCGCAGCCCGTGTTCCATCTTATCGATCAACCGGACGGTCTCGATCGCGTCATCAGTAGTCTCTCCAGGCAACCCGACAATGAGCGTGTAGGCTGGGAACCAGTAGTTCTCGTTGAAGATTCTTGTGCCGTTGTAGATGACTTCCTGCCATTCGCTAGGGCTGAAGGGTTTCACCTTCAAAGGCATGTATTTGCGGATGAGCTCAGTGGAGCCGGTCTCAAGTCCCGACTGGATGCCGATGTACTTGTCATCCTTCGCCCGGACCGTATCCGATATTTCCTTGATTAGCTCCGGGTCGGCTGCCGCCGGTGCTGTCGTACCATGGGTCGGGTTAGCGTATGTGATCCCGCCCTGGGTCATTACTGTCTTGAAGAGATCGACCACTGCCTCGTGGTTGGGCATGAACCCGTTCTTGTCTTCAAGCTTATAGAGGAAAATGTCCTCGCTGTGAATCCAGACATTGGGGTTTCCAATCTTCCTGTTGACCGCGATCTCTCTCTCGATCTTGTCCGTTGGGTAGTATTTTGCCGTGCGAAGGTTTGGCTCACAGAACTGGCAGTTGCGGCCACAGCCCCTCATGACCTCAACAAGCCCGTGAGTTGAAGCTCCAACGATGTCCGGGATCTGCTCCAGCTTAGGTCCCCGGGGGACGTGGATGAACTCTGGCGCACCGTTGAATTCTATATCGTTATAGATGTCCTGTATGACATGGTCGCACTCTCCGATCACGGTATGATTGACGCCAAGAGCCCTCGTCTGTTCGTCTTTGGTTTCCATCTGCCAAGCCCCTGACCCGCCAAGGACCAGTTTCGCCTTCGGAAACCGTTTTCTCGCTCGGTTTACCTCATAGACGAGCTCAAGGAATTTCCTCTTCGTATACGCTGTTAGCTGGCCTCCGTCGGTGAACATCATGCTGACGGGTCCGAGTCCCAGAGGGTCCATGGTTGATATTCCGATTATTCGGGTGTCCTCGTTGACGAACTTGGAGACGTGGTCAGGGTGGGCGACCACGACTTCCTCGGGCTTGTACGTCCTTAGGATGGAGGCTTCCAGCTTTCTGAGCCCGTAGGGCGCCATCTGTGCAACTCCGTTGTTGTGTTTGACTTGGGGGGAAAGGAAGTCGAATACGATTCGGGGGACTTTTTCTGCAGGCGCGCAGCTGAAGAAGGGGAGCAGGGGTATACCCCAGTACTCGCTCATCTGGGTTGCGTCAGCCGTGAGCACTATTCTAGCCATTCATCTATACCTCAAACACTTTGCTTTAGTTAGGATTAGGTCTCTCTTCCGACCGGTCTTCCCTAAAACAACCTGTTTTCGAGGTGCTATGTATTTTAAACTAGTGTTTAGTGTCAACCGGAAAATCATCAATTGCTCTTGTTCGGATACCTTTCAGGGTAGAAAGCAATCCTTCTCTCCGATGAGACGTAGAGAGGGGCCGCAACTCATCCGAGACTGTACAGAAAGTGGGTTGTCCGGCAAGAAAAAGTTTGGAGTTCAGCAGATTCTCCGCAGAACTCTTTCAATGAGGATCCAGTACCTATCGCGTTCTCTGATCGGATCTCTTCGACACATGTAACGCCTAGGGCCGGGCAAGTAGAAGGCTTGGAGAGCAAGGAGAATCAGACAGGTCTTCCAGCTCTAGTGAGCGATGCCCATAAAAGAGACGATGCCTCCTTGGCAAATTCATGCAAGCGACCACTAGTATCCAGGCAGGAATGCACGCTCCCGAGTTCACGTCTCTCTCAACGACGGGTGATGTAGTGAAACTCAATGATTACAAGGGAAAGAAGGTCGTTCTCTACTTCTACCCGAAGGACGACACTCCTGGCTGTACTATCGAGGCCTGCGGTCTCAGAGATCAATACGAGAAAATTCGTGAGCTAGGGGCCGAGGTTTTGGGCGTGAGCGTTGACAATGTCCTATCCCACCAACACTTCACACAGAAGTTCAGCCTGCCATTTCAGTTGGTCGCGGATTCCGACAAAAGCATCACGAAGGCCTATGGAGTTCTGAACGAGAAATCCAACATGGCCCGACGGGTCACCTTCATCATTGATGAGAAGGGTATCGTGGAGAAAGTATTCGATCCGGTCAAGGCTGACGCCCACACGCAACAAGTCATCGACGCCCTGTCTCATTAGCCAACCGCGTCTTCGCGGGACTAGACCAATCAACTGGACGGGGACTTAGACCTCATCCAGCTTGCAGTGAATACTCCTCTTGCAGATCCTCTTGGTAATGGCGAATGGATTACTTAGATCCTTTGTATGGTGTCTTTCTGAAACAACATGCTCTGCTGTCCAAAGCTCTGGTAGACCTTTCGGGGTATCGAAATGTCAGCGAGATACAGATCGCCTAGGTACAGCGAGGCCCCACGCGCAAGGAACCCGGTCTTTGGAAGTGCTAAGGTGAGGGTTGCCGTCGCCTTGATACATGGGTCGTAAGCCTCACCCGTCGTCGCGTTCATTCCTGAAGGAACATCCAGTGCTAGAATCGGGCGCCCACTCGCGTTGGCATCTTTGATTATCGTCGCCGCTCTGTCTCGAGGGTTGCCCTCAAGCCCATATCCAATGAGACTATCAATGAGCAGGTCAAAATCTCCCAGAGTGTGGTCTGTTGATAGGATCGGTATTCCCATTTTTTCTATAATGTTGAGCTGTCCAAGTGGTACACTCTTCATCTTATCCTTAGACGTGCCGGAAATCACCTTGACCACGGCCCCCCAGTTCGCTAAATGTCTAGCAGCCACCATTCCATCACCGCCGTTGTTGCCCCCTCCGACGAGGCAGGCAACACGCTTTCCGATAGTTTGCCCTAGTAGCATCTGCCTTGCTATCACGGCCGCGGCTCTGCCCGCGTTCTCCATCAATATGAGAACATCCACTTGGAACTCTCGAATTGTCATATCGTCTATCTTACGCATCTCTTCAGCCGTAACGTAGACGATTCCAGCCCTTTCTTGCACGCTCTCTCATCCTCCTGCCGAGCAGATATACTGTGCGCGACGAATGAGGAATATTCAAAACTTGAAACAAGAAGAGCGATCGTGAGGTTGAGAATTGCATCTACTAATTGATGACGTTCAGCTTTGGGATGGGACCAGCTCGCCCGCGCAATCCAAAATGTCCGTCGAGATTCGTGATGGACGAATCCATTGGATAGGGCCAGCGTCCCAATGGCGGGGTAACAGGGCCGCCGTTCGAGTCGTGGATGGCAGGGCTCGAACATTGATTCCAGGACTCATGGATTGTCATGTTCACTACAGCAGTCCAGGCGGGCCCGAATGGATCGCGCGATTTACCGATCCCCTTCCCGAAATCTCCATGCGCGCGATCGAACTCGCCGAGACCAGTTTACGAAGTGGAGTTACGACCGCACGAGACGTCGGCGCGCCCCACGGGGTCAGCATAAGGCTCGCACGAGCAGCACGGGCAGGCGAGATTCGCGCTCCGAACATTCGCGCTGCGGGGACCTGGATTGCCCATCGAGGCACCTACGTTTCCTTCGCAAGACTATTCGAGGAAACCGACGAGCTACGAAACGCGATCAAAACGGAGATTGAGGCTGGAGCGGACCTGATCAAGGTTGCACTAGCAGGCTGGAACGAAGGCGCCCGCCCTCAAGACGCACCGGATATTCCATTCGACAAGAAACTACTCGCTGTAGCTGTCGAAGAAGCCCACAAGGCAGGTTTCAAGATTGCATGCCACGCCAATGACCCGACCAGCTGTCGAATAGCGCACACGCGGGCGTCGACTCGCTCGAGCACGGGATGTTTCTCGAAGCAGGCGATCTTGAGGCTATGGTGAAGAACAAGATGTACCTTGTCCCGACCATGTCTGTCTGGGACGCCATGCTCTATTACGCTCGGGCAGTTGATTGGCCTGAGTCTCGTAAGAAGCGGGCCGAGGATTTACGACAGGGATCGTGTGCGGCAGTCACAGCCGCCATCAGAGCGGGCGTGCGGATAGCGTTGGGGACTGATGCTGGCGGTGGGGCTGCACGTCACGGTCGAATTGCGCGAGAGGCTGAATTGATGGTCGAGTGTGGGATGGAGCCGCGCGATGCCCTCATCGCTGCGACCTCTGGTGCAGCAGCCTTGATAGGCGAAAGCGAGCGCGGGACGATCGAGGAGGGGAAGATCGCAGACTTGGTCCTACTGGACGCGAATCCCTTGGCGAATATTGGAGCACTGCGGTTGATTGTGGACGTGTTTCAAGAAGGAAGGCGTGTAGCGTAGATCGTTGTGTGGCGGGAATGGTCGGCTTCAACATTGATCTATGGCGTCAGTTCTAAGTTCGTCGCAGTGATCTTCCTCATCGTTGGTGCTGTGTCGGTTCTCTTGGGGCTTTGGGGCGAATTCACGTTCGTTAGCTGCGGTCCACGAGCCCTGACATGCATCCGTGTCTCCTCGCTGGACCTCTTGGCTGTCCTGGCCGGAACAATAGTCATAGGAGTGGGAATCAAGTTGATCCGTGAGCTTTCGGGTCCGCACTGAAAGTTGGTGGACCGGGCGGGATTTGAACCCGCGGCCTTCCGGAATCAAGACCATCAACTGGTTTGCAAACCGGACGTTCTTTGGCCTGACATTTGGCTCGTCAGCATACCAGGCTGAACTACCGGCCCACTCGGCCGAACCCGATATTCTACCGGGTTAAAGCCTTTGACGAGGAACTTAG
>Ga0209237_1002469_pt1 | contig 11115 bp, 5 predicted proteins | sample GraSoi013_1_40cm_2_FD_185820 | JGI IMG/M metagenome (GOLD analysis project Ga0209237, IMG submission 185820) | Grasslands soil microbial communities from the Angelo Coastal Reserve, California, USA - Sample 10_02_2013_1_40cm (SPAdes) (version 2) | ecosystem: Environmental > Terrestrial > Soil >...
CGGAACTGCCGTACGCTCAACCTCAGCGCCCTCGCTCCTTGCGCATTCGTGATGCGTCCGACCAGCGCGGCCTTGAGCAGCCCGGCCCGCGGCACTTCCTTTCTGCTCATCGAGAAGGTCTCCATAAGGGGACACTTCTATCGAACAGATAGGGAGGACAGTTCTATTTAGCAGCGGCAACTGGCCGGGAGCCACTTGACGCAGCGCCTGTTTGCGAAGATCCTCGGGCGCAACGAGCGACTCGCACCCGACATGATACGGAGGGCCGCATACGGATCGGCGGGAATAGGCAGTGGGCGGCGACTCGGCGGCGGTGTCTCTCGACGCCACGGTCGGTGTGACCTAACCCGGAAGCACCGGTCACACAAGCTCCAGGGCCATATCGAAAATCCGGGTTCAGGAGGTCGTGTCAATGAAGCCAGAGACTGCAGCGAAGATGAAGTATGGAGTTTGGGGCCTCATTTGTGGGGCAGTCATCGCAATGATCATCGGCTTTGCGTGGGGTGGTTGGACAACCTCCAGCACGACGCAAACGATGACCAAAGAGGCGGTCTTGGCGAGTCAGGCGGCGATCTGCGTCGCCCAATTTATGAAGCAACCGAACCACGAAAAGAAACTTAAAGAACTCGGGGACGTAAGTAGCTGGCAGAGAGCTGAAGTCATTGAAAAGGGTGGCTGGGATAAGATGCCCGGGCAAGAAAAGGCTGGCTATGCTGTAGCCCGAGCATGCGCCGATGGGCTTGAACTTCTTTTGAAGAAATGAGATTGGTTCGGCACTTCGGTCTGATTTGACTGGCGAACTAGCCGAGAACGATCCGGATCCGGTGTCTCGTCTGGTCATCGGCGAGCGGGATACTCGCCTGGCCGTCGTACGGCACGCCATCGACCTCCACGGACGACACCCCCCGAGTCACGCCCTGCGGGTTCTCGACAGCGATGTCGTACCGCGCAGAGTGATAGCGGAACGCGATGTTGAAGCCCTGCCACGCACGCGGGATACAAGGATCGACCACGAGCCGCGTGCCACGCAACCGGAATCCGAGAATCCACTCGAGGCCGGCTCGATACATCCATCCGGCGGACCCCGTGTACCACGTCCAGCCCCCGCGGCCGACGTGCGGGGGTTCGGCATAGACGTCCCCGGCGAGGACGTAGGGCTCGACCTTGTAGCGGTGAATGCCAGCTGGCGTGCTGGTGTGGTTGATCGGGTTCAGGATCGCGAAGAGCTCGGCGGCCCTGTCTCCGTCGCCGAGCGTGGCGAAGGCGATGACCGACCAGAGCGCCGCGTGGGTGTACTGGCCGCCGTTCTCTCGGACGCCCGGCAGATACCCTTTGATGTAGCCGGGCTCCAGGAGGGTGCGGTCGAACGGCGGCGCGAGGAGCAACACGAGGCCGGCCTCCCGGCGGACGAGGTATTCCTCGACCGCCGCCATGGCGCGCCGTCCCCGAGCCGCCTCGGCGGCTCCCGAGATCACGCCCCACGATTGCGCGATCGAATCGATGCGGCACACATCGTTGGCCGCGGATCCGAGCGGCGTGCCGTCGTCGAAGTACGCGCGCCGATACCACTCGCCGTCCCAGGCCTCTCGTTCGAGCGATTCTTTCAGCGCGCCGGCGTGGCAGCGCCACGTCTTCGCGCGCTCCACCGCCCCGCGCGCGTCGGCTAGCTCCGCCCACTCCGTCAGGACCGTCTGAAGGAACCAGCCGAGCCAGACGCTCTCCCCCTTCCCTTCGGCGCCCACGAGGTTCATCCCGTCGTTCCAGTCCCCGGTCCCCATCAACGGGAGACCGTGGCTCCCGACCGACAGGCTGCGGTCGAGCGCGCGGGCGCAGTGCTCGAACAGCGTACCCCGCTCTCCGGACACGCGTGGCTCGAAATACGACTCGGACTGCCCGGCGGCGAGGAGCGGCCCCCCGAGGAACGGAACGATCTCGTCGAGGAGGCCCGCGTCTTCGGTGACCTCGAGATACCGGAGGACCACGTACGGAAGCCAGAGCAGATCGTCGGAGATGCGGGTCCGAACGCCGCGACCCGTTAGCGGGTGCCACCAGTGCTGGACGTCGCCCTCGACGAACTGCCGCGCGGCGGCCCGAAGCACGTGCTGACGCGCGAGGTCTCGCCTGGACACCGTGAGGGCCATCACGTCCTGAAGCTGATCGCGAAAGCCGTAGGCGCCGCTGGCCTGATAGAACGCCGACCGCGCCCAGACGCGACAGGCGAGCGTCTGGTAGAGCAGCCAGCGGTTGAGCAGCATGTCCATGGACCGGTCCGGCGTCGTCACCTGGACCGTGCCGAGCACGTCGTCCCAACGCTCCGCGACAGCCCGCAGGGCCCCATCGAGGTCGGCCGTCCGGTACCGCGCGATCAATCCCCTCGCCTCTTCCCGGGTCGCCGCCTCGCCGAGGAGGAACACGACCTCGGCCCGTCCGCCGGCGGGCAGCTCGACCAGCGCCTGGAGGGCACTGCACGGGTCGAGGCCGGCGCCGACCCGTCCCGAGAGCCGGCCTCCGCGCTCGAGCGCCGCCGGGTGATCGGGTGTGCCGTGACGCCCGAGGAACTCCGTCCGGTCACCCGTCCACGCCGTCTGAACCCCGCCCAGGTCGGCAAACGCCACGCGAGTGCCGAAGTCACTGCTAAAGCCGTTGCGCACGAGCATCGCGCCCGTATCCGGGTCGATCTCGGTGACGGTGAACGGTGCGGCGGCGCTCCGTGACGCGCCGAGAACCCATTCGACATACGCGGTCACGGACAGCCGTCGTGACCGACCCGACTGGTTTTTCAGTGTGAGGCGGGAGACCTTGATCGGGTCGTCGAGCGGCACGAACTGCAGCAGCTCGAGCGAGACACCGTGGGAGACGCGTTCGAACCGACTGTAGCCCTGCCCGTGGCGGGTCACGTAGGCTCCGGTCGTCCCGCGAATCGGGAGCGCCGTCGGGCCCCACAGCTCGCCACTCTCTTCATCCCGGATGTAGATCGTTTCACCCGGCGGGTCGCTCACCGGATCGTTCGACCACGCGGTCAGCTGGTGTTCGTGACTGTTGAGCGACCACGTATAGCTCGAGCCCGACTCGGACACCTGGAAGCCGAAGGCCGGATTCGCGATCACGTTGATCCAGGGCGCCGGCGTCCACTGTCCCTCACCGAGGATGGTCACATACTCCCGTCCATCCGCCGCAAAGCCGCCCAAGCCGTTGAAGGACTCGAGAGCCGGCCGCGGCGGCGGGACGTCGGCGGGCGGCTTCGTCGCGGCGTGGCGCGGCGGGTGAACGACCGCAGCGGTCTCGGGTCGCTCCGCGCGCATGACCTGTTCGGTCAGGGTCCCGCGTCGGCTCCACAGCACCGCGCGCGCGGCGGCCTGGAGGACGTCGCGTTGTGACGCCGTCACGCGGTCACCACGCAAGATGAACACGCTCCCGTGCGGCTCGTGTCCCTCATGGTGCTCCGCCGACTGGCTCGTCCGGACCAGCGCCTCCAGCAGTGCCTGCAGATCTTGCACATAGGACGGCGCCCGCTCGTTCAGGATCACCAGATCGACCGCAAGCTGCTTCATCCGCCAGTATTCGTGGGCGCGGAGCAATTGCCGCACGATTCCCACATCGTCGGGCTCGTCGATCCGGACCAGGGCGATCGGAATGTCACCCGAAATCCCGTGCGCCCACAGGGCGGCGGGACCGCCCGCGTGGCGCGTCAGCACGTCCGTGGAGGGCCGCAGCGTCCGGTCCGAGTAGAGAATGCGGCCGGCGAGGCTCTGAAAGAGGTGGGCCTCATCGGGCCCGACGCCGAGATGGCGGAGCTGAACCTGGGCCTGGGTCCACGCCAGCGTGGCCGCCCGCTCGAAGGTCGCTGGGTCGCGATACTTGTCGGCGAGGTCGACCACCTCCTCGCGCGACGGCGCGACCAGCGTCGAAAAGGTGACGCGGACGCTCGTGCCCGGCGGAAGCCGTACGCGGCGTCGAAGGCTGACGATCGGATCGAGCACCGCGCCGACCGTGTTGGAGAGCGACCGGCCGTCGATCACCGAGGTCGGTGTCCGGATCCCGCGGCCGCGGCCGAGGAACCGACCGCGGTCGGTTTCCCATTGCAAGCCGCCAACCGTCTCGCCTTCGACGACCACCACGTGGGCGAGCCAGATCGTCGACTCGCTGCGCGCCCGTGGCCGGCGCGTCGCGAGGAGAGCGTCCAGCTCGGGCGCACACTCGGTGTGCACGAACAGGTTGGAAAACGCCGGGTGGGCCGCATCGGCCGACGGTGACGCCAGCACGACTTCGGCATACGACGTCAGCTCGATCTCCCGGGTCCGCGTGCCGAGGTTCGTGAGCGAGACGCGCCGAACCTCGGCGTCATCCTCCGGGGACACGATCACTTCGAGGGTGGCCGTGATCGCGCGGTCGCGCCGGGTGATTTCTGCTCGATCCTCAGAGAACGCCACGTGATAACTATCCGGCTCAACTCCGCTCGGCTGGTAACCGACCGACCAGCTCTCGCCACTCCCGACGTCGCGCAGGAACACGTACGTCCCCCCGACGTCGCGCGTGACGTCCTCCCGCCAGCGGGTGATCGCCAGCCCACGCCATCGGCTGTATCCGGAACCCGCGGCCGTGACCATCACCACGTAGCGCCCGTTGGACAGGAGATGCGTGCGCGGCGTTACACTGTGCGGCGAGCTGAAGCGCCGGACGACCGGCGGGACGAACTCGCGGACGTCAGCGGCGGCCTGTACCTCTTCGGCACGAGGCCGGGCGACTGCAACGCCCCGGGGTGTCCGTTCTTGGAGGAGCAGCTCGGTCGCCTGGACGCTCGGCTCGGCGTGAAAGCGGGCGCGCATCACCCCCTCATGGAGGGTATTCGCGAGCGCGACCAGCACCATTCCCTGATGGTGCGCCATGTAGCTACGGACGATCGCCACGCCCGTGCCCTCCGGGAGCCGGGAAGCCGTGTAGTCGAGGGCCTCGTAGAACCCGTACGCACCGCACGCGCCGGCTTCCGCCAGGCGCTGGAAGTTCCTGACGGCGGCCGCCGGATCGATCATCGCCGCCAGCGCCGTCGCATAGGGGGCGATGACGACGTCGTCGCTGAGCCCCCGTTGGAGCCCGAGGCCCGGCACACCGAAGTGCGAATACTGGTAGGTCATCGCGAGGTCACGCGCGTTGTAGCCCGACTCCGACACCCCCCACGGCACGCCGCGTTCGGCGCCGTACGCGATCTGACGCCGGACGACGAGCCGGCACGTCTGGTCCAGCAGACTCCCCGCTGGCGCGCGCAACACGAGCGCGGGCATCAGATACTCGAACATCGACCCCGACCAGGACACCAGCACCGAGTCCGGACCTACCGGCGTCAGGGCGCGCCCCAGCCGGAACCAGTGCGAGACGGGGACGTCGCCGTTCGCGATCGCGACAAAGCTCGTGAGACGGGCCTCTGAGGCGAGGAGGTCATAACGCCCGGGGTCGAGACTCCCGTCGGTGACACGGTAGCCGAGCGAGAACAGCTTCCGCATGGGGTCGAAGAGAAAGCCAAAGTCGATGGCGTCGACCATCGTCTCCGCATCCCGGGCGAGGATCGTCAGACGACGGATCAGTGCCCCGGAGGCCGTCGCGGAACGCCCCAGGCTCTGGACGAGGTCGGGCGTGTCGGCCAGCGTCGGAAGGGCGGCGACATGGCCGTCCAGAGGCCTCATGATGTCGAGGTCGCGCGTGTGACTCTCGATGGTCGTGCGCAGGGCGTCCGCCCAGACAAGGACGGTCTGCGCGCCCGGATCTTCCTCGACCAGAGCTTGCGCGATTGCCGTCACCGTGTGGGCACGGGCTTCAAGCTCCGCGAGCCGCCCGGCCCACGTAGCCGGAGTGCGGGGAAGCGCCGGGACTGCCGCCGTGACGGCGTCGAGCGCCTTGTCGAGGCGTTGTCGCGTCGCCGCCTGCGTCCGCCCGTCGCCCGCCAGGGCGCGCGCCGATTCACGCACGAGGAGCGCCGCGTCCTCGATCCCGGCGAGCGCCGCCGGACCCAGCACCGGGCGGTCGATCATCTCCCGACAGCCGTGCGCGAGCGCGATGAGATGACCCGCGAGATTCCCGCTGTCCACCGACGACACGTACTTTGGGTCGAGCGGACGGCCGTCTTTTGTGTCGTACCAGTTGTAGAAGTGGCCGCGGAAGCGCTCGAGGCCGGTCATCGCCGCGAGCGTCGCTTCGAGTCGCTCGACGACGTCGAGTGTCCCAAGCCAGCCGAAATCGTGAGCGGCGACGGTCGACAGCAGATACAGCCCGAGGTTCGTGGGCGAGGTCCGGTGCGCCACGACCGGGTTCGGCTCTTCCTGGAAATTATCGGGAGGCAGGGCGTGCTCGTCGGGGCCGACGAACGTCGCGAAGAACCGCCATGTCCGTCGGGCGATTAATCGCAGGGCTCGCGCATCCCCGGACGACAGCGGTGTGGTCCTTGCGGTGAGCCGGGGGAGGCTGATCCACCGAGCCACCGCGGGCGACGCCGCCCACAGCAGCAGCAAGGGCAGCGCGACGGACCAGGCCTCCGCGCGCCCCCACGCGACGACGGCCGCCGCAGCCACGGCGAGCGTGACGCCACCACCCATACGTCGGTAGAAGCCGCCGAGATCCAGCCGGAGACCGGCCTTCGCCTGTGCAGCGGTCACCCACTCCAGCAGCTTGCAATGCGTCACGTACACGCGGACGAGCGTCCGCACGATCGCATCGCTCATCAGCCAGGCCTGGTGCGCGAGCATCGTGATCACGAACGCCGTCTGTGACGCGGCCAACCCGAGGTCCCGGCCGATCGCGCGAGTGTAGCTTCGCTTCGAGATGCCACGCCTTCGGGGAATTACCACGGTGAGGATCGGCACGAGCGTGGGGAGCGCGATCGTCGTAAGGACGAACGCGGTCCACACCACGGGCGACGCGGCCGGCAGCGTCCACCCGACCACCAATGTCAGAAAGGTGGCTGGCGCTGACAGCGTGCGGCGCAGGTTATCCATCATCTTCCACCGCCCGATCAACGGAATCGGCAGGTGGGAGCCGTACCCGACGATCCACGGCAGCAGTTGCCAGTCGCCGCGCGCCCATCGGTGCTGGCGGGCGGCGGCGACCCCGTAATGTGATGGCGCACGCTCGAACAGTTCGATATCGGTGACCAGGCCGGCTCGCGCGAAGAGCCCCTCGAAGAGATCGTGGCTCAACAGCGCGTTCTCTGGCACCCGTCCCGCCAGGGCCGCCTCGAACGCGTCCACGTCGTAGATCCCCTTGCCGGTGTATGAACCCTCCCCGAAGAGGTCCTGATAGACATCGGACACCGCCGCCGCATACGGGTCGATACCGGATGGACCCGACGAAAGGCGCTGGAAGAAGGAGCTCTCGCCACCGGGCAGGGGCGGCGTCACCCGCGGTTGAAGTACGGCGTACCCTTCGACGACGCGCCCGGTGCCGGGATCGAATCTCGGCCGATTGAGGGGATGCGCCATCGTCCCGACCAGCCGATTGACGGCCCCTCTGGGCAGCCGCGTATCGGCGTCGAGGGTGATGACGTACCGGACGTCGGGGGGCGCGACGGGCGCCGCGCCACCCGCCGACAGAAAGCTGGTGTCCGTTGCGCCTCGAAGGAGGCGATTCAGCTCATGGAGCTTCCCGCGCTTTCGCTCCCACCCCATCCACGTCTGCTCGCTCTCATTCCAGAGCCGCCGGCGGTGGAAGAGGAGGAATCGCTGGCCGCCCTCCAGGGCATCGCCATAGTGCGAGTTCAGACGCCCGATCCCCTCGCGCGCCGCTGCCAGAGTCTCCTCGTCACCGGGCACGCTCTCCGTAGGCGCATCCGTCCAGTCGGACAGAAGAGCGAAACGAACATCGCCGTCCGGATTCGCCAGGTAATGCACTTCCAGCCGCTCGATCAGCTCGGCGACCTCGGTGCGATCGGTCAAGAGGGTCGGCACGACAATCATCGTCCGCAGACTCGAGGGCACGCCGTCGCGCAGCTCGAGCCGAGGCAACACCCTCGGCGGGAGCAGCACCGGGACCCAACGATTCAGGAGCGCGATCACGAGGTCCGAGGCGGGAACCGCGGCCAGAAGCCCGAGCAGGATCAGGCTCGCCGGCATCGTCCCCGATGCACCGACAGTGAGGAGAGGCAGCGCGAGCGTGAGCCCACTGAGGACGATGATGGTTCCGAGGTACCCGGCCGTCGCCGACGCGACGTACGCGCGAAACACCCGGCGCGTCGCGGGAGGCCGGAAGCCAATCGCCAGCTCGAGGGCCGTGCGCCCGTCCGCGATGAGGTAGTAGCCGGGGTCATCTCGCCGGGCGTCGTGGGGGTCGTCGGCCCTCCCGGCCCCGAGTCCGGTGCGCGTCGCGAGGAGCACTGCTTCCCGGGCGACGTCGAGTTCGGACCGGCCCGAGCCCCGCGCGAGCTCTTCGATCGCGTGCCGGTAGCGGTCGCGGGTCGAGAAGTCCATCGCGGCATAGGTGGTGCCCACTCGAAGCACTTCGTCGACCAGGCTGACACTCTCGAAGAATTCGGTCCAGTCGAGCGCGGACATCAGACGCATGCTCGTGATGACGTTCCGGACGGTCACGTTCATTGCGGCCTGCCGCTGATGCTCGACCCGGACGATGTCGTCGGGTGTCGTTCCCTGGTCCGCCAAGCGTCCGTCCAGCCAGAGCAGCGCCGGGGTGACCGTCGGGTCCTGATCGCGCAGCCGCTGGACGAGCTGCACCGCAAACGCCGTCACCAACGGTGCATGCTCGAACGCTTGGAGGGCCATCGCCACACGCTTCACGGGTTGGCCGCCGAGTCCGAGGATGTCGTCCGCCAGCGCGTCGGCTTCCTGGCACGCCGCTCGCCCGCGGACGATCGCCTCCGCCAGGCGTCGAAGATTCTCGACGAGCACAACCCTCAGGGTGATCGCGACCGCCCAGAGCTCACCAATGGTCAGGGGCTGTATCCGCTGGTAAGCGCGCACGAACCGACGGAGCGTTTCCGGGTCGAACCGGCTGTCCGTATGCGCGACGAACGCCCAGGCGATTCCGTAGACGCGCGGATAGCCTGCGAGGGGCCCCTCGGTCAGCTTGGGCAGCTGCCAATAGAAGCCGGCCGGCAGGTCATCTCGGATCTCGCGGAGCTGCTCGTCGACGATGTGGAAGTTGTCGACCAACCACTCCGCCGCCGGAGTGATCGCGCGGTCCTCCCGAATGGCCTTGGCGATCGCCCGGTACGCCTCGCGCAGCACGCGTCCGTTGTCCTCGACGCGCGGCAACAGTCGACGGCCCTTCTCTAACTCGCTCATGACAGGCTGGGCCGCAGCCAGGCTCTCGGCGTGCTGTTCGAGGCGCTCGACGCCGAAGAGTTCCGCGCGGATTGGCTCTTCGAATGGCTGTGGTGCAAACTCCGCAGAAGGGTGGGCGCCGGGCATTGCCGTCTCAGAAGCGAAGGAATCTGGTGAACTACTCGCGAGGACGAGAGATTGTAGCGGGAGCGCTAAGGCCCGCCAGCCTCTTCCACGAAGAGAAATCGAGTATACAGGAACGCGCTCGTTGGAGGAGCCATGTCTCGCACTGAGGCCGGCCCGGAGGTCTGAAGTTCTCGATCAGTTGCGTCGTCTGCGGGCCTCCGACGACCTCGAAAATATGGCCCCGGCGCGTGGGCGCACCCCTCATCTCTGCCCATCCGACTTCGCGGTGACCGTTTCCGATGTTACTCCGCGTGTGTCTCCGCGAAGCGATAGTGATGACCAGTGACTACTTTCCGCGGTGGGTGGCGTGCCGATCTCTGCAGTGGTGACGAGCGAGGGCCAGGGCGCGTGCCGGTCGACACCGGCACGGCCTCGGCCCCGGCCGGCCTGATCAGGCGGCCTTGACTTCGATCGTCCTCGGCGTCGCGGCTTGCGGCGCGGGGACCCTCACCTCGAGCATGCCCCTCGCGTACTTCGCCTCCACTTGGGCGGCGTCGACGCCCTCAGGAAGGGTGAAATTTCGCTCGAACGCGCCGTATGCGACCTCGCGGACGAAATAGTCCTTGCCCGCGGTGTCGTGATCGGCCTTGCGCTCGCCCTTGACGGTGAGGACGTTGTCCATCAAGGACACGTTCACGTCCTTCGAATCCACGCCCGGCAGGGCGAGCTGGATGACGTAGGTGCCGTCCTCCGTCCGCCCCTCCGCAGCGGGAAGCCACGACGGACGCTGAGCGGCCTCATCCGTGGCGCCGCCGAAGAATCTCTCGGATAGGTCGTCGACGTCGTGGTGGAAGTGGAACTGCCGGGTCGGGGACCAGCGAAGCATGGTGTTCATGGTGCTCTCCTCTCGAAGATCTTCGTGTGAATACCTCCGGGTTAAAGCCACCCCGGACAGGTCTGTTTTCGTACCGCCAGGGCTCCCGCGCTCTGGACGACGGTTTCCTATCTGCGCCTCTGCGGTCAGTTCTCCCTCAGTCCTGCTCGACCCGCCACGCTCCGCTGGTGGCGAACCGCCTTGGCCTGACCCTCAACGTTGGCGAGGAGGGTCGGGTGGTTATCTCGCTTCAGCCCCACTTCGATGAGGGCCCGGAGGACGATCTGGAGACTCACCGGGAGCTTGAGCGCGGTCGTCGCCTTCCCCGCCAAGACCCGAGCCTGGTCCAGGAGGTCCTGCGTGAGAACGAGGAGGACTTTCGTCTTGTTCGTGAGCATCATCACCCCCTGCCGGCCCAGCGGACTCCTGACCGGACACCCAGCCTACCGTTGCGCGTTATATAATTCTTACTTGATATATAATTTATATAATGATATACCTAGTAAGTCAAGGGAGATCGCGGGGAGCGAGGCCGGAGCACCCGGTCAAGGAGAACGAGTCATGCATTTCGAAATGTTCGGGGCGTCGGTTCTCGTCGGACTGATGAGCGGCTGGCTGGCCGGGATCGCCATGAAGGGCGGAGGGTACGGGCTGCTCTGGGACATCATCTTCGGTCTCAGCGGGAGCTTCGTGGGGAGCTGGATCTTCCAAACCCTGGGTGCGCCGGAGGCAGGTTGGGGCGGGACAGGTATTGCCGCGTTCGTCGGGGCGGTCCTCATGATCACGCTCCAGCGCAAGATCTGGCCCGCGCAGGTCGCGCACGCTTAGGAACGGTGTCAGCAAGAGAGGCGGTGG
>Ga0209237_1002470_pt1 | contig 11114 bp, 10 predicted proteins | sample GraSoi013_1_40cm_2_FD_185820 | JGI IMG/M metagenome (GOLD analysis project Ga0209237, IMG submission 185820) | Grasslands soil microbial communities from the Angelo Coastal Reserve, California, USA - Sample 10_02_2013_1_40cm (SPAdes) (version 2) | ecosystem: Environmental > Terrestrial > Soil >...
ATTCACGTTTTGACAGAGGACGCTCCCCTGGCCGGCGCGGAAGGGATTCACGAGCATGGTTGGCGCATTGTTGCTGTTGAAAATAACAAGTGGATTTTTCTTGAAGTAGTTCTCATAGAGCAGAATCTCAAATACTGGTTTGCATTTGACTGCAACTCCTCTCAGCACCTTACGTTCATCAAGGGTGTTCTGCGAAGCAAACGCCTGATGGTTCATTTTTCAAATGGAGTTGGAATACGGCTTGACCCCAGCCCTGCTGATAGTCTTGTTGAGGATAATGGAGAGTTGCTCGAAGCGCTGATTCCTAGATGGCAACAGTACTACTTTTCGAACGCGGACTAAGGCTGGGGGGCATCATCAGTCTCCAGGCTGCCATTTTCAACTAATTGTCCTTGAGACCCAAAGTGAACTTCAATAGGTTCACCAAAGCGAATCCAAGCGCTATGGCCGAAGCGAATCCTGCCACTGCAAGTGTCGCAACTGTTATCGAATATGCGACAAATCCGGATACTCCAGCGGCCAGTATCCCTGCGCCCACTCCCGAGAGGAAAGCAACGTCCTGATTGGCGAGTTCTACGACTATCGTGCTAGTCTTTCGATGCTTTGTCTTAAGGAACAAAAGATGTGGAATCCACCAAGCCAAGATAAGGAGCACAGGTATAACGACAATTAGATCAACCAGCAAGTGATTGCCTAGGAGATTCATGAGCGCTTGCCCGAGAAAAGCGGCAAGCAAAACTCCAATGGTTTCGACCTCAGGTTTTCCTATGAGTTTGTTCATGGTATTCAGGTTCCAGAATCATGTCAGAGAGGAGCAGCGAAAAGTGGAAGGTACGAATCAGAAGCGGAGAACTCCGGTAACCTCTGAAGGCTCTCCCGAGATCAGTTAACTGATGAAGCTCTACCTGTTCTTCTCCTAGGCTGAGCTTCGTGTGAATCTTCATCTCTTGCGCCAAGCATCCTAGCGAAAGTACCGCGAGCATCTACTAACCAGAGATAGTATGTGAACGAGCCTGCAAGCGCAATGAACAGAACTCCAGTCGCTATGAACAATCCAAGGTCCAGCTTGCCGTAGACCTGGTCGAAGAGTCTTGTGAAGAGATAGTTCAGTCCAACGAGAATCACAGTGCCGATCATCAGCTTCGCATAGGTCCCAAGACTGTATCGCCCCACGTCTGGATTTGAGCGTCCTTCGCAACAGGACAGTTCGTGTCCTCTGGAGCTGAGTTCTTTCAAGAATAAATCTCTCTCTGCGTATCGTAAGTCTGTGTAAGGTTGGACCATGGGCGATGAGAGTCAGATTAGGGCAACGGTTTCGATCGGAGATTCAGGTTACTTTTTCCGAGAAGGAACTTCGGACGGAGCGAAGTCCGCCGTCTATTTCGGACCAACTCACTGCTCAGATGGGATTCATCGCCACATTACCGCGGTCTTCGATGTCGAGTCTGAAGACCTCAACGATGTCCATCTCACGGGCGTCAAGGGAAAAGAGCGATGGAAGAAATGGTCGTTACAGCCCAATCAAATCAGATCAGACATAACCAAGTGGATAAGAGACAACTCAATACTCGTAGACAAACCATCTATCAAGAGAATGGACAGCGACTACTATTGCGTGTCAGCCTGGCGTGTCTACGCAGGTTATCGATTGCTCGAAGGCTTCATCTCGGCAATCTTCTGGGTGATCTCAAAGCCACTGGCAGCGATGGGAATCATGACGCTAGTGGTTGATGAAGACCGAGAGCGAAAACGTCTGAAAGTAGCTGGTCGAATTGACACAAATCATATGGTCGATCTTCTTCGCAAGTTTCGACCATTCAAAGGGGCAATAGAAGCGATTCTTCCAACGATAGTTTTGAAGATGATGCCTAGAGTGGCTCGACTCTCTCTAACGCACGTCAGTAAAATGTCAGATGGGGACGCGTGTCTACTGATACCCAAACGTGAAGGGATGCGACCCGCAGTGATGCTGAAGGCAGAGCAATACTTCCAATTGGACGCTGCGAAGGTGTTCGAAAAGGCAACGTCCTTGTACGAACGAATGGAACTAGTCGAGTTCCTTCCCGACTCGGCCAAGCTCACGTCCATCGGCTCTGTTCCCTTCGCCTTTGAGGCAAAGGGCGATTGGAAAGAGTAGGGCTGCTCTACTTCACTGATTAGTCTATCTTCTTAACTCCTCATATAGACTGCGGGAAATCCCTGTCCGATAGGCATATCTCGCGTACAGGCGCGAAGGGCAATTACGTTGTAGGACGTCAGCCGTTAGCAAGCCCCGCGAGATCCTAACTTGTTTCCTGGTCGATTAGAATGAGTACTTTGGGACCGATGGCTCTTAGTTTGTCAATATGCTCTAGAAGATCCCGTGCAGGCGCCTGTTTTTCCAAGAACGCCTTCATTTGAGTTGTGTATTCCTCTGCTTCCTTCAAACCACCGTACGCAACCCGTCCGTCGATCAGAATGTCCACCTCCCAAATAGGTATCAAGAAATTCTTTCTCACTCTATGATTTAGATAGTCAGTCAAATTCATTCGAGTGACCCATAGGCTCAAGAAGAAGATCTGCCCGAATACTTGTTGGCCGGACATGAGTCGGATAAAGGGGGGGCTCTGGACGGCGCCTTCTTGTGCTGAGACATTTGCCTTCGCTCGAAGTTCCGCGGTTAGACCGATCACTCCCGCGGAAATCAACTTGTCCACCAATACTCTGGACGCCACTAGCTTCGAGTAAACCCGTTCAGCTTCGTCAAGCAAGGTAACCATCTCATCAGGAACTCTCTTGGTCCAGTAGAACTCCTTCTCTTGAAGTTCCTTCCAAACCGAGACTGACTGGTTCTCCGGATCCAACCAGCCGACGACTTCTTTTCGCAATGGGGTATAGACATGTTCAGCAATGTCTCGTTTGTGGCGTTCCCCTAACGATAGTCGCGACTGATACAGAGCCACCAAAGATATGAGAAGTGTACCAACGCCGACAACTGCCTGGGCGATTAGTGAAAAAAACGCCAAGAAGATGATTACAACGAATACTATTCCCGCGAGAAATCCAAAGATGACACCCGCGAGAAAGAGAGGGATGCCGACGCGTTTTCCATAGCGGCCGAGCCAATGGAATAGTCGTGATGGATTCTTGCCCAGCGATTTTGCACTTGAGTCATTATAGTTGGTGTCAACCTATCTGCCTATCGCACAGCCTGCCCAAGGCGGGCAAAGGTGGCCGATGATTCCACATTAGGAATTTGAGATTGCCTCGCTTCATGATTTTGTGAAGGCCGGAAAGCCCAGAATCCAAGCGAGCGAAGGAAACATTCCCTGGGGCCGTCCCGATGTTTTGAGATTACTCGTTCTCCGTGACGGAATTTCCAGCATTTTCCTGGAAACTGATTAAGTGATTACCACGTTTTGTAAGAATATTGTCGGAGGGAGAGGTGCTTAGGGGCACTGTCCCGATGAGTTGGGAAGCCAAGTTCTTCCGTCGTTAGGCAAGTTACTCGCACAGACATATCCACCATCAGACTTCTGATAACAGTATGATGTTGGGCCGCTGTAGCATGTTCCGTAGTACTCGCCGTTTCTGACAGACCCACCACCTGTGAGTGCCCCGAGTTGGTAGTTGGTGTAAGCCAGCGCTCCGGCCCATATGACAAGCCCGAGCGAGAAGCCCCATACAACGCCAAAGATGAGCATGTTTTGTGCCTTCTTGGCATCCTTTTCCTTGACAATTGCCCAAGCGATGACACCACCGACAAGTCCCAAGACAAGCGGAAGCAGCCAGTAGGACGAAGGAATAGTGCTCACGAGTGCTGGAGCAGCTTTCCCGCTCGCTATATTCCTCAGTTCAAGCCGTTGGTTCGGTGTGAGGTTGTTCCAAGCCTCTCGACGCTTCTCTTCCGATAGGTGCTTCAGCGCATCGAGATACTCAGCCGTGGTGAGTTTCGGCATCCCGAAGAGTTGTTGGTAGTTTTCCTCATCGGTCACTTGAACTTCCGTACTCCCTACGCCTCTGTCGCCTTCTTGTGCGCGCTGGACGACGAGGCTGATCGGCTTCTCATCATCGGGACTTGGCTTGAAGATGGTAACAGCGGGCGCATCTTCGCCTTTGACGGGGTTACCCAGAGAATCGAATCTTGCTTTCTTTCCCAATCTGTGAAGCTCCTTTCTGCGATACTTTGAGATTGGGTAAACGGACCTGGAAAAAGGAAGATTGTGACTCGTGAAAGCTGGTCTGGGTTTAGTTGTTCCCTCTGCATTGTGATGGTTCGGTTTTTCTTCCCTGTCCTCAACCCCTCGGCTAGTATCGGGCGCATCGGCCGCAGCCCTCGTGGTGGGAGAAGCCTAGGATTCACGTTCTAAATCCTGAACATTGACCAGTATCTGCTGCGCGACGAGATCAGCTTCTCTCTCGCTCTTTGTGAGTATCGCCCGCCCGAACACGATCAGGACGAGTCCAGCACGGCGACCCGCTTCTGAGTTCTGAACCAACAGAATTTTGACGGCTCCGAGCGCGAGGATGAAGACTCCAAGCAGACTCCTTCTTACGTTTTTTCGGTTCAGTTTTTCACTTTCTGGTTCTTGACTCTCGGTCTCGGTTCCCGAGCGCTATTGGCGAGGGATCCGTTTAGTGTCGGAGCGAAGAACCAGACTCTGTTTGTTTGAGCGAGTTCCCCGGCGAGAACTATAACGGTCTGAAGATTCTCAAAGGCAATGCTGAACCAAGACAAAACTCACCTGGTTCTTGTGCCGATCTTCACGCGGAGTATAGTATGTGCTGACTCATCTTAGCACCCGTTCGATTTGAGTGCTGACTCGTTTCAGAACCTATCCGATTTCAGTTACCGGTCTTTGGCTTCAATTCCAGTAACACCTCGTGACAATCTGTACGCAGAACTTGAGGTTGCTGGTGTGCGCGAAGAAAGCGTCGCGATCTGCGAAAACGTTGAGTTTGGAGCTAAATCAAGATATAGACTCGAACACCGAGGCCCGCGGCCGAAGGCTAATGATCAAATCCAAGTTTATGCAATCTCTCGACTCGCAGGTGTATGCTGAACTGAGCCGTCTTGCGAAGGAGAGGGGTGTATCAGTTCAAGAGCTGATCCGGGCTTTAATCATTCCTGACTGGATACGGGCTAATAACAATCAAAAGGTGAAGAGGACTCGGTGACTTGATGAGACCAGGACGATCACTGGCACGCATTGAGATTCGCTCGATTGGGAACTGTTATCAGAAAAGGCATCAGGCCCTCCTGGAGAAGCAAAAGGAAGCCTGATCTATTCCCAAATAAAGAGGTTCCAAGTCTCGAAAGGGGTCCTAGCATGTCTGCAAACCCTAAGAGTCAATACGAGGAGACCCCCCCGGATGATATCTGGGACAAACTCCCGAATTGGATGAAGGTATTACACCGCTTCAAACAAAAGGCAAGACATCGTCGTTTGGACTAGCCTGTCCGCTCCAGGCGTCTCTTCGACCTCGACCTTTCCTCAATGATACCTAGTCTCGCACACTCGATCGGATGACGCCTAGTCTGCCAACAAGATTCGAGGTGCAACGCCAGCTTGTCTCGGAGATGGAGATGCCTGTTCACCGAAATGGCGCATCCGTTTGACCATATCTTTGGTCACTTTACGGCCAAACTCACCACCTTCACCATGGGGATGGATTTCACTCATGAATGAGGGTACCACGGTCGAATCCTAAGACCCATGGTTATCTCTCATGGCTGGCTCCATGGTAGAATTCTTCGCGCCATGGTTAAGCACCACGGTCAATCCTTCCTCTCTCGTCTTTTCTAATCGGACCCCGTTCCCCTATGTCTGCATCAGAAGAAGCGCGTACTTCGCTGGCTGCACACGGGTAATGAAAGACATGATACAGGTACGGTTGCCCTAGTCGAAGCTTTGTGGAGACTTGTACAGGTATTGCAACTTGCAGAAATTGACGACCCGTGTAAGAGTCACTGCGAACCAGACTCTCACGGTCTCTTGAAAAATGCGAGCGGTTTTGTTACTTCCTGTGGGACAACGACACTCGTACTGTTCCCATTGTTCTCTAGCGGAACGATGGGCGCCTGACTGAGCTTGGAAGCTCCCGGTGAATCTGCCTCGACGACGACTGGGCCCGGTGCGGCCTTGAAGTACGGATAGATTGTACTAGGCGGAAGTCGCAGTTGTTTTGAAGTTCCGCGAAGTGTTAGCCCGACCCGTTTGTAGTCTTGGATTCCAGCGATCTGCCATTTGGAGAGAGCTTAGTCGCTTTTTGGGCTAGGACACTAGCGTCTAGGCGCCTAGCCGCTTCTTCTATCTCGGCCGCACGTTCGTCGGGGTTCACATCTGTTCGGCTGTTCGGTTTGGTTTCTTGTTTGGCCACTAGTTCTTCTACTCCCGTTTTTTCTGATCGGGCCCTCGTTCCCCCTGGTCCGTCTCAGTAGGTGTAACGCGTGTTTTGCTACTGCGTAAGTCGGGATTCTCCCGTCCACTGGCTTCACGAACCTTTTCCGACGAGTGTCGTAGAACACGTTTTTCCTCCCGTTTGTAGTCAGCGAATCTTGTCTTTCTACTTGTTCCTCAGTTTACGAGGCTTTTCCAACTGTTCCTCAGGTAAGATCACTAGACAGATCACTAGACGCAGATTCGCTCTCATTGAAGCGCTTCATCGAATTTGCTTCTGCTTCAAGTTTCTGCTTCTCTTCAGTGCATGTCAATTCCGCGTTTTCTCTCGTTTTTTTTTCTGGTCCGACCCCCGTTCCCCTTCATCTGTGCCGCCTATACCTGTATGTGTCATCCATGCCTGTACGTGTCACGATTAGCCGATTCCGACAAATAACCCGAGTTATGCAGCGCTGCTGCATCAATGAATGTCTCGGCTCTCTGTCGAGCTGTCTAAACCTGTGTTTGCTCGCAGGAGCTGGGAAGGGGGTGCTGATTAGACTCCTTTTTGGACTTTCGACCAGAGGATGATTCAGGGCTCTACTGTTCTTCTAATGCTACGAAAAATCTGGTCCCACGCTCGAACTACCACGGTTCCACTCAGACCCTCCAGATCCGTGCTGGCCTTAGATGGAACAGGCACCGCCCTAGGCGCAAATTTACTCTCATTCAGGCGCCTGACACTGCTCGGGTCTGCTTGAGTGCGGTGCCTGACAATTTTGCCTGAATTTTCAGCTCTTCTGCCTGAAGTCCTGCATCGAATAATGGAAGAGGACGGGTTTACGCCCGGCTAAACGTCAAGGATCCGTACTTGCTAATACTGTAAAGCGCGTCCCCAATTCTCTTACCTGTACGAGTTATTGGCTCTTTGGCGGAACTCAGGACAAAAGCGCACGGAATGCACAGAAATCTGCGAAAAAATTCGCCAAAATGGCCTGCGAACATGGAACGTTCACGTGAACGCTCGAATGAATTGAAAAATTCACGGCCACGGATCCCCAATGGCCTAGAGTATGACCTGCGAATCCTAGAAACCGGTTGGTAGAAAAAATCTAGTCGAGGATCAGATTCCTACAATCTGTTTTCCTTGTGACAAGTTCAAACTGGGGATTGAACTTGACGGAGATTGGCTCGCTCGCGGCGCTTAGCTCAGTCCTAAATATCCAAGTTTTCAAGGCGAAGCGGTCGATAGAGTGCCAGCCAACAGCAGCTTTCCAGGGCAACGAGATCTTCAGGTTCCGTATTGGAGACGTAAGAGGGTCTCTCCACGGCGACTATCCTTAGAGGAAATCGACACGATACGCACTCTCAAACGCAACGGTTTCTCGGACCGCGAGATAAGCAGAGGTGTGAAACGGTCTCTGGGAGTCGTAGGAAAGTACACAAGGGGGATGAAACCTGACCCGTTTGTCGTGGCTCAGCGGCCTATTTTGCCAACACAACATGTCGACAAGACAACCGCCTCTGTTCCAGAGGGAGCCCAATCCCGTGACTGGGGATCTGGGCAGCAACCGTCCTCGTCCTCGGAAGTCGAGATTACAGTGGCACTCCTGAACAAGGTTAGGAAGCTGGAGGCCGATTACCAGTTCTCCTAGGCACCTGAGGGCGAATGATATTGGGAAACCTGAAGAAGATCAAGGAGATAAACGCCACCTTGATACGCTCGGCCCTAAACTCGGTATTCCTGAGAGCCAATCGGATAAGGATTGGAGAAGAGGTTTCCAGAAAGAAGTCGAGACGGCGCTCCAACATTTCCGTCAGGGGACACACCGTTCAATAGACAGTTTGGAACAGTGTGTAGCTTGCAAGCACGCGCTTACTCCTCCCCCGCCACTGGGTTGACCTCTGCTCGGATTAGTTAGCAGCTTGTTCTCAGACCTCCGAAAGAGGTTTCGCCCCTCGCAACTCATCAGAAGAGTTTGACTCCGTTTTGGCAAGAAGCTCCGACCGTGTCAACCTTGGATGGCCTCTACGAATGGTCCCGCCCACCCCCGCTTTGAGGACCAGAAACCTGATTGAATCCGCGAATCCACTTATTGCTGAACGTAAATTGTGGAAACTAGCTTCAGCTAAGCCAGGTTCAAATTTCTACCAAACGTCGAAGAAAACGGGCAAAAGGCGCAATGGTTCTCGACAGTAATCTATAGAGCAGTAGGCGTTAATCAAGCACTGCGAGTATCGCTTGGGTCGGCCGGACTTCGACACGGCTCGGCGGCGAGTGGGAGTCCGATTCACAGTTCAGTCCCCTTCTGAGGATGCGAATGATCGCAGCCAGCAGCCTATTCGCGAGCCGGCATATTTCGGCATGCTAGGGTCAGCTCGCCTCTTGATTCTGGATTTTTTCGAGCAAACGATCGCCTTTTATCACTCAGATTTGAAATCGTTCGTCCCGCGTCGATTGTTGAAAGTGAGGTTTGAACGCTGGAGCCTAGGAGATACGAAGTTGCCGACATGGCCGGTGGCGGGACAACTCCGCTAGTAAGCCACATGTGGCAGGAGTTCCACAAGAACGCGCCTACTACAATCTACTCAGGTCCTACGAACGACGACAAGAAAGTAGTCCAAAATCCAGACGCGTCGGGCAATCTTCAACCGAAACAACATCTTCACATCTGTTTCCACGAAAAGGGGATTGCAACTATTGAGACTAACGTCGGAAGGGCCACATTCTATGCGAAATGGGTAATCATAGATTCAAACGGCAACGCCATTCGCGAGCATCCACAATTCTCACAGACCAACTACGATGCGAACGCAAGCGTAGCCCGCGTAAACTCAGGGCGTAAGGGCTGGCTCTGGGATGGACGAAGCAACGCCAAGATCTTTGTTCCTGAGGGTAGTTACCGAAGCCAAATCACTCTGAAGAATGCCGCCGGCGATGAATTAGACCCGTCAGACGCCGAGATAAGACTCGAGGGCAATCCCTATCCTATATTCATTACCGGTCAGCCGAAGACTGACACGGAACTTGTGGCCGAATTCAACCGCCCGCCATTCAACGGTCGATTTCTAACAACCGGAGGAGAGCGCACATCTCGTGACTGTTTCTTGCTCGTTCACCGAAACCAGGAAACAGATGATGGACACGTAGTATTCCTGAGTCAGGGTACGATCGAGGCAGATGTGAGTGGAGAGTCTCCCTGCTTCGGAGCGATAGCCACTCCGCACGACCGAGAACTCAAAGGATGGATCAGAGATTTCAACGACAAACCTGACCGCATTCAAATACAGGATGTGGGACGAACAACAGATGACCATATTCAACTTACGCAAACGCCTGGAATTCCAGCGCCCAACAACCCGTACAGCAACGAGCCTTGCGCGCCACCTGGAGGCCCATTCAAGAATGGTGTGCAGGCACATGGAGGTCCTGTCGATGCTACTAATGGGCACTGGTCAATCGGATGTACAACTGCTTCGCCCATTGTCGGGGCTACCGTTGCTGTCCCCGGCACCGTCCTGAGGGGCGTCCGAAGCTTAGACTCCAGTTTCGGCGACTGGGGTCACCACACAGGGGAGGATATCACTATGGCAGGCCCGACTTTTGTTAACAAGCAGACAAAGCGGAGCCCCAAAGAAGACGCTCTATTGGTAGACGACCATTCTACCCCTCTGCTTGGCCCGCCCGTCCAATCCACCTCTGTCTCATCAGCAAATGATGAACCCCTGCACATGCAGCCAACGATGCAGCAGGCTGTGTTTGGAGGCTTTCTGGGCAACGAGGTGCCTCGGTCTCTCAACGTTGCCGATGAACCGACAAACAAGTTGCGAATCAGAATGACTCTCAAAGGCTACGCATCTTCATCTTTGTACCATCAATATCATCATGTAGTCGCATTCGGACACTCGTCGGAAACAATTGCAAGTGGCCACCGTATCACCGTCTGGGTACCGGTAAGAATCATACGCGGATGGAACGCAAATCGACGAAACGTTCTTGTCCACGGTCACTGCCAGATCTCATGGTATGTTGAGAGACGCCTTACTGGAGGAATGCAAGGCCCATCAGAATTATTACAAGCTCTTCATCCAATCGGTACAGCCGCCGGGACCTTTGTATCGCTACCAGGGAGTTTCCTAGGAAAGGCACAGAAAGACTGGTCGCATTCAGCTCTAACAAGTGGAATCTACGTTAGTGTGTTCCGGTACAAAGTTGAACTCCTCCCCTTTACGTCTGGAAAGGATCAATGGGAGCCTGAGCAGGCTGCCCCAGATAGATTCTCACACCAGCAAGCATCAATATCTCGAGAATCCATCATAACAGAAGGGGCACAGCAATTTGTCGAAGGAAACAATGAATTGGTCATAGTAGAAGTCAGCTAGCTCGACAAGCTCGTCCCTCCTCTCGACTACGTAGGTAGATGATTCGCTTCGAGGAGAGAGCTCATCGATTAGTCCTCGGTCCGACCTTGTTAAGTCTTAAGAATCGCGGTCACGATAGTTGTCGCTACGGGCGGCTTGGGCATACGGAGCAGGTGGCTTACTCTTGGCTGGAGGGGGCCCTTTTCTGGCCCGATGGAAAGCAGACGACTGCGTTCAACCGTGAAACAGAACTCCGTCTATTCGATATCGATTCTCTGGACGTTTCGGATGGTCAGTTGATTAACTGGAGCGACATCGAGCCTAAGAACAGCCTGTCTTCCGCCACGAGTGATGAGAAGACTGGTTATTTTTGGTTCGCTGACCCTGAAGGCA
>Ga0209237_1002472_pt1 | contig 11105 bp, 7 predicted proteins | sample GraSoi013_1_40cm_2_FD_185820 | JGI IMG/M metagenome (GOLD analysis project Ga0209237, IMG submission 185820) | Grasslands soil microbial communities from the Angelo Coastal Reserve, California, USA - Sample 10_02_2013_1_40cm (SPAdes) (version 2) | ecosystem: Environmental > Terrestrial > Soil >...
TGGAATCGGCGGACTACACCGACGGACGCACGCCACTCCCGGCCCGGAGTGGAGGGGCGCTCCAACTGGCGACGCCGGAGGCGATCCGCAAAGCGTTCGCGGAACAATGGAACGTCCTCTCCCATTCTCTCGGGCTGGGCGTCGATTCGGACAAGGCGTTCCAGGGCGTGCGGGATCTCGTCATGTACGACATCCCCGATGGCACGCGGTCCACCCTCTCCGTCCCCGTGACCGGAGACGTCGACGCGGACGCGGGCCTGTACTGCCTCGCCCTCGTCCACACGCTCGCGAGCCTCGGCGCGCGGACGAACGTGATCATGACGCACACCGTGTACAACCGCGACCGCGGTCCCGAGGAGACGAGACGGTTCCTCGACATTCTCCTGAAGGGCATCGATCCGTTCCGCGAGTACGCGCGCCGTCATGGGCTGGCGATCCATCTGGAGGGAATCCGGGAAGGCTACGAGCTCGAGCAGGAGTTCAATCGCGCGTTCCCCATGCCGTCCCATCCGAAGTTCGACGCGCATTTCCTGATGGACTACGAGGAAGAGTGGTTCCTTTCTCCGGAGGGCCGCGCCCTTCTCGAGGCACTGCCGCCGATCGACGTCGTCGTGCGGCACACGAAGCTCGGCATCTCCGGCGGGTGGATTCCGACTCGGATGCGCAAGGCCGCGTACGTGTATTCGCAGAACGGCACCGTGCACAGCAATTGGAATTTCAACGAGTACGCCGCGATGGTCGCGGTCACGTATCTCGCAAAGCTCCTCCATGAGGGCGAGGCGCTCTCGAAGACCTACGCGTCCATCGACGAGATCAAGGCGCGGTACCGCGACCGGGAGATCCGTCTTCGACAGAAGATTGTGCGCCTCTCGCCGAAACCGCGAAAGCTCTTCGTCGTCGGCTCGCCTGTCGGGCTGATTCAAGTGTACGCCTAGACGAGAGGGGACTCGACGAAAAATCCGGTGAGGAGCTGCTCGGTTCCGTGCGCCTCGCTCGGAACCCCTTTCCACTTCTGGAGCACCTGGCGGTTCTGCGCCTCGAAGGTGATGAGGACATCCCGCATTTGGCGTCGTAGCTGATCCGTCTCCTCGCCCTCGAGGACGACGGTCAGGTACGTCAGGCGGGCCTTTTCGATGACCAACGTGTAGGTCCCGTGGACGATCGAGCTGAGCGACTTCCCACGGAGGATCGGGAACGAGGTCCGCATGAAATTCTGAATTACATCGAGGGTTGCGCCGAAGAGATCCTGGTCGATTGTCGTCTCCCCCGGCTTCGTCTTCGCGCCGATCAGGGTCCCATCATGGAACGTCAGGAACACCGCCTTGATTGAATAGCGGCGCGCCTGGAACATCCGGATCGCCTCAGAGATCCGCTCCCGGCCAATAGGATAAAGCGTATAGTATGCGCTCGCCGCGACGAAGATGAGCAGGGTCGAGAGCGGCGGGGGGAAGCTCTGGTTGCCGGTCAGACCGAGTATCCCGTTCGTCGACAAACCGAGGATGAGGACCAGCGTGAACGTCACCATGAGCCCGGCCGCTCGCCGGGCGAGGGTTTCACTGCTCTTCCGTACAATCTGGTAGAGGCGGTACAGGTTCCGGATCCCGACGACCGTGTAGGTGAGGACGTACACGAGGTAGATTCCCAGAATCCGGAAGTCGAAGACCGGCACGAACAGCGGGGCGTCGCTCGTGGGCGGATTCATCATCGTGATTCCGAATCGGAACACGAGGAGCAGCATCGCGATCGAAACGACCATGAGCGCCCAGTACGACCGTCGCATGCGGTCGACGTACACAAGCGTGAAGAGGAGGAAGAAATTCACCGCGAGCGTCAAGCCTGTCAGGCTCACGAGCGCCGAGAGACTCGCGTACCACCCCGATATGGAGTGGAACAGTAGCCAATCGCCAATCGCATAGAGGCCCGCGAAAAAGCAGCAGAACAGAAAGAACGCTTCTGTCCAGGTGTGCCACCGGTCTCGGTAGATTTGTAGCGCAGCGAGGATGAACCACGCTGCGGCCGAGACGAGGGGTGCTTCAATGAGGACTTCGAAGAACCAACTGACCATCGGTGTGTCCGGAACCGCGTTCCGTTCCGGCACGTATAAGGGAAGTCAAATAAATACCGCTCTCGATATCTGGTTTGGTCGGGTGGCGGGAGAGGACATTGAGGTCGATCCGGTGACGACCCGGCCTTTCGTGTTCTTCGATCTTGGCGGGACCCTCGTTGACCTCCGCGGGATCGTGACTTCGATGGCAAATTCGCTTCAGGTGGCCCACGTACGCGGACCTGTCCCCCTCGCGTTGCTCTGGGCCACGAAGACCGCCGAGCGCCTGCCCTCTGCAGTCGGCCCAAACTTCCGCCCGGAACGGGAGATTGCGACGGACGTCCTCGCCGAACTCCTTCGCGAACGCGCCCGGGCAAATGCCCTCGAGGAATCAACTCGCCTCGTCCGAGAGGCCTGGGACGGATACGTGCGACGGTGCGCGCTCCAGGAGGACGTCTCGGTAGCTTGGCTCCAGAGCCTCCGGTCCAACGTCGCAGGTCTCGGGATCGTCACGGATGGCGATACCGAGGCGGTCACTGGGGTCCTCGCGCACACGAAGCTCGAAGCGCTTTTCGACTCCGTTACGATTTCAGAAGAGGTACGATCGTACAAGCCGGACGCACGGATGTATCGCGCGGCGATGGGGGCGCTCGGCTCGAAACCGGCAGAGAGCTTGTTCGTGTCCGATTCGACGTTGGATCTCCAGGGGGCGATCGAGGTTGGGATGGGCGCGGCATGGATTCCGCGGCCCTCGCTAGGGGGGGCGGCGAAACCGCCGCTCGGGTCTCTTGCGCTCACCCGCATTGATGACATCGAGCGGATTGTAAAACGCTACGCAACGTCGGGACGGTTCTCGCTACGCTAGTGCAACCGACCCTTTCTTCGTCTGCTTGAGCTGCAGCCTGTACATCTCGAGCAGCTCCTTCGTCGTCGTCGCATCTTCCGGTCCTTTGTCATCGCGCCAACGTCCCGTGAACCGCGGGAACCGGATCGCGAGGCCAGCCCCGGGGCGGACCGCTCCCCAGGCAGCCGTGTGAATCGGGCTCACCGTGAGTTCGGCACCCCGAACCTCGAGGACGGTGGTCGGCTCGAACCAGATGTCGGCCTCGAGCCTCGAGTCGACTCGAACGGGTTTGCGGTCCCGACGCGCGGCCTTGAGTCTGTCCGGCAACGCGAGCAACGTCTCATCGTCGAAGCCCGTCCCAAGCTTGCACGTCGTCCGGAACAGATCCTCCTCCTCGTCGTATGCGGCCACGAGGAGCGCTCCGTAGGAGCCCGCGCGTTTCCCCCGGCCCGCGAACGCGCCGACGATCACGAGGTCGATCGTATCGCTCAGCGCCGCGCTGTACTCCTTCTTGAACTTGATCCACTGATACCCTCGCGCGCCCGCGTCGTACGTCGAGTCCAGCGCCTTCGCCATGAGGCCTTCGCATCCCGCTTGAAGGGCCTCGTCGAAGAATGACTCGGCCTGTTTCACGTCGTCTGTCACGCGGACGGTCGAGTGGCGAATCCCTTCCGTCGGTTTGAGGACCGCCTCGAGCGCTTTGCGTCGCTCCGTGTAGGGCCGACCCATGAGGTCCTCCTCGCCCCGCAGGAGGCAGTCGAACGTGAACAGGGTGACCGGGAATTCCTTCGACATGCGGTCGAGATCCGTCTTCCGCCCTCGGCGTCGGCTCACCTCTTGGAAGGGAAGGAACTCGCCCGTATTCGGGTCGACCGGGACCGCCTCGCCCTCCACGATGACCGCTCGATCCCGCACCGCGCTCCGGAGGCCGTCGACGATCTCGGGGAACTGGACGGTGATGTTCTCGAGGTGGCGAGAGAACAGCTCGATCTTCTTCGGAGAGACGTGGGCCTGAACCCGCAGCCCGTCGTACTTGTACTCCAGCGCGGCCTTCCCCATCCGTTCGAAGATCGCCTCGAGCGTCTCGAGCCGTTCGGCGAGCATCGCGCGGATCGGGCGGAAGAGTTTCAGGTGGATCTCGTTGAGGCCGTCGATGCCTTTCGGGGCGAGGACCCGCGCGACCTCCCCGAGGTCGGACGACACGTTGTATGCGCGCTCGACCCGGGCTCGGTCCGCCTTCGTCGCGAAGGTGGCCGCCAGAGCGTCGACGATCGTCATGTCCGCGACCCCGAGGCGCATCTGCCCAACAACCATCCGGACCACGTACTTCGCTTCCCGGGGCGTCGCGTTGCCGAGCAACTCCGACAGCAGCCGGATCTTCCGTTCCTGACTTCCTTCCCCCGCTTCCCGCGCAATCGCGTCGAGATGCTGATACACCGTCGAGACCGTCAGCGGACTCGACTCCAACGGCTTCTGTCGTCGCGCGCCGATTGCCTCCTGCGCGACGAGCCCCAGGTCTCCCTTTTCTTTCCACAGGCGCATGACGCGCGCGTCCTCGAGGCCGGTCGCATGGGCGAGGACCCGCATCACCATCTTCTCCGCGAGCCCGAGCTCGATCCCTTCGTAATCAGGGTGGATCCGACCTTGCGTCAGGTACACCACCTTATCGAGGTCTTCTTTCGGAGTGTCCCGCAACAGGCCGACGAGGAGCTCAGTCATCTCAAGACGCTTCGTCGTCGCCTCGATCTTCTCATATGCGTCGACGACGCGCGCGAACTGCATCATCCGGGCGGAAGCCGCGGACGCATCTTAAGGGTTCCCGGGACGCGCGCGAACCTCCGCCGGCACGTTGTTATCCGACGGCGCCGATGACCGACCGTGGCGTTGCAGGCGTTCGTGACCGGTGGTGCGGGCTTCATCGGAAGCCACCTCGTGCGACGTCTCCTCGACGACGGATGGCACGTGACGGCACTCGTCCTCGATTCGGAGCAAAGTCGACTTCCGAAGCACGCAAACCTGGACGCGGTCGTGGGTGACGTCACGGAACCTTCGACTCTCCGGGGTCAGATGGACGAGGCCGACTCGGTGTTCCATCTCGCGGCCCTCGTGGACTCCTGGGTTCGGGATCCCCGCGACTACGTTCGCGTGAACGTCGAGGGGACCGGCCACATGATTGACGAGGCGTTGCGGGCCGCCGTACCGCGGTTCCTCTTCACGAGCAGCATGTCCGGGATCGGGGTGACGCCCGGCGTCGTCATGCGGGAGGACAGCCCGGCCGGGAAGTCGTTTGGGCCCTACGAACGGTCGAAGGCGGACGCGGAGCGGCTCGTGTCCCGGGCGGTGCGAGAACGGGGGTTGCCCGCGATCACGCTCATCCCGAGCATCGTCATCGGACCGGGCGACACCCGCAACACTGGGAAGTTCCTGCTTTCGTATGTGAAGGGCGAATTCCCGGGCACTTTTGCGGAGGATTCCGTCCTCCCTGTCGTCGATGCGGACGATGTCGCCCGTGCGCACGCGCTCGCGTATCAACGGGGCCGCGTTGGGGAACGGTACATCATCTCTGGTGAGAACGTACCATGGGGCGAGCTGCTGCGGATGGCGAGCATCGCCTCGGGGACGCCGATGCCATCGCGGCACATCGGCGGGCGGGCCATCCGGTTCGCGGCCCGGACGGGGGAACTCTTCTCGCGAGTCACTCGGTCCCCGCCCCGCCTCCCGTCGTGGCTCGCCGACTTCCTCTTAACCGGCGCGTCGATGGAGAACGGGAAATCGGTCCGCGAGCTCGGGATGACGTATCGCCCGATTCGCGAGTCGATCCGCGACTCGATCGGATGGTTCCGCGACGAAGGCTTGTTCGAGGGACCCGAGGCCCCCGCCGCTCGACAACTCGAAGTCAGGGCGCCTGTTGAAAACCCGCCCGTCGGATTGGAGATGACAATCGAACCACAAACCCCGGAGACCGCGACCTCAGGAGCCGCGCAAGTCCGACGTCCGAAGCCGCCCGAGGGCCCGGCCTAGCGGACCCTTTTCACGACCGCGTCGACGATCGCGAAGCTCTCTCCGAGGTACGCGTTCGCATCCATCGCCGACTCGATCTCCTTCTTCGACAGGAGTTTCGTCACCTTCGGCTCGGCGAGGAGCGCGTCCCGCAAGTGGATCTTCTTCGCCCGTGCCTTCTGCGCAGCCTCGCGCACGAGCTTGTGCGCCTCCTGACGTCCGATTCCCTTCGAGACAAGGGCGATCATCACCGCCTCGGCCATGACCTGGCCCTTCGTCGCCTCGAGGTTCTCCTTCATCCGGTCCGGATAGATGCGCAACGTACGGAAGATCTCCGCGGTCCGCGCGAGCATCTCGTCGATCAGGACGCACGCATGGGGGAGGATGATCCGCTCCGCCGCGCTGTTCGTCAGGTCGCGCTCGTGCCAGAGGGGGACGTTCTCCAAGGCGGGCGTCACGAGCGACCGGACGATCCGGGAGAGCGAGCAGACATTTTCCGAGGCGACCGGGTTCTCCTTCTGAGCCATCGTGGAGCTCCCGACCTGTCGCTTCGTCTCGAAGGCCTCGGCGACCTCCCCGATCTCCGTGCGCTGGAGGTTCCGGACTTCGGTGCAGAACTTCTCGAGCGACGCCGCGATGTTCGCCAGGAGCGCGATGAACTCCGCATACCGATCGCGGCCAACGACCTGCGTCGCCGCTTCTTCCACACCGAGGCCGAGGTCCCGCATGACCGCGGGCTGGATGTCGAGGGCATATGGCCCGAACGCCGCCCCGGTCCCGACGGCCCCGGACATCTTGCCGACGACGATCCGGGGGGATGCCTCCAGCAACCGGTCGCTGTGGCGCGCGACCTCCGAGGCGAAGACCGCCATCTTGAGTCCGAACGTGATCGGGACCGCGGCTTGCCCGTGCGTCCGGCCGAGCATCACGGTCCGCTTGTGTTTCGACGCCAGGCCCGCGAACACGGTCGTGAGTTCGCCCAGGTCCTCGCCCACGATGTGGATTGCATCCCGGAGCTGGAGCGCTGTCGCGGTGTCGAGGATGTCGTTGCTCGTCGCGCCGAGGTGGACGTATTTTCCCGCCTCGCCGTCGCACGCCTCGGTCAGGGCGAGGACGACCGCCATCAGGTCGTGACGCGTCTCCTCCTCGATCTCCTGGACGCGCTTGACCGTCACCTGTTTCGTCGTGGCCTTCTTCGTGATCTCGGCCGCGGCAGGCTCGGGGATCAACCCGACCTTCGCCTCCGCGCGGGCGAGCGCCGCCTCGACCTCGAGCAGGCGCTGGAGCCGCGACTCTTCCTCGAAGATCCCCTTCATCTTCGGCCGGCCATAGCGGAAGTCGATGGGGCACAGGAGCGACATGGCCACCGACGACCGCAAAGCCCCGAGGTATTATGGAGCTTTCTCCCGCGGGCCTGGGCCTAGGGAAGAGACGGGGTTTTCGGGAGGACCACCGTGAAGGTCGATCCTTGGCCGGGGAGCGACGCCACCTCGATCGTGCCTCCATGGGCGCCGACGACGCTCTTCGCAAAGGCAAGGCCCAGCCCGGTCCCGTGCTCTTTCGGCTTCGTCGCGAAGAATAGTTGGAAGGGTTTCTCGATGATGTCCGGCGACATCCCCCGACCCGTGTCGTGGACGATCACGGCGCCGTCTCCCCGCGGTCCTCGAGCCCCACGGTGACGGCCCCGGACGATGGGCCTGAAGGGCGTTCTTCGTCAGGTTCCCTTTTCCTCCCCGGGTTGGGAATCGGAGGATTCGGCGAACACGCTGCGCTGGACGAGAAAAAGGAAAGTGGGCGGCGGGCGACCCCAGTCGCCTCCCACCCCGTTACTTCTTTCGCCCCATCATGGCCGCGATGGCCCCGATCACCACGAGGGCGAGGACCGCCACGATGATTGTCGTGGTATCCAGGCCCGCGGTCACCCGGGGCTCGACCGTCCCGACGCGCTGCTCGGCGATCACGGTCGTGCTCCCGGTGCCGTCCGAATGACCGGTCGCCGTGGCCGTCGCGACGACGCGGAACTGCGTCCGCGGGCCGACGTCCGCGGTGAACGTCGTCGTGAATTTGCCTTGGGCATCCGTCGCGCCCGTGGCCGAGGCGACTTTCCCTCCCAGTCCGATGACCTCGAGGCTGACCGTGGCTCCAGAGACGGCCGATCCACCGGACGTCACTGTGACCGTGATCGTGGCTGAACTGCCCGGGGCGATTGTGACCGCGGACGAGGCCACGGCCACCGCGAGGGCGCGTACGTCCGGGGCGACCGTCATCCACGCCGAGGCCGTGGCGCCCGCGTAGCCAAGCTTCGATGCCTGGATCGTCACCTGGACATCTGTTGGGCCTTCTGCACTAGGTCCCGTGATGGGCGTGCTGAGCGTGCCCGTTGCATCCGTCGTCCCGCTTGCAACTTGGCTACCGCCGATCCAGAACGACACGGACGCGCCGGAAACGGGGACGCCTTCTGCGTCCGTCACTTTCGCGATGGCGGTCGTCGTCGCACCGGTCTTAACCGACGTCGGCACGAGGGTCAGGGTGGCCGCGAGGGATCCCGCCGACGTGACGTGCACCTTCTGATATGTCCAGAAGTTGTTCACGCCGCCGGGCATGTTCACCCAGCCGGCGAAGGATCCGCGGACCGTCGCCTCGATGGCGTTGAAGTGAATGAGCGGGACGAAATACCCGCCGGTCATCACCTGGTCTTGGACCGACATCACCGCGGACTGTCGAGTCGCGGTCGCCAACGCAACGTTCGCGCTCTGGAGCGAGGTGTCGAGCGCCGAATCCACCACGTGCACGTAGTTCTTCGTTCCCGTGCTGCCGAAATAGTCCGACAAGAAGCCTGGGTCCAATTCGGTGGGGAGGCTGGCGATGAACACGTCGAAGTTGCCGGAGGCGAGCCGCGCCGGAAGCGATGCGCTCGGAACGGACTCGAGGCTCACCGCGAGGCCCAACCGGCTGAAGACGTCCACGGTCGATGCCTGGATCGTGAAGATCCGCGAGCTCTCGGCCACGGGAATCCCTACCGCCACGAGCGACAAGGGCGAACCATCGGGCTTCTCGCGAATGCCGTCCCCGTTGCGGTCGAGATAGCCGGCCGAGTCGAGCCGCTGATTCTCGTCCGTCAACAGGTAGGTCGGAGCCGGATATTCCGTGGTCACGACCTGGTAGATCGGCAGGTTCGGGTTGAACCACGGGACCGCCTCGTTGATCACCGGGCTCCGGGACACGATCGTGTTCGCGTGGGCTTGCCGCGCGAGGAGCGGGCTCAAGGTGTCCGCCAGAGCGAGTCGGAATTCCGAATCACTCGTCGTCCGTCCGCTCCTCAGGTTGAAGCCGACCACGAGTTGCGTGAGTCCCGGGTTGTTGACGATGGTCGCGTCGAAGAGTAACGACCTGTTCGTCCCACCGACGTTGTAGATGGTCCCGGGATCGTCGACGCTGAGACCCCATCCGATGAAGTCCAGATTGCCACTCAGGAGCGCCAGCGCTGCGGCCGAGGTGTCTGCATACACGGAGAACGTGACCGTGTCCAAGTACGGGGGCCAGAAGTGGGCCGCATTCGCGGCGAGGGTCCACGACGTTGACGAAGAGGTGACCAGTTCCCACGGTCCGCCCCCGACCGGATTGGTCACGGTACCCGACTTGACGATCGGGAGGAGAAGCCCTTGGCCGAACATGAGCCCGCCTGCGGATGCCGAGGACAGCGTGACCGTACTTCCCGACCCTGAAACAACTAGGTCGGACGGCGCTTTGCCTACCGATTTGTATTGGTTGTAGGAATAGATCACATCCGCAGCCGTCTCCGCCGAGCCATCGTGAAACGCCAGGTCGGATCGCAAGGTGACGGTCAGGGTCGAGCCGGACACGCTCCACGACGCCGCGGCCCATGGAGCCGGAAGCAGGGTGAACGGGTCGATCCGCGCGAGGCTGTCGTAGACGAGCGGAATCACCTTCCAGCTGTCTGCATCGGTGGCGGTGAAGGGGTTCAGGTTCAGCGCGTTGCGCACCGACACTCGAAGGTTCCCGCCGTATAGACCGGACAGGTCTCCGTGGGTGGCCGCCGCCGGACGCGCTGTCGACAGGAGCAAGAGCAGCACGAGCCCGAGGAGGGCCGCGACGAGAATCTTGCGCATCACAGCTCACCTCCTGGGGGTGGCAGCTCTTCCTCTTCCGCTGCCGACACTTTCGACATCTCCTCCAGCTTCGGCTCGCCCCCGCCACCGCCGCCACGTCCTCGGCGGGCTTGGCCAATCGCAAGCCCAGCGAGGAGGGCGATGACGGTCAGCACGGGCAAGAGAACGAGGCCCACGGATGCCGTCGTCACGCCTTGCGGCACATAGGAGACGGCGGTCGACGCGGTCGCGCGGTTACCTGCAGCGTCGGTCGCCTCCACGAAGATCACATTCGAACCGAAGCTCAATGCGACGCTCGCCGAATACCGGCCGTTCGTCACGGTGACCGGCTGTCCGTTCACGGTCACGAAGGTGATCGTACTCTCGACGGTCCCGCTGACCGTGACTGTTGCCGAACTGACTTCCGTCGGCAAGGCGTCGATCGTCACGGCCGGCGGCGTCGAGTCGCGCGTTACCGTCAGGCTGCCCGACCCCTGGTTTCCCGCCGCGTCGACGGCCACGAGGTTAATCGTGTTCGCGCCCTCCACGAGCGCGACGGGCATCTCGAACGACCCGTCCGCGCGGACGGTCGCGGGGATTCCCGCCACGGTCAGGGAAGCGGCCTCACTCACGACGCCCGAGATGACGGTCAGATCCTTGTTCGTGAGGACGCCCGCGGAGCTCCTCAGGACCGAGATCGACGGAGCCGCGGAGTCGCGGATGACCGTGATCGATGTTCGGGCCGTATTCCCGTTCGCATCCACCGCGGTCACATCAATCACATTGGCCCCGTCGGCCAACGCCACGATCGCGCTGAACGCGCCGGTGTCATCGACGCTCACGCTCGAGCTCGCGACCGTCACGGTCGCGCTTCGTTCCGTTCGACCTTGCACGGTGACGCTCGACGAGCTCGTTGCGAAGCCGGGTGCAGGTGCGAGGATGTCGAGCACTGGCCCGGACGTATCGACGGTGAAGGACCAGGAGGTCGTCGCGATGTTCCCCGCGAAATCGCCCGCCTGAACGAGGACCGTGTGACCGCCTTCGCTCAGGGGAGCCGTGGGCACAAAGAGGACCGTGCCGATGTTGTACCCGTCGTTCGCCGTGCCGG
>Ga0209237_1002474_pt1 | contig 11102 bp, 8 predicted proteins | sample GraSoi013_1_40cm_2_FD_185820 | JGI IMG/M metagenome (GOLD analysis project Ga0209237, IMG submission 185820) | Grasslands soil microbial communities from the Angelo Coastal Reserve, California, USA - Sample 10_02_2013_1_40cm (SPAdes) (version 2) | ecosystem: Environmental > Terrestrial > Soil >...
CCGCCTGCGCTTCGCCTTCTTGCAAAGCCAGAACGAACGCGCGAGCGGGATCTCCGCACCGCAGTTCGGCGACTCGCAGCGGACGGTTCGTGCCCAGAGGTAGGCGATGGGCGTCGCGCCGTCCGGGTCCTTCGGGTAGAGGTCGGCAAGCGCCGTCTCTGCCTGGCCCTTGATCTCCGCCCCGACGCGGCGCAGCTCCTCGGCGAGCTTCGGCCCTTGGCGCGGGATGTCCTCGAGCATCACCTTGAGGATCAGGCAGGCGACAGGGTTCAAGTCGCTCGCGAACGCCTCGCACCCGAGCCGCAGGGCCTCAAGCGGGATCGACCCGCCCCCCGCGAACGGGTCCACGACCAGCGGCGGCTCCTCACCGTGCGCTGCTTTCACGAGGGCGCGGCTCACCTCAAGGTAGTTGCGGTTCGCAGCCAGATCCCAGTTCGCGAAGTCGCCGATGAACTTGAGTAGCGACTTGCGCAGATCCTCGTCCGCAGGTCCAACAATACCCTGGACCTGTGGCAGCAGCTCGCGCGCCTTCTGAACTCCGTGGGGCACAACCTATCGCACGGGTCCGGCCAGAGCAGCCCGAGCAGCACCGCCCGGCTCGACGCCAACGGCCGGCGCGCCCACCACAGGTGCAGCGAGCTCGGATGCCCGTGCCGGATCGACTTCTCCCGCGCCGCGTGCCGCGACACCTCGGCGATCGGGAAATCCACCTCGGCTAGGCGTTTGCAGTCCTTGGGGATCACGCGTTCTTGGGTTCCTTCCAGAGGCGGACGATGAAACGATCATCGTCTTCGACGAGGTCCGGCTCGGTGCCGTTGTGCGCCCGCATCCCCTGGACGATCTTGCGAGGAACACCGAGGCCCGTGGCCTCGATGTAGCGGTAGTCCCGGAGCACTTCCTTGATGAGTTCGTTGCGCGACGCCCGGTAGCCGGCGCGCATCTTGTCGACCGTGACCGTGTTCGGCAGACGGCCCGGGGAGATCACCTCCAGGCGGTCAGAGTAGAGGGACAGCTCGATGTCGGTGACGGTGATCGTGTAGTCACGATGGGCGATAGCGTTCACCACGGCCTCGCGGATCGCCTCCGATGGATAGTCCCACCGCTCCTGGCGTCGGCCGCCGTCGTCGATCGATGCCGCCATGGCTGTGTTCCGCCGGACGAAGTCGAGCGTCTGCTCAATGACCCCGGTTTCGACGATGTCGCCCGCTTCGGAGAAGAGGGCTACCGCCGGGCCACGAATCACGGCCCTCTCTTTTGCCTCGTAGTCCTTCGCCATCCCCGGGTAGGCCACCGCGGTGATGCCCGACTGAGGCAGGTATCGGTTCGGGCGCATCCCAAAGAGGAGAAGGCCCCCGGCGCTCGGAATCCCGCGGCCCCGGTCCTCCTCCATGAGTTCGGTATTGATCAGGAGACGCTGCCAGCCATCCTCGTCGGCGTCGTCAGGGCATTCCTGCCGACGAATGTCGCGGAAGTAGTTGACCAGCCGCCGCCGGTCGAGGTCCGCGAGCGCCGCGCCGGGTACGGGCTTGCGGTCGTATTGCAAACGCCCCGATTGCTGGTAGAGACGGATCTCTTCTTCGTCGGTCGCGTCGCGCGTCGTTGTTCCGACGCGGATCTCCGTCATCCATGCCGACCCGCGTTTCGCCTTGTAGGGCTTGTCGGGCCCGTCCGCGGGGAGCGAGACGATGCCCACGATCTTGCCCGTCTCCCACTCGATAGTTTCCCAATACGGGATCGTCGCCGGGCGAAGATGGGTGCGAGCGACCTCCATCACCCATTCCTCTGCCTTCTCAGGCGGGCGCGCCAGCCCTGACACGGTACGATCCTTCTCGACTCCGAGGAGGATGTAGCCCCCCTCAAGATTGAGAAGCGCCGACATCTCCTTGGCAAGCCTTTCCGGAACAGTGTCGTCTCGTTTGAACTCCACTCCGGAGTTCTCGCCGTTGTTGATCACTTCGGCTAGCTCGGTTCGATTCATCTCGCCTTCCGTCAAAACCCGTACTTGCGCCGGCGCATCTCGAAGGCTTCCTTCCCACCCTCGAGAATTTCCTCCACCAGCTCGCGCACCGGCCGGGAGTCGATCGAGCCCATGTGTTCAAGCGCGATGCGCGCATGCCCGCGTTCGGCCTCGCCCGATGCGCTCAGACCGACGATCAGTTCGGCGTCCCCGAGCACGGGGATGTTCGCGTTGTGGGTCGAGAAGATGAACTGTCGGCGCTGCTTCTCTTCGCGCATGCGTGGCACCACGCCCTCGGTGATGAAGCGGTTGTCGAGGTCATCTTCCGGTTGGTCCACGACGAGGGGCGCCTCGGACTCGAGGAGAAGGAGCAGGAGTACAGCCGTCGCCTTCTGGCCCGTCGAGAGGTCCTCGAGAGCGTGCCAGGCGGGCGGATCTCCGGCCGGTGCCGTGTTGAGCCGGATCGCGGTGGTCGGCGGTAATTCGAGCTCCTCGATGCGCATCAGCACCTCGATCTCGGCCTTGGTGAGTCGCTCGGCCTGCGCCGGGGTGATGCTGTATGCCTTGTTCAGCGCGTCCGTGCCCGTCCGGCACGCCTCGACAAATTGGGTGAGTGACAAGCCTTGGACACGAGCGAGCGACTCGATGGCCTCGGACAGCCGGCCCCCGACCTCATCACGCAGGGTTCGGAACAGCGGTTCGCGGTCGCCGGCGGCCGTAACCTCGACCTGGACCTTGTCGCGCAGCTTCTGGTTAACCTTCTTGGCGGCGCGATCGAGGCGCCGGAATTCCTCGGCCTTAAGATCCTCCCACTCGGCGAGGAGCGCTCGGCGGCGGTCGGCGTGCTCCTTCTCAACGCGGCGTACGAGATTCTGGCGCTCGCGGAGCGGCCGGAGCTCTTCGATCTGGCGCCGCAGTCGGATGAACTCCTCGCCATCGACTCGGGACTTCTGGAGGTCGCGGAGGATCCGCTCGTAAGCAGCCTGGACGTCCTTCTTGCGCGTCTCCCACTCCGCGCGCACGGCAGCGATCCCTTGGTCTGCGCGCTGCAGGGCCTGCTCCAGGTCCTTCGCCACGCGTTCCAGGTCGCGGTCGAGTTGCGCGAAGACTTCGTTGGCACGTGACAGGATCTCCTTCCCGGGCAGGTCCTCAAGCGCCTTGGGTGAGAGGAACGCGCGATCGATGGGGATGTCCCGCTTCAGGCTCTCCAGGCACTCGCGGAAGGGGGCGAGGCGCTCGGGAATCGAGGCGAGCACGCGCTCCTCGCGAACGAGCAGGCTCTGTTCACGCAGCCGCTCTTCGAGGCCCGCTTCGCGAAACCGTTGGAGCGTTTCCTCCAAGCCGGGGAGCGCGGCGAGACGTTCGTCGATCTGCCGTACCTCGGAGCGCGTGTCCAGGAGGCTGCGTCGGTTCTTCTCCATGTCGCGTCGCAGAGCGGTCTTGCGTCGCGGCAGCGACTCGTCCCGATCGACGAAACGGTCGAGCAGGCGCGTCAGCTTCTCACGGCTCTTGGTGAGCTCCGAGATCTCGTGCTGGCCGTAGACCTCGACGCGAGGAAGGACATCTTCCGGCGAGAGGTTTGAAACCTCGCCGTGCTCATCCCGCACCAGCGGTGGATTAGGGATGGTCCGCTCGATGCGGTACTCGCGAACGGCCGGCCGATGCGCACGGACAAGCAGTGAGATCTTCGTGCCGCTCTTGAGCACATACCGGACGATCCCTTCATGCGCCTTGCGCGCCTCGTCACCGATTGCATCGAGGCCGAGCGCAGAACGAATGCTTTCGACGACCGTGGATTTGCCGGTGCCGCGCCCACCGACGAGCACGTTTAGATTGGGGTTAAAGTGAACGGCGGCGCCGTCAAGAAAGCCACCTTCCCAAGCCAGCGCGACAAGCTCCGCGTGGTCCTCGGGCTCCAATCTACCGGCCTTCGGGTTGAGCCGTATGCGAGACCCCGGATCGAGAAACGCTTGGCGCAAGCCCTCGATGCTCACTTCAGACATCTTGATCCAGCAGGTGGCGGAACGGTCCTCGAGATCCTCGGGCTGCACGATGTCCTTCGCGCTGACCACGGCGACCGCCAGCTTCTCGTCCGCAGCGTGCGGGCGGCGGTAGTCGGCATTCTTGTTCTCGACGATCTGACGAACATCTTGCGGGAGGTCATCGACCGGGCCCGGGATCTGGATGGCGAGCAAGTCTTCGGCCTGCCAGGCCTGGACACGCGGCCGACCGCTGAGGACTTTGAAGAGGCCACTCTCATTCGTGACATGGGCGGCGACGGCCACGCCACCCTGCTCGCGAACGTGCCGTAGGATGTCCACGAAGTTCTTGTTGGCAAGATCGGAGGAGGGAGTCGTCTTTCTAATCCCGAACTCCCCAAGGAATCGTCCCAATCGCTCTTCGTCCGTGTCCTGGGGGTAGATGCACAGGACGTGAATGCCTTCGCTCGAAGACAATTCGAATCCAGGAAATACGTGGATCGCGCGACCGGCTGCCGCACTCCGAAATGCCGACACGCCGCTCACGTCATTGTGGTCGGTGACGGCAAGTACCGAGACACCGATCTCAGCGGCCTTAGCAACAATCTCTTGGACGTGTACGTGGCTATCCTCGCTAGGGGACTTTCCGCGAAACGTCGCGCCGTAGTGGTGGGGATTTACTTGAAGCGCGCACCGGTGAAAGACGGCGCCCGCAGGAAGCGCCTTCGCCTTGGTGATCGGATCTTTGGAACTCAATTGCGCCCTCCGTAGGGTGGCGAGTCCTCGCCCACCTGCATCGGGCGCGTCATAGCGTCCACAGTCAGGTAGTAGTGCGCGACCTTCGTCACTTCGTGCCAGTCCAGCCGGGCCGGGTCACGGACCGGTTCCTGGAGCCGGGGGGTATTGTCGCAGTTGGTCACGACGTATAGCCAGTAACAGTCGCGGCGGTCCTCGGCGACCCGACGCTCGTTGGGCGTGAGCAGGATCGTACCGGTCACCGCGCCGAGGCCCTTGACCTCGATGAGTCGCAGCTCGCCGGAGGCGAGGTCGAGGCTCGTGACGTCGTACCCGAGGTTCTTCTCGGAGACATCGTAGACTTGCCGGCCCTGCGCCCGCTCGTGCTCCATGACCACGCGCATTGCAGCGGCCTCGGTCTCGGGATTCGGCTTGAGCCGGCGCACCTCGGGCGCCTCGCGCGCCGGGTGGGGCAGGGCCAGGACGCTCGCGAGCCGCTCCACCGCCTGCAGCGTGAGCGCACGCTGGCGATCGAGGTCGATCCTACGGCGTTCGCGACGGCTCAACAGCTCGGAGTGCCGCGCTTCGGCCTGTGCAAGTCGCCCCTCAGCGCCGGCGACCTTCTGTTCCACCTCAGAAGCTGCCCGCCCAATCTCCTCGTCCGCACGCTGGAGGAGCTCGGTAAGGGAGATTTCCACATGCGCAGAAACGCGTTCAACGTCAGCCAATCGGTCCTTGCGTGTTCCTTCCAGGAAAGGCGTGAGCGCCTGTTCATGGAGCCAGGCCGTTGCCTCTGGCAGGGCCGCCACTGCAGGTAGCCCACCGGGTGCGCTCGCCGGTGCAAAGTTACCAAGCCTGCCCGGTTCCTGGAGCCGGGGCTCCGCGCCCTCGGCAACCTCCACGGCGAAGAGGCGCTCATGAATCACCTGGCCCAGCCCGTCCACGACGCGCGCCCGGTAGAAGTCGATGCGCGCCGGATGCTCGTGCTCGAGCGAGTGGAAGGTTGCGCCCTTGCCAAAGACGTCGAGCGCCTGCGCGTGGGTGTGCCGTCGGATCGCCTCGAAGAGCGGGTGCCCCGGCGTGACCCACTCCAGGCTGTTCGTCTCCGCCGCCTCGCGATCGGTCGAGCAGCGCGGATAGCGGTCTGTCAGGGCCGGGAGCTTCCAGTCAGGCTCCTTCTCGTAGCGGCGGAGGATCGGAGGGGTGCGCGCCGGCTCGAAGGCATGCGGCAGGCTCGGGATGCCTTTGAGAGTGAGAGGCACGAACTCGGCTGCCTCGCGGAGGAAGCGCGCGATGGTTTCGGGCACGACGCGCCGCTCCTGTGCCTGCGCGCGCCGCTCGATCAGCATCTCGAGGTTGAGCTTCTTGCTCGCCAGCCCTTCCAGAGCGTTCTGGCAGATGGCGCGAAACTGCCCTTCGTCCACGTTGCGAAGCAGGCGATCTTCGAGGTCGGCCTCACCGAGCCGCCCGGAGTAGTAGTCGCGCAACACGCGCTCGACGTGTGCCGCGGGCAGGACCTCGCCGACCACGTTGAAGACCGCGTCGTCGTCCAGCGCATCCCGAATCTCCTGCAGCTTCTCGAGCAGCCGCTGCAAGACGCGGCCTTCGATAGTATTGGTGGCCACGAAGTTGAAGATCAGGCAGTCCTTTCGCTGGCCGTAGCGGTGGATGCGCCCCATCCGTTGCTCGAGACGGTTGGGGTTCCAAGGGATGTCGTAGTTGAAGAGGACGTTGCAGACCTGAAGGTTGATGCCCTCGCCCGCCGCCTCGGTGGCGACCAGGACCTGGATCTCGCCTTCCCGGAACTGCTGCTCGGCATGGAGGCGTGTCCCCGGCTCGTCGCGCGCGCCCGACTTCATGCCGCCATGGATGAAGCCGACACGGAAGCCCCAAGACTTCAGCCGACTGACCAGATAGTCCAGCGTGTCCTTGAACTCGGTGAAGAGTAGCAGGCGCTGGTCGGGGCGGTCGAAGAAGCCTTCCTTTTGAAGGAGGTCCCTGAATTCCGAGAGCTTGGCCTCGACTCCGGCGTCCTCGACGGTCTGGGCTTGTGCTGCGAGGCGCCGCAGTTCCTGGATCTCCTGGCGCACAAGATCGGCACTCCCGGCCAGCGTGACCGCCTCAAGCATAGCCTCGAGGTGTTCCCGCTCGTTCTCCTCCATCTCCTCCAATTCTTCCGGGTCGGGCAGATCGGGCGGTGCCAGCCGGGCCAGGTCCTGGGCGCGCTTGAGCCCTTCGTCGAGGCGCCGGGCCCGGTTCTCGAGCGAACGCCGCATCGCGTAGGTGCTGGAGGCCAGCCGACGCTGGTAGAGCGACATCAGGAACCCGATCGCACGGGCGCGCGGGTCCTCGCCCGCGGCCGCGGCCCGAGCACTCTCACGCTTCACGAAGCGCGTCACGTCGCGGTAGAGGTCGAACTCCGCCCCGTCGATCTGGAAGTCCACCGTGTGCGGGATACGCTTGGTGAAGATTGGCTCGGCGGCCCAGGTGCCGTCCGCCCGCCGCTCCGGGAAATGGACCATCGCCTCCTTGGTACGGCGCAGGTAGAAGGGCGCCCGCCGCCGGTCCATGGCCTCGCGGATCGACTTCACGTCGGCGTACGCGTCGACGTCGAGGAGCTGCAGGAACAGGCTGAAATTTTCAGGATCGCCCTTGTGCGGGGTCGCCGTCAGCAGGAGCATGTGGTCTGAAATGTCGCGAAGCAGTTCTCCTAGCTTGTAACGCAGGCTCTTGTGGGACTCGTCCGCAGCCGACATTCGGTGCGCCTCATCCACGATGACGAGATCCCAATGGACCTGGCGCAGCCCGGGTAGAATTTCCTGGCGCTTGGCTAGGTCGAGGGAGGTGATGACCCGGTTCTGCTCCATCCACTGGTTCACGCCGAACTGGTCGCGGATGTCCTGACCCTTTAGCACGAGGAATTTCGCGTCGAACTTCTCCTTGAGCTCGCGCTGCCACTGGAAGGCGAGGTTGGCCGGGCAGACGATCAGGATGCGCTCGGCGAGGCCGCGCAGCTCGAGCTCGCGGATGAGCAGCCCCGACATGATCGTCTTGCCCGCCCCGGCGTCGTCGGCCAGCAGGAACCGCACACGCGCGAGCTTGAGCAGGTAGTCGTAGACCGCCTCGAGCTGATGCGGAAGCGGATCGACGCGCGAGATGGAGAGCCCGAAGTAGGGATCGAACTCGTAGGCAATGCCCAGGGCGTAAGCCTGCAAGCCAAGGCGCAGCAGGCGCCCGTCGCCGTCGTACGTGTGCCGTGTGTCGTGGATCGTGAGCCGCGCAAGATCGTCAGCGGTGAGCGTCACCTTACGGTAGCGCTCTGACTGCGTGCCGACCAGCCCGACCACCCAGCTCGCCGGGCCGTTGGCCTCCACGGCCTCCACCCGCATGGGCTCATTGAAGAGAGAACCAGTCAAAATCTGACCCGTGTTGATGGTAGGCACGCCCTTCACCTGACTGCACTCAACGGCACGACCGGGGCCGAACCGTTCGCTGGATGGTTCTTGGCAGCTTTCGTTTTAGTGCCGTTCGGCATTTGCCACCTCATGCGAGGCACGACAGCCAAGCGCCACTTGACCGCTGGTTTCAAATCGCGATCTTGAGGGAGATCTCGTCAAACACTGCCTGCGGAATTCTAACTTTGCGCTTTCCGGAGCTGTGCCCATCGCCCATCCGAACAAGCCCGTATTGTTCCAGGAGTCGCAAGTCGTTCTGAACGTTCTTCAGATCCCGGCCCGTGACCTTTGCCAGCTCGTAGATCGACCCGGGGCGCTTCCTGCGGATCGCACGGAGGAGGGCGAGCCGGTGCGGAGTGAGGAGGTTCCGTGCAGCCTCGATGCTCGTGAAGTAGACGCCCTTGCGTCGACTGACCCGACCGCCAGCCTCGACGGCCTTGAAGGTCCCTCGGAAGCTGTCGAGGGCCTCATCGGTGGACTTGACTTGAATTGTCAGTGTCTTGCCCATCTGCCTGTTATCCTCGCACGGCGGCCATGAAGTCCGTGAATGCACGCGGCCTTCTCGCTCCAATATATGGCATAGCAGGCCCCACATCAAAAGCTGAGAGAGGCTAGAACCCTTCCTCTCTCCGGCCTCTCGGACCAGCTGGCACCTGAGCTGGCGAAAAGATGGGCGAAACGTAGCCGGGACACGTGACAGGCCAACGCCGCATGTTCGGCGACCATCGGGCCCTGGGAGCGCAGATGGCAGGCCGGGCGGCCGGCGCCCTTGAGGAACCCGAGACGATTGCTGCTTCCTGCGCGGCGCTGGCCCAGGATCTCCTCATGTCGTTGGAGGCGGCGAGGGAGCGCTGATGGGCAAGGGCTCGGTCCCACGAGGCGACGACGGAATGGAGGTGCCGGTGGTCGACGAAGAGAGCATACAGCGGTTGATCAGGCTGCACCCCTTGCTGCGCATCGCCCGCTGGCACTTGGACCAGATCGACACCACAGAGACGACGACTCCGGAGCTTGCATCTCTGGTCGTGGATCACGCGGTTGTGGCGACGGTCTTTTCTGCCGCGGCCGTGGAGCGGCGATTGAGCGACTTCCTTTGCTCGCCGATTCTGTTCATGGAGGAGGAGGGGCCTCGCCGATTTCTCGGTCGGCTCATAACCCGCTACGTGCTCCGTCTGCCAGCGAGGCAGAAACTACAGTTTCTGCGCGATTAGGCTCCAGAGATCAAGGGTAAGCCGATCCTGGTCAAGATTGAAGACCTGTTCGAGCGGCGCAATCGGATAGTCCACACCTCCTACACGTACAGGGAAGTGTTGATGCTGCATGATCAAGTCTATGATCCCAAGTTCCATGGCGACGTGCCCGAGACCAGCCTGACAGCTCGTGGGTCCCTTCATTCCGAGGGTCCCAACGCGGAGGCCGTCGAACAGGCCAAGAGCGATTACGAGACCGCGGGGGAATTCATAAGAACCATGTGGTCAGTAAAGCCGTACCAACCATGGCCGCCGGCATGGCTCGAACGCGCCGCGCGGGAGAGGGGGATGTCGCTCTAGCTGGTCATCGATTCCAGCGGAGCCGCGCCCTCCGTGAAATTGCTGTGTCGCGGGAATCCCTTCAGCGGCCCTCTTAGTCGCTTGTTCTAGTCGCGCACCCCTCGGACGAGAGCGATGGCGGAGAATATGTTGAGAAAGCTGGCGAAAACGTGGCCGGACTCAAACACGGGATCGAACGCGCTAGACAAAATCTACCTGGAAGCGAAGCGCGTCTGATATCGGTGATTACAGGCCCGCGCTTTGAATCAGCGCAGGAAGTAGCGACGCCAAGCAAGCCCTACCGGTGCTGCCCTATGCTGTCATCCCGTGATGCTTTGCCTTCGTATGCCGTCCCAGATGCATCGGAAGGGCGAAGGCGCGATTACACTCGGGACAAAGCAGAGCACCGTTTCCGTCACGGCGCCGCTCGAGCGGCTCGCGCTCAGACTCGGGGAGCCCCAGCATGCGACGGATCGTCTCTATTCGATCGGTCGGGATGCGCTTTCGGGTAATGCGCGCCAAGCGAGCCTCCTCGCTTTCCTGTCGAGCGAACTTCGCTGCGAGCTTGATGCCCATATTGTGAACTCCCGACTATCATGGAGACGACGAGTGACCCGGTAACGCCGTGTTCCAGAGCGCCGGCGAAACCGGCACACCTCCGAGTCTACGCTAGGGACGGCGTCGGACCCAAAGCTGTCAGCCTATTGTCGGAGGCCTCTCCGTGGATCTCGACTTAGGCGATAACCAGTCGGCCGATCTCAGGTAGCCAAGAGCGGTCAACACCCGCCAGGGTCACCACCGCTCTTGGGGACCTCGGATGAAGCGGCACCTGCTCGCGCAGCGCGACCAGCTCGTCCGGCTGCCGGTACCCAGGGCGTCTCAGCATGGCCCGGAATCTTACCGCGTCTCGTAACTTCAGTCGCCGCGGACCGTCTCGAGGTCGAAGGCGGCGGCCATCAGCGCCTTCGTGTAGGAATCCCGCGGACGTTCGAAGACCTCGGTGGTCGGTCCCGCCACCACCACCCGCCCGCCGCGCATCACGATCACCTCGTCACTCAGCGCGCGCACCACGCGCAGGTCATGGCTGATGAACAGGTAGGCGAGGGTGTGCCGCGCCTGCAACTCGCGCAGCAGGTCGACGATCTGCGCCTGCACCGACATGTCGAGGGCGGACGTGGGCTCGTCGAGCACAATGAACCGCGGCCGGAGGACAAGCGCGCGCGCGATGGCGATGCGCTGGCGCTGCCCGCCCGAGAACTCGTGGGGATAGCGCTCGCGCGTGGCGGGATCGAGCCCGACCTCGACGAGCACCTCGTCGATCATCGCTCGCCGCGCCGCCGCGCTCGCCCCGAGACGGTGCACGCGAAGGCCTTCCTCGATGATCTGCGCGACGGAGAGCCGGGGCGAGAGCGAGCCGTAGGGATCCTGGAAAACGATCTGCATCTGC
>Ga0209237_1002478_pt1 | contig 11099 bp, 13 predicted proteins | sample GraSoi013_1_40cm_2_FD_185820 | JGI IMG/M metagenome (GOLD analysis project Ga0209237, IMG submission 185820) | Grasslands soil microbial communities from the Angelo Coastal Reserve, California, USA - Sample 10_02_2013_1_40cm (SPAdes) (version 2) | ecosystem: Environmental > Terrestrial > Soil >...
TCGCCGGCACCGGGATTGCCGGGGGAGGGGGCCATGAAGAGCATTGCCGTGGTCATGGTGATCCTGGCTCTCGTTGGAATAGCAGCCGTGGCGATGGTGCGCACGATCCTTCCTCCGATCGAGCACAGCGGCGCTTCGGGATGGGTGGGCACGGCGCCTCGCGCCGATGAGACCGGTTACGTCGCGCTGCCGCGACTCTTCGCTCCGGACCGGCAGGGCTTCCTCAGCATGATGTCCGGCGTCTCGCTCGTCGTGCTGCTGGTCGCCAGCACGGCCTTCGCCGCCTACACGATCCGCCTCGCGTACCGAGACGAGCCTCACGCCCGCCGGGCCTAGGTCCTAGCCGATCTTCTTCAGCACGAGGGCGGTCGGCGCGTTCGGGAAGGGCCATCCGGGGATCAGCGCCGTGAAGCGCCCGGCGGTGCCGCCGGCCACCAGGAGCCGGAAGTTCTCGGGCGCGCGGAATTTCCCGCGAAGCCGCTCCCACAGATAATCACGCACGTCGGCCTTCGACCAGCCGTCGTCGCCGATCACCTGCGCGTGCTCGGGGGCGAAGACGATCAGCACGTCACCCAGGTTCCTCAGCGTGTGGTTGCCGACGACCTCGAGCGTCCGTGTGATCGTCGCCAGCACGTCGGCGGCCTTGCGGCTCTGGGTATCGGCCACGACGACCAGCGGTTCGCCCGGGAACGCCGCCACCGTGCTCTCGCCGGGCGCGAAGCCGTGCTCGACGTGGAGCGGCTCCCACGGGCTCGCCTCCTCGTGCTCGCCGAAGCAGCACGCGTAGCGCGCGGGATTGCCGAACGTGGACATGCTGATGACGCCGGGCCGCGCGCCGCCGAGGTTGGCCCAGATCAGCCGGAGGGCGCGGCCGATGGTGGCGTTGGCGCGCGTGCCGGGGCCGAGGGCGCCGGCGGCGCAGTTGAGCTCGATCGTCACCCGCGCCGGGCCGTTGACGATGAAGATGGGCGCCACCGCATCGGTCGTCCCCGAGATACCGACGAGATCGAACGCGTCGTCGCACATCGCGCGGACGGCCGCGACGACCACCGGCATGTACTCGGGGCGGCAGCCCGCCATCACCGCGTTGATCGCGATCTTCTCGATCGTCGCGCGGCCATTGGCGGGCGCGACGCTGGCGATGAGCTCGTCGGCGCGGCGATCGGACGCCGCGATCATCGCGTCGACCAGCGCGCGGGTGGGCGGCACGACGGGCAGGCCGTCGGTGACGCCTCGCGCATGGAGCTGCTCGATGGCGTCGGCGGCCTCGGACATGTCGGGTAGGATAGCGCGCGGGAGAGCGCCATGTCCTACGAGCAGATCCTGTACGATGTCGCCGACTCCGTCGCGACGATCACGCTGAACCGTCCCGACCGCCTCAACGCCGTCACCGCGCGCTCGATCGACGAGCTCATCGCCGCGTTCGACGCGGCGGATGCCGACGATGGCGTGCGGGCGGTGATCGTCACCGGCGCCGGCCGCGCGTTCTGCGCGGGCGCCGACCTCGGCGCCGGCGGCCGGACGTTCGATCGCGCCGACCGCTCGACCGCGGACGAGCATCGTGACGGCGGCGGACGCGTGACGCTGCGCATCTTCGACCTCAAGAAGCCGGTCATCGCGGCGATCAACGGACCGGCCGTCGGCTTCGGCATCACGCTGACGCTGCCCATGGACGTGCGCATCGCGTCCACCGCGGCCCGCATCGGGTTCGTGTTCGCCCGCCGCGGCGTCGTGCCCGAGGCGTGCAGCACGTGGTTCCTGCCGCGCCTCGTCGGCATGAGTCAGGCGGCCGAGTGGGCGTTGACGGGACGCGTGTTCTCCGCCGAGGAAGCCCTGGCCGGGCGCCTGGTGAGTCGCGTCGTCGCGCCGGACGCGTTGCTCGCGACCGCGCGAGAGCTGGCGGCCGAGATCGCCGACAACACGTCGGCCGTCTCCGTCGCGCTGATCCGCCAGATGCTGTGGAAGCTGCTCGGCGCCGACCATCCTCGCGAGGCCCACCGGATCGACTCGCTGGGGATGTTCTGGACGGGACGCTCACCCGATGCCCGCGAGGGCATCGAGGCCTTCATCGCGAAGCGGCCGGCGCGCTTTTCGCAGCGCCCGAGCACCGACATGCCGCCGTTCTATCCCTGGTGGCGGTGATCGACTGGGCGCTCGGCGCCCTCGTCATCACGGCGGCGAGCTTCGTGCAGGGCCTGGCCGGCTTCGGCATCGGCCTGGTCGGGCTGGCGTTCCTGCCATACCTGATGTCGCCGGCCACGGCGATCGTCCTCCTCACGCTGTACGCCGCGCCGTTCACGCTCGGCGTGTTCATCCAGCTCCGCGACGATTTTCGGCTCTCGGGAATCCGCGACATGCTCGTCGGCACCGTGCTCGGGACACCCATCGGCGTCTGGGGCCTGGCCGCGCTGCCGGCGTCGCTCATCAACCGGCTGATCGGGGTGTTCATCTTGCTGATCGTGATCCTCGAGGTCCGCCGTCTCTTCCCCGAGCGCTTGCCTGGTCGCGGGTGGGGCGTCGGCGCCGGTGTCCTGTCCGGCGTGCTGGGAGGCGCGATCGGCACGCCAGCGCCGCCGGTCATCGTCTATTCGATGACGCAGGGGTGGACACCGCGCCGGATGAAGGCGAACCTCCAGGCGTTCATGGTGGTGAACCAGACCCTGATTCTCGGTGGCTACGAGTGGGCCGGGCTGTTGACGCGCGAGGTGTGGCATCTGGGGCTGAGCTTCGCCATTCCCGCCCTCGTCGGCGTGCTCGCGGGCATCGCGCTCTTCGGCCGGATCGATGCCGTGCGCTTCCGCCAGATCGTCTTCACGCTGCTCTTCATCTCCGGGCTCGTCCTGCTCGTGCGCGGCTGAACGCCGCGGACGCATCGCGACGCCGCCCGGCCGCCCGACGCGCTCCGACGGTGGTATGCTCCCGCTCACCACTCCGGGAGGGAACCATGAGCATCAAGCGTCACCAGCCGGGCCCGCGGATGAGCGCTGCGGTCGTGCACAACAACACGGTCTATCTCGCCGGGCAGGTGGCCGGCGATCAGCCGACGGCCAAGGGCCAGACGGCCGACATCCTGAAAAAGATCGACGGCCTGCTGGCGTCGGTCGGCAGCGACAAGTCGAAACTCCTCTCGGCGACCATCTATCTCGCGAACATGGCGTCGTACAACGAGATGAACGAGGTGTGGGACGCCTGGGTCGATTCCGGTAACACGCCGGCGCGCGCCACGGTGGAAGCGCGACTGGCCCAGCCCAAGTTCCTGGTCGAGATCTCGGTCGTCGCGGGGCTCTGAGCGGCGTCATGCACGTCGGCACCGCCGTCGTCTTCCAGAATCCGGGCCGGATGCGTCCCGATCACGAGGTGTACCGGCAGGAGCTGCGGCTCGGCGATCTCGTCGAGCCGCTCGGCTACGACTCGATCTGGGGCGTCGAGCACCACTTCACCGACTACACGATGTGCCCCGACGTGCTGCAGTTCCTGTCGTACATGGCCGGGCGCACCGAGCGGATCAATCTCGGCTCGATGGTGGTCGTCCTGCCCTGGCACGATCCGCTCCGGGTGGCGGAGCAGGTCGCGATGCTCGATGCCATGTCGGGCGGCCGCCTGATCCTCGGCCTCGGCCGCGGCGCCGCCAAGGTCGAGTTCGACGGCTTCCGTCTGCCGATGGAGGAGTCCCGGCCGCGATTCGTGGAGTCGGCGGCGATGGTGCTGCGCGGGCTCGAGAGCGGGTTCTGCGAGCAGACGGGCGACTTCGTGACGCAGCCGCGCGTGCGGATCCGCCCGGCGCCGTTCAAGTCGTTCCGCGGGCGGACCTACGCGGCCGCCGTCTCGCCGGAGTCGGCGCGGATCATGGCCGAGCTCGGCGTGGGCATCCTGATCATCCCGCAGAAGCCGTGGCACGAGGTGGCCAAGGAGCTGGACGCGTACCGCACGATGTATCGCGAGGTCAACGCGGCGGAGGCGCCCGCGCCCATCGCCGCCGGCTGGACGTTCTGCGACGAGAGCGCCGACCGCGCCGAGGCGATGGCTCGCCAGTACATCGGCGGCTATTACCAGTCGGTGCTCGAGCACTACCAGTTCGCCGGCGATCATCTGGCCAAGACGCGCGGCTACGAGTACTACGGCAAGATGACCGAGAAGATCGCGCAGTACGGCACCGACAAGGTCATCGACTTCTTCCTCGGCCTTCAAGTCTGGGGCACGCCCGAGCAGTGCTACGCGCGGATCATCGACATCCGCGAACGCGTCGGCAATCAGGCGTTCGTCGGCGTCTTCTCCTACGCCGGGATGCCGTACGACGAGGCCGAGCGCAACATGCGCCTGTTCGCGCGCGCGGTGGCGCCCGAGCTGAGGAAGCTGGGCGATCGTGCGGTGACGGCAGGCGTGACGGCCGAGCGCGAACGCCCGCAGGCCGACATCGCGCTCGGGTTCTAGTGCCTGGCCTCTGAAGTCGCGCCTACCGGCCGGCGAGGCGAGCGACGACCCGTCCGAAGGCGTCGATGTACGGCTCGAAGATGACGTAGTAGGAGATGCCCCAGCGCGCGCGGCGCGCCTGAAGATCCTCGACCAGCTGTTCCACGGTCCCGATCAGCACGTACGGGCTCTCCCGAATCTCCTCGGGGCTCAGCTGGTCCCAGCGGCGCGCCAGCTCTTCGGCAGCCGTCCGGCGATCGTCCGTCACGACCACCCGTTGCACCAGCGCGTTCAGCTCGAGGCAGTCGTATCGATCGCCGGCGGCCTCTCGCACGAGCTGGACCCGCTCGTCGACGACCGCCGCTTTCCAGTCGGAGACATCGCGCACCGCTCCGCCGCGCCGGAAGGCGATCCCGGTCAGCCCGACGATGTCGGCTTCCTTCGCGGCGAGGGCCAGGAGTCGTGGAGCGCTTCCGCCGATGAAGATAGGCGGACGAGGTCGCTGGACGGGAAGCGGGTGAATCGTGTGATCGGTCACGCGATAGTGGCGCCCGGCGAAGGTGACCGACTCGCCCTCGAGCAAGCGCTTGACGATCACGACGGCCTCCCCCAGCCGCTCGACCCTGGTGGCTCCAGGATCGAAGGCCAGCCCCGCCTGGTCGTATTCGGATTTCATGTGCCCGGCGCCCAGGCCCAGCTCGAGCCGGCCATCGGTGAGGAAGTCGAGCGTTGCGCCCTCACGGGCCGTCAGCACGGGGTGACGGAAGTCGTTGTTGAGGACCATCGTGCCGACCCGAAGACGTTTCGTCGCCGCGGCGGCACCGACCAGCGCCGGCATCGGCGCGAGCAGGTCGGTGAGGTGATCGGGAACGGCCAAGACCGAGTAACCGAGGTCTTCGAGCTTGCGGGCCTTGTCGGCCCACTCGGCCCACGATCGAGCACTCCTCACGCTGACGCCGAAACGGAATGGCTTCATCTCGAGGTCTGATTTGCCGGCAATCAGCTCCCGAGCAGATCGAGCAGCGGGCGCAGGTCCCTGAACTCGTGGTCCGGCTTGGGGACGTCGGCCGCCAGCGGCAAGCCACGGCGGTTGATCCACGCCACCGTGATCCCGAGCGGCTTGGCGCCGACCATATCGGTGCGCTGCGACTGGCCCGAATGCAGCAGCTCGGCGAGATCCACGCCGGCTTCCCTGGTGAGATGGCGGAACAGCGCGCCGTCCGGCTTGTAGCCGTGGGCGCGCTCCGCCGTGCAGACGAGGTCGAACCGGCGACCGAGGGCCGTCGCCGCCAGCAGGTCGTCGTCGATGTTCGACACGATCGCGAGCCGGAAACGGCGAGCGAGCCGCTCGAGGACGCCATCCACGTCGGGAAAGCGCTCGAAGCTCCCAAACGCGTCGAAATAGCGCTGGATCAATCCAGGGTCGCCTCGAAGTCCGAAGTGGGCGAACGTGTCGGCCAGCGAGTCCCGGCAGATCTCGCGGTAGCGCCGATACGGTTGCCAGTAGCGCCGGATGTTGGCCGCCTCCCAGCGCTCCCAGAACTCCAGTGGATCCAGATGACGCGCGCCGACCGAGGCGACGATGTCGGCGAAGGCAGCGCGGGAGCCGGCACGCACGTCGACCAGGGTGCCGTAGACGTCGAAGGAGAGAACCTTCACCAGCGGGGCAGGCGCGGTGCTTCCGCGCAGATCCGCTCGACCTCGTCGATCGTCTTGGGCGCGCCGACGGTCAGCACGTCATGGCCCTCGGCGGTGATGAGGATGTCGTCCTCGATCCTGACGCCGATGCCGCGGAACTCGCGCGGGATCGGATGCACGATCTTCTCGGCCTTGGCCTTTTCTTCTTCGTCCAGCCTCCGGGCGGCGGTCGCGCCCAGGCGCAGTCGGCGCTCGAGCATCTCCTGCTCGCTGAACTCGCGGAGGTAGAACGTGGCCGACTCGCGGGCCGGGTCGAAGTAGAGGCCGGGCTCGACGGTGAAGACCATGCCCGGCTCGAGCTCGCGCGAGCTGCCGCGAATGCGGTAATCGCCGACGTCGTGGACGTCCATGCCGAGCCAGTGTCCGGTGCCGTGCATGTAGAACTCGCGGTAGTGATGCATCGCGAGTGACTCTTCCACGCCGCACGGGAGGAGCCCGAGCGCGACCAGGCCCTCGGTCAACACGCGCCGGGCCGCGTCGTGGATCGCCTCGTAACGCTGCCCGGGCCTGGTGGCCGCGATGCCGGCGAGCTGGGCGCGCAGCACGATCTCGTAAATCGCCCGCTGGGGCGCCGTGAAGCGCCCGTTCACGGGAAAGGTCCGCGTGATGTCGGATGCCTGATAGCCGTACTCGCAGCCGGCGTCGATCAGGAGCAGGTCGCCGTCCTCCATGCGCCGGTTGTTCTCGAGGTAATGCAGGATGCAGGCGTTCGGCCCCGAGCCGACGATCGACGGGTACGCGTTGCGCCGCGAGCCGTTCATCCGGAAGACGTACTCGAGGACGGCCTGGACCTGGTATTCCATCAATCCGGGCCGTGTGAAGCGCATCGCCTCGGTGTGGCCCTCGGCGCTGATCTCGCAGGCGCGGCGCTGACGGGCCAGCTCCTCGGGCAGCTTTCGTAGCCGCAGCTCGTGGAGGATCGGCGACGGGTCCTCGACGCGCGTGGGCGGCGTGTAGCCTCGCGCGCGAGCCGCGCGCAGCTCGCCCACCAGTCGCGTGATCCGCGGGTCGAACGCGGGATTGCCGAGCCGGTAGTAGAGGACCGAGCGGTCGAGCCCGTAGTCGCGCAGCTTCTGATCCAGCTCGTCGATCGAATACGCCGCGTCCGCGCCGTAGCGGGCGACCGCGCCCTCGATGCCGGCGCGATAGCCGTTCCAGATCTCCATCTCGCGGTCGCGGGGCCGCACGAACAGGACGTAGCGCTCCTTGACGTGCGTGGGGTTGAAGACCGCGACGGCGTCGGGCTCGTCGAAGCCCGTCAGGAAGAAGAAGTCCGAGGCCTGGCGGAAATCGTAGTTGGTATCGGCGTTCCGCATGATCTCCTGGGCCCCGGGGATGACCGCGAGCCCCTCGCCGATGGCGTCCATGAAGCGCAGCCGGCGTTCGGTGAATGGCTGGTCCATACCTAGGTCTGTACCATAAGATGGGCACGATGACCCCACTGACCGCGACCCTCCCCTTCAACCGCGAGTGCATCGGCCAGACCTTCGAGCCCGCCAAGCGGGGCGGCGCGCTGCCCGGCCGCCGCGGCCACTGGCTCATCGTCCAGGACCAGGGCCTGATCGTCTCGAACGACAACCACGAGCTGGCCCTGCCGTTCGGCGATCCCCCGGCCGGCTTCGAGGTGGCAACCAAGCAGGCGCTCCTGCTCGGCACGTGGCGCGGCGAGCCGTGCTGGGTGGTCGGCCTCGGCCGCGAGGACAAGCTGCCGGCGGGCTACCACGGCGAGACGTGCGTGCCGATGCAGGGCACGAAGCTCCCCGACGATCTGCTCTCGCTCGGTGGCATGGCCATGCAGGCCCTCTGGTGGGAATCGACCAGTGGTCATTGCCCCCGCTGCGGCGAGCAGACCGAGCGGATCGAGGCCGAGTGGGGCAAACGCTGCGCGAAGTGCCGCTACGAGCACTACCCGCACCTTCACCCGTGCGTCATCGTGCTCGTTCGCGACGGTGAGCGCGTGCTCCTGGCCCGCAAGTCGATCTGGGCCCCCGGACGCTACGCGCTGATCGCGGGGTTCGTGGACAACGGTGAGTCTCTGGAAGGCGCCGTCGCCCGTGAGGTGAAGGAAGAGGTCGGCGTGGACGTGAAGGACATCCACTACGTCGGCAGCCAGAACTGGCCCTTCCCGAGCCAGCTCATGGTCGGCTTCGTGGCCCAGTACGCGGGCGGCGAGATCGCGGTCGATCGCGAGGAGCTGGAAGACGCGCGCTGGTTCCCGCGCGACGCGCTGCCGGTCGGCCCGGCGCGGCACTCCATCGCGGGGTTCATCATCGAGAATTACGCGCGGCGGCGCTGAGTCCCGCGCCCGCTCGCCTTCAAAAAGGAGATTCACCCATGGCAGAGGCCGTCATCGTATCGACCGCGCGCACCGGAATCGGCAGGGCCTACCGCGGCGCGCTCAACAACACGCATGGCGCGACGCTGGCCGGTCACGTCATCAAGCACGCGGTCGAGCGGGCGCGGGTGGAGCCGGGGGAAGTGGAGGACGTGATCCTCGGCTGCGCGCTACCCGAGGGCGCGACGGGACAGAACATCGCGCGCCAGTCGGCGCTGCGGGCCGGGCTGCCGGTGACGACGGCCGGCGTGACGGTGAATCGCTTCTGCTCCTCCGGCATGCAGGCGATTGCGATGGCCGCGCACCGGGTGATCGTCGACCGCGTGCCGATCATGGTCGCGGGCGGCGTCGAGTCGGTCAGCCTCGTGCAGAACGAGCACTTCAACAACTTCCGTATCCACGAGCCATGGATCGACGAGCACAAGCCCGAGGTCTACATGCCGATGATCGACACGGCCGAGGTGGTGGCCAAGCGCTACTACATCACGCGCGAGCGGCAGGACGAGTACGCGCTGGCCAGCCAGCAGCGCACGGCCGCGGGGCAGTCGAGTGGTCGCTTCGCGCAGGAGATCGTGCCGATCACGACGACCAAGCTGACGCAGGACAAGGCCACGGGGGAGATGCGCGAGGAGCCGGTGACGCTCACCAAGGACGAGGGCAATCGTCCCGACACGACGCTGGAAGGCCTGGCCAAGCTCGCGCCGGTGCGCGGTGAGAAGGGCTACATCACCGCCGGCAACGCCAGCCAGCTCTCCGACGGCGCCTCGGCGTGTGTCGTGATGGACGCCAGGCTCGCCGAGCGGCGTGGGCTCCATCCGCTCGGGATCTTCCGTGGCTTCACCGTCGCCGCCTGCGAGCCCGATGAGATGGGCATCGGCCCCGTCTTTGCGGTGCCGCGGCTGCTCGAGCGCTTCGGTCTCAAGATGGACCAGATCGATCTCTGGGAGCTGAACGAGGCGTTCGCGGTGCAGGTGATCTACTGTCGCGACAAGCTCGGCATCCCCATGGACAAGCTCAACGTGGACGGCGGCGCCATCTCGATCGGTCATCCCTACGGCATGAGCGGCGCGCGGATGGTGGGTCACGCGCTCATCGAGGGCAAGCGGCGCGGCGCGCGCTACGTGGTCTGCACGATGTGCATCGGCGGCGGCATGGGCGCCGCCGGCCTCTTCGAGGTGGCGTAGCCATGGGCATGCTCGACGGCAAGGTGGCGATCATCACGGGAGCGAGCAAGGGCATCGGCCGGGTGATGAGCCAGATGTTCGCGCGCGAGGGCGCCAAGGTCGTCTGCAACGCGCGCTCGGCCGACCTGGTCAGGGAGACGGTACGGCTCGTCGAGAAGGCGGGCGGCAGCGCCATCGCCGTCGTCGGGGACGCCGCGCAGGAGGCCGACGTCAAGAATCTCGTCGCCGCGAGTGTGAAAGCGTTCGGGAAGATCGACACGCTGATCAACAACGCGGGCGATGGCGGGCCCACCAAGCCCGTGCAGGAGTACTCGACCGAGGACTGGTTCTACACGATCAACTCGTGCCTCACGTCGTCGTACATGTGCACCCACTTCGTGGTGCCGGAGATGATCAAGGCCGGTGGCGGCGCCATCGTGAACATCTCCTCGGTGGCCGGCCGTCGCGGTCTCGCGTTCCGCATCGGCTACTGCTCGTCGAAGGCGGGCCAGATCGGGATGACCTACGGCCTCGCCGCCGAGCTGGGTCCGCACAACATCCGTGTCAACGCGATCGCCCCGGGCGCGGTGGAGGGCGATCGCATCGATCGTGTGATCGCCGGCCAGGCCGAGGTGCGAGGCGTGCCCGTGGACCAGATGCGCAAGCAATTCCTGTCTCGCCAGCCGCTCGGACGGATGGTCGTCGCCGCCGACATCTCCTCGCTCGCCGTGTTCCTCTCGAGCGACGGGGCCAGGAACATCTCCGGCCAGTGCATTGCGGTCACGGCCGGAGAGGTGGCGTGATCAGGAGCGTCCCCGGTCGCACTCCACGCGTCGATCCGACGGCGTGGGTAGACGAGGCCGCCCAGGTCATCGGCGACGTGACCATCGAGGCCGGCGCCAGCGTGTGGCCCATGGCCGTGCTGCGCGGCGACCAGGACAACTACGTGCGGCTCGGTCGTAACTCGAACGTGCAGGACGGCTCGGTGCTCCACGTCACGCCGGAGCATCCCTGCATCGTCGGCGCCGGCGTGACGATCGGCCACCGCGCGGTCGTTCACGCCTGCACGGTGAGGGACGACGCGCGCATCGGCATCGGCGCCGTCGTCCTCGATGGAGCGGTGGTCGAGGAAGGCGCCCAGGTCGGCGCCGGCGCGCTGGTACCGCCTGGTAAGGTGGTGCCGGCGGGCTGGCTCGTGATGGGCGTGCCCGCCAAGCCAGTGCGCCGGATGAGCGCCGAGGAGCTGGAGGACATCAAGCGGAACGCTCGCGACTACATCGAGTTGTGGCACCGCGACTACAAGAAGTAGCCGTTGTCGGCCCGCCTGAAGAAGTCCTGCTCCGCAGCGCCGCGGTTCTGCGCCGCATGGGCGCGCGGCTCACGCGCTACGATGCCGAGGCATTGACGCTCGAGGCGCGCGTGCGACGGTTCGGGATTGCGACGGTGATCACGATCGCGGCGCACGAGAATGGCGAGGCCACCCGGCTGGAGGT
>Ga0209237_1002479_pt1 | contig 11097 bp, 9 predicted proteins | sample GraSoi013_1_40cm_2_FD_185820 | JGI IMG/M metagenome (GOLD analysis project Ga0209237, IMG submission 185820) | Grasslands soil microbial communities from the Angelo Coastal Reserve, California, USA - Sample 10_02_2013_1_40cm (SPAdes) (version 2) | ecosystem: Environmental > Terrestrial > Soil >...
ACCTGCGGCGCAGTCGATGGGGTTCCCTGCTCGGCACCGAATCCCGGATCGCCCCTCCTTCCCTTTCCTCCGATTGCGATCGGGGTCGCGGTCGCTTTCACCCTCGTGGCGATTGCGGTTGGGATCGCAATCGGACGGAGGCGGCGCCATGAATGAAGACGGCCTTCAAGGCGCGCGCTCCGCTTTGACGACACCGCGTCGATCGCGACCGGTGCTCGCGACATTCCGGACGGTTCGTCGGCGATTCGTCGGGCGGTCGCTGCCGTCTTGGCTTACGGCCGAAAGAACCAACCCGGGAAGAACAGGATGACGCTTCCCACCACGCTGAGGATGACGAAGAAGATGGCATGCTTGAGGGAATCAGGGATTTTCATGGCCCGGTCCTCCTTGTTCGTGTGAGATAGCGGCAAAGGCGCACATAACTCATTCGGGGCGACTCGTCCATCGGATTTCACCTCGGAGGATCGCGGCCGCGTCCTCCGGCACGACCGGATTGATGTAGAATCCGGTCCCGCGCTCGAAGCCCGCGATTTCGGTGAGGTGCGGGGTGATTTCGAGATGCCAATGGTACGTCGCCTCGCGCTCTCGGACCGGCGCCGTGTGGATGTAGTAGTTGAACGACGGGTCGTCGAGGGCTCGATACAGGCGACCGAGGACATCCTTCAGGCTGCGCGCAAGCACCCGGCGGTCGGCATCCGACACCGAGTCGAAGGTGCGCTCATGGGCTTTCGGCAGGATCCACGTCTCGAACGGGAAGCGCGCCGCGAACGGTTCGAGGGCGACGAACGACTCGTTCTCGAAAACGATGCGGCGCTCCGTCTCGAGTTCGCGTCGGATGATTTCGCAATACAGGCATCCGACGTCGCCCTCCGCCCCGTGCGCCCGAATCCCCTCGATTTCCTCGAGGATCCGGAGCGGCAAGATGGGGATCGCGATGACCTGAGAGTGCGGGTGGGAATACGACGCGCCCGCCCGCTCTCCATGGTTCTTGAAAATCTGGACGTACCGCACTCGCCGGTCGGCGGCAAGGTCACGGTGGCGTTCGGCGTAGGCGCGTAGCACGGTCTCGACCTGCAAATCTGGCAGGGTCGCGAGGTGTCCCTCATGGTCCGGGGACTCCACGATGACCTCGTGGGCTCCGACCCCATCGACCGACACGAGCAGCCCATCCCGGTGTTCCCGAACTTCGCCGGACCGTTCGAGCGCGGGGAACTTGTTCGGGACGCATCGGATCCTCCAGCCCGGCCCGTCCGCGGTCCCACCATCCCGATACGCGAGGACCTCGGGAGGCGTCATCCCCTCGTGGCCCTCACAGAACGGGCAATCGGCTTTCGGGGTGGCATCCTTCGTGTTTCGGAAGGCTCCCGGCCGCTGGGATCGGGCCGCGGAGAAGACGACCCAAGTCGGAGTCGCGTAGTCCTTGCGAATTTCCGACACGCAAGCCCTGTACGGTACCCGGGAGCCGCGGTATTTGAGGGTTACGTGCGCTCGTCGACGCGGCCTTGAGCCGGCGTGCCTTCCTTTGACACGACGGGCCACACGTTCTCTTTAAGCCGACGTGTCCGCGAATAGCGTTAACCTCGCCGAATCAACGCGAGGGGTTCGAGGAGCGCTGGAGATGCGTCGCGTCGTTACCCTGCCGCCGGTGGGGACTTACAATTGCATGCTGACCCAGGTCGTCTCGACGGCCAAGTGCGTCCTCATGAAGGAGGAGGCGCTGGGCACAATGGAGAAACGCACGCCGCCGGTCCTTGAACGGAAGCAAGCTGGGATGGTGCGTTGGAGCGACCAACGTTGGGAAACCATCGCCAAAGTTGACGATCCTGAGCTGAGGTGGAAGGTTGCCTAGGTCCCCCGAAGCGCCCGAGCTGTGGAGGCAACTCTCCGTTTTCAGGGCTGTGCACGGCTCTCATCGGGTTTGAGACCTCAAGGGTGTCAGTGGCCTTGCGACGAAGCGGCGAGGACCGTTCGCGGGCGAGGCGGTACTCGGCCGAACGATGCGCGTCCAGGCAGATGCGAGCCCATAAGGGCATTCCTCCCGGCTGATTCCTCGGAGCGCAACTCGGCCGTCCACGCCGCTGCTCTCACTTGATGACGTATCCGTAAGAGTAAAAAGCAACTAGAGACATCCCGGGCACGGTCCGGGGAGGACGGTGGATGGCGGATACGGGGAGTTCGGAGGGTGCATCGGGTAGATCGACCGAGGAGTACAGGCCGCCGAGCGGTCGATGGAAACTGTTGATTGCGATTGTGGCCGTGCTCGTGGTCACGAACTTCGTGACAGGGCTGACGGCCTACTATCTCGCGCAGTCTCCCGCGGCGACGGTCCCGCTCTGCGCCGGGGGAGGAGGGGTCAGAAGCTCCGCCGCGCCGTCAACATCCAACGGACCGTCATCTGTGGCGGCAGCGGGCGCGTCGCCGCCGGTATTCACGTTCCACTTCGAGCCGCCGTATCACACGACGCAGGCGACGATCACGGTAAGTCCATGGGCCGGTGCCGAGTTCGAAGGCTTCCGGCCGGTCCTAGAGAATTTCACCGCAAAGACGGGGATTCCGGTTACGTATGAGAACCTCCGACAGGAGCAGCTCACGCAGATCCTGCCAGCGCAATTCGCGAGCGGTCAGACCCCGGGCGATGTCATATTCATGGTCAGTTCGTTCATCAAAGCGAACCCGCAGCACATTATCAAGGAAACGAGCAACATTAGCGATTCGGCCTTTATCCCCGGCTCGCTCGATCCTGTAAAAGTCGGGAGCGACGTGTACGGCGGCGTCTACACGGGAAAGGTCAAGCCCGGATTCTGGTATCGGAAATCGTTCTTCAACGCACACAACCTGACCGTACCCACGACGTACGCCGACTTCAAGGCTCTCCTCGTGACAATTTCGAAGATTAAGGGAATCCGGACGCCAATCGTCAGCGGAGACAGTGTTGGATGGCCCTTGTCGGACATCGTGGAACACTTCATCGCGACATACGGTGGGGCGAGCATGCACCGAGCCCTGACCAACGGCACTAAGCATTGGACGGATCCGGACGTCCGCGCGATCTTCACAGACCGGCTCGTGCCGCTGCTGGCGGGCGGCTGCTTTAGCGAACCCCTGGAGTGGAACACGGTAGCCCTCACCAATTGGTGGCACGGTCTTCACGCCCTGTACTTCATGGGAAGCTGGATCACCGGCTTGGTGGACAACACCACTGATCTCGGCGTCTTCTCTTTACCGCCTCCGACCGGGACGTCGACGGGGATCGTCTTTGCGGGCGACTATTTCTTCATTCCCAAATACACGACCCATCTGACGGAGGCCCAGCAACTGTTCGGGTACTTGGCAAGCAAGGATGGTCAGACGATCCAGGTCGAACAGGGGGGCCACATCGCGACGGCCCTCGGAGTTCCGCTCAGCGACTACCCCGCCGTCGACCGCGGAGTTGCCCAGCTGATGAATGGGGTCCAGATCCTATCGGACCTCGACGACACGATTGGCGGACAATTCCAGACGAATTTCTGGAGCCAGCTCCAGCTGCTCTGGGTTTCGCCGGGCCAGCTTGACGCGGTCCTTGCATCAATCCAATCGAAGATGCCGGCCTCATGATTCGGTTGCGAATCGAAGGAGTCACGCGGGTACTTCGACGCCTCAGGGACCGCGCGAGGAGGTTCTTCGAGAGGCGAGGGAGCCTGCGCGCGCGGAAGGCCGGCCTCCGTGTCGCGTTTTTTGCTCCCGCCTTGTTGTTGCTCGTTCTTTTTGTCGGCTATCCCGTGCTCGCCACGATCGGCGTTAGCTTCTTCGACGCGAACGGCCATTTCGTCGGGTTCGCCAATTACGGAAATGTCCTTGGTAGCCCCGACACGATCAACCTGAACGGATTCCCGAAGCCGCCGCCGTACGGAACGCTGATCAACAACGCGATCTGGATTGCAATCCACCTGCCGCTGTCGGTGTTTCTCGGGATGTGGCTGGCCTTAGTCCTCCAGGAAGTGCGTGGGGCGGTTTGGGTGAAAACTGCAATCTTCATCGGCATGGTGACGCCGCTCGTCATCGGAGGAATCATGATGCTGTACGTTTTCGACGGGGCGGTCGGGATCGTCCCGAGGTTCTTCGATTCGATCGGCATCCACGCGCTCGGCAACGGCTGGTTGCAGCGACCCACGACGCTCCTGTTCGGACTGATTTTCGGATCCGTGTGGCTGTGGACCGGCTTCAGCTTAATCGTATACTCCGCCGGTCTCACGACGATTCCGAAAGAATACTGGGAAGCCGCGAAAATCGACGGGGCCTCGACCCTGCGGACATTCACCCATGTAACCTTCCCCCTCCTGAAACCCATGACGATCGTCGTCGTCACGATGAGCATCTTGTGGGAGCTGAAGATTTTCGATCTCGTTTTTGGTGCAACGAGTCCGAACGGGGGCGTGGGAGGAGCTGCGGATGTCCTCGCAATGCAGATGTATCGCGAGGCGTTCGTGCAATTCGACTCAGGGGCGGCCGCCGCGATCGCGACGTTCCTTAGTCTCCTGACCCTCGTGGCCACTCTATTCACGATCCGCTACATGGTGAAGCGCTGATGATCCGCCCGCGGCTTCGCAGGGTTGCAATTCATCTGTTTGCGTGGGGCCTGGCGGTCGGATGGCTGTTTCCCTTCGTGGGCCTGACGATGGCCGCGTTCCGCCCTTTCCCGGAGATTGTCGGTGGGTGGTGGAACTTTGACCCCTTCACGCCTTCCTTCACGAAGTTCGTCGCTGCCTTCAATGCTATCTCATTTGGCTTTCGAAATTCGCTTCTAATTGCTGTCCCAGCAACAATAATTCCAATGTCCGTCGCGACACTCGCCGGCTATGGGTTTGCACGGTTTTCGTTTCCGATTCGAGATTACGTATTCCTGACCGTCGTCCTTCTCATGACGATCCCACAGCAGATGGTGGCCATCCCGATCTTCCGAATCATGGTCGGCTTGAAACTGGAAGACACATTGCTATCCCTTGTGATCCTTCATTCGGCGTGGGGCCTGCCGTGGATTGTCCTCTTCATGCGCAACTTTTTTTCGGCCCTGCCGAAAGAGGTGGAGGAAGCTGCGCGAGTCGATGGCGCCTCTGACTTGAAGGTGTTCTTCAAGATCGTCCTCCCGATGGCACTCCCGGCCCTGGGGGCCGTCGCGGTTCTTCAGTTCATGTGGGTCTGGAACGACTTCTTCTTTTCCCTGCTCTTGTGTCCGGCGACTCCCAGTTGCATGCCTGCCACGGTTGCGCTGTACCATACGATTGGGAAGTTCGAGTTCGATCCGGGCCTCTTGGCCGCAGGCTCCATTTTGGTGATGCTCGTCCCCGTAAGCCTGTACGTGCTTCTGCAGAAATTCTACATTCGCGGGATGATTGGATGGACCGTCAAGGGCTGAGCCGTTCGCTCCACCCTATGGAGGCACGAGGCGGGGATCCGAAAGCAGATCGAGCAAGGCCCCCGTTGACCATGCTTGAAGAGGGTTTGCACGCCATTCCTTTTCGGACCACGCCGATACGTCGACGAGCGCCTCTCCATCTACCACGTATCGTTCGGGAATCCGCCCCATCGCTTGGTAGGCTCGAAGCAAGGATCCGGTAACCCGTTTCGCATCCTCCAGAAAGCCATGCCCGAGCAGCCCACGCGCAAAGATCCAATTGTCGTGGGGCCAAATGCTCCCGTTGTGAGCTGAGTATGGATCGAAGTCCGGTTCCGAGGACGCGTGAGCCCGGATGCCGTACGGCGTCCACATGTCTTCGCAGAACATCCTGGCGACCAGGCTGCGCATGCGCGTTGCCGGTACAGCACCCATGAGCAGGAGATGTCCCGGATTCGATGTGATTGCCTTTCGCTGCTGCTTCGATCCGTCCAGGGCGAGGGCATAGAACTGCCGATCGACCATCCAGAAGTCGCGATTCAACGCTTCACGTAGCCTGATGGCGGAGGCGGCCGGATACTCCGCGGCATCGTGATGACCTCGGTTGGCCGCAAGGGCGGCAAAGGCCCGCCGGGCGGCTACCGCGTAGCCTTGCACCTCGATCATGGCGATGGGTGGCTTCATCCGCAGGTGATCCTCGATGCCATCTTTCCAGCTCTGGTGGAGAAGGCCGTAGGGGTTTGTCCGATTGTATTCAAGGTAGCCATCGCCATCCTTGTCGCCGTATTCCGTCATCCATCGGCATGCCGCCTCAATAGCCGGCCATAACTCGTCAACAAGCCGTCTGTCTCCTGTACTGCGTTCATATTCGGCAGCCACAATGACAAAGAGAGGCGTGCTGTCGATGCTCCCGAAGTAGGGGAAATCCCAGTCTGGTAGCTCCTTCCTCGATTCGGCGTCGAAACGGTGCTCATGTAGAATCCGTCCCGGCTCTTCTTCGGAAGGAGCGTGGACTCGGCGGCCCTGATAGTGAGCGAGAATCCGCAGGGTCGCCTTTGCGATGGAGGGGTCGATCGCAAGCGTCTCCCATGCCGCGATCAGGGAGTCCCGACCGAAGAGAGTACGGTATCGGGGGGACCCGGCGAAGAGGTAACCCTGCGGAGCTCGGAGCGAATCGAGGTCTCGGCGGAGGCTCCGACGAACCTCCTCGAGATTCACCAGTCCCCCATCCAGCTCGGTTCGCGTGACAATCCGCAGCACGGGCATCGTGCGTGGACGGACCTTGCCGGGTTCGTCACACCAAAGCCTTCCCCGTTTTCTTGTCGAAGAAATGGATTTTGGGCGCGGGGAACGAGACCCAAACTTCGGTGCCCATTTCAGCGGGGAAGTCAGGTACGACGATCGCCTTCATGAGTGCTTCACCCAACTTCAGGTCCAAGATTGTCTGGTCGCCCAGAGGTTCCGTGGCGAAGGTTTCAGTGCAGACGCACGGCTCCTCCGACGCTTGTAACGACACGCGAATGTCCTGGGGCCGGATGCCTAGGACGACTTGGTCGGAACTGGCGCGGCCCGCGACTGCGGCGAGATCGGCTGGGAGGAGGTATTGGAAGACCCCCGCGTCAAAGCTCCCCTGAGGACTGAGGTTGCCTTCGACGAAATTCATTGGCGGATTCCCGATGAAACCACCAACGAACTGGTTCGCGGGACTTCGGAAGATTTCGGTCGGCGGGGCAAACTGTTGGAGACTCCCTCCGTTCATTATCGCAACTCGATCGGCCATGGTCATCGCCTCCACCTGATCGTGCGTCACGTAAATGGTGGTCACGCCGATATCTTTCTGCAGCCGCTTCAGCTCTGCGCGCATGTAGACGCGGAGCTTCGCGTCGAGATTGCTCAGGGGCTCATCCATGAGGAACGCTTGCGGTTCCCGTACGATCGCGCGACCAACTGCGACCCGTTGCTGCTGACCGCCGCTTAGCTGAGCCGGCTTTCGGCCTAGCAGGCGCTCGATTTGCAGGAGTTTTGCGGTTCGTCGGACCCGCCGGTCGACCTCCCCTGCCGGCAGTCTCCGATTTTCCAGCGGAAAGGCGAGGTTCTTGTAAACAGTCATGTGCGGGTACAGCGCGTAGTTCTGGAACACCATCGCGATGTTGCGCTCCTTCGGATCGAGGTCGTTGACGAGCCGGTCGCCGATGTATATCTCGCCTGCCTCCGGCGACTCGAGCCCAGCCACGCACCGCAACGTTGTCGTCTTCCCGCAGCCGCTTGGCCCAAGGAGGACGACGAATTCTTTGTCTTTGATTTCGAGGTCCAGCTCTTTCACCGCGACGGCGCCGTCGTAGGTCTTGGTCAGCCCTCGCAACTCCACACGAGCCAAGTCGCCTCGGACGGGGGAAGAACGGATAAATAATCTTCGCTTTCCTGGCCTAAGGGTCTGGGGGGCAGGAATCCGTTGGAAGAAGTCCACGTCACGGAGAAACGGCTGTCGGACTACCGAGCGATCATCGGCGGTCCGGCGTTCGCGGAGATCTTGGCCCTCGCGAGTCGGCTCAAGGGGAAACGGGTCGCGCACGTGAACGCGACGCCGTACGGCGGCGGGGTTTCGGAACTGCTCCATAGCCTCGTCCCTCTGCAACGGGATGTCGGGCTCGACGCGCACTGGTTCGTCCTATCTGGGTCGAACGCGTTCTTCACGGCGACGAAGACCATGCACAATGCGCTCCAAGGATCGGACGTCGTTCTCTCGGCGGACATGCAAGCGACGTACCGCCACTTCAACCAGCTCAATGCGTCGAGTTTTGAGGATGAGTACGACTACGTCGTCATTCACGACCCACAGCCTGCGCCACTGGTCAACCTGTGCAAGCGGAAAGGCGCATGGATCTGGCGTTGCCATCTTGACCTGACGTCCCCGAACCCGTCCGTCCTTCGAATCCTCGCGCCGCACCTCGAAGCGTACGACGCCGCCGTCTTCAGCGCGCGGGAATACGTACCCCCCAGCGTGCGCTTCCCACGTATCTACGTGAATCCACCCGCGATCGATCCGACGAGCCCGAAGAACCGCCACGTTTACCGCGAGGAGCGGGAGACGATCTTGCCGCGCTTCGACGTCGACTTCGACCGGCCGGTCATCAGCCAGGTGGGACGGTTCGACCCATGGAAGGATCCGCTCGGGGTGATCGACGCGTACCGGCTCGTCAAGAAGAAAATCCCGAAGGTCCAACTCCTCCTGGTCGCGTCGATGGCCCGCGACGATCCGGAGGGGTGGATGTGGTTCGAGCGATCGGCCCGGCACGCCGGCGAGGATCCCGATGTCCACTTCATGACGGACCTCCGCGGGGTCGGCGCGCTCGAGGTCAACGTGCTCCAGAGAGAAACGGATGTCTCGCTGGCGAAATCCCTTCGGGAGGGATTCGGTCTCATCGTCAGCGAATCGTTGTGGAAGAGCGTCCCGGTCGTGGGCGGGGACGTCGGGGGGATTCGACTCCAGGTCAAAGATGGGCGGCACGGATACCTTGTCTCCAGCGTCAAGGAGGCCGCGGATCGGACCGTCCAGCTCCTGCGCGATCCGGCGCGTCGGAAGTCGATGGGACGGGCCGGCCGCGAACGGGTTCGCCGCCATTTCCTCATCACACGGTACCTGCGGGAGTACCTTCGGATCTTCGCGGAACTCAAGCCCGCGGGATGAGCCGTCCTCCGGTCCGGCTCAGTCGTCAGCCTTATCCCGGGCCCACGATATTCCGCGGTAACAGGAGAAGGCCCTCCGAATCATCCACGTTCTTATACCTGCTCGGCGTGCGCGCTCCTGAGTGGGACCGTGGGCGCGATCGTGCGGAACCTGCCGGAAGAACCGTGGGAGAAAGGGATCGGACCCGGGATCGTCGACAAGAAGATCATGGGGCCCAACGACAGTAATTTCATGCTCATGGGGCTCGCGAAGATGGATCCCGGCGTCAAGTCGCCGCCCCACCGGCACCGGTACACTCAGGTGTTCTACTTCGTCGATGGAAAGGGCCAGGTCGTCGTGGACGGCGAAAAGCACGAGGTTAGTCCCGGCTGCGTCGTGCGATTTGTCCACGGCGAGGAACACACGGTGATCAATCCCGGCCCCGGACCGCTCACGCTCATCGAAGTGCGCGTCCTCCCGCGAGGGCAGACGGTCTGGGAGTAGATGGCATCCCTCCGGACGTGGTTCCGGGCGACCCAGCCGCGCAGCTTCGTCGCTTCCCTCGTCGGCGTTGCGCTGGGCACCGCGGTCGCCTGGAACAACACTCAGATGTTCGACCTCGCCGCATTTCTCCTCGCGGCGCTCGGCGTCGTCTGCCTCCATGCGGCCACGAACATGAGCAATGACTCGATCGACTTCAAGCGCGGCGTCGATGATTTGCCGACTCGCCTCGTGAGTCCGTTCACCGGTGGAGCGAGGGTCCTGCCCGACGCCGCCGTGTCGTTCGAGGCGCACCGTCGCGTCTGGATTGGTTTCTTCGCAGCCGCCGCGTTGATTGGAATCGTCCTCGCATTCATTCGTCCGAACGGCTGGATTCTCCTCGTCCTGGGCGGTATCGGAGGGGCGACCGGCGTGTTCTACACGCTGCCTCCTTTCGCGCTCCAGTACCACGGCGTCGGCGAGATCGCGGTTGCGATCATCTTCGGACCCCTCGTCGTCCTCGGCTCGTACGCCGTCCAGGCCGGCGCGGTCGCCTGGGAGCCGTTGCTCGCATCGATTCCGCTCGGCCTGCTTGTCGCGGCGTTCCTTCTGGTGAACGAAATGCCGGAGCACGAGACCGACCCGCGCGGCGGGAAACGCACGATTCCTGCTCGGATCGGGCTCGAGAAATCCGTTACGCTGTACGAGGTCCTCGTTGCGACCGCGCTCGTCCTGCTTGTGGCATCTTCGCTCCTACGACTCGTCCCCTGGGTTGCCGTGATCGGCCTCGTCGCCGTCTTACCCTTGGCCCGCGCCCGCGCGGTCCTTCGAGCTCACTATCGCGAGTACCCTGCCCACATCGCAGCGAACGCGGGAACGATCCAGGCCGTCCTCCTGCTCGGCGCGGGGATGACGGCGGCGTACGTGATTGCCGGGACCACGGCCCTATAAGCCGAAGGCGAAATCGAGGATCAGCCCGAACCCGACGAACAGATGCAATGCAATCGTCAGGGCAATCGCGAATTCGTAGAACTTCGGCACTTTGGCTCCAAGGTGGAACGCAAGGAGGACAGGGGTGGCAACGAGCACGAGGACGATCATCCACACGATGCCGCCTCGGAGGAATAACCAGGCGACTCCAATTGGAAAAGGCGCGAGGATCAAGCCGTCGAAGACCTTCGTCGCCCTACGTTCCCCGAGGATTGTTACCGGAGTCCGTTTTCCCTTCGAGCGATCCTCCTCCCGATTAGGGAAGTACCGGGCGAAGGAAATCGCGGCCGCGAGGAACCCGAGGACGATTGACGCGCCGATGCTCCGCGTCAAACCGGCGCCGCCGAACGCCACCGTGGCGCCCACCGTCATCACGGGACCGAACGCGAGGAAGGTGGAGATTTCTCCAATCCCCCGATAACTCAGTTTGAGCGGCGGCGAGCTGTAGCTCCACGCGAGTGCCGCCCCCGCGACGCCGAAGGCGAGGAGGACCAGGTTCGCGGTCAACACGACGAGGGCGAGGCCTGCCAGGACACCGACTCCGAAGGCAACGTATCCGACGTCCAACACGGCTCGGGGGGTCCGCGCC
>Ga0209237_1002480_pt1 | contig 11094 bp, 7 predicted proteins | sample GraSoi013_1_40cm_2_FD_185820 | JGI IMG/M metagenome (GOLD analysis project Ga0209237, IMG submission 185820) | Grasslands soil microbial communities from the Angelo Coastal Reserve, California, USA - Sample 10_02_2013_1_40cm (SPAdes) (version 2) | ecosystem: Environmental > Terrestrial > Soil >...
TGCCCTTCTTGAGATGAGCCCACCCGAGGATGGAGCGTCCCCTCGGATCGTCGGGATCGAACTCCACCGCGCGCGTGGCCGCCTGCATGGCTTCATCGTAGCGCCCCGCCCGCACCAGCATGGACGCGACATCGGTGCGGTGGGCCAACGGGTCGAGCTCTTGGGCACGTTTCACCATCGCAACCGCTTCGTCGTGCCGCGAGAGCGCGGACAACATGCGCCCGTACAGGTCGTACGTGTCCGCGCTGCTGGGGCTCAGGTCGAGGGCATGCTTGAATTCCGCTTCCGCGCCCGCCCAGTCGAAGTCACACACGAACTTGAGGAAGGCCAGCATGCAACACGCCTCTCCCAACCCGCTGTCGAGCGCGAGCGCCTTGGCCGCGGCCTGCTTGGCTCGCTCGTAGGCCTCGGCCGGCGTCACCGCGCCGCCCCCTTGGCCGCCGAGCTCCACGAAGGCCATGGCGACGCCGGCATGTGCCAGGGCGTAGTCGGGGTCTCTCAGGATCGCCTGCTGAAAGTACTCGATGCCTTGGCGGAGCCCCGGCTCCGTGAATTTGACGAGACAATGGCGGCCCTGGAGATACAGCTGGTAAGCCTGGAGATCGCTGGTGGGCTCCTTGTTGATCCGGGTGCGTTCGCCGGGGGAAAGCTCCGCTTGCAGCGCGGCCGCGATCTGCAACGCCACGTCGGTCTGAATCGCGAAGACATCGGTGAGCTGACGGTCGTACGTCTCCGCCCAGAGGTGTTGATCAGTGTCCGCGTCGATGAGCTGCGCGACGATGCGCACCCGGTCGCCGGCGCGGCGCACGCTTCCCTCCAGCAGCGTGGCCACATTCAGCTTCGCCGCGATCGTGCGGAGCCCCTCCTGGCGCTTTTTGAACGGCATCACCGAGGTGCGGGAGATCACCTCGAGGGCGCGGATCTTCGACAGCTGCGCGATGACGTCCTCGGTGATCCCGTCCGCGAAATACTCATTCTCCGGGTCCGCGCTCAGGTTCAGGAACGGCAGCACCGCGACGGACCGGGGCCGCGGCGGCACCACCCCGGGGGTGGCAAGCGCCTCGGCAAACGCGCCGGCGGAGGCAAACCGGTCGGCGGGGACCCTGGCGAGCGCTCGCATGAGGGTCTGCTCGACGCCCGCTGGTACCGCGTCCCGGAGGCGGCGCACGGCGGGCACCGGATCGGTCAGTCGCTTGGCGATCACGGCCTGCGCCGTGGGTCCCGTGTAGGGCGGCTCGCCGGCCAGCATCTCATACAGCACGCACCCGAGGCTGTAGACGTCGCTGCGAGCGTGAAGCTCCCGCTCGCCCAGCGCCTGCTCCGGACTCATGTACTCGGGCGTCCCCACGACGAGCCCCGTCTCGGTCAGCCGCTCGCCCACGGCGGCGCTGACCGCGAGGGCGATGCCGAAGTCCGCCACCATCGCCTCGCCTTCGTACAGCAGGATGTTCTCCGGTTTGACGTCCCGATGGATCACGCCCTGGTCGTGCGCGTGGCCGAGGGCCGAGGCGACCTGCCGCGTGATGCGGAGGGCTTCGTCAATCGGGAGCTGCCGCTCGCGCTCAAGCTTGTGACGCAGCGATTCGCCTTTGACGTACGGCATGACGTAGAAGAGGAGCCCATCGGCCTCGCCGGAGTCATACAGCGCCAGGATGTGGGGATGGTTCAGCTTGGCGGCGATCTCGACCTCGCGAAGAAACCGATCAGGCCCGAGGACCGACGCCAGCTCGGGCCGCAGCACCTTGACCGCCACCGTGCGGTGGTATTTCAAGTCCTCCGCGACATAGACCGTCGCCATGCCGCCGCTTCCGAGCTCCCGCTCGATGGCGTAGCGGCCGGCAAGGGCGGCGTTGAGGCGCTCGCGGGGGTTCCGCAACGCGGCGGGCCCGGCCTTAGGAGCGGGGTACGGGGTGGTCCGTGAGCACGGGCAGGAAGGGCACCCAGGGGCCGACCTCATCCCGATACTGTTTGGCCATCACCCGTGCGGTCTGAGCGAGGTGCCCTAAGTCGTGTACCACCCAGGCCGCGAGCAGCTGGCGCAGCGTCACGCGCCCCAGGCTCGGGTGCTCACCGGGCAGCTCGAGCTCTCGCGCGGTCAGCTTCCAGGAGCGGAGAAGCTCGAGATTCGCGCCGCGCAACTGGGCGAATTCGGCGAGCAGCGACTCCAAGGAACGGCCCGCGTTGCGCGTCCGGTGGCGGAATCGATCGTACGGCTGGAAGCGGAGATCGGGTCCTCTCGCGAGAATGATCCGCGCCCGCGGAATCCAGTCGGTCTCCTCACCGTCGATCAGGTGTCCCACGACATCGAACGGACTGAACGTTTCGGGGCCTTCCGTGCCCCGGACCCACGGCTCGCCCAGGGCGTCGAGCAGCGCGCGGAGCGTGGCGGGTGAACGCCGCAGCAGCTCTATCGACAGATCGAGATCGAATTCCATGATCGTGATGGGGGCTTCATCTCCTGGGGCTTCAGGACCGCCTCTATCGGTTCAGCGAAGACAGCGCTAACAGAAAGCACAGGAACGAGATCACGTCGAGCGGCTCTCTGAACCAAGTCCAAAAGGTCCAACGCGCGACTCTCGCTTACAACTCTCTGGATGGAGGGAAGTGGTGGTCATGGATTCCGATACTCCCCCCACGCCCCCCGCAACACATCGCTGATCTCGCCCACGGTCGCCCGCGCCCGCACCGCGTCGAGGATCGGCTCCATCAACGGCGCCGCGGCATCCCGGGCCGCCGCCGCGAGCGCCGCCAAAGCCTGCTGCACGAGCTTCGCCTGGCGCGCGCGCCGCGCCGCGACAAGCCGCGCCCGCTGCTCCGCCGCCAAGGCGGTGTAGTCGGGCGCCGGGACCGACTGCACAGGCTCCTCCACCAGATACTCGTTCACGCCCACCACTACTCGCTCCCCCGACTCGATCGCGCGCTGCTGGTCGTAGGCGCTCCTCGCGATCGCGTCCTGAAAGAAGGCGCGCTCGATCGCCCGCGCCGCGCCACCTTGCGACTCGATCTCGTCCACGAGGCGCCGCGCCTCACGCTCCACCTCGTCCGTCAAGGCCTCCACGTACCAGCTCCCGCCCACCGGATCCACCACCTCCGGCAGCCCCGTCTCGTGCGCCAACACCTGCTGGGTCCGCAACGCCAGCGTGGCGCTCGGCGCCGTCGGCAGCGCCAACGCCTCGTCATAGGCGTTGGTGTGCAGCGACTGCGTCCCGCCCAACACGGCCGCCAACGCCTGGACGGCCACCCGCACGACGTTGTTGAGGGGCTGCTGCGCCGTGAGCGTCGCCCCGCCCGTCTGCGTGTGGAACCGCAGCCGGCACGCCGCGTCGCTCGCGGCGAACTTCTCCTTCATGAGCCGCGCCCACAGCCGTCGCGCCGCACGGAACTTCGCGACCTCCTCGAACAGATCGGTATAGCCCGCGAAAAAGAACGAGAGCCGCGGCGCGAGGTCATTCACGTCCAACCCGATCGCCCTGGCGCGGCGCACGTACTCGAGCCCGTTCGCAAACGTGAAGCCGAGCTCCTGGGCCGCCGTCGCCCCCGCCTCCCGCATGTGATAGCCCGAGATCGAAATGGGATTGAAGCTCATCCCCACGGCCGAGACGAACCGGAACACGTCGGTCACCAGCCGCAGCGACGGCTCGAGCGGATAGATGTACGTGCCCCGCGCGATGAACTCCTTCAGGATGTCGTTCTGCAGCGTCCCGTCGAGCCGGCGCCGCTCCACGCCCTGCTCCTCCCCCACGACCACGTACATCGCGAGCAGGATCGGCGCGGTGGCGTTGATGGTCATCGAGGTGGAGACCTTGTCGAGCGGGATCTCGTGGAACAGCCGCTCCAGGTCGTCCACGGTGTCGATCGCGACGCCCGCACGCCCCACCTCCCCCTCCGCCATCGCATGGTCCGAGTCGTACCCCATCTGGGTCGGGAGATCGAACGCCACGGACAGCCCCGTCTGCCCCGCAGCCAAGAGGTGGCGGAAGCGGGCGTTCGTCTGCTCGGCCGTGCCGAAGCCCGCGTACTGGCGCATCGTCCACAGCCGGCCTCGATACATCGTGGCATAAGGACCGCGCGTGTACGGGAACGCCCCGGCCGCGCCCTGGTCACGCCCCGGGTCGCCCGCCCAGTCCTCCGGTCCGTACACGGGCTTGCGCGCGCTCACTTCTGCGGCACCGCCTCGGCCGCGAGGATGCGCGCCGCGAACGCGACGTCGTCCTTGCTGCCGATCACGAGCGGCGTCTTCTGGTGCAGCTTCGCGGGGCTGATGTCGAGGATGGAACGGCACCCGTCCGTCGCGCGGCCCCCGGCCTGCTCCACCACGAACGCGAGCGGCGCCGCTTCGTACAGGAGCCGCAGCTTGCCCTGGGAGTTCTTCGTGTCGGCGGGATAGAGGAAGATGCCGCCCGAGATGAGGTTGCGGTGGAAATCCGCGACCAGCGACCCGATGTAGCGGGCGTTCTTGGGCTGGATCCTCCCCTCGCCGTTCTTGAAGGCCGCGACGACCCGCTGCACCGGAGGACTCCAGCGGTTCCAGTTGCTCTCGTTCACGCTGTAGTACTTCCCCACGGCGGGCGTCGTGATGTCGGGATGCGACAGCAGGAACTCGCCGATCGTCGGGTCGAGGGTGAAGCCGTGCACCCCCTGCCCCGTCGTGTACACCAGCATCGTGCTCGAGCCGTAGAGGATGTAGCCCGCGGCGATCTGCTTCTTCCCTGCCTGGAGACAATCGGCGACGCCCGCCGGGCCGTTCTTCCTGGTCACGCGACGATGGATCGAGAAGATCGTGCCGATCGAGACGTTGACGTCGATGTTGGCGGAGCCGTCGAGGGGGTCGTACAACACGACGTACTTGCCGGCGGGCTTCCCGGGCGGGACGGGGACGGGCTCCTCGTCCTCCTCCGACGCCGTCACGCACACCCGCCCCGTGTGCTGGATGCTGTGGCGCACGGTCTCGTTGGCGAAGAGATCGAGCTTCTGCTGCAGGTCGCCGGAGACGTTCACCGCGCCCGCCGTGCCGAGGATGTCGGTGAGCCCGGCGCGGCGCACGTGGCGGGAGATGATCTTCGCGGCGAGGCAGAGGTCGTACAGCAGGTTCGACAGCTCCCCCGTCGCCTCCGGGTGGAGCCGCTCCTGCTCCATGATGAAGCGCTCAATCGTGATGACTTCGGACCCGTCCACCGTGGCCGTCCGTGGAGAAGGTGATGGTGCCGCGCTCGTCGGTCCGCAGAATCGCGACGCCGTGCCGCGCCAGCCGCGCCAGCACCTCCGGCGCCGGATGGCCGTAATGGTTGCGCCGCCCCACGCTGATCACGGCCTCGCGCGGGCCGAGCTCCGTCAGCCAGGCGTCCGACGTGGCGGAGCGCGAGCCGTGGTGCCCCACCTTCAGCAGCTCCACCGCCCCCACCCGGCCCGCGAGCCGCGCCTCGACGGGAAGCCCCGCGTCCGCCTGGAGCAACAGCCGCACCGCGCCGTAGGTCACGCGCAGCACGACGCCGTGCTCGTTCACGTCGAGCGGCAGGGCGAGGAGTGCGGCGTCCGGGCTCAGCACCTCGAGCGTCACGCCGTCCAGCTCGATCCGATCCCCCGCCCGTGCGGGATGATACCGCGACCCCGCCGCCTCGACCTCGCCCAGGAACTCGAGGTACAGCGGCCGCCCCAGCGGCTCTCCCGGCTCGAGCACCACGTCCGGCCGGAACGTGCGCACCACCGCCGGCAATCCGCCCAGGTGATCCGCGTCGCCGTGCGTCGCCACGACCAGCGCGAGCCGGCTCGCGCCGCGCCGCCTGAGAAATGGGATCACCACCCGGCGGCCCGCGTCGCTCTCGGGGGTACGCGGGCCGCCGTCCACCACCACCCAGCGCCCCCCTGGCGTGCGCAGCGCCGCGGCGTCGCCCTGCCCGACGTCCAGGAAATGTACGGTCAAACAACGACAGGCGTCGAGAGAGACGCCGTCCAGCGGCACGGCGTCGAGGAACGATGTCCAGCAGAAGAGCGTCAAGACGAAGGCGCAGCGGGCTGCCATGAGCCAGCGGCGGCGGGGCGAGTTCCACAGCCACCACGCGGCCGCGGCGACGCCCGTCCAGACGAGCGCGGAGCGCCACCCCGCGATCATGATCACGTGGCCGCCGGGGACCGAAGCGGCGAGCCGCGCGACGGCGTCGAGCAGGGCGAGGCCGAGCCCCGCGCCCGCGGCGAGGAGATGGGCGAGGGCCGTAGCGATCCACGAGAGCGCGAGCGCCATCGCGAGCCCGGGCACCGCGACCGCGGCGAGCGGGATCGCGACGAGGTTCGCGACGACGCCGATCGGCGCGACCGTGCCGAAGGCGAACGCGGTGACCGGTGCGGTGACGAGCGTCGCCGCGGCGGTGGGGGCGACGAGCCGCAGCGCGCGCGGGGAGCGCGCCATCGCCCGGTCGGCCCAGATCACCGCCCCGATCGCCGCGACCGAGAGCCAGGCACCGACCGCGTGCAGTGCCCACGGATCGGCGAGCAGCACGACGAGGGCGGAGAGCGCGATCACCCCGCGCGGGGCGGCGACGCGCTGGCGCAGCCGGGCGACCTGATCGGCCACGAGCATGATCGCCGCCCGCGTGGCCGGCGCCGGAAACGCGAGCAGCCACAGGTAGGCGACGAGCAGCGACGCCGCGGCGCCCGCACGGGCGCCGGGGGACAGGCCGAGCCTGCGGAGGATCAGGGCGAGCCAGGCCGCGAGAAAACCGACGTGCAGGCCTGAAATGGAGAGGATGTGCGCGAGCCCCGAGCGGGCGTAGCGCTCCCGCACGTCGGGATCGAGCGCCGCGTTGGGCGCGAACACGAGCGCCGCCACGAGCGGGGCCCGGGCACCGAACAACTCCGTCGTTCGTCGCGCGAGCCGGTCGCGCAGCGCGCCCCGCCCCTGCGCTTCCCCCTCGAGCTGGCGGACGCGCCGCGCGACGAGCACGCCGCGACGGGCGTCGCCGATCCAGCGCCCCGCCACGAGCCACAGCGTCCCACCGCCCGCCGGATAGCACGCCGGCCAGCGAATGCTCAGCGCCCCGCCACAACGCCCGCTCTCGACCCGCGCCTCGACCAGCCCGCCGTCCGCCGGAGCCGGATCCGCGAGCCGGACCGCGACGGCTCGCACCCTTCCCCGTTCCCCGGCCGCATCCCCGGCCTTTCCCCCCGCCGTCCACCGTCCCGCGCACGTCGCGTCCTGCTCCCGCACCGCTGCGGCGCCCCACAGCAACCCCGCCACGCCCATCAACCCGATCGCCGCACCGACCGGCGCCTGGCGCGCGACCGAGAGCGCGACGATCAGCACGCTCGCCCCCACGGCCCACATCCCCGCGCCCCACGCCCCCAAAGAGCCGAGGCCGGCCCAGAGGCCGGCCCCGAACGCAACGCTGATCCACACGAGGGGCGGCCGCATCGCCGCCTCAGCCTGCTACACGAGCTGCACCGGCTTCGCACCGCAGCGCGGAGCCAGCCCGACCTTGCTGAGCCCCTCCAGCAGCACCACGTCGAGCTTGGCACGCTCCTGGTCGCTCGTGAGCGACAGCTCCGTGAGCACCTCGCCCTGGTGCGTCGAGACGTAATGCGGCGACAGGCGGTTCAGCGCGTACACGAGCACGTCGCCCCGGCACGTGTCGCACCCACAGAACCGCGGGAACCGCCGGCGCAGCTCCTCGTACTCGCGTTGCGTCACTTCGAATGAGACGTTCCTTACCCCACGACGGCGAGCTCCTGTGCCACGGGCCAGGAGGTGAACGTCGAGCCCGTGGTGCCCGTGAGCCGCACGCGCCGGTAGGTACCGATCCACTCGTCGGGGCCGTCGAGCAGGGCGACTTTGTTGCCGCGCGTGCGGGCCTGGAGCAGCCCGCCCCGCTTGGCTTTCCCCTCCACCAGCACCTCGTGCGTCGTGCCGACGAGCGCCACGTTCTTCGCGCGCGCCACCCGGCGCACCACGGCGATGAGCCGCTCGAGCCGCTCCCCCGCCACCGCCTCGGGCACGCGGTCCTTGAGCTTGACGGCCGGAGTGCCGTCGCGCAGCGAGTACTTGAAGGTGTAGGCGTCGTCGAACCGGACCTCACGGACGAGCGAGACCGTCTCCTCGAAGTCCTGCTCCGTCTCTCCGGGGAAGCCGACGATGATGTCCGTCGTGAGCGCGATCCCGGGGACGGCGTGCCGCAGCGCGGCCGCCACCTCGAGGTAGCGCTCCCGCGTGTAGCGGCGCAGCATCCGCCGGAGCACGCGGTTCGACCCGCTCTGCACGGGGAGGTGCACGTGCTCGCACACCGGCGGCGTCTGCGCCATGGCGGCGAGCACGCGCTCGCTGAAGTCCGTGGGATAGGGCGACGTGAACCGCAGGCGGCGCATCCCGGCCACGCCGCCCACGGCGCGCAGCAGGTCCGCGAAGTCGTGCTCGCCGTCGTGGTAGCTGTTGACCGTCTGGCCAAGGAGCGTCACCTCCGTGGTGCCGCGCGCGACGAGACCCTCCACCTCGCGCACCACGTCGGCCAACTTGCGACTCCGCTCCGGGCCGCGCGTCATCGGAACGATGCAGAACGTGCACCGATAATCGCAGCCGCGCTGCACGGTGACGAACGCGGAGGCCCCCCCGCCGCCCCCCGCGGCCTCCCGCGCCGCCGGCACGTCCTCGTAGTGCTCCCACGGCTGGAACCGCACGTCGGCCGCGCGCTCCCCCTGCCGCGCCCGGGCGATCAGCTCGGGTAGGCCGCGGTAGCCGTCGGGACCGATGACGAGGTCCACCTGGGGGACCTGCTCGAGCAGCGCCGGGCCCAAGCGCTGCGCCATGCAACCTACGACGCCCAGCACGCCCCCCGCCCGCTTGAACCCCTTGAGCACCCCCATCCGCCCGAGCACCCGCTGCTCGGCGTGGTCCCGCACGGCGCAGGTGTTGACGAGCAACACGTCCGCGTCCGCCGGGTCATCCGTGCGCACGTAACCCTGCGCGCCGAGGAGCCCGAGCACGAGCGCGGAGTCGGACACGTTCATCTGGCAGCCGTAGGTCTCGATGTAGATGCGCGGCATGGTTAGTCCACCGTCACCTCGCAGCGGGGACGCCCGTCCCAGCGGTCGACAGGAAGATAGACCGAGAGGTAGTCCTCCGTCACGACCTCCACCCGGCCCGCCGCACGGCCGCTCACCACGCCGTCCGCGCGCCGGCCCCGCTGCGCCTCCCGGTACGCCAGCGCCTTGCGCTCCCCCAGCTCCCGCAGCTCGCGCGCGCGCGCGGCCGCGACCTGGGGAGCGACCTGCCCACCCAGCCGCGCCGCGGGGGCGCCGGGCCGCACGCTGAACGGGAACACGTGGAGATAGGTGAAGGGTAGCGCCTCGACGAGCGCGCGCGTCGCCGCGTGATCCGCGTCCGTCTCGCCTGCGAAGCCCGCGATGATATCGGCGCCGAGTCCGAAGACGGGGAGCCGCGCGGCGAGCCACTCGATGCGCGCGCGGTAGGAGTCGGCGGTGTACCAGTGGCGCCCCATGCGCTTGAGGAGGCGGTTCGAGCCCGACTGCAACGGCGCGTGCAGGTGCGCCGCGAGGTTCGTCGGCGCCTCGATCAGCAGGCGGGCGATCGTGTCGTCCACTTCCGTGGCTTCGATGGACGAGAGCCGGAAGCGCACCTCGGGCACGGCGTCGATCAAGGCCTCCAGGAGGCCGCCCAGCAACCGCGCGGTACCGCTCCCCGCTCCCTGCTCCCGGCCGTAGCTACCGATGTGCACCCCCGTCAGCACGATCTCCGCATGATGCCCTGCCAGCGCCTGCGCCTCGCGGATCAGCGCGGGTATCGGCCGCGACCGGTTCGCGCCGCGGGCGAGCGTCGTCGCGCAGAAGGTGCAGTGCTCGTCGCAGCCGTCCTGGATCTTGAGCCAGCCGCGGGCGTTGGCCTGGAAGCGGCGCAGCACGCGATCGACGCGCGGCGCGGCGTAGCCCGCGGCGGAGAGCACTGCGGCGGGCTCGGCCCCCGGCACCACGGCGCGCACGGAGGGGAGACGCGCGATGCGGCCGTCGTCGAGCGCGGCGGCGCAGCCTATGACCACCGTCTCGAGGGGCCGGGCGCCAGGGAGTCGAGGGCTTCGGGCGAGTCGCCGCACGAAGCGGCGCATCTTGCCCTCGGCTTCATGCGTCACGGTGCAGGAGTTCACGACCGCGACGTCGGCCTCGGCGGGATCGTCGACCAGCGCTGCGCCCTGGTCGGCGAACGCCTGCCCGACCAGCTCCGTGTCGTACTGGTTCGCCTTGCAGCCGAAGGTGTGGAGGTAGACGTTCACGGGCGGATCGTCAGTCCGACGAGCACGGTCCATGCAGTCTCGGTCAGCCCCCCGCCCTTGCGGACGAGGCGCTCCAGCCCGAAGTCGACGAGCGCCCGATTGCCCGAGAAGGCCTTGCCGGCGCCCAGCGTGACGCCGAGCTCAGTGGGCGCCGCGGTGCCGGGGCCGAACGGCAGCTGGCCGCCCCGCACGCCGAACCGGAACGGCGTCGGACCGGCCCCGACCTCGGCTCCGGCCGACCAGCTCGTGGTGTTGAAGCCGCCCGCGTCGGACCAGGAGCGCCACACCGCGGTGCCGGCGACGCGCGCGCTCGGGCTCGGCGACCAGCGGAGCGCCGCGCCCAGCGTGGTCGGGAGGTCTGTGCGGTCGGTCTCGGCGTCGCCGAGCCGCGTCCGCAGGCGGTTGTCGGAGCGCGCGTAGCCGACGATGCGCACGCTGCGGACGGGATCGAGCGCCACGCTCCCCGAAATCCCGAACCCGTCGTAGCGCACCACGGCGGTCTGCGTCGTCCCCAGAAAGGTGGTGTCGTCGTAGACGCGCTGGGCGGTCTGGCGGCTCGACCCGCTCAAGATGTGCGCTCCCGCCCCGATCGCGATCCATGACGCGAGTCGCGCCGCGGCCGCGAAGCGCAGGTCCGCCACGGCGCCGTGGCTCCCGATGCGATCCGTGTAGGGCGCGTACGCGCCGCGCAGCATCTGCGAGTCACGGGTCACGATCGAATAGGTACGGTCGAGGTAGGTCGCGAACCCGCCGCCCACGACGACGCGGCGGGTGACAGGTCCCGCGAGGCCCATGAACGGGAAGCGCGAGCTGCGCAGGTCATCCC
>Ga0209237_1002484_pt1 | contig 11087 bp, 10 predicted proteins | sample GraSoi013_1_40cm_2_FD_185820 | JGI IMG/M metagenome (GOLD analysis project Ga0209237, IMG submission 185820) | Grasslands soil microbial communities from the Angelo Coastal Reserve, California, USA - Sample 10_02_2013_1_40cm (SPAdes) (version 2) | ecosystem: Environmental > Terrestrial > Soil >...
TGATTTACGAGCCACTGATGGTGATTGCCGGAAAGTACGGCGCCTTCGCCGAATACGAGACGCCTCTCCTCGGCCTCCTCTCCTCATCTACCAGCGTCTCGACGCGTGCCGCGAGGTTCAGGGTGGCTGCCGGCGAGAAGCTCCTCTTCAGCTTCGGGACGAGGCGTATCCACCCGGCATTGGCTCCGATGGTGGAGAGGGGCAGTTACCTCGCCGGTTTCGACGGGGTCTCGAACGTTCTTGGTGCGGAACTCCTCCATCTGAAGGCCTCCGGAACGATGCCGCACGCGCTGATCCAGGTTGTTGGCGACCAGGAATCGGCCTGGAAGATGTACGACAAGACGATCGCGAGCGATTCCCCCAGGGTTGCGCTCGTCGACACGTTTTGGGACGAGAAGACGGAGGCGGTCAAGGCGTTCGAGGTTCTTGGTTCAAACCTCTGGGGGGTGAGACTCGACACCCCCGCCTCCAGAAGAGGTGACTTCAGGAAGATCATCGAGGAGGTCAGGTGGGAGCTCGACATCAGGGGTGGCGAGAAGGTGAAACTCATCGCTTCCGGGAGGCTCGATGAGGAGTCGGTGGGGAAGCTGAAGGATATTGCGGACGGCTTCGGGGTAGGGACCGCCGTCGCCTACCCACCCGTCATCGACCTGAGCGCGAAGATAGTCGAGGTGCGGCGTGGCGCAAAGAGAGAGTTCAGGGCCAAGAGAGGGGGGCTCGGCGGCAGGAAGGCGGTCTACCGCTCGAGTGTCGGGTTCCAAGACACCGTCGTCTTGGAAGGAGCGGAAGCCCCCCCCAGAACGAAGGCGATGCTCACCCCGTTGCTGAAGAACGGGAAGATTGTGCGGAAGTACGAGGGAGTCGAGGCCATAAGGTCGAGGGTTCTCAGAGACCTTCATATGCTGTCAAAGCATCCCCCCTCGATTTCTTGGTGATGGGATGGCCGGCGCAACATTCGCTTTGATCGTCGTCGATGTTCAGAATGATTTTTGCCCGGGGGGCGCTCTGGCCGTCAAGGGTGGCGACAAAATCATACCACCATTGAACGCCCTGATCGATGCCTTCACCATCTCTAATCTCCCGGTCTGCTTCACGAGGGATTGGCATCCGCCGGACCACTGCTCGTTCAGGGAGAACGGGGGTCCTTGGCCTTCACACTGCGTAAGGAACAGCAAGGGGGCCGAGTTTCATCCTGACCTCCGTGTGCCAAGGAACGCGCTGGTGGTCAGCAAGGCGACGGAACCGGATAAGGAGGCCTACTCGGGATTCCAAGGAACCGAGCTGTCATCAACCCTGAAGAGGATGGGCGTGACTGAGCTCTTCGTCGGGGGGCTCGCGACGGACTACTGCGTCAAGAACACGGTGGGGGACGCACTCGAGGAGGGGTTTCTCGTGAACGTTCTGACGGACTGCGTCAGGGGAGTCAATCTGAAGAGGACCGACTCAGCAAGCGCGTTGAAGTGGATGAAGGTCAGAGGCGCGAAAGAAAGGACGAGTGAAGGCGTCCTTAAGATGATTAATAGGCGCGCAGCAGTGATATCTTCATCCTGACCTAGGGGTCAGTCCAGGTCGCCCGTCGAAGCACGCCGCGCGCCTATTGCGTGAGTAACTCTCGAGTTCCGTATTTATTCCTTAGTCTCCGAGAATGCATCGTCCACACGATACATACGTCAATCTCCAGCTAGACATCTAAGCATCGGTGGTTAAATACAAACCCAGCATTACCTCTCATGTACACAATTTCATTCCGTTCGCCCGTTCCGTCTTGTGTTTACAATCGTTTCTCTGAATCCTGCTTTCTTCTCTTCTTCCTCCTCCCTCTGCATTCCATGTCGGTACTTGTTGTCCCGTCCTTTAGGTCGTTACGTTGATAAGCAATCCATCATCATCGATGATTGGACCAAGTGCACCCAATCAGGGAATAAGTGCATCTGGGGCAATAGAATCCGCTTCGGCAGTCGCCGACGAATCTGCCTTTATTGGGATGCGCAGTGGCACTGAATCTGCTCCGTCTCCTTCTTCTGCAATGAACGTCTTTGAGAAGAAGCCCGACCGAAGCAGCCGCCAGGTTCGAGCAATAAAGTCGGTCAAGCAGAACTACTACGAGCCGTCTGAAGAGATTCTCAGCCTGCTGGAGACGTTCAGGATGATGACGAACGCCTGCATCAGGATTGGACTCGCGAACGACGTCTCTACGCTGCGGAAGCTTTCGCATCTATGCTACAAGGAGCTGAGCAGATACAACGTCATCAGCTACTACAAGCTCCACGCAATATCCAGGGCCGCAGGAATACTCGCGTCGAGGAAGAAGTCGATCAGGAGAGGCATACCTACGAGGGACCCCTACGCAGTCAGCCCCCAACTAGTCTCCTGCTACGGCTTCAAGTTAGAACGTGGGGTACTTGGGATTCCTCTCGGGGAGAGGAAATACTTCGACGTACCACTCAACAAGCACACCCAGGAGCTTCTCCTGTCCGAACCCGGCGTGGAGGTGCGCTCGTTCACTCTGACCCCAAGCACGGTGAGCCTCACGATCTCCAGAGAGGCTGAGGAGATCAGCTGCGTCAACATGGGTGGCCTAGACAGGAACCTCCGAAACCTTACCTACGGAAACGAGGAGAGGGTCGTTCAGTACGAACTATCGAAGGCGGTCAAGATAGCCGAGACGACCAAGGAGGTAGTCGGCTCATTCAGGAGAGACGACGTAAGAATCAGGAAGAGAATAGCCTCGAAGTATGGGAGGAGGAGGAAAAACAGGATCATGCACCTGCTGCACTGCGCTACCAAGCAGGTCGTGGAAGAGGCCTTCAGGAGCAGAGAGACGATAGCGCTCGAAGACATCAAGGGGATTCGCAGGCTCTACGCGAGGGGAAACGGTCAGGGAGGCGGATTCAGGGGCAGGATGAACTCCTGGTCGTTCGGGGAGGCGCAGAGGCAGGTAGAGTACAAGGCGAAGTGGAGGGGCGTAACGGTCATCCATCTTACGAAGGACGAGACGAGGGGCACCACGAGGGAGTGCGCGAGATGCAGGGAGAGACTCCAAGTCGCGCAGAGGGATGACGTCAGGCACAGGAGGCAGCTGTGGTGCCCTCGATGCAAAAGGTGGGTGGACCGTGACGTCAACGCGGTGATGAACCAGTCACGGAGGGGGCGGTTGAGGTTCGACCGTTCCCTGCCTCACGACGAGGCGAAAGGCGAGGCAGGTGAAGCAATGAAGGGGAACCCGACGACTCCGGTAATCCTCAGAGTCGGATGCCTCGAAGAGATAGCCCAAAGAGTTATCAGAACCTAAGGAAACGAACGATTCTAGGAAGCTAGACTTGAGCGAAGACGACAACGACGACCAGCTGCTGAACTGGTACGAGGCCCTAGCCGAGAAGCCAAACTACTACATGAACACCGAAGCCGGGCAGAAAGAGCTCGCCGAGATGATTCGGAAGGAGTCGGAGCGGCTCCTCACCGAGCTTGGCAAGACTGTGAAGAGGACGCGTGAGGTGATATGGCTCTCCAAGCACTGCTTTGACTGCAGGTACTTCCAGAAGAACAACGGCCGGATGCAGTGCAAGAAGTGGGACGTGAGAATCGTAAAGCCGTTCTACGGCAGGCCGATTTGGTCGAGCGTACCCTCAAAGACCCGCAAGGGGGAGAAGGAGTTGGTCGTGGACGATATTGACTGGAGCTCGAAGTGGAAGGAGATCTCGGACACGATAGTGGAGCGGGCGGTCGAGATGGTGAACGGCGGCTATCCATACTTCTGCTTCACCAGCAAATAGAGAAATCGCCACGCGGATTCGGTAAATTTTGCCAGAGCCGAACTCCCTCTAGATTTTTGGCGCGCTAACGATTCCAGACTTGATACTGGGATGGAAGCTGAGCAGGGCACCCACCCGTTCCCGTCGCCGCGCGCATGGAAAGTTGCGAAACAAGGTCGAAATATGCGTACGACGCCCCATCACTATAGCAAACCGACTGCCCGACCGTAACAGTCGCCGGGTCTACCACGCTCCTATAGTCCCTAATATCGAAGAGCGGCCCACTTGTCTGGCTGACCACTATCTCGATGTAGTTGAGGAACTTTCCGACCATCAGACGGGAACCCTGCGCCGTCGTCGAATTGCCCTGGAACCAACCGCCCGCAATCGTTCCTAGGACGTCTTGCGACACATTACCGCACAAAGGCGTTGTCGTGGTGCCCGAGGCGGAGAGGAGAGAATAGTACGTTGCCTTCAGGTCACCCATAAAGTAGTCGTAAGGACAATCGCCGTACTTGTATTGGTCCGCAGTCCACCTGCTATCGTTAACGTGAAACGCGGGTTTGGCAAAGTTGAGCACCATGAAGTCCCACGACCCGGCGACCCTAGTCCCATCCGTGTATCCGAGCAACTCTCCCACTCGTACCGGAACGGAAACATACACCCCCGTCCGGCTGTTGTTCGCAGGCACAGACGGCCCGAGGCTCGCTATCCAGCCCTCGACGGTCGGGACGTGGTCAAAGGTGAGAAACACTTCGCAAGTAACTTGAAACTCGAGACGATACTCTGGGCGCGTTCCTAATGGACCGTAGTTTTTGTTAACATATGTGATGCCTTGGAGCGTCATGTTAACTGGGGCATACACCGGAACGAACAAGTGCGAGCCGTTGGATGCCGTCTTTACGAAAACGTAGCTCCTTGCGGGAGACCCTGTGGAAATGCCGCCGAGGGGGTAAACGAACTGAATCATCGTCGCGTTGGTGAATGGCCTCGTGAAGACCGGTGTAATGTTGTGTTGGCAGCCTGGAGGTTGCGTCACGGTTGTTGATACAGTGGTGTTGGACGACTGTAGCTTCGAGCTGGAGGCATACGTACTGAATGCGTACGTGCTTGTTGGGGTCGTTGTCGCAGTCGAGGCTTGAAGGTTTTCGCTGCTGCTGCGCAGATAGTACAGCCCAGCGGCCGTCGCCAAGAGCAAGACAACGATACCAGATAGAAGAGTGGACCGCGGCGTCACTTTTCAGGTCAAGTTCCACTTTCGTATTAAAGGACGTTCGTCATTTCAGTAGCTTCCACGACGACCGGGCGAAACCAGACTCTTTCGCGGATTCACGGTCTCACGGCTGGGGTGCGTTCGAATCAGAGCCAATGGCAAATTTCTGGACCAAGCGGGCAGTCGAGATGGTGAACGGCGGCTACCCATACTTCTGCTTCACGAGTAAGTAGTCCCCCAACGGCTTAAATTGGGACTTTCGGCAGTGAATAATTCGCTGGCCCGGGTGGTGCAGCTTGGTTAGCACACGAGGCTGTGGAGTTTGTCTCGCGCGGCGACCTTGGGATCGTGGGTTCGAATCCCACCCCGGGCCCTCTCAATCACATACAGGAGCACCCTGCGACGCGGTGCGGAAACATATAACAAACCAAATTTTTCAGTGCAGAGATGTCGAGACGAATAGCAAGCTTCTGCAAAGACGGTATTTCGAGGGAGATTGGGTCAGGCAGCACTCGTCTATTACAGAACCAAATAGCCCTGAACTGGAACTCCATCGAAGGTGAACGTTCAACTGTGAGCCGCTTCCTGGTCACACGCTGAAGCATGACGAGCCCTCCGGAGAGCATTCCCTCCAGCCTACTTCCTAGCGGACTCGCAACCCCCATCTTCCTGGTGGCACTGTTACTTGCGGCTCTGTTCTTGATCTTCTTCGGGCGTCGCGTCATAAAAGCCGTCGCGTTCATTCTTGGAGGGTTGGCGGGGGCCTACTTCGGCGGCATCCTCGGAGCGGCTTTCCTCGGTTCCTTTGGTACCCTCGTGGCCGAGCTTGTCGGATTCTTGCTCGGGGGACTTCTGGGGATGTCTTTCCTATCTTTCGCAATAGGTCTTGGTCTGGGCTATGCGGGATACGCGATCACGCAAGCCATCTTTGGTTCCACACTCGCATCCCTCTCCGTCGGATTGGTGCTCTTCGTCGTCGGAAAGATTCTGGCTGGGAAGATACTCTCCTTGGTCTCGGTGATCTTCGGCGGGTTTCTCCTCCTGAACGTCCTGAGCTCCGTGGGACTCCCACTGGAGTTGGCCCTTCTGGCAATAATCATTCTCTCCAGCCTCGGCCTCTGGGTTCAGAACGAGTCGGCGAAGCGGATGTCGCTATCCTGAGACGCCTGCGCTGCCTTTGATGTACGGGGCGCGAAAGCCAATTATTCCTATCGGAATAATCTTGTCAATGCTATTTATACCATCACTAGCAAAAGTGGAGGCAAGGCAGGATAGACAATGACAACGGCAACGTTATCGACCGAGCCGATCGGGAGCATCCCGAGGCCTCCCGAGACACTTCGGGCCGTCGATCGTCATAAGTACCCCATAATGAATCCCTGTTCCCAGGGTACGATTACCTTCAGTAAGGTGAGGAGAGCTGACACTAAAGATTCCGAGGAGAGTGTTTGACGAAATCGATGCACACGCCCGAGAAGCCTATCCCGAGGAATGCTGCGGCCTGTTAATCGCAACCGGTGAGAAGAAGGTGGTTGACTGCGTCAGGATGAAGAACGAGTATCCGGGGCCCAAGCAAGACAGGTACCACATAGACCCGCTCGAACTCTACCGGGCGGATAGGGCGGCCTCTCAGAGGGGGTTGGTTGTCGCCGGAATCTACCATTCACACCCCGACTATCCCGCAACCCTCTCCAGATTCGATATGGACCACGCCTTTCCCTGGTACTCCTACTTCGTAGTCTCGGTGGGGAGTGGGGGAACGAAAGACCGCAGGTCGTGGACCCCGAACGAGAAGCGCACGGGAGCGGCGGAGGAGCCGATCGAGGTGGTAGAGGGGTGACATCAACGGGTGTCAAGGTGGTGATTCCCACCGTCCTCAGGCAGCACACAAACAACAGAGACGAGTTGGACCTGAGCGCGAAGACGGTGAAGGACGCGCTTCAGGCGCTCACCAAGAGCTACCCCAACCTGGGCAGGTACCTCTACTCCGAGAACGGAAGGCTGAGGAACTTCATCAACGTCTACCTCAACGAAGAGGACATCCGCTCGATGAACGGCGAAGAGACTCGGCTGAAGGAGGGAGATACCCTGATGATCGTCCCCTCCATCGCGGGGGGCTCGGTATCTCAGAAGGGCGGCGTCTCCTTCTCTAGCGGCGAATTCGCTCGGTACAGCAGACACATCATCATGCCGGAGGTCGGACTCGAGGGGCAGAGGAAGCTGAAGGCTTCCAGCGTCTTGATCGTCGGCGCGGGAGGTCTGGGGACACCATCGGCGACATATCTCGCGGCGGCGGGCATCGGCAGACTAGGGATTGTCGACTTTGACACGATCGAGAGGAGTAACCTCCACCGGCAGATTCTCTACTCCGAACAGGACATCGGGAAGAGCAAGGCGGAGGTCGCACGGGAACGTCTGCTGCAGGTCAACCCGAACGTAAGAATCGAACTACACAAGGTCAGGCTCGACTCCTCGAACGCGCTGAAGATCCTGAAGGAGTACGACGTCATCCTGGACGGCACAGACAACTTTCCGACGCGCTACCTGGTCAACGACGCGTGCGTCCTGCTAGGGAAGCCAAACGTCTACGCGAGCATCTTTAGGTTCGAGGGGCAGGCATCCGTCTTCTACGCGAAGCAAGGGCCTTGCTACAGGTGTCTCTACTCAGAGCCACCCCCACCGGGGCTGGTGCCGTCGTGCGCGGAGGGGGGTGTGCTCGGCGTGCTCCCAGGAATAATGGGAAGCATCCAGGCCGCCGAGGCCATCGACCTTATCCTGGGGAGGGGTAGACCCTTGATAGGGAGGCTCCTCCTCTTCAACGCTCTCGACATGAAGTTCGAGGAGCTGAAGCTGAGGAAGAACCCCGACTGTCTAATCTGCGGCCCCAATCCAAAGATCAAGGAGCTCATCGACTACGAGGCATTCTGCGGAATCGAAGAAGAGTTGACCCCTGAACTCGAGGTCTCGGTCCAGACGCTGAACCAACTAATAGAGCAGAAGAAGGTGGTCGTCCTGGACGTCAGAGAACCATTCGAATACGAGATCTGTCACATAGAAGGGTCAAGAATGATTCCTCTTGGGCAGCTTCCTGAGAGAGCCAATGAGCTCGACACCGCCGACCAGATAATCGTTCACTGCCACAGTGGGGTGAGAAGCGCCCAGGCGGTGAGGTTTCTGCAGGGTCTCGGCTTCAAGAAGGTCAAGAACCTGAAGGGAGGGATTAAGGCCTGGGCAGAAGAAATAGACCCTACGATGCAGACTTACTAGGGCCGAGCCTGAGCGAATGAGCGAGCGAGGCATAGCGATGCCGAAATTTTCTACTGACAGCATCCACGGCCATGATTACTACGACGAACAGATTGGGGCCTTCAAGGTCCCACTCTACCTCTCGGCGATCTTCGAGCATCCCGACCGCAGGACGGGGGAGGCTAGGAAGAGCGACAGAGGCTTCGAGCAGAAGTACTCGCGCGAAGAAAACCCGACCGTGAGAGCGTTCGAGCGGGTGCTCGCGAAACTCGAGAAGGGGTCCGAGGCACTGGCCTTCAACAGCGGGATGGGTGCGATTGCCACCGTCTATCTCTCCGCTCTCGCCTCGGGCGACACAATCGTCATCACGAAGGAATCATACGGGACCACACAAGACCTCGCGCTCAACCTCTCTAAGTTCGGCGTGAAGACGATTCTTGCGGGGCCAGAAACGGACGACCTTATCGCCAAGATCAACAGACGAGTCTCGTTCGTCCTCGTCGAGACGATCACCAACCCTCTCGCGAGGGTCGTGGACGTGAAGGAGGTCGCGAGGAGGTGCAGGGAGGTCGGGACGCGCCTCATCGTGGATAACACCTTCGCGACGCCCCTGCTTTACCGTCCGCTGGAGGATGGAGCATGGCTCTCAATCCACAGCATAACCAAATACATTTCAGGGCACAACGACATGATAGGAGGGGCCCTCGCCCTGAACGATGCGATGGACCTTGTGGACCTCTGGGAGTTCAGAAGGAGGCTCGGCTCAATTATGAGTCCCTTCGAAGCCTTCCTCGCGCTGAGGGGCGTGAGCACGCTGAAGGTCAGGTTCGAGACGCAGAGCAAGAGCGCGATGGCCATCGCGGAGTTCCTGCACGAGCATCCGAAGGTCGAGAGCGTCTACTATCCCGGACTGGATGACAGCCCTTACCACAAGACCGCGAGGAAGTTGTTCAGCGCCGAGCTCTACGGCGGCGTCCTCAGCTTCAAGGTGAAGGGAGGAAAGGGCGCCGCGACGCAGCTGCTGAAGGAAGTGAAGGTGATCAAGCCCTCCCCGAGTCTTGGTGGGACCGAATCCCTCCTGACCTACCCCCTCACGAGCGCCTCGAAGACAATGTCGCCAGCCGTCAGGAAGGAGTTGGGGATTGGGGAGAATTTGCTGCGGCTCTCAGTGGGACTAGAAGACGTCGAGGACCTGAAGGACGACCTGGCGCAGACCCTGAAGCGAACCTGATGGTTGCGAGATGAAGAAGAAGGAGCATCTAGTGAAAGGCTTGGAATGGGTCGAAGCAAGGGTTCCGAATACGCTGAAATGGTCGAGTTCTACCATCATACGCTGGGCCTTCCCGTCAACCTCGAGGAGGAACGGCAGGACTTAATTCAATTCAGGATTGGGGTTCGAAGATATACTTGGCGCTACTCGATGCGAAGAAGACGGGGTCGGAGCATATCCAGGGGTTCATCCCCACCCTCGAGGTCTCTGACCTCGACAGATTCGTTAGTAGGATGAAGAAGAAGGGTGTGAAGTTCGCCAAGAGGGTAGTCGAGGGAGAGCACGTGCGACTGACAGACTTCTATGACACAAGCGGTCGCCTACTCCAGGCATTCGAGTTCAAACGGAAGTCGAAATGACTTGCCTCGGATCATCTCTCTCCCCGAATAATGCCCATCTGAGCTCTTTGGTGCTGTTGGGAGATCCAAGAAAATGACCGCGGCGTCGGTTGATGAATCCACTAATCGAGTCTCTCAGGGAACCGCCTTCCTCTCTGGTGTCCTCGCGGGGATGGTCTCCATCGCAGTCATGTATTCATTGAGGGTGGCTCAGGTCGGCATATTCATCCCCGAGCTTGCTGTGGGTGCTCTGGTCAACGCGACTCCTGGAAACATCGAATCATTCTTTGTTATCCAGATGGGTGAGCTTGCCAAGTACACAGCTCTCATCGTTGCCACCGTGGTCTACCTGGTTATACACGGTGCGTACGGGTTGGCGATTCCAGCGATACAACGCCATTCTGGTCGAAGGTTCGTGTCGGTCGGAGCCTTCGCCCTGATTCCAGCGACCCTCGACCTCCTTGTGTTCATGCCCCTCTTCGGGGCCGGTCTTCTTGGGACAGCCACAGCAGCCGGCTGGGTCGGCGCAAGCGTCAACACCACCGTTAGCTCACTAGTGTATTCGGGGACGCTTCTATTCGTCGCCGCAGACTTCAGAGTGTCTTACCCCGAGAGGCTGAAAGTCTCCAGAAGGACTTTTGTCAAGAGCGTAGCCGTATTGGTTCTGGGCCTCGCGGCGCTCGTGTACGGCCTCGATACACTCGTTTTGGGACCATCACGCACGGGGTACAAGACGATCGCCGAGCTTTTCGCTAACGAGGTTACACCGAACGACGAGTTCTATGTCGTGACGAAGAATCTCATCGACCCGACAATCGACGCTGGCGGCTGGAATCTGAAGATAGACGGCGAAGTCAGCAGCCCCCTCAGCCTGTCCTATCAGGAACTCCTCGCAAGAAAGCAGACGGACCTGTACGTTACGTTCGAATGCGTCAGCAACGAAGTCGGGGGAGGGTTGATCAGCAACGCGAAGTGGAGTGGAATCCCATTAAGCACGCTCCTCTCCGAGGCGGGGGTCGCGCAAGATGCGGGATACTGCGTATGTGCGTGCGAGGATGGCTACACGGAGGGGATACCAATCGCGAAGGCCCTTGACCCACGGACAATCTTGGCATTGTCCATGAACGGACAACCTCTGCCGAAGAGTCACGGCTTTCCGGCCAGGGTGGTTGTCCCGGGACTCTATGGGATGTTCAGCGCAAAATGGGTGAATCGAATCACCCTGGTGAAGGGGGAGTACGAAGGATACTGGCAGCAGAAAGGCTGGA
>Ga0209237_1002485_pt1 | contig 11082 bp, 12 predicted proteins | sample GraSoi013_1_40cm_2_FD_185820 | JGI IMG/M metagenome (GOLD analysis project Ga0209237, IMG submission 185820) | Grasslands soil microbial communities from the Angelo Coastal Reserve, California, USA - Sample 10_02_2013_1_40cm (SPAdes) (version 2) | ecosystem: Environmental > Terrestrial > Soil >...
AAGGCGCCGCGAAGGGCGATGTCTACCGGTCGGCCATTCCGAAGCGCATCCGCACACTCGGTGCACGACGCTGCGTGCGCCTCCAGAGCGACGCGCTCGCGCGCGCTTATCCGGTCGGCGCCGGCGAGGTATGCGGCCTGACGAGATTCGCAACCGCGAGAGAAGAGGTTCATTTGTCCTCGAGGGGCAGAGGTGCCGTGACCGGCTTAGGTGCCCGAAAACCAGTAGCCAGAAGCGACCGAGGTGGTTCGATGCCGAGCTCCGGGTGTGCCGCAAGATGCGTTCGGAGACGGCGCAGCGCGTAGTGCAGGCGGGATTTCACCGTCCCGACCGGGCAGTCCACGACCTCGGCGATCTCCGTCAGGTTCAGCCCGTTCAGGTAGTGGAGGACCACGACAAGCCGGTGTTTGGGTCCGAGCTGCTCGACCGCCCCCAGCACGAGCCGACGGAGCTCCGCCTTCTCAGCAACATGCGAGGGCGAACCGTCATCGTTAGCAACTGCCTCGTCGGCGGCCTCGTCGAGCGATGACAGGACCACGTTCTTGCGGGGGCGCCGGTTATAGGACAGGTTGACCGCGACCCGATACAGCCACGGACGGAGCGAATCGTCCGGCTCGAGACGGGCGAGTGCTCGGTGCGCGCGCGCGAAGGTGTCGACGACGATCTCCTCCGCTGCCGACGGGTCCTTCGTGATCGCGAGGCCCAGGCGGAAGATCCCATCCCGGTAGCGGTAGAAGAGCGCGTCGAATGCGACGGTGTCGCCATCGCGCGCGGCGTACACGAGAGCGTGATCGGAGCGGGCGTCGCCGGTTGCCGGATCGCGTTCCGTCTTCATGTGGTGGAGCCGTCCGGAAGACAACGACGGATGCCGCGCAGTATGCGATCGCCGCCGACTCGGCCTCGCTGGACGACGCCACCCTTCATCGGCGCGTGAATGAAATCGTCGGCGCCCGTAGCGAGGGCGACGTGATCCACCGATTCGGCTCCGAAGAACATGAGGTCACCTGCTCGCGCCTCTTCCACCTTTCGGCCGAGCATGGCCTGCTGATCCGCGTCCCGCGGCAGGGCCACCCCGTTCAAACGGTACACCTGCTGGACGAATCCCGAACAGTCGAGGCCTAGTGCCGTCGTACCGCCCCATAAGTAAGGAACGCCGATGAACGATTCCGCGGTTTTCAGGTAGTCGGCGGGGGTCGGGTAGCGGAGCGGCAGATCCGCGACCCGCACGGTGGAGTCGGTGGTCAGGTACCCACGGACGAAACGATTCCGCGCGTCGGGACGTGCGAGCACAACCTCGAGCCACGGGCCGGTCTCCGCTTTAGGAACCTCGCGCTGCAGACCTGGGCTCTCGGGCAGGTAGTGTCGGAACTCCGGGACGAGTGTTCCTGCCGGCGCGTGTCCGAGCACGGCCGACCGCGGATCGGGCCGCTCATGCAGCGGTGCCATGAGCACGGAGACGAGACGCGCCTCCTGCGATGCGTGGATGAAGGCCGCGTCGCGGCGGATCCACCCGAGGTAGAGATCCTCGCCCTGCACGTAGCACCGTTCGCCACGCTCGCCGAGCACGCGGATGCGCTCACCGAAATGAGCCTGATCGACGAGCTCGGCGTCGTCGGCGGGCTCCGCGCGGAGATCGGCGACGCCGACGGCGATCGTGCCGCTGGGCGGCCAAACCATCGCAACGCGCGTCGCGGCGGCGACTAGATCGATCGCTGCCACTTGAGCTTAGGACTCCGCGCCGCAGTCACTTCATCGAGCCGCGCCAGTGGCGCGTTCTTCGGAGCAGCTTTCACAGACGCGGGATCGGTCTTCGTCCGCTCGGCGATGCGGACCATCGCGGCGGCAAACGCATCCAATGTCTCGCGCGGCTCGGTCTCCGTCGGCTCGATCATGAGCGCCTCGGGGACCACGAGCGGGAAGTACACCGTCGGCGGGTGGAACCCCTCGTCGATGAGTGCCTTGGCCACGTCGAGCGCGGATACGCCCACCTTCTTCTGGCGCGCCGCTGAGAGCACGAACTCGTGCATGCAGGGGCGATCGAACGCGAGATCGTACGACTCGCGGAGCTGCGCGAGCAGGTAGTTCGCGGCGAGGATCGCGTCATTCGAGGCCTCGGCGAGCCCTTCTTCGCCGAGGGTTCGCATGTAGGTATAGGCACGGACGAGCACGCCGAAATTCCCGAGGAACGTCCGCACGCGTCCTATCGAGTCCCCGAGACCCGCGGGCGGCTGGTCGTCGCGCGCCGTGTCGAGGTGATAACGGCCCTGGTCGTCACGCACGATCCACGGCTTCGGTAGGTATCCGCGCAGCGGCTCCTTCACGCAAAGCGGTCCCGCCCCAGGCCCGCCCGCGCCGTGTGGCGTCGAGAACGTCTTGTGGACGTTGATGTGGATGCAGTCGAAGCCGAGGTCCCCAGGGCGAGCGACGCCAAGGAGCGCGTTCATGTTCGCGCCGTCGCCGTACACGAGGCCGCCGACGGCGTGGACCGCGTCGCACACCTCGCGGAGGCGCTCCTCGAAGAGGCCGAGCGTGTTCGGGTTCGTCAGCATGAGGCCGACCACGTCGTCGCCGAGCGCGGTCTTGAGTGACGCGAGGTCGATGTTGCCGCGCGCATCGCTCTTCACGGTCGTGACTTCGAACCCGCACATCGCGGCTGACGCCGGGTTGGTGCCGTGCGCGGTGTCGGGCACGATCACGCGCCGGCGCTTCGCACCCTCGCCGCGTTTTTGGTGGTAGGCCTTGAACATGAGGATCGCCGTGAACTCCGCCTGGGCGCCGGCAGCGGGTTGGAGCGTGACGGCGTCCATGCCGGTGAGCTTCGCGAGCATCGTCTCGAGCTCGGCGAGCAGCGTCAGCGCCCCCTGGACGGTGCTCTGCGGCTGCCTCGGATGCAGGTCGGCGAAAAGCGACGCGACGCGGTCATTGATCTTCGGGTTGTACTTCATGGTGCACGAACCAAGCGGGTACATGCCCGTGTCGACGGCGTAGTTCAGCTGGGCGAGGTGCGTGAAGTGACGGACGACCTGTGGCTCGGTGAGCTCCGGCAGACTGAGGGCCACGCGCCTCCGGAACGCCGCCGGGATCTCGGCGTCCGCGTCTTCGCCCCCGCGAACGTGGCGGCCGGCCCGGCCTTCTTCGTGGATCTCGAGAAGGAGGGGCTCGAGCGCGGGCACGGCGGTCTTGACGCCGGAGTCGGGAATGACCTGCGTGCGGATGGTCATCGTGCGGTCACCGTCTCGCGGACGCTCGCTGCGATGCTCTCGATCGCGGCGACGAGTGCATCCATCTCGGCATCGGTGGTCATTTCGGTGCACTGGATCAAAAGATCGTCGCGATCGCCGTAATGCGCCGCGGTCGCCTCGACCAGGACGTTGTCGACGAGGAGCGCATTGCGGAGCGCGTATCCGCTGCCTTCCGGGCCCGCCGCGAGGCGCGGGACACCGAGGGCGAACCGGTCGAAGAAGTCTCCGTCGGTCGAAACGGAGCAACCCGGCAGTGCCGCCAGTCGATGCGCGAGCGCGTGCGCCTTGGCGACGCCAAGTCGCGCCGCCGCGCGGAGTCCCTCAGGTCCCATGAGCGCGAGGTAGACCGCCGCGGTGATCGCGGCGATCGCTTCGTTCGTGCAGATGTTGCTCGTCGCCTTCTCGCGCCGGATGTGCTGCTCGCGGGTCTGCAGCGTGTTCACGAACCCGCGCATGCCGCGCGCGTCACGCGTCTCGCCGACGAGGCGGCCGGGCATCTGCCGGACCAGACCGAACCGGCAGGCCAGAATCCCGAGATACGGCCCGCCGAAGCTCATGGGGATGCCGAGGGGCTGCCCCTCCCCCACCGCTATGTCGACACCGAGCGGGCCGGGTGGCTCCAGCAAGGCGTTCGCGTGCGGCTCGGTCACCTGGATGCACAGCGCGCCCGCGGCGTGCGCGGCGTCGGCGATTCGACGGACATCAACAACACCGCCGAACGCGTCGGGATGCTGGACGATCAGGCACGCGGCCCCCTCGGCCGCCGACGCGAGGTCGCGCGTCGGAACTTCCACGATCTCCAGGTCCGGTCCCCGGGCGTAGGTGCGGAGCGTTCGGCGGAACTCGAAGTAGACCTCGCTCGCGATCACGACCCTCTTGCGGCCGGTCGAGCGAACCGCCATGAACGCCGCTTCGGCAACGGCCGAGCCCCCTTCGTACATCGAGGAATTCGCGACGTCCATCGCGAGCAGCTCGCAGATGAGCGACTGGTACTCGAAGATCGACTGCAGCGTTCCCTGGCTGACCTCGGGCTGGTACGGCGTGTACGCGGTGAGGAACTCGCCGCGGAGCGCGAGCACCGGCACCGCCGCCGGGATGTAGCGACGCTGCACCGGCCCGCCGAGAAAGAACGGCCCCGCGCCCGCGTTTCGGTTCTTGGCCGCGAGCGATTCGAGATGCGCCTGGATCTCGAGCTCGGACATCCCCGTCGGCAGGCCAAGCTTCGGACGGAGCGCGTCCTTAGGGATCGCGGTCAGGAGGTCGTCGACGCTCTTGATGCCGACGCGCTGCAGCATCGCCGCGCGATCGGCATCGGTGTGCGAGGAGTAGGGGTTGCGGTTAGTCCCGCTCAATCTTTCGGCTCCGCCGAAAAGACAAGCTCAAGGCTGTTGGTCTCGCTCGTCACGGCAAAGCCGCTCCTCGCTCGTTCAATCTCCGCCGGCGCCGGCGGTCTCGCCGATGTGCGACCGGTAGTCGTCCGGCGAGAGCAGCTGCGCGAGCTCTCCCTTGTCGGCCAGACGCACCCTGATCATCCAGCCATCGCCGTACGGCGCGCTGTTGACGAGCTCGGGCTTCTCGATGACCTTCACGTTGCGTTCCACGACCTCACCCGAGATCGGCGCGTAGATGTCGGACGCGGCTTTCACCGACTCGACGACGCCCAGGCTCGAGAACTGACGTACCGTGGCACCCTTCTCCGGAAGCTCGACGAAGACGACATCCCCGAGCTGCTCCTGCGCGAAATGAGTGATGCCGATCGTGACGAGGTCGCCGTCGGCGCGCACCCACTCGTGCTCCTTTGAGTACTTGAGGTCGTCAGGAACAGTGCTCACTCGGGCCTCCGGTACGACAGTCTCACTTCGTGATCCTCCTGTACGTGCAGGGTCACCTTGTGACCCTGCTGTAAAAAGGTGTTTTGACTACCGTAGCGGGAACGTCCTTTCCGCGGATGCGGACGGCGAGGACCGTCCCGAGCTTCGAAAGTGGCGTCGGGACATAGGCCAGCGCGATGTTCTTTTCCACGGTCGGTCCGTAAGTACCGCTCGTGACGTGGCCGACGACCTCGCCGCTTTGGGTGACCTCGTGGCCGTGGCGCGCAACGCCGCCCTGGACTACGAGGCCGGCGAGCCTCCGCTTCGGTCCTTCGGCCTTCTTCGCGGCGATCACGTCGCGACCGCTGAAATCCTTGTCGAGCTTGCACGTCCAGCCCAAGCCTGCCTCGATCGGATCGGTGGTCTCATCGATGTCGTTGCCGTAAAGGGAGAAGCGTGCCTCGAGACGGAGCGTGTCGCGCGCCCCGAGCCCGATCGGTTTGACGCCGGGGGCTCGCCCAGCGGCGAGCAGCGCGTCCCACACCTTGGCCGCCTCGGCATTGGTCACGAAGATCTCGAAGCCATCTTCGCCGGTGTACCCGGTGCGCGCCACGGTGGCCCGGGCCCGGGCGACGCGGGCCTGCGTGACGCCGAATGACGGGAGCGCTCGCACGTCTGCGTCGCTCAGGGACGCGAGGATCTCCACTGCGCGCGGCCCCTGTATCGCGACGAGGGCGGTGCCGTACGAACGATCATCGAACGCGACGTCCTCGCCCAGATGCGCGAGGACGTGCGCGCGGTCCTTCGCGATATTTGCGGCGTTCACGACGACCATGTATTCGGCCTCGCTGATCCGATAGACGATGACGTCGTCGACGATCGTGCCGCGGTCGTTCGTGAGGAGTCCATACCGCGCCTGGCCCACGGCGAGGCCCGCGATGTCGCTCGACACGAGGCGATCGAGTGTCGCGCCGGCGCCGCGACCCTTGAGGAAGAACTCGCCCATGTGCGATAGGTCGAAGAGGCCCGCATATCCTCGGACCGCCCGGTGCTCCGCCACGATCCCCTCGTACTGAATCGGCATTTCGTAGCCGGCGAACGTCACCATCTTTGCCCCGAGCTCGGCATGCTTGTCATAGAGGGGGGTGCGCCGGATCGTCGGCGCCTCGGCCGCCATCACGCGGCCTCGCCGGTCGCCGCGAGCGCGCGCTCGAGGATCTCGCGATACGTATCGAACGAGAGGAGCTGGCGCGCTTCGTCCGCGGCCACCCAGCGGACCTCGTCGTACTCGTGATCGTGCGCGGAGGTGTCGCCTCCAGTCGGCTCCATCAGGAAAAAGTGCACGAACTTGTGCACGCGCTCCCCTGGCGCAGCGAACCAGTAGTCGGTCGTTCCGAGGTCGCCGAGGATGCGAACTTTCAGACCCGTCTCCTCTTCGACCTCTCGGAGCGCGGTGTCCTCGATCTCCTCGCCCTTGTCAGGGGTGCCCTTTGGAAAGACCCAGGTGCCGTCGGCATGTCGTCCTGTGAGAACGACCTCGCGCGCGCCGTCTCGGCGGCGAAGGACGACGCCACCTGCGGCGATCGCGTTGCGAACGCGAGAAGGCCGGCGGGTACGGATCGTCGGCATGCGGATCCTCCCGGAACGTGAGAAGGCGAGTCTATCCAACCGAGCCTGGCGACGAGCAGTTCACCTGCGAGGAGCCAGTCCGTCAGCCCTGAGCCCGTGGCGAGGCGACGCGGCTAGGCCGCGGAGCCGAGCTGCTTGTTCAGGACGAGCTGCTTGATCAAAGAAGCCGGGTGTTGTTGATCACGAGGGCAAAGTTGCAGTGGAGGAACTCCGCGGCCCGCCGCGACAGCATCATGCGGGGAAGGAAGATCTCGAAGTACTCCATTATCGGCGACACCTCGGTGTCGACAGCGAGCTCGAGCGTGATGAGCTTTTCCTTGCGGCTGACCTTGATCTCCGAGGCCGTCACCGCGTAGTTGACGCGGTCGTGGATGTCGAACGAGGTCGACTTTGGGTTTCGCACGCGGCTGCGGTGCACGTCGCTCTTGTCGGCGATGATGACCGCGGCGGAGACCGCGCTCACCGGAAGGCCGCCCTCGTCCTCCTCGTGATTGGCGACGGCGCCCATCATCGTCGCGACTTCTTCGAGGGCGAAGCCGAGGTCGATCAGGATGTCCTTCGCGAGCAGGGCGCCCGTCTGCGCGTGCTTCTCCCTCGTCACCACGTTACCCATGTCGTGCAGGTAGGCCGCCACGGCCGCGATCTCGCACCGCCGCACGTCGTGACCGAGCGACTTGAGGATGAAGCGGGCGCCATCCGCCGAGGTGTTGGCGTGGCGCTCGCCATGCTCGGTATAGCCGATGGCGCCGGTCTGCTGATTTGCGGAGCGGATGAAGACTTTGACTCGCTCGTCGCTCTTGACCACGTCGAGCGTCGGGCCTTCGCGCTTCGCCTCGACCGGCGTCCGCGTCTTCGTCTCGGTGCGATGGACCTTTTTCTGCTCGTCGGGTGCGTTGGTGTCGTCAGGCCCCGGCCGCGGGGCTTGGATGGCGCCTGTCATGGCGACAACTCTAGACCTCCGGATAATCGCGTCATGCGTTCGCTGTTCCTTGCTGTCTTCATGTTCGTCGTGACGGCGTGCTCATCCGGATCGCCCGTGAGCGACGAGGACGCGAGGGATTTTGGCGACGCTCGTGCGCTGCTCGCGGCGCAGGACGATGCCCTGCGCTCGCGTGATCGAGTCGCGTTCCAGATGACGCTCGATCGTTCGCGCACAGCCTTCTCGACATGCGCGCTCGACAACTTCGACACCATTTCGGCAGGCGTGACCCCGCCGGCACGGGCCATCGCCCGGTTCGAGCGGTATCGCGGCTACGTCCGCGCCTACGCCGGGTACGGTGGCGCGGCCGGATATCGCGCCACGTATTTCCGACGTCTGGACGGCGCGTGGAGGATGAGCGAGCCGGATCCGCATGAGGTCGGGGAGCGTCGGACGAAGACGGAGGGATCGATCACGCTCACCTACTGGGAGATCGACGAACCTATCGCGCTCGCCACCGTCGTCGCGGCGGAACAGGCGCGGCAGACCGCCGCGCAACACATTCCCCGATCCGACCCCGTGGCGTTCGCTCTCTACCTGGATCCCACGCGCGATCTCTTCTCGCGCCAATGCTGGCTCGGCGGGTGGGCAACGCTCGACGACGCGTCCAAGCCGAACATCGAGATCTTCGAGCCGTCGTTCGCGCCAGACATGCGGACCTTGTCGGGATCCAGCGACGCGGTCCTCAGGCACGAAGCGCTTCACTGGGCCCAGGGACAGACCCTCCGCGGTTGGCTCGCGGGGGTCGACTGGTGGGTGGTCGAGGGCTGGCCGGACGCTGTCGCTGGGATAGACCGACGTGCGTCGTTCCGCGCGTCCTGCGTGGCGAACGCAGTCCCGACGAGGGAGCGCCTCTTCCGCCACGATCCTCTCGCCGAACTGCCGCCGACGACCCAGGCCGAGTACGAATACGCTGCCGCCAACCTCATGACCGTATATCTGTTCGACCGGTACGGTGAGGACGCGTACTGGAACCTCGTCAGGACAATGAAGCAGGTCATCAGTAATGACCGCGCCTACCAACCGGTCTTGGGTATCGGCCCTGACGCGTTCTACGACCGGTGGCGGGCAGACACGATCAAGCGCTACTGCTGAGAGCTACTCCGCGTACGCCTTCTGCAATCGTTCCGCGACCTGTTGCAGCCAGCGCAGCTCCGTAAGGCCTGCTCGGCACACCACCATCCCGCGGGTGAACGCGAGCCACGGCTTGAGGGTCCCTCCGAGGAGCCCAAGCCAGGTCAAGCCCGTCGCGTCGACCTTCGGTCCAGGCCCTCTGATGTCGGCGACCTCGGCGTGCAGCTCACCGGCACCGGCCTTGAACTCGAGCGCGCGGCCGATATCGGTGAAGCGGAGCAGGGCACGTCCGGCTTTCACATCTTTCAGTGCGTCACGGACGGTGTCCGTTTCGCTGGCCGCAGTGAGAATGCGCAACACGAGCTCGGGGAGGTCGTTCCCGGATCCGTCCGTCTTCGCGCGCGTCTTCGCTTCGGCGAGCGCAGCGGAGAGCTCTTCCTTGGTCACGCGAGCTTCAGATCGCTGCGCGCCGCGACGGGCATCTCGGTCCCGCGATGCCGGAGCGCGAAGAACGCCGCCGCGCCGATCATCGCGCCGTTGTCGGTGCACAGACCTGGCCGCGGCACGCGCAGGGGATGGCCGATGCGCTTCGCGATCGCTTCGCGGAGCGCGAGGTTCGCGGCGACGCCGCCCCCGAGGAGAACCGTTTCGACAGCGTGCTCGGCCGCGGCGCGGGCCGTCTTCTCCGCGAGCATGTCCGTGATCGCCTTCTGGAACGAAGCGGCGACGTCGGCGACCGGGATGTCCCCTTTCTTCTCGAGGTCCCGGACGAGGCGCAGCACGGCCGTCTTGAGGCCGCTGAACGAGAAGTCGAAACGATCCGCCGGTAGCGCGCGCGGGAGCGGAAACGCGTTGGGGTCGCCTTCTTTCGCAATGCGCTCGATCACCGGACCGCCGGGAAACCCGAGGTGCAGGAGACGCGCGACTTTGTCGAACGCTTCACCCGCCGCGTCATCGATCGTCCGGCCCAACGGCCGGAACCGACGGTGCGCTTCCATGAGCACGAGGTCGCTGTGCGCCCCGCTGACGACCAGGACGATCGCGGGAATCTCGGGCTCCGGCGGAATAGCTTCAGTCTCATAGAGCCAGTTCGCGTAGACGTGTCCCTCGAGGTGATTCACGCCGACGAAGGGCAGCCCGGCCGCGAGCGCGAGGCCGCGCGCGTAGTTCGCGCCGACCAGGAGACAGCCGATGAGCCCGGGCCCGACGGTCGCCGCAACCGCGTCGATCTCGGAGAGCTGCCGGCCCGCGTCGCGTAGGGCCTTCTCGGTGAGGACGTCGAGCGAGCGGAGGTGCTCGCGCGCCGCGACCTCAGGAACGATCCCGCCGGTCTCTTGATGGACGAGCTGAGACGCGACGATGTTCGATCGGATCCGCCGGCCGTCCTCCACGATCGCGACGCCGGTCTCGTCGCACGACGTCTCGATCGCGAGGATCCTCAATCGGTCTCCAGCAGCTCTGCCTTGAGCTTCGCGAGACGCTCGCGCAACGGACGCTCGCGCAGTCTGTCAGTCCACATGATCAGAGCATCTTCGTTGTTGTCGGAGTAGTAGCGGCGGCGCACGCCCGCGCGGTGGAAGCCGTACTTCTCGTAGAGCTTCTGCGCCGCGAGGTTGGAGGCGCGAACTTCCAGGGTGAGCCATTCGGCGTTCAGCGCCGCCGCGAGCTCGAAGACGCGCACGAGCATGCGTTCGCCGATCCGTCGACGGCGATGGTCGGGGTGTACCGCAAAGGTGGTGATGTGCGCTTCGTCGACCATCAGCCAGAGTCCCGCGTACCCCACAATGCGCCCACCCTCGCGGGCGACGAGGTACCGCGCGTTCTTGTTCTGCGTGAGCTCGTGGCGGAACGCGTTCGCAGGCCACGGGATCGGGAACGACGCGCGCTCTACTTCCTGCACGCCGTCGATGTCGTCGAGGCTCATCTCCTCGATGACGATCGGAAATGTGGCGACCATCCTTTTGAAACTATCAGGAGCGCTTCGGGAGACCGAGCGCGCGCTCGTCCGACGGGGGCGACGCGAACGGCTGCTCGAACGATCCGCGGATCGAAGGCTGTCGCACGTAGAGCGGCTCGATCTCGCTGATCTTCACCTGGGTGCGCGTTTCGAGCTCGCGCCAGCCGAGTTCCGCGAGGTAGCCGGCGCGACGTACCCGCGACGCGGGCGACGCGAAGAGCGCCTTCGGGCCGAGCAGGTCACGGAGCGCCGCCTCGATCTCGGTGTCGATCTCGCCGACGAAAAGCGTGTGCGTGCCGATCTGCCGGCAGATCTCGTCGAGGGTCGCCGCGAGGAAAGGCGAGCGGCGCATCCATTTGCGGTTCCGCTCCTGGTAGAACGCGGCGTAGA
>Ga0209237_1002487_pt1 | contig 11074 bp, 10 predicted proteins | sample GraSoi013_1_40cm_2_FD_185820 | JGI IMG/M metagenome (GOLD analysis project Ga0209237, IMG submission 185820) | Grasslands soil microbial communities from the Angelo Coastal Reserve, California, USA - Sample 10_02_2013_1_40cm (SPAdes) (version 2) | ecosystem: Environmental > Terrestrial > Soil >...
CGACTTGATAGCGAGCACCGTGACGTCACCCCGAGTCCCATCGAGAAAACTGCCCAGAATGGTCAGCGGCCCCACGCAAAACAGAAGGCTGGCCGTCACGAATGCGAGGCTGACGCGTCCCGGCTCGCCATCGCGCCGAGTGCGCCGCTCCGCCCACCGCCCGAGCGCCTGCATGCCGTCATCGATGTGGAGCAGCTCGCCGATCACGACGCCCGCGAGCACACTGATCAGCAGGACGAGCGGGTTTTTCGTGCGGAGCGTCATCTGAATCCCGTAGACCGCCACGAAGAGACCGAGGCCGGCGCGGATCGTCTGCTGGAGACCTGCGGGAATAACGCGCGCCCCAGGCTCAGGCCAATCGCCGCGCCGGCGAGCACGCTGCCGGTGTTGAGGGCGGTGCCAAGGCCCGGGATCATGGTCGAGCCGGCGGCGCCGGGCGGCCGACCAGCTACAGCTTCTCGAAACGGTCGACGTTGACGATGAAAACGGTAGCCCCACCCACCTGGACTTCGACCGGATAGGGCACAAAGAAGTCGCCGGGCTCCACCAGGGGTGGCATCGGGTTCATGAACTCACTCCGAGTGCGGCAGTTTTCCTTGATGAGGCCGAGGACCTCTTCGATCCGGTCATCGTCGATCCCGGACATCAGGGTCACGTTCTTGTGCTGCAGGAAACCGCCCGAGCTGGCAAAGCGCGTGACCGAAATCCCGCGGTCGTTGAGCGCGTCCATCGTCGACGAGGCGTCCTCACTGTGAACCACCGCGATCAGCAGCTTCATGCGGACCGCCGCTGGGCAGGTTGGACACCGGCCTGGCGCAGCGCGGCTAAGGCCTCCTCGAGGACGCGCCGGGCGACCTGGTCGGGGTCGGCCGAGGCATCGACCTCACGCCACCGTCGCGGGTCCTGGCCCGCCATCTGCTCGTACCCGGCGTGCACCCGCTGGTGGAAGGCGACGGTTTCCCGGTCGAGCCGGTCCTGCGCGGTGCGCGGAATTCGCGCCAGTCCGGCTTCCACCGGGAGATTCAGCAGGAGCGTCCGGTCGGGCGTTAGGCTCCCGGTGGCTTCCGCCTGCAGCCGCTGCAGGGTCTTGAGGTCCAACCCACGGCCGTAACCCTGATACGCAAGGGTTGAGTCACTGAACCGATCGCAGAGCACCACTTCGCCGCGCTGGAGTCGTGGTCGGATCACCTCGTCGACCAGCTCGGCTCGAGCCGCCGTGAAGAGGAGCGCCTCCGTCCAGGGCGAGAGCCGGGTCTGCTGCGGCCCCAGCAAGAGCGGCCGGATCATCTCGCCCAACCGCGTGCCGCCGGGCTCACGCGTCGTCCAGACTACATAGCCCTCTTCGGCAAGGGCCGCCGCCAGGCGATGGATCTGTGTCGACTTCCCGCCGCCTTCGGGCCCCTCAAAGGTGATGAAGAACCCGCCTGGCTTCCCCGCGGCATCCATCGGTTTGGGAGCACTATAGCGAGTTCAGTCCGCCGTGGTATAGATGCGCAATCGCCGGTTCGGCTCTTTGCCGGTGCTGCGGGCCGTCAGCTCGTGACGCTCCACCAGCTGGTGTTGCAACCGGCGGACGTAGGCGTTCTGCGGGGAGAGTTCGACCATCGAGTTCGTCGCCTTGGCACGGCTGATCCCTTCCAGCGTTTCCTGCAGCGCCGACTCCGTCGGATCGGGAGTGTCCAGCTGGTACATGCGGCTGAGCGCGTTCTTGATCTGGGTGATGGTATTGCTTTTCAGCACCTGGATCGGGATGCCGCCGGCCTCGGCCTCTTTCAACGGCGAGTCCTTCCGGCGGTAGTAGTTCTTCAGCGTGACGATCAGGTCGGCCTCCTCGATGTGGTTCTGGACCCGGATGGGCACGTGCAACTCATTGATCGCCTGTTCCAGGTAGTTCCGGCTGACACCGTAGGGAAAGACCGAAACCGTTTCGTGCAGGTTGCGCGATCGGGGCGCTTCCAGCGGTTCGCGGACCGCGGCGGTCCGCATCGGGGCGGTCTCGGCGATGCGCGCGACGATCGCGCCATCGGCGCCGCGGATCCGCATCTGGGGCGCCTTCAGGGTGCCGCGCAGCGCCGCATCGACCACCTCGGCCAGGGGCTGATGGATGGCCAGACGATCACGGTCGTGAATCTCGACGAGCACGTCGAAGGTGGGCGGCGATTTGCGTTCGAGTACGGACTTCTGAGTTCCGCGCCGGCGTGCCTCTTCGTCGGAGAGGGTGACGGTTTGGATGCCGCCCAGCAGGTCATTCAGAGTCGGGTTGACCAGCAAGTTCTCCAGCGAATTGCCATGCGCCGTGGCCACCAGCTGCACGCCGCGCTCGGCAATCGTTCGGGCTGCCGCAGCTTCCAGTTCGGTGCCGATCTCGTCGATGACGATCACCTGGGGCATATGGTTTTCGACGGCTTCGATCATCACGGAGTGCTGCAAGGAGGGCGTGCGGACCTGCATCCGTCGGGAACGGCCAATCCCGGGATGCGGGATGTCGCCGTCACCGCCGATCTCATTGGACGTATCCACGATGACGACGCGTTTTTTCATCTCGTCCGCCAGTACGCGGGCGCATTCACGCAGCATGGTGGTCTTGCCGATCCCGGGGCGACCCAGCAGCAGGATGCTTTTGCCGCCGATGACCATGTCCTTGATGATGTCGATCGTCCCGGTGATGGCCCTTCCGACCCGGCAGGTGAGGCCGACGATCTGTCCGGAGCGATTTCGTATCGCGGAGATGCGATGCAGCGTGCGTTCGATCCCGGCCCGGTTATCGTCGCCGAACGAGCCGACCCTGGTGGCGACGAACTCGAGGTCCTCGAGCGTGACCGCGGTGTCGTCGAGGATCACCTCATGGTCAGGAAAGCGTGCCTCCGGCTCGCGACCCAGGTCGAGCACGACCTCCAGCAGCAGACCCTGATGATCGAGCCGTTTGACCGCCCGATTGATATGCGGCGGCAGCGCCTGGAAGAGCTGGTCGAGCTCGGCCGGATCGGCGTCGGTGAGGCCATTGTGCGATCGCCTCAGTTCGTGCATTGCTTCAGCCATATTGCGGCACCAACCGCTTGTCCTTGATTCTTACCCGCATGCGGGCCGGAACCTTCAGCGGCAGCTCCCTGACCATCAACATTTGCGAGGCGATCACCTCGAAGCCTTCCTTCTGGAGCAGCCGGATTCCGGTCTCATCGTAGTGACGCAGGCTGCACCAGACCGGGCCGGGTTGATGCTCGGCAACGTAGGCAAGGCTACGCTGAACGAGCAACCCCCACAGATCGGCGGGTTGAGGCGCGGCCATCAGCCCCAGGCTGTGCGGCCGGCCACCGCCGCCCGTGACCAGACTCATCCAGCCGACCACCTGGACCCGCTCGACGACGAATCGCGGCTGGCCGGCCCGGCGCGGAATGCGGGCGCTGAAGGAGCCCGGCTGAAAGCTGCGCCGCCACTCGGCGAAGTTGGAGGCCTCGACGGCCGCCACCGACTTCGGCGTGGTCGCAACATACAGAAGGTAGAGGCCGAGCTCGTCCTCGCGGCGCATCGGCCGCCAGCCCGACAGCGGAGGCGCGGGCCGCGGGTCGACGCTTTCCTTGAGCAGGGCGTGCTCGGTCGCATAGGCGCTGAATCCACGGGCCTTGAACAGGTCGGCGATCGGGTCATCAACCGGTACCCGGACGATGAACTTGGTGACGCCCCGCTTCAAGCCTTCATTGAAGAGGTGGTCGAGCAGGGCGGTGCCATCCTGAAACCGGTCCAGGTCTGCACTCAGACACAGGTTGAGGATCTGCCAGACATGCGAACCGAGGGCGGCGTTCTCGGCCTGAACGAAGCCCTGGATCGTGTGGTGGCGGCCCTCCTCCATTACGTAGACGTGGTCGGCCGCCGACGCGATGGGCAGGATCGAGGCGAAGGTGTTGTTCAGCAAGAACCAGAGTCGGGTCGATGCGAACTGGCGCTTGAGGGGTGGGCGCTCTGCCTCGCGAGCCTGCTGGCGGTAGAGCGCTTCGATGGCGCCCAGATCTTTCAGCTGTGCCGGACGCACCTGCTGCGTCATCGATGGTCACCATCGATCGATAGGAAGTACTGATGCCAGCGCCGGTCCGGCGTCAGTTCGGGATGGAAGGCCAGCGCGAGGCGGTTGGCCTGCCTGACCGCGACCGTCTGGCCGGCGTGACTCGCCAGTTCCTGAACGTCGGGCGCTCGCTCGGTCACCTGAGGAGCGCGGATGAAGACCGCCGGGCCGGCGCCACCGATGGCCGGGGATTCGACCTCGGCCTCGAAGCTATCGATCTGCCGGCCGTACGCGTTGCGCCGAACGCCGATATCCATCAGCTTGAGCGGCTCCTGGTCGGCTCGCCCGCCCTGGATGTCGCGAGCCATCAGGATCATCCCCGCGCAGGTGCCCATCACCGGCATCCCCGCCGCGCTGCGGCGCTGGATCGATGCTTTGAGTTCGGGTTCCATGAGGCGTGCCATCGTCGTGCTTTCGCCTCCCGGCAGGATCAGGGCGTCGACTGCATCCAGGTCTGGCGAAAGACGAATAGGAACCCCCTCGACCTCGCAGGCGCGCAGCGCCGCCAGGTGCTCGCGAAAGTCGCCCTGCAGCGCGAGGACGCCAATGCGGCGAGGACCTCTCAAACGCTCGTTTGGCACGTCCCGCGCCACTCGCGTGGGGCGAGGCCCCGTACTCACCAGCCTCTGCCGGCGAGCAGCTCCTCCTGGGGAATCGCCCCGATTTCCAACCCCCGCATCGCCTTGCCGAGGCTCTTGGACGCATCGGCAAGGATGTCCGGCCGATCGAAGTACGTGGTCGCCGCCACGATGGCCTTGGCGCGGGCGGCCGGATTCTCCGCCTTGAAGATGCCCGAGCCGACGAAGATCCCGTCGCAGCCGAGCTGCATCATGAGCGCGGCGTCAGCCGGGGTCGCGATGCCGCCGGCGGCGAAATTGACGACCGGCAGCCGCCCGAGGCGTGCGGTCTCTTCGAGCAGGTCGGCGGGAGCACCGATTCGCTTGGCTTCCATGACCAGCTCCTCGGGTCCGGCGCCATGGAGCTTGCGGACGGCACCCGTCACCGCGCGCATGTGGCGGACGGCCTCGACGACGTTCCCGGTGCCGGCCTCACCCTTGGTCCGGATCATCGCCGCGCCCTCGGCGATTCGTCGCAAGGCCTCGCCCAGGTCTCGGCACCCGCAGACAAACGGGATTTTGAAAGCATGCTTGTTGATGTGGTGCTCCTCGTCGGCCGGGGTCAGCACCTCGCTCTCGTCGATGTAGTCGACGCCGAGCGATTCCAGGATCTGCGCCTCGACGAAATGCCCGATGCGGCACTTGGCCATGACCGGGATGGTGACCGCATCGATGATCGCCGCGATCAGGCCGGGGTCGCTCATCCGCGCCACCCCACCTTCGCGCCGGATGTCCGCCGGGACCCGCTCCAGGGCCATGACGGCCACCGCCCCGGCGTCCTCGGCGATTTTGGCCTGCTCGGGGGTGACAACGTCCATGATGACCCCGCCTTTGAGCATCTCGGCCAGCCCCGCCTTGACCTTCCAGGTCCCCCGGCGATCGGTCAGCGCAGGGGTCAATTCCTCCACGACGACATTTTACCGCCCCCTCCTTACAATTCATCCGCAATGCGGGGCGCCCGGCGGACGCGGCGGCAGCAGGTGATCGCCGTGATCGTCGCCGTCACGCTGGGGCTCCCGGCCCTGTTCGGGATTGCCGTGGTGGTCGGGCTCATCATCACGCCCCCGATCGACGACATGCCGAAGCGGGTGGATGCCATCCTGAAGGAACACGGTGGCACGCGCGTGCCCCTGGCCCGGGTCCCGGATCAGCTGAGCGAAGCCCTGATCGCCATCGAGGACGAGCGCTTTTACCAGCACCGGGGGATCGATACCCAGGGGCTGATCCGTGCCGTCCTGACCGACCTGTACCATCACCGGGCGCTCGAGGGTGGCAGCACCTTGACCCAGCAGCTGATCAAGCTGCTGTATATGGAGAACGATGACGACGGTTGGCGGAAGCCGGAGGACCTGGTGCTCGCGCTCAAGCTCGAGTCTCACTACGACAAGCACGCGATCCTGGAGAGCTACCTCAACGCGGTGTACTACGGTCACGGCGCCTACGGCATCGGGCAGGCCGCCAGCGTCTACTTCCACGTGAGGCCGGCCCAGCTGGACCTGGCCCGCGCGTCGATGCTCGCCGGCATGCCCCAGGCCCCTTCGTACTACGACCTCTATCGCAATCCCTGTTCGGCGCGGGCTCGCCAGTTCAATGTCCTCGCCCAGATGGCGCACGATGGCTACATCAGCCAGGAGCAGGCGGCCGCCGCCTACAACGAGCCAATCGGCTTTCCGTGCAAATATTGAGCATGCCGCTCGATCTCGTGCTCCTCGGCCCGCCAGGGTCCGGCAAGGGGACCCAGGCTGCCCGGCTGGCGGCGAAATACGGGATTCCGGCGATCGCGACCGGTGATATCCTGCGAGCCCAGGTCGAGGCCGGCACCGGCCTCGGCGTCCAGGTCAAGGCGTACCTCGACCGCGGAGAGCTGGCGCCTGACAGTCTGGTCATCGACCTCATCCGGCACCGCCTCGCAGACCGCGACACGCTGCGGGGGTTCATCCTGGACGGCTTCCCCAGAACGGTCCCCCAGGCCCAGGCGCTGGATGTTTTGCTGATCGAGTTGGGGCGGCCGCTCGACGCGGTCCTCTATCTGGACGTCGACCGGCAGTCCCTGCTCGACCGGCTTGGGCACCGCGCCGAGATCGACCAGCGCAGCGACGACCGGCCGGATGTCATTGCGCACCGGATCGACGTCTTCCTCGACCAGACAGCGCCCTTGATCGACTACTACCGCCAGCAGAGCAAGCTCAGACTGATCGATGGCATGCAGCCTCCGGAACGGGTGGCGGCCGCCATTGACGCCACGGTCGGCTCGCTCCCGTAGCGGTCGTTTGGCGCCCGCCAAATTGGGCATAAACGACATATCTCGCGGGTTGTTCCCGACGAGAACACGAAGGAGAAGTTATCAATGCCTGAACTAAAAACCGAACTCATCCCCCTCCTGCCGCTCAACAACGGGGTGGTGCTGCCGAACATGGTGGTCACGGTCCCGCTGGAACGCGAGGAGGCGCAGGCCGCCGTCGCCGCCGCGGGTGAGGGAGATCATCTCGTCCTGCTCGTCCCGCGAGTCGAAGGCCGCTATGCCAGCATAGGCACGGTTGCCAAAGTCGAGGATTCGCGGAAGCTGCCCAACGGCATCGAGGTGGCCATCTTGCAGGGGCAGTATCGCGCCTCTGTCGGGAGTGCGGCTGCCGGTACCGGACCGGCCCTGCGCGTCACCGCGCAGCCGGCCGCCGACGTCAACCCGCTGACCGAGACCTCGCATATGCTCGCCCGCGAGTACAAGGCGCTGATCGAGAATCTGCTCGAGCTGCGCGGTGCAGGGGAGGTCATCCAGATGGTCCGCGGCATCGATCGCCCCAGCCAGCTCGCGGACCTGGCCGGCTATTCCCCTGATCTTTCGCTCGAGCGGAAGGTCGAGATCCTGGAAACCGTCGACGTCGAGGCGCGGCTTAAGAAATTAATCGGATGGACGCGCGAAATCCTGGCTGAGGCCTCGCTCAAGGACAAGATCCGCAACGAGGTGCAGGAAGGGATGGAGAAGCGGCAGCGCGAGTTCCTGCTGCGCCAGCAGATGGAAGCGATCAAGAAAGAGCTCGGCGAGGCGGACGGCGACGTCGCCGCCGAATACAGGAAGAAGATCGAAGATGCCGGCATGCCGGAAGCCGTCCGCAAGGAAGTCGAGCGCGAGCTCGACCGATTCGAGCGGACCAGCGAGCAAAATCCGGAGGCCGGCTGGATTCGTAATTACCTGGACTGGATGCTCGACATGCCCTGGAACAAGCGCACCGTCGACCAGTTCGACGTGGTGGAAGCCCGCCGCGTGCTGGACCAGGACCACACCGGGCTTGAGGACGTCAAGGACCGCATCATCGAGTTCCTCGCCGTTCGTAAGCGGCGCGATTCGCGCGGCCTCCAGGTGATCGGCGGCCGGGGCTCCGGCGCGATCATCACGCTGGTCGGGCCGCCTGGGGTCGGCAAGACCTCGCTCGGCGAGTCGGTCGCCCGGGCGCTGGGTCGCAAATTCACGAGAATTTCTCTTGGCGGCATTCACGATGAAGCCGAGATCCGCGGACACCGCCGGACTTACGTCGGTGCGCTGCCAGGCCGGATCGCCCGTGCCCTCAAGGAAGCCGGCACCCGTAACCCGGTGATCATGCTGGACGAGATCGACAAGGTCGGCAGCGACTGGCGCGGTGATCCGTCGTCGGCGCTGCTCGAAGTGCTCGACCCGGCGCAGAACCACTCGTTCCGGGATCACTACCTCGAGGTCGACCTGGATCTTTCGGAAGTGCTCTTCATCCCGACGGCGAACGTGGCGGACACCATCCCGGCACCGCTGCTCGACCGGATGGAGATCATCCGGCTCGACGGCTACACCGAGGAGGAGAAGCTCGCCATCGCGCGGGATCACCTGCTTCGCCGGCAACTGGATCGCAACGGCTTGAGCGCTGACGAAGTCACGGTGGATAATGAGGCGCTGCGCCGCATCATCGCGGACCACACCCGCGAAGCCGGCGTGCGCAATCTCGAGCGCGAGCTCGGACGCTTGCTGCGGAAGGTCGCGACCCAGATCGAAGCCGGTAAGGTAAGCGCCCCGGTGCACGTCGGCGGCGAAGACGTCAAGACCTACCTGGGCCGCGCGAAGTTCCACGCGGAAGTCGCCGAACGGACAGAGGTCCCGGGCGTGGCCACCGGGCTGGCTGTAACTGGCGTCGGAGGCGAGGTCCTGTTCGTCGAGGCGGCAGCCATGGACGGACAGAAGGGCCTGACCCTGACCGGCCAGCTGGGCGATGTCATGAAAGAGTCCGCGCAGATCGGCCTGTCGTACGTCCGGTCGCACGTGGCCGAGCTCGGCATCGCGCCCGGGTTCGAAGAGAAGGCCATCCACGTGCATGTGCCGGCGGGTGCCATTCCGAAAGACGGACCGTCAGCCGGCGTCACGATGGTGACCGCACTGGTCAGCCTGTTCAGCGGGCGGCCGGTGAAGAGCACCGTGGGCATGACCGGTGAGGTGACGTTGCAAGGCAAGGTCCTCCCGATTGGTGGCGTCAAGCAGAAGCTGCTGGCCGCCCACCGGGCCGGCTTGACCGAGGTCATCCTCCCGTATCGCAATGAGGCGGATCTCGACGATCTGCCGCAGAGTGTCCGGGACGCCATGACAATCCATCTGGCCAGCGATGTCCGGCAGGTGCTGGACTGGGCCCTGGAACCGAAGAGCGTTACGCTGCCCCAGGCAGCGTAACGTCGTCCGGGCCGCCGTCCCCCGATGAGCCGCGCCTTCGTCAAAGAGGGCGATGGCGCGGCCACCGGTTCGGTGACTGACCGCTTTTATCAAGGCGTGCTCGGGCTTAGCGATGCCGCCCGAGGATTGATTGGCCGGCGTCAGCAAGAGGCGTGGCTTCGCGCAAAAGATCAACTCGAGGAATCGCGTCAGCAGGCGCGTGACGCGCTTGGGGTGGATTCTTACCGCAAGATCTTCGACGCCGCCGCCCAGCGAACCGGCGAACCCCTACAGAGTCCGACGTGGTACGCGGTCGGCGATGCCGCGACGGCGCTAACGGCGCGCCAGCGTCTGAGTCCGGAACAGTTCGCATTGCTGGTCGGACCGCTCAGCGTCGCGCTGCCGTGGCTCAAGGACGCCAGGAGCCAGTAAGCCTCAGCCGGCGCACATGATGAGCTGACCGCCACAACCTGGGCATCGTTCCATGTCGCAGCCGAAATGGTGAACGCCGCCCGGTTTGACTCCGCAGGCATCGCAGCGATCGGCTGCGGTCTCTGGATAGCGAACCCGGTCGAACCGTTCGTCTCCCAGAGCGAGGACCACGGTGGTCACGCAACTGGATGCCAGCCGCATTTCGCGGTGACAATCGGGGCAGGTGGCCATGTGGTCGACGCTAGCAGACGATTTTGACAGCTGTATGTCGAGGCCGGAACCACTTGAGTTTTTGACTGAAAGCCAAGCCAACACATCTTTGGGTTACTGACGCACAGCTGTCAAAACCAGGCCTCATCATCGAAGCATGGCCGCTTCGGGCACCGTGATCGAACTGAGGACAAGTCCAGCCCAGGCGGCCACCCACCAGCTGCAGGCCGCCGTCAAACTCGTATTGTCTTGCGCCCAGCAGGCCGAGGGTGCGGAGCTCGGCGAGTTGCTGATCCAGATTCGCGAAATCGGAATCGACCCGTTGGAGGCGGCCTTCGCCACCGGCGTGCGCCGGTTCGACAAATCCGGCGAGTACGCGGCCGACGGCGCTCTGAGCGTCACCGCCTGGTTGAAATGGAAATGCAAGCTATCCGGGAGCGCCGCCGCCGAGAGGGTCGAGATCGGCAGGCAGCTGGAACGCCTGCCGAAGACCGAAGCAGCCTTTGCTCGCGGCGACCTCGGGTACCAGCACGTCGCGGTCATGGCGCGGACCGCTGAAAACCTCGGAGCCGCCGCCGTGCGAGGCGAGGAAGGCAGCCTGCTCAAAGCCGCCCAATCGATGGACCCGGGCCAGTTCACGACCGTGGCCAAGAACTTCGAGCACCGTATCGATGCCGCCGGCGCCCTGGCCGAGACCAACCGCGCCTATGCGCGCCGATATCTGCACATCAGCGAGCCCCAGGCCGGAATCGTGCGCATCGATGGCTTGCTCGATGCTGAAGGTGGCGCAACGGTGCGGGCCAGGCTGGCCGGATTCATGAAGCCGATCAAAGATGACCGCCGGACGTTCGGGCAGCGCCGCGCCGATGCCCTGGTCGAGTCCTGCCGACAGGGTTCCGGCAAGCACGACAGCTCGGGCCCACGACCTCAGCTCATCATCCGTGCCAGCCTCGACACCCTCGCCGGCATTGGCGGCGCCGCGGCAGGTGAGCTGGAAGGCGGCGGGACGGTGCCGGCCGAAACCGTGCAGCGCTACGCCTGCAACTCGACGCTCGTCCGGATCACCGGACGGACCGAGCTCGAGCACGAGCTCAA
>Ga0209237_1002489_pt1 | contig 11072 bp, 14 predicted proteins | sample GraSoi013_1_40cm_2_FD_185820 | JGI IMG/M metagenome (GOLD analysis project Ga0209237, IMG submission 185820) | Grasslands soil microbial communities from the Angelo Coastal Reserve, California, USA - Sample 10_02_2013_1_40cm (SPAdes) (version 2) | ecosystem: Environmental > Terrestrial > Soil >...
ACGGAAGAACTTCGATTCAACCCTTGTTGAAAACCGCGGCCCTTCGATGCAGACGTAGGTCGCCTTATTGTGCATCGGAAATTTCAACTTCTTCATCCTGTCGATCGCGGTGTTGCGGAGCTCGGGACAGAACGGGTCTGCGACAGAAACATGGCACACCTGCCCGCCGTCGTAGAACGTATATTGCCTCTTCTTTGTAAAATCGATGAACTGGTCTGGGATTGCAATGTCGCCGGGCTTGTAACCTTCCTGCAGGCTGCCGACAGCTGATGGCGCGATAATGCGCTTGACGCCAAGCTGCTTGAGAGCCCAGATGTTGGCCCTGCTGTTTATACTATGAGGCGGTATCCTGTGACCCCTGCCATGGCGCGGAATGAACGCAATCTTGATTCCTGAATACTCTCCGATTGTTACAAGGTCGGAAGGCTCGCCATAGGGAGTGTGCATTTTGGTCTCACGCTTGCTACTGAAAAGTCCCGGGTCGTAGATGCCGGTGCCGCCAATGATCCCAATGTCCGCGCTATTCGCCATGATAGGTCACCAGCGACTGGACCTTGTAGCCCATCTTGCGCAACCTGTCCGCACCACGCATGTCTGACAATTCAATAATGAATGCAAAGCCGGCTACCTTGCCGCCAAGCTCTTCTACCAAGTGCGCGGCAGCTGCAGCCGTCCCGCCTGTTGCTATAAGGTCGTCGGCGATCAATACGTTTTCGCCTTTGCTTATCGCGTTTTGCTGGAGCTCCATCGTCGCACTGCCGTATTCAATGTCATAGGACCTTTTCAGGGTTTTGCCCGGCAGCTTGCCAGCCTTGCGGACCATCACTACGCCCTTGCCAAACTTTAGTGCAAGCGCAGTCGCTATGATAAAACCTCTTGACTCTATGCCAGCGACGACGTCTACCCTCGCTCTGCCGTAGCGCCGATAGAATTCGTCGGTGATATGATTGAGAGCGTCGTTTCTTTTGAAAACTGGGTTGATATCGCGGAACAGGATGCCCGGCTTTGGAAAATCGGGATAGCTGGTTACTATGTCGCGCAAGTCTAACTGCTTGGCTTTTGTTCCCACTACAGTAAGGCCATAATCTGGCTATAAAAAAGATTGCGAAGCATCATGCTTTATACGGTTGTGCAGCGAAATAATGACAGTGCCGACAGAGGAGCAAATGGAGTTCCGCGAAAGGGTAGCAAAGCTCAAGGACTTTGATGAGACCTTCGAACTGGTCAAGTCAGTCGTTCTGCAAAAGTTCAGGATGCACAGGGCAGGACTGAGCCTGATACTGCAAATGATGCCGAGCAACCTTGGCGCGTATCACATCTTGGGCTCCAATGCCATAGTTATGAACAGCTACCTCTTGGCAGCGGTCAGAAAAATTGCAGGTTCGACCGAAGAGTACAACTCGTACATGTTCATGGTGCTTGCGCATGAGTATCTACACAGCCTGGGCATCGTTGACGAAAACACTGTGCGCCAGATGACCTTTGAGCTGTGCAACTGGATGCTTGGCGACGAACACACTGCGACAAAAATGGCAAAACAAGATCCCTCTACAATATATCCGGAACTAAGATCGCTAATGCAGTCGCAGTTCAGCAAGGACTTCCAGGTTGTTAGAAACTTTGACAGGAAAAACCAAACATACATACAGTAGTTGCCTTTGGCCGAATTGTGTAAAAACTACAGAAAATGATCCTATTTTTTTACTAAATCACAGCTAAGAAAATATAAATAACATTCAAGTGCTAGTACTTTCACAGATGCCTATAAAGAACGGGGCAGAGTACATCCAGAGCCTTAGGGGCAGGAAGCTCGAAATCTACCTTTTTGGTGAGCTTGTAAAAGAGCCGGTTGATCACCCAATGATTCGGCCGTCGATAAACGCGGTTGCAGAGACCTACGACCTCGCTGTCGAGGAGCCCGAGCTCGGGTCGGCCGAGTCTTCGCTGACAGGTACTAACGTCAACAGGTTCCTGCATATCGCGGAAAGCGCGCAGGACTTGGTTAACCAGAATAGGATGCAGAGGAAGCTTGGCCAGCTCACAGGCACATGCTTCCAGCGCTGCGTAGGCATGGACGCGCTCAACTCATTGTATTCTACGACTTTTGAAATAGACGGCAAACACGGCACGCAGTACCACAAGCGCTTGATCGAATTCATCAAGATGGTCCAGCGCGAAAACTTGGTGATTGGCGGCGCGATGACGGATGTCAAGGGTGACCGCAGTCTGTCGCCTTCCCAGCAGGAAGACCCGGACATGTTTGTGCATATTACAAGGCGCGACAGCAAGGGCGTCTATATCACAGGCGCAAAGGCCCATCAGACTGGCTGCATCAACTCGCATTGGATAGTCGTCATGCCTACGATGCGATTAAAGGCCGAGGACAAGGACTATGCCCTAGTTGGCGCAGTCCCTGTGGACGCGCCCGGCATCGCCTACATCTACGGTAGGCAATCGTGCGATACGCGAAGCATGGAGGGAGGCGAAATCGACGCCGGCAACGTCATGTATTCCGGCCAGGAGGCCATGGTGATCTTCAAGGACGTGTTCATTCCAAACGAGGTGATATTCATGAATGGCGAATACGAGTACGCCGCCATGCTTGTTGAGCGCTTTACCTGCTATCACAGGCGCAGCTACGTCTGCAAGACGGGCCTCGGCGACGTTCTCATAGGCGCAGCAGCGGCAATCGCCGACTACAACGGTGTTGCCAACGCTTCACATATCAAGGACAAGCTTGTCGAAATGACCTATCTTAATGAAGCAATATTTGGCGCAGGAATCGCGTCTTCATACATGTCCCACAAGACGTCATCAGGCAACTGGCAGAATGACGACATGCTGGCAAACGTCTGCAAACATAGCGTCACTCGATTTCCGTACGAAATAGGCCGGATGGCGCAGGATATTGCTGGCGGCCTTATGGTTACAATGCCCTCAGAGAAAGAGTTCCGCAGCTCGGTGACTGGACCCCTCCTTGAAAAATACCTGAAGGGGAGAAAGGGAGTCTCGACGGAAAACAGGATGAGGATTTTGAGGTTGATTGAAAATATGACACTTGGGCGAAATGCTGTAGGATATCTAACAGAATCTATGCACGGTGCAGGATCACCCCAGGCACAAAGGATCCAGATCGCCCGACAGATGCAGCTGGAATACAAGAAAAAGGCTGCCAAGAGGCTGGCAAACGTTAAAGAAGGCGAAGCCGCAGAGACAGCGCTTGAGTCATCAGAATACTTTGACAGGATATTTGGCCATAACGAAAAGAAGAAGAAAGCCAAATAGCCTTCACCAAGAATCGCTAGCGATATCAAGCTATTACTTTTGATTAATCTTCCGGTCAACTCGCGTTCAAAAAGGGTTATTTATCGGTTCAACGATAATTAATGATGTCTTACTTCGGGGTTATGTTGATTGAAATTAAATGAGGCTCAAATTGAAGATATTACCGGCAAGGTTTTCCGCACTATAATCAGCAATGGCAAGGATGGCATACTGCAGTCGGAGCTGTGGAAGGAGCTTGATCTGACGAGCCGCGACGGCTCTCGTGTGGCCATCCGCCTAGAAAAACGCTCGCTCATCCGGCGCGAAAAAATCCTTGAAAGTGGCCGATGGACCTACAAGCTGTTTGCCGTCAAACTGCCGGTTGACACCACAAGCATCGAACAGGCGCCCTGCTTGACATGTCCTGTCGAGCATATGTGTTCTCTTGAGGGCTCGTATAGCCCCACGAGCTGTAACTTAATCGAAGACTGGCTCATCAATTCCTTCGACAACAGCAATTCAAACAAGAAACCACAAAAGCCTTCTACTAAAAAATGAGACTTGCTGACGCGCGCAAAGACCAGTACCGCCGGCTGGCAAAAGACCAGGGGTACCGCGCAAGGTCGGCTTACAAATTATTGCAACTCAACAATTCTTACCACATTATCAAAAAGGGCAGCAAAGTGGTCGATCTCGGGTGCGCTCCGGGAGGCTGGCTGCAGGTAGTTACAAAAGAAGTGGGACAGGCTGGCAAGGTTGTCGGCATAGACCTAAAGCCTGTCGAGTCGGTTGCCGGTGCAACGGTGCTGAAGGGCAGCATCGAGGATGTGGACATGTTTGAGAAAATCGTCGGCATCTTGGGGAGCAAGGCCGACGTCATCCTGTCTGATCTTGCCCCAAACGTGAGTGGCCTGTGGGACATTGATCACGCGCGCCAGATCTCCCTCTCTGCAACCGCGCTCGGCTTTGCTCGTCAGGTCTTGAGAGTGGGGGGAAGCGCCGTGTTCAAGGTGTTCGAGGGCGATTTGCTGAACGAGTTTAGGGCTGATTTGAAGACTAGCTTTGGCCGGGTTCTCCTAAACAAGCCTTCGGCAAGCCGGCAGGAGAGCAGCGAGCTTTACATTGTCTGCCTCGACTTTAAGCAATAGTTCCTCTTCTAGACGAGGGCTCACTTCGGAAGATTATTTCAATAAACCAAATAACCCTCGATTAAAGTTGATTAAATTAATTAACCTGTAAACAATTCTGTAAAGTACTGACATCCAAATTGCCGCACTCTGATTTTGAGAAAAGCAGCCCAGAAGGCGCCAAGATCGCAAGCCACTCAAAAGAGGCTTCGCACAACAAAATTCTTGTATTATGCATAGACAGAGACGACGATATTGGTTCAAAGGGAGGAATTGAGACTCCGATTGTTGGTCGCGACGCGTGCATCAATGCAGGCACGAGACTCGCGATCGAAGACCCGGAAGACGCGGACTCGAACGCGATTTTTGGCGCGGTAAAGACGTATGAGGAGCTTGTGAGCAAGGGTTACACGGCTGAGGTCGCCGTAGTGGCCGGCAAGTTCAACAGAGGCGTTGAGGCTGACGAGAAGATCAGCCTTGAGGTGAAAAGCATACTTGAGAAATACCATGCTGACGGTGCAGTGATCGTGTCAGACGGGGAGGACGACGAGACAGTAATGCCTGTTATTCAGTCAAGGGTACCGGTGATCTCGGTTCAGCGCGTCATCATAAGGCACAGCAGGAGCGTGGAATACTCCTACGCGGTGCTTGGCAGGTATCTGAAGATGCTCGTTTACGATTCGCAGTATTCCAAATTCTTCCTTGGCGTGCCCGGCGTCCTGCTGGCAGCGGGTGCGCTAGCGGTCATTTTCGATGCCGGAAAGTGGATCACTGCCATCATATTGGCAATCCTTGGCGGCGCGTTCATTGTCAGGGCATTTGACATCGACAAAACGCTAAGCTCATTTGGCAGGCTGACGCCTACTTCATTCATCAAGATATTCTCTATCATCGCCGGCGTTCTCATGATACTGGCAGCGATTGCAAACGGCATCTCTAGCATCCCAACAAACATGCTCAGGCAGGGCATGAGTGCGCTCGACGTCCTGTCAAACAGGGTCATTGTAGGCAGCTTTACCACTGGCACCATAACGCTGCTGTGGATAGGTATTGCTACAATCCTAGGCGGTGTCCTACTCAGCAACTGGTTCAGGGGAAGCGCGAGGACAATGTCAGATATCCTCCGTTTGGCTGTGCTTGCCCTGCTCTACATACCTGTGCTCCAGTTCACGTCCGTGCTCACAGAGGGCACAAACCCATTCACGCTAATCTCGTCCCTCTTGATAGGACTTGCAGTGTCGCTTGTAGCCGCGACCTTCCTGTATCAATACTTCAGGAACAAAAAGGGCGGCAGCGAAGTTCTGAAACACTAATGTAAAGGTGCCTAGAAACGACAAGGCGTGTCACAGCATGGCGACTACGACCAACAGCAGCAAAAGTGGTATTGCGGTTACTGGATGACGCAGCAAGAATGGCTCGATATACATGATTATGCGCCGCCTACGATCCAGCAGCAGGAAGACCAACCGGAAGAAGATGAACAGTAAACCTGCAAAAAACTTACAAATAGCCAGCTCAACCTCAAACTATTGGTAGACGAGCGGTCCGCCGGCGCAGTGGTGTTCTACATGGAGGACAACGCGGAGCCGGAATACCTGCTCTTGCACTACACCGCAGGCCACTGGGATTTTCCAAAGGGCAACATCGAGGCCGGCGAGAACGAAAAGCAGGCCGCCACCCGCGAGATAAGAGAAGAAACCGGCATTACAGACGTCGAATTCCTTGACGGCTTTCACATGAAAATCGAATACAAGTACAGGCACGGCAAGAGGCTTGTCCAGAAGGAGGTTGTGCTTTTCCTTGCTCGGACGCGCACGCACCAAGTTACTCTTTCGCACGAGCACATCGGGTTTGCTTGGAGAAAATTTGACGACGCTATGCAACAGCTGAGTTTTCGTAATGCCAAGAACTTGCTATCAGCAGCCAGAGATTATTTGCAGAAGCGATCACTTGCGTACCGATAAAATCTTGTTTTGGATTTCTTTTGCAACCTTGTCCGGCTGCTTGGACTCTACTATCGACCTGCCAATTATCAAATAGTCTGCGCCGCTACTGACTGCCCGTGTAGCATCGCCGCCCTGCGCTCCGATTCCAGGCGAATATACAGGCAACCGCTTCGCCATCTGTGTTAGAATGTCAAGCTGGGCTGCGCCAACTACGATGCCGTCGGCCCTGGCGTGGGCTGCCCTATCAAGAAACTCCCTATACAAACCTCGGCCGCCAACCTCGAGCCCAAAGCCCTCCTTTGCTCCGGGGTGGCTCATATAGACCAGCGCAATGACTCCTACATTTGACCTGTGTGCCTTTTGCGCAATCGCCGCCAGCCCGCCCTTGCCTATAAAGGGGTTTGCTATCAAGGCGTCAAAGCCCATCCTTGTCAGGTGCTCGACTGCAACTTCGTTAGTGTTTTCAATGTCGTTCAACTTGATGTCCGCGATCGATTGCAGGCCGTACGAATGCAGGAGCTTATTTATCTGCGATATTTCAGACGCAGACAGCGGGAGGATAATGTGGAAATTCATCTTGACTGCGCAAATGTGTTGCTCTACGACGCGGATGGTTTTTGCTGCGAATTCCGACAGGTTACGCCTGTTTGCCGGCGGGTCGAGCGCTAGCACTATCGGGCTTTTCTTGGTGTCAGCTGCTCTGGCGATTCTTTTGCGAAATGGCCTAGTCATAGGTCTTTACCAGTGGGTGGTCCACTGCAAGCCTTATCACCTTGAGGTAGACGTAACCGTGCTCCTCCGGCCTTGCAGAGAATACTGGCTGCTCGGCCCTCTGACTCGAATAGCGCAGGAACGGCTCCCTTGGCTCTTGGTTCAGTGCAACATAGTAAAAGTATGATATAGTTTCATTGTCACTTGCGCTCATTGTGGCGCCAAGGAATATCTTGCCCCCGCGTCCCCTGAACAAGAACAGCGGCAGTGGCGGCTCCTCGTACATGGTCTTGTAGGCGGCAACCTTGGCAAGGCTCGATAAATCTTTCAATTTTATGACGGTATAGCCAGACTTTTTCTCAATCTTTGCAGACCTTGCAAGCGCGCGCGGAAATTTCTCCACCTTCAGGATTGGTGAGTAGACAAAAGTGGGGTTGTCTACCGAGGCGGCAAGTAAAACTTCTTCAACTCCGTTGCTTACCCGATAAGCAAGGTACTGACCGTCTTTAGAGTCGCTCTCTGCGTAATAGATAACCGGTCTGCCGTTGATAAAGTCAGTCTGGGCCGCCAGCACTTCATGCTTGTTGAATTGAAGCGAAAATGTCGGCAGGGGTGTCCGCTCCAGCGCGCATACCAGCCTGCCGAAGTCCTTCAGGCCTGCCAATGCAATGTAGCATGGCGCTTTGAGCGGCAAATCGCAATATTGTTAATACGTGCAGTATTAAAGTCATCGCAATTTGGACAAGCTGAGCGAGCTCGTGGGAAAAGCCAAGGCAATTGTTGCAGGCGACCCTGACAGGACGTCTATGTGGTGGGCATACGTCGCGTTGGAATATGCCATCATGGATCTGAAGCTGCGTTACAACCTGGAAGGAGAAGTTGCGCCGGAAAAGCTTGCAAAAAAAGCAATTGACATCATTGAAGCAAGGTCAATGCTTGCTAGGATCGACCTGTCGTCAGACAGGAAAAAGCTGCTCTACGACCTGCGATCATGCAGGGATGTCGTCAAGGCCCTTGTCGCAAGCTATGACCGGCGGTCAACCACGTCGTAGAGTTCAGGCCCAGTGCCTATCAGGGCAACCTTAAGGCCTGTTTCGCCCTCGATGTTCTCAATAAAGTTCTTTGCTTCTGAGGGTAATTTTGCATATTCGCGCACTCCGGCGCACTGGGAGTACAGCACGTCCATCTTGGTCACTGCCAGCTGCGTTGCGCTGTTAAGCCTGATAGCCTTTTTAGCAAGATCCAAGTCAAAAGGGGACGCCCTTCTCTGTCTGCCAGTCACGCTGCCAAACTCCTGCCAGCCGCGCTTTTTCGCTTCGTTTTCGCTCATTTCGTTCTGGAGCGGCCCGCCGCCGACGCGTGTGACGTACGCCTTGAATACAACAAGCACGTCGTCGACCCTTTTCGGCCCTATGCCAATATCTGAGCAGATGGCAGAAGCAGTAACGTCCTTTGAAGTGACGTATGGGTAGCTGCCGTGGAATAAAGATAGATATGTGCCCTGGGTGCCTTCTACCAGCACATTTTCGTTGTTTTCAAGGGCATAATTGACAGAATTGCTTACATCTTCGATGTAGAGTGATAATTCGGGAACGTCCTTGGCAAGCTTGAGCGTCCGGAGCGCCCTGTCTGCGTTTGCCGGCCCGGTCCCGGTCCCGGTAGTGCCAACCTTGTTCTTGAGGTAGTCCTCGCCCTTGTCTCGATCAATGTGCGCTTGTTCAATAACGCCGGATTGGGCATCCACGAAAGTCCTGTCGTCTGACTGGAACATGGCAATTTCTTTTAGCAGCACTTGCGGGTTGACGAGCACTCCAGCTCCGATCAAAAGTCTGGTCGTTGGGTTGAGCGCCGCACTTGGCAGCATTCTCACCTTGTACTCCTTGCCTTCAAAAGTGAATGTGTGCCCGGCGTTCGGTCCTACGCCACCCCTGACTGCAATTGTAGGGCTGTCCTTTTTCGCCAGATATGCAATAATCTTGCCCTTCCCTTCATCACCATAAAATCCCCCGACTGTGACAAGGCACGGCATACGGGTTCTCTCGCATTGTGAGCTTATTTAATCCATCCTTACCAATTAAATTCCTCCGCGGTCATAGTTCTATGCGTGAGCAACGCCGCCGGTAATATCATGCAGATACTTGCAAACCTGCCGGTCTTTTTGCGCAAGCCTATGCTCTTGAATAGGCTCAAGGAGTTCTATGCGATGAGCGATAATGACAAGCGCGAAACAATCAACATGGCCCTGTCCGCAGCGCCGACGATAGATCCAAACAAACTGTCAGCGCTCTTTCGGACGTGGCTTGAAATATTATCAGAATTTGACACAGAAAAGAGGGCAATAATGTTCCAGACATATTGCAAACAAATCCTGGAAAATACGCGCCTGATTGAAAAGCTCGACTTCAGATCGCTGACCGCGACGTTCTTGTCCCTCGACCAAAAGCAGCAGGAACGCCTCACAGACTCGCTGCAAGAAGTGCTCTTTTCATTCCCAAATAGGTACGAAATATTAAAGCAAGTCCCGGAGGACTCGCTGAAAGCTGTCGGACTGAAATGATCAGTGGTGGTGGCCGTGCTGTCCTTCGGGGTTGTCCGGCTTTTTTTCGATCTCACTAATCCCCTTTTCAAGGCCAAAGAACGCACGCTCATACTTGCGCAGGGCCTTCCTGTGTTCTGGAAGCGACATGTCTAGTCTCAGTTCGTTCATTACCGTGACGGCATAGGTAGTCCATTCCTTCCAACACGCGCCGCAAGAAGGGTACTTGTCCGCCGCCGGGTCGTCCACATCTTCTTCGATAGTCTTACCGCATTTCAAGCAGGTCTTGCTCATCTTCAGTGTTGATGTTCGCTGGATATTATAAGTTGTCGAGGTTGGAGAAAAAGCACTGAATGTTCGGGCGTATTTTAGAGCACGAGCAATTTGTAAATTTTTTATAAATTATCATAAAAATGAACTTTTATGATACTTATTACATGATAGTGGCCGTTTAATTGATGTTGAGAGTCGTAATAAACCTTGGCCATACCGATCGGCCTTGCTCTTTACACCAACCGACCAATGCCTATTGCGTGCAGTTTTGATTCAACACTGATGGGCGAACTATACGGCAAATTTGACTTTAGCCTCTGTCGCTCTGCCAGTGCTTGCTTCTGCTGGAGGAGTATTTCTCACAATCAATGAAAGGAGAGTCTGGTTTTCAACAGCCAGCAGCTAAAATAGCGGTTTTTTCATGTTAGAGCCGCAGCTGCCGCATCTTGTACCCTTGACTTCTGCCCCGCATGACAGGCATATGTATTTCAGCTTGACTCCTGCATTTCCATATCTCCCGCCACCTATCTCGTCGCTAAAGCCCAACGACCTCAGTGCACCAAGCTGCTTTCTCCTGATGTAGAATATTACGCCGACCATCACGGCCAAGTTGACCGCTAGGCCGATGAAAAATCCGAAAAAGTAGGTAAACAGCAGTCCAGTTCCTAGGCTCGCACCAATCACTAACAACTGGCGCTTTAATACCGGCCTAAGCGTGCTGTCCATAAATAATATAGCAACCTCTTGGTTTATGAATCTATTTCCAAATCTGACCAGAATTTGGATAACCTTATTATACTTTTGACCGCCAAATTCGGTTGTGAAGGTCCGCTGTCCCGACTGCAAAGGCATCGCAGAGCTGGCAGACGACTTTACCTTTGTCAAATGCTCAAACTGCTCATTTGACATGACGTATGGCGAATACGTAAAATACATCGCCTACAAAGACGCGCGGTACCGCGACATACTTTCAGACTACAAATAGAGTTAAAAATTGGAAAACTCTCCAGAATCATGTTGGAGGTTCTATTCGAGCTACCACTGAACTTGCTGGGGCTTGGGATCTCGGCGTTTATCGGCAGGTTCGCTTATTCTGGCTATGCCACAGTGGCAAGTCCGAATCTGCTGCGCCTTACCTTTGCATTTACGTCCGTAGCCATAGGATTCGCTCTCCTCGCCAGTGGACTCTTTGCAGGAGACTATTCTCAGGCCATA
>Ga0209237_1002493_pt1 | contig 11069 bp, 11 predicted proteins | sample GraSoi013_1_40cm_2_FD_185820 | JGI IMG/M metagenome (GOLD analysis project Ga0209237, IMG submission 185820) | Grasslands soil microbial communities from the Angelo Coastal Reserve, California, USA - Sample 10_02_2013_1_40cm (SPAdes) (version 2) | ecosystem: Environmental > Terrestrial > Soil >...
GCCGGCCTCGGCTCGACGGGACAGGCGCCGAGGTCGTCGCGCGGCGGTGCCGCGGGGACCTGGCAGATGTCGGCCGGGCACAGATTGAAGTCGGACGCGGTACGGACGATCCGGATCGCGTAGAGGTACCGGTCGTCCAGCACCTCGACGCGCACGATCGCGCCGTCCTCCGACTCGACGTACTCCTGGACCAGCGCTGTTCCGTCGGGGCCGAAGTCGAGAGCGGACACGCGCGCCTCGAGATCGGCGCGCGCGTCGAAGCGCTCGATGAGCGCGCCGGAGCCGCCGACGTTCGGCTTGACGAGGAGCGGGAAGCGGAGCTCGCCGCTCGCTTTGAGCACTTGATCGCGATGATTCACGACGACCGTCCGGGGATAACGGATGCCCAGGCGCTCGAAGAGGCCGATCTGGAGCGCCTTGGATTTCTCGAAGCGGTACGCCCGGAGGGGATTGATCACGGGCACGCCCAGCGCTTCCCAGTGCGCGAGCAGCGCCTCGGCGTAGAACAGCACGCTGCCGTGGCCGCGCCGGTGCGACGAGGGGCTCGTGCGGTTCACGATGACCGAATAGCGCCGTCCGCGGTCGCGCGGGTCGAAGGCGTGGCTCGAGTGGTCGATCTTCTCGAAGGGCAGCCGGCGGTGCTGGAGCTCGGCGATGAGCCGGGCCGACCACTCGGGATGCTCGTCGAGGATTCCGATCGGCGCGGCGAGCTCCACGCTCACTGGGCCACCTCCAGGGGTACACGGTTGTCGTCGAACCACTGGAGTCGCTCGCGCAGCGCGACGACGTCGCCGATCACGATCACGACGGGCGGCTCGAGCCGGGCGCGCGCCGCCCGGGCCGCGATGTCGCCCAGAGTGCCGGTGATCGTCTCCTGGACGCTCGTCGTCCCCCAGCGCACGAGCGCGACGGGCGTCGCCGGCGGGCGCCCGTGGTCGATGAGCGCCTGGGTGATCCGGGACAGGCTCTTCACCCCCATCACGACCACGAGCGTGTCCACCGCCCGTGCGAGCCGCGCCCAGTCGACGCTCGACTCGCGCTTGCACGCCTCTTCGTGGCCGGTCACCACCGCGAAGGACGAGGCGACACCCCGATGCGTGAGGGGGATGCCCGCGTACGCGGGCACGGCAACGGCCGAGCTGACCCCGGGGACGACTTCGAACGGAATCCCGGCGCTCGCCAGCGCGTCGGCCTCCTCGCCGCCCCGTCCGAAGACGAACGGATCGCCGCCCTTGAGCCGGACGACCCGACGGCCGCGCCGCGCGTGCATGATCAGGAGCGCGTTGATCCGCTCTTGCGGCAACGCGTGATGGTCGGACTCCTTGCCCGCGAAGATGCGCCGCGCTCGCGGGGCCGCTTCCAGGAGGCGGGGGTCGACCAGGCGGTCGTAGACGACGACGTGAGCGCGCCGCAGCAGCTCGAGGCCGCGCACCGTCATGAGCCCGGGATCTCCGGGGCCGGCGCCGACGAGGGCGACCGTCCCTGGTCTCCCGGCGACGGCTCGCACTACCGTACGCATGCCTCGACTCCCAGCAGCTCGAGCAGCCTGTGCTTGGCGTCGTCCCGCCCGCGCTCGACGATGAGCCGGCGCACCTCCGGGCCGAGCGCACGCCGCCAGGCCTCGGCCGTGACCATCCGGCCAACCGCCCGAACCTCGCGCCGGGCCTCGGCCGCGATCGCGGCAAGCGTCGCGTACTCGGCGGTCAGATAGGCCTCCAGCTCTTCGCGGACGGCTCGGGCGAGCGCGGGACTGGTGCCGCCGGTCGCGACGGCCACGGTGAGATCGCCCCGACGCACGAGGGCGGGCAGGATGAAGGTGCAGTGCGCCGGGTCGTCGGCGGCATTGATCCAGAGGCCACGCTCCCGGGCCTCGCGCGCCACGGCGGCGTTGACCTCGCCGGCATCGGTCGCCACGAAGACGAGATCGGTGCCCGCGAGATCGCCCTCGCGATAGCCGCGCGATTCCAGTCCGATGCGGCCCTCGGCAGCCAGCGCGGCGAGCGGCTGCGTCACCCGGGGGCTGATCACCGTCACCTGCGCGCCGGTCGCCAGCAGCGCATCGACCCGACGCTCGGCGACCGAGCCCCCGCCCACCATGAGACAGCGGCGGCCCGCGAGGTCGAGGAGAACAGGGTAGTAGCCCATCTCAGCCATCGACTCCGTGGGGCGGACGCTCGGGCGCGGCGTCGCGCGCGACGGCCTCGACGAGCTCGCCCGCGAGAAGCGCGCGTAGCTCGTCGTCGGTGTGACGGGCGGCGAACTGGCGGAAGTTTTCGCTGGGGTGACGGTCGGAGAGGAAGCCTCGGAGCAGTCGCTCGATCGCCGGGGCAACCGCGGTCGCGGGCAGGCGGAGACCGATGGGCCGCGCCACCGCCTGATGACGGCCGACGGCGCCGCCGACGCAGAAGTAGTAGGCGTCGACCAGCGTGCCGTCCACCTTGATCTTCTTGCCCTCGATGCCGAGGTCGGCGATCCAGTGCTGGCCACAGCTATTCGGGCAGCCCGTGACGTTGATCCGGAGGTGCTGGTCGAACCCCGGCAGACGCCGCTCGAGCGTCTCGACGAGCCCGCGTGCGAAGCCCTTCGTCTCGGTGAGCGCCAGCTTGCAGAACTCGGAGCCCGTGCACGCGACGGTGCCGCGCCGGAACGGCGAGGCATCGAGCGCGAAGTCGGCCGCCTCGAGCTCGCGCGCGAGGGCGCCGGCGCGCGCGCGGGGAACGTTCGGGATCAGGAGGTTCTGCATGCTGGTCGTTCTGAGCGCGCCCGTGCCGTACCGCTCGGCCAGGTCCGCGGCGATCAGCATCTGCGCCGCCGTGAGGCGCCCACGGAGCACGGCGACTCCCGCGTAGCAGTAGCCCGGCTGTTTCTGGTCGTGGATTCCGACGTGGTCTCGGTACACGTCGTCCGGCGGGTCGTCGGGCACCCCGGGCTGGAGCGGGGAGCCCAGGCGCTCCTCGAGTGCCTGCTTGAAGCGTTCGGGCGTCCAGCCGTGCTGGAGGAAGAGAAACTTGAGTCGCGCCCGCTCGCGGTTCTGACGGAGCACATCGGAATCGCGAAAAACCTCGGCGATCGCGCGGACCACGGCCAGCGCCCGGCCCCAGGGAACAAAGGCGTCGAGCCGAACCCCGAGATGCGGCTCGGTCGAGAGCCCGCCGCCGACACGGACAGAGAAGCCGATCTCGCCGGTTGCGGGGTGGCGGACCGTGGTGAGGCCGATGTCGTTGATTTCGGGATACGTGCACCAGGCGCGGCAACCCGCGATCGAGACCTTGAACTTCCGCGGCAGGTTGTAGAAGGCGGGGTTGCCGTTCAGCATGCGGGTCGCCTCGAGGACGAGCGGCGAGGCGTCCGCCAGCTCGTCGGCGTCGAGGCCGGCGACCGGGCAACCGGTGACGTTACGCGTGACGTCGCCGCATGCGCCCATGGTTGTCACACCTTGGAGCCAGAGCGCCTGGAAGACATCGGGGAGGCTCTCGAGCGGCACCCAGTGGAGCTGAACGTTCTCGCGGACGGTGATGTCGGCCACCCCATGGCCGTGCCGCTCGGCGAGGTCGGCGATCGTCCGGAGCTGGTGGGACTCGAGGGCGCCATTCGGGATCCGGATGCGCACCATGAACTGGCGCGTGGCCTTCCCCTCGCCGCCCTTGCCTCCGATGGCCCCGACGCCGTCCCCCTGGGTGTAGATGCCCCACCAGCGGAAATACGTGCCGAGCCATTCGGGCGGGACCGCGTCCCAACCCTCGCGCGCGAAGCGCTGGATGTCGGCATACGCTTCCCAGGGATTGAGCTCGCGCTTGAGCCGCTCCACGCGCTGTGCCTTCGTTTCCTTCACGGCTTCGCTCATGGATGCCTCCCGGGTCTTTTTAAGATCGCGTTGTAGATCACGACCTCGTCCGCGAGCTTGACGACGACCTTGGCGCTGCAGACCCGGCATCGCGAGCCAGTCGCCTCGAGACGCTGAACCATGGGCCGATAAAGTACCCATTGTCGATCGAGATTGTCAAGATGCCGTGCCGGCGGCTCCTGGGATGCCCGTGGTAGATTCCCCACGCCGCTCAGGGGCGGCGTCAAGGGAGGCTCGCCGATGGCGAAGAGCGTCTACGACGAGATGTATGCGCGATCGATGAGGGACCCGGAGGGCTTCTGGGCGGCGGCCGCCGAGGACATCCACTGGGACAAGCGCTGGGACCGCGTCTTCGACGACTCGCGCAAGCCCTTCTCCCGCTGGTTCACGGGAGGCGCGCTCAACACCTGCTATAACGCGCTGGACCTGCACGTGGATCGCGGCCGCGGCAAGCAGCGAGCGCTCGTCTACGACAGCCCCGTCACCGGCACGGTCAAGGCCTATACGTACCGCGAGCTCCGCGACGCGGTGGCCCTCTGCGCCGGCATGCTCCGGCGCCAGGGCATCGAGAAGGGCGACCGCGTGATCGTCTACATGCCGATGGTGCCCGAGGCCGTGATCGCGATGCTCGCGTGCGCGCGCATCGGCGCGATCCATTCCGTGGTCTTCGGTGGCTTCGCGTCCAACGAGCTGGCCAAGCGCATCGACGACGCCAAGCCCAAGCTGATCCTTTCGGCCTCCTGTGGCATCGAGGTCAACCGCGTCATCCCCTACAAGCCGCTGCTCGACGGCGCGATCGAGCTGGCGGAGTACAAGGTCCCCCGCTGCGTGATCCTGCAGCGTCAGCAAGAAGCGGCGCCGATGGTCCGCGAGCGGGACCACGATTGGATCGAGGCGATCGCCGGCGCCACGCCCGCGGAGTGCGTGCCCGTCGCCGCCACCGATCCGCTCTATATCCTCTACACCTCGGGCACCACCGGGATTCCCAAGGGTGTCGTGCGCGACAACGGGGGTCACGCGGTGGCCCTCAAGTGGTCCATGGGCTCGGTCTACGGCATGGGATCGGGCGAAGTCTACTGGGCAGCCTCCGACATCGGCTGGGTGGTCGGCCACTCGTACATCGTCTACGCGCCCTTGCTCAAGGGCTGCACCTCCATCCTGTACGAGGGCAAGCCGGTCGGCACGCCCGATCCCGGGGCGTTCTGGCGACTCATCGCGGAACACGGCGTGAACGCGCTCTTCACCGCCCCGACGGCGTTCCGCGCGATCAAGAAGGAGGATCCGCAGGGGGCGCACATGACGAAGTACGACCTGGCGCGATTCCGCACGCTCTTCCTCGCCGGCGAACGCTGTGACCCCGACACGCTCCACTGGGCGGAGGACAAGCTCGGCGTGCCCGTCGTGGATCACTGGTGGCAGACCGAAACGGGATGGCCGATCGCCGCGAACTGCGTCGGCCTGGGCATGCTGCCGGTGAAAGCCGGATCCCCCACGAAGCCGGTGCCGGGGTACGACGTCCGCGCCCTCGGCGAAGACAACCAGGAGCTCCCCGCCGGCCAGATCGGCTCGATCGCCATCCGGCTGCCCCTGCCGCCCGGCTGCCTGCCCACGCTCTGGCACAACGACGCCGGATACGAGACGTCCTACCTCACGAAGCATCCCGGCTACTACCTGACGGGCGACGCGGGCTACAGAGACGAGGACGGGTACGTCTACATCATGAGCCGCGTGGACGACATCATCAACGTCGCCGGGCACCGGCTCTCCACGGGCGCGATGGAAGAGGTGCTCGCCGCCCATCCCGACGTGGCCGAGTGCGCCGTCGTCGGCGTCGCCGACGAGATCAAGGGCGAAGTCCCCGTCGGCTTCGTCGTCACCAAGGCGGGTGTCGCCCGCGGCGAAGCCGAGATCGTCCGGGAGCTGGTCGAGAAGGTGCGCGAGCAGATCGGCCCGGTCGCCGCGTTCAAGACCGCGCTCGTCGTCAAGCGCCTGCCCAAGACGCGCTCGGGCAAGATCCTGCGCGGGACGATGAAGAAGATCGCCGACGGCCACGAGTACGGCGTGCCGGCGACGATCGACGATCCCACGATTCTCGCGGAGATCACCGACGCGCTCGGGAGCAAGGGGTACCCGAAGAAGTAGCGGCGCCCGCGCTCAATCGCGGCGGAACCGCCACCACAGCGCGAGCGCGCCCAGGGCGGCGAGGCCGACGGTGCCGTTCCAGAGGAACGCCGCCGAGACGCCCCACCACTGCGAGATCGTGCCGACGATGAACGCGCCGATCGGGAAGACACCACCCGAGACCCATGTGTAGAGGCTCATCACACGCCCGCGCATCACGTCCGGCGCCTGGAGCTGGATCGACGTATTGCAGCTCGCCATTAGCATGATCCCCCAGTAGCCGGTGAAGAACAGGAGGGGCACGGCGAACTCGATGCGGCGCGTGAGACCGAGACCGAGCAGCATGCCGAACGAGAGCGTCGCCGCGGCGAACATCGAGCGAAGCGACGGATAGCGCGAGGCGCGCGCGCCGACCGTGAGCGCTCCCGCCACCGCGCCCACGCCGAGCGACGCCATGAGAAAGCCGAACCCCTCCGCGCCGAGGCCCAGCACGTTCTTGGCCAGGAGCGGCACGTACACGCTGAAATTGAAGATGCAGAGGCTCACCACGAAGACGAGACCCATCGCGAGCCGGAGCCGCGGCGTGGCCGCGGCGTAGCGCACACCCTCCGCGATCTCCTCGAAGATCGTCGCGCGCGCGGTGCGGGGCGGCGGCTCCGGCACCTTCATCCGGAGGAGCGTGACGATGACGCCGAGGAAGCCGAGGCTGTTGACGAAGAACGTGGGCGCCACGCCGAGGCGTCCGATCACGACCCCGGCGACGGCGGGCCCGACGATCCGCGCGAGGTTGAACCCCGCGGAGTTGAGCGCGACAGCGCTCGACACGTCGGCCCGGCCGACCAGCTCCATCACGAACGACTGGCGCGCGGGCTGGTCCACGACGTTGGCGAACCCCAGGGCGAGCCCAAGCACGGCCACGTGCCAGTACTCGACGTGGCCCGTCGCCACCAGCAAGGCGAGGAGGAGTCCCTGGCACGCGAGCGTCGTCTGGGTGGCGACGAGCAGTGGGCGCTTCGGCAAGCGGTCGGCGACGGCGCCGCTGACGATGGAGAAGAGCAGCACCGGCGAGAACTGGAGCGTCGCGAGGAGGCCAAGCTTGAAGGGGGAATTCGTCAGCTGCAGGACGAGCCAGGCTTGCGCCACGTTCTGCATCCAGCTCCCGATCTGCGCGGCGAACTGAGAGAAATAGAAGCGGCGGAAGTCGCTGTGGTTCAGCGCCCGCAGGCCGTGGGGAAACGCCATCAGCTCTGCGGCTAGAGCGGGGGGCGGATTCTTTTGAACACGAGGCGGGCGGGGGAATTCGCGAAGGGCCAGCCGGGAATCAGCGCGGTGAACGGCCCCGCCGTCCCGCCCGCCACGAGGATTCTCAGATTCTCGGGCGCACGGAACTTGGGCGTGGGCCCCTCGCGCCTCGCCTCCAGACGCTCCCAGAGGCACCGCCGGGCATCGGCCTTCGACCAGCCGTCCCCCGCGACGGTCCGCGCGTGCATGGGCGAGAGGACGATCAGGATGTCTCCGAGCGCCGCCGTGCGGTGACTCGCGACGACTTCGAGGCTGCGCGCGACCGTGGCCAGGACGTCGGCCCCCGTGCGGCTCTGGCCGTCGGCGACGACCTGGAGCGGCTCGCCGGGCAGGGCAGCCACGGTGCTGTCGTCCGGGGCAAAGCCGTGGTCGACGTGAAGCGGCGCCCACGGGCTCGCCTCCTCGTGCTCGCCGAAGCAGCACGCGTAGCGGCCGGGGTTCCCGAAGGTGGACAGGCTGATCGCGCCGGCTCGCGCCCCGCCCAGGTTGACCCAGATCAGCCGCAGCGCGCGGCCGATCGTCGCGTTCGCACGCCAGCCGGGTCCGAGGGCGCCCGCCGCGGAGTTGATGTCGAGCGCCCGCCGCGCCGGGCCGTTCACGACGAAGACCGGCGCGACGGCGTCGGTGGTGCCCGAGACTCCGACGAGGCAGAAGCCCTCGTCGCAAAGCGCCTCGACGCCCGCGATCACGACCGGCAGGTACTCCGGTCGACAGCCGGCCATCACGGCGTTCACCGCGATGCGCTCGACGGTCGCGCGGCCGTGGGCGGGCGCCACCAGAGCGATCAGCTCGTCGCGCGGACGGCCGCAGGCGGCGATCGCCGCCTCCACACGCTCGCGGGTCGGCGGGACGACGGGCACGCCGCGGGCGAACAATTGCTCGATCGGGTCCTCGGCGCTCACCGCGCCGATATCGTCCTCCGTCGGCTCGCCTCCGTCGTTTCGCCCTCGTTCAGGCCGACGCCAGGTTTGAGGTGCAGTGCGGGCACCGCTTCGCCTGCGCCGGGATCGCCGTCGCGCACCAGGAGCATTCCTTGGTCGGCACCGCCGCGGGGGCCGCCGGCTTCGGGAACAGGCGGTTGACCTGCTGGACCAGCAGGAAGACGGCGAACGACACGATGAGGAAGTTGATCACTGCGTTCAGGAACATCCCGTAGTTGAGCGTCGGGGCCCCCGCGGCCTTCGCGACGGCAAGCGTCGGGTATGACTGTCCCGACAAGTTGATGAAGAAGTCCTTGAAGTCCACGCCCCCGAGCAGCCGCCCGATCGGCGGCATCACGACGTCGTTGACGAGCGAGGTGACGATGGCGCCGAAGCTCGCGCCGATGATCACGCCGACGGCGAGGTCGACGACATTGCCACGCATGATGAACGTCTTGAACTCGCTCAGCATGAGCCCTTCCTCCTACCCCAGATGCTGCTTGAGGAACTCAAGCGTCCGGGTGCGCGCCAGCTTGGCGCTGGCCTCGTGATAGCTTCCTCGTTCGTCGCCGTTGAACCCGTGGCCAGCCGGATAGACGTCCATCGGTACGTCCGAATGCGCGGCGGACATTTTCGCCCAGTGGTCGGGCGGTATCGACTGATCGGTCTCGCCCCAGCGGAGCAGCACGGGGCACCGCGGCTTCTCCTGCGCGTGCTCGGCGATGGCGCCGCCGTCGTAGCCCACGGCGCACGCGAGGCCGTCGATGCGCGTGCCAGAGAGCCAGGCGAGCGATCCGCGGCCACGGTCGATGTCCTCCAGGCGGTAGCCGGTCGAGAAGTCCCGCTCGGCCCGGTCGAAGATCGCCGGGGCCAGCGCCAGGTACCCGTCGGCGACGAACCCGTCCGTGACGTGCTTGATGTGGGAATTGACGCCGAAGATCTCCTGGCCACCACGGGGCTTCCCTTGCGGCGCGGCGCGAGGGTGATCAGCTCGCCCATCGTCGTGCGCTCCTTTCACGATCGGAGTGCGCACACTCTACAACGGGCGGCCGGAGAGCGCGAGCGGCGAGGTACCTCGGTGGGTTAGACGGACGAAGCGTGCGCGCCCTCGGGGACGCGCCGCTCGAGATCCGCCGATCGGGCCGTCGAGGCCTGGGCCTCGCGACCGGGACGAAGTCGGTAGAGGACCTCCTCGGCAACGAGCCAGAAGGGAAGGCCGAGCACGACAACGTACGCGATCAGGTTTTCCAGTGCCATGGTTCGTCCTCCTTGGCGGCGAGCGCATCGCATGAGTCGTGCCATCCCGGATGTCCCGGAATTACCGCGCTTTGCCGATCCGCGGACTCCGGCAGGCGCGGGCGAATCGCCCGATCCGCGCGGTCAGCTCGCCCGGCCGGTTCCCTGGTATCCTCTAGGCTCCGGTGAGAGGAGATCGCATGCGAATTCCTATCGCGCTGGTTGCGGCTCTACTGCTGACGGGCTGCGGCCCCCTCGACCTCCGCGGAACCGAGTGGAAGAAGGCCGGCACCATGTTCCAGGAGGTGTCGCTGGTCGAGGTGGAGTGTGCCCGCAAGGCGTTCGAGATCGGCCCGGGGCCGGATCTGGTCCTTGGGGGCCTCCTCGACGTCGGTCGTATTGCGGTTCAGGAGTCGCGGCAGGCTGGTGCGTTCAGCGATTGCATGACGAGCGCGGGATATCAGCGCTCGAGCTGACCACGATGCGTGCGGCGTCGGACGGCACTACCGAGGGTCGGATCGAGTTCCAGCTCGGGCAGTGACGACCTTCAGCGAGATTCGCTACGACGTCGAGGATGGAGTCTGCACGGTGACCCTGAACCGCCCGGATCGGCTCAACGCGGTCACCGCGACGATGCTCGGCGAGCTCGGCGAGGCGTGGGATCGCGCCGACGCCGACGACGCCGTGCGTGCGGTCATCGTGACCGGGGCCGGGCGCGCCTTCTGCGCGGGCGCCGATCTCGGCGCCGGCGGCGCGACGTTCGACGCCGCCGCGCGCGGCCGGGCGGCTTCCGCCGAGGACCACCGCGACGGCGGCGGCATCGTCACGCTCCGAGTCTTCGACATGAAGAAGCCGGTGATCGCCGCGATCAACGGGCCCGCGGTCGGGTTCGGAATCACGCTGACCCTGCCGATGGACATCCGGATCGCATCCACGGCGGCGCGCATCGGCTTCGTCTTCGCGCGCCGCGGCGTCGTGCCCGAGGCCTGCAGCACGTGGTTCCTGCCGCGGCTCGTCGGGATCAGCCAGGCCGCCGAATGGATCTACACCGGGCGCGTCTTCAGCGCCGAGGAGGCGCTGGGGGGAGGGCTCGTGAGCCGCGTCGTCGCACCGGACGCGCTGCTGCCGGCGGCGCGAGAGCTTGCGCGCGAGATCGCCGAGAACACGTCCGCGATCTCGGTGGCGCTGGCCCGTCAGATGATGTGGAAGCTGCTCGGCGCCGACCATCCGATGGACGCCCACCGCCTCGACTCGCAGGCGATGTTCTGGACCGGCCGCTCCGCCGACGCCCGGGAGGGCGTCACCGCCTTCCTCGAGAAGCGTCCGGCACGGTTCACCCTGCGGCCGAGCATGGACCTGCCGCCCTTCTACCCGTGGTGGCGGCCGCGCCCGTCCGCGTCGTCACGCGACTGACCACGGACGCGCGGCGACGTCGACAAGAGATCGTGATAGGTCCGATCACGAGAATTCACTCGCCTCGTCGGCCCTTCGGTGGCAGAGCGGAGCCGTTCGATCAGTCAGCGAGACTGCGTCGACTTCCACTGCGCGACGTTGCTCTCGATCTGCCGCGCGTGGTTTTCCAGATGATCGGCGTAGATCTGGAGCCAGTCCTCGGCGGTGTAGCGCCCGGACTCCGTGTGGTGGCC